>Ga0075436_100001127_pt1 | contig 18056 bp, 14 predicted proteins | sample RhiMethybrSRZTD5_FD_75303 | JGI IMG/M metagenome (GOLD analysis project Ga0075436, IMG submission 75303) | Populus rhizosphere microbial communities from Tennessee, USA - Rhizosphere MetaG P. TD hybrid SRZTD5 | ecosystem: Host-associated > Plants > Roots > Rhizosphere > Soil | place: USA...
CACGCGTTCGCCGCCGAAGCAGCTCCAGAGGTCAAAGTCTCTGCCGTGATCAACCCCATCAACACAATGTGGACGCTCATCGCTGCGTTTCTTGTGTTCGGAATGCAGGTTGGCTTCACCATGCTCGAAGCGGGCTTCTGCCGTTCGCGTGAGACCGTGAACGTGCTGATGGAATGCATCGTAGATACCTGCCTTTGCGGGTTGCTGTTCTACGCATTTGGATTCGCATTCATGTTCAGTCACGGAAATGGATTCATCGGCTATCACTGGTTCTTCCTGAAAGATGCTCCGGCGACGTACGAGACGACGGGCGTGGCGTTTCTTGCATTTTGGCTTTTCCAATTCGCCTTCGCAGACACCTGCTCGACGATTACATCCGGAGCGATGATCGGCCGTACGGGATTCGTCGGCGACCTTCTCTATAGCGTTGCCGTTTCCGGCTTCATTTACCCAATCATCGGCCACTGGGCCTGGGGTCCGGATGGATTCCTTGCCACCATGGGATCGGCCGGCAACTTCCTTCCCGGATTGGGACAGGGTTTTCACGACTTCGCCGGCTCGACCGTGGTTCATACGATCGGCGGTTTCGTCGCTCTTGCCGGATCGATCATTCTCGGACCGCGACTGGGACGCAAGTTCAAGCGCGACGGCGGCGGTCCCATGATGCCGCACGACCTCACCATTGCCGCTAGCGGCGGCCTGCTGCTCTGGTTCGGCTGGTATGGTTTCAATCCGGGAAGCACACTTTCCGCGATGGATTTCGAAGGCATTGGTCGTGTAGCTGCCAACACTACCCTCGCTGCTTGCGCTGCAGGCCTCACGGCTATGCTTTACGCCTACATCGGAAGCAAAAAGTGGGATGTGAGCTTCACCGTCAACGGCTTTCTCGCTGGTCTGGTCGCTATCACGTGTCCATGCTATTGGGTGAGTCCCACCGGCGCGATCCTGCTTGGCGGTGTCGCTGGTGTGGTTGTCGTACTCGGTGTGGAATTTCTCGAATGGCTGCGCATCGATGATCCCATCGGGGCGGTTCCCGTACATGGCATTTGCGGCATTTGGGGCACGCTCTCACTCGGCCTGTTTGCCTGCGGTAAATACGGAGCCACTGGGCCGATCACTCCCGATAACTCTGCCGCACTCAAAGGCCTATTCTATGGCGGCGGCACCACGCTGCTGGCTGCTCAGGCCATCGGCAGCGTGATCGTCACGCTTTCAACTTTCGCCGTAGCCATGGCTGTAATGTACCTAGTGAATCTGACGGGAACGCTGCGCGTCTCCAGAGAAGGCGAGCTGTATGGCTTGGATCTACACGAGCACGGCATTTCCGCATATCCGGAATATGTGATCTCCGGTTTGGGCAGACCAGCCGGAATGCCGGCAGAAACCCAACTCGTGCAAGAACCGGCGCTGATCGCTGCCAAGGTCACTGCAGGACACGCATTCCAGAAAGTAGGCTCGTGACCTTCGTCATGACCTGCCTGAACTGGGGGAGCACCTGCTCCCCAGTTCGAACCTAAACCCGACACGGGAAAGAGGAAAACACAATGACGAAGATTGAAGCCATCATTCAGCCATCGAAGTTTGAAGCAGTCAAAGATGCGTTGCTGGAAATCGGTATTGACGGCATGACTGCGTCGGAGGTCCGAGGTCATGGACGACAGAAAGGCCATACCGAGATCTATCGAGGACACGAGTACGAGGTAGATCTCCTGCCAAAGATCAAACTCGAAGTCGTGGTCGAGGATGATCTCCTGGACCGCGCGACAGATACGATCATCAGCGCTGCCGCTACGGGAAGAATCGGTGACGGAAAGATATTCTTCTATAAGATTGATGGAGCGGTGCGCATACGGAACCGCGAGCAAGGAGTCGGCGCCCTCTAGCGCCGAACTCAACTAAAATGACTGGTGCTCAAGCGAGTGCCCGCACTCAAGCTTGAGACACTTGCTTGAGACACTTGGAAGGATTACGACGAATGCCAAAGTTCGCCGCCAACCTCTCCAGCCTGTTTACTGAAGCCGCCTTCCTCGAGCGCTTCGGTCTTGCCCGGAGAAGTGGATTCGCCGCCGTAGAGTATCTGTTTCCCTACGACTACCCGAAGGAACAGCTCGCCGAACAGTTGTGCGAGCATGATCTGCGTCAGGTATTGTTCAACCTTCCGTCCGGCAACTGGGAGGCAGGCGAGCGTGGAATCGCATGTGACCCGCGCCGCACATCCGAGTTCGAGGAAGGTGTAGCCCTCGGTCTCAAATACGCATTGGCGCTTGGGTGCCGCCAAGTGAACTGCATTCCCGGCATCATGCCGCTCGACAGTTGTCCACTCACTGTGCGCGAGACACTAGTCAGCAACCTGCGCTACGCTGCGACAGCATTGAGCGAACACAACGTCAGGCTGTTGATCGAGCCGATCAATGCTTACGATTATCCTGACTACTTTTTGAATCGTTCTGCTCATGCGTTCGCCATTCTGAACGAAGTCGCACATCCAAACCTGTTCCTTCTGTACGACATCTATCACATGCAAATCATGGAGGGGAATCTCACCCACACCATCGCGCAAAACATCTCTCAGATTTCGCATGTGCAGATTGGAGACGTTCCAGGCCGCCACGAGCCGGGCACGGGCGAGATCAACTTCGGCCACCTCTTCCGCCAACTCGATGCGCTCGGATTTGAGGGCTGGATTGGCTGCCAATACACTCCGCTGCTGAGCACGCAACAGAGTCTGGATTGGATGGTTCCATATCGGGCAGAAACAATTCCAGCCTGAACAGGCAGCCGAAAATGCAGAAACAGAACCGGCGGCGGTAGCCGGTGGGTCGGAGATCGCCGAATGGCGAGCTCCGAGTACACGATGCCGTGCGCGATGGAGAGAACGCAGGCGCAATCCCGCTTGGCGGGACGGCTGCCCCACCCAACAACCGCAGCAGTGGCGCTTGTTAGGACCGCAAAGCAGCTGGCGGTTCCGTCGCCGCGTGCGCGCCCCACGTTTTTCCGCAGCCTACTCCGTTCTCAGCGCCGTCATCGGTGAGATTGACGCCGCGCGTCCCGCCGGAATGATCGCAGCAAAGAACGCACAGACTGCCAATGCGCTGGCGGCGACGATCAAAGCCAGCGGGTCCCAAAATGAAACTCCGTAGAGCTGGGAAGCGATCAGTTTTCCTGCGCCCACCGCCAGGGGCAGTCCGATGATCAACCCCAGCAGAACTCGTTTGAAAGCGCCGCGAAGCACGAGTTCGACAACATTGCCGCGATTCGCGCCGAGCGCCATGCGCACGCCGATCTCGTTAGTGCGTTGCGCGACCGAGTATGCAGTGACGCCATAGAGACCAATCGCGGCCAGGAGCAGAGCAATGATTCCAAACAGTCCTGCAAGACTCGCAGTCGCGCGCTCCTGATCGAATGTCAGATCCACCTCCTGCTGCATCGTGCGCACGCTGTTGATAGTTAGAGTGGGATCGACGTCGGCGAGCGTGCGCGTGAGCAGGGGCTCTAAGGAACCCGGCGACTGATTCGTCTGCAGCAGGATTCCTCCGATAAAGTGCGACTGCAGCTCAATGCGCTTCATGATCGGGTCTTTGTAATCGACGTTCTGCGTCAGGGGAACGTAGAACATCGGGCGGGGCGGCTTCTGAAAATCCCATCCTGCGAAGCGCGCGTCACGAACGATGCCAACGATGCGGAATGTCCCAATGTTCTCCGGCATGTCGAGCCCGAAATGATGATCGATTGGATCTTCGTTCTTGTCCTTGAAGAAGCGCTTAACGAACGCTTCGTTCACAATTGCCACAGGCGCAGTCGTTTCGTTGTCGGCGGCAGTGAACATGCGTCCGCGGGTGAGAGTCATGCCTAGAGTCTGCAGATAATTCGCGCTTACTCGATCCCAAGATGATCCAGCTTCTTCGTTCAGCTTCGGAGCGGGATGTCCTTCTACCAACACTAACTCGCCCCAGTTATCGGTGAGTGGGTTATAAAGCGCCAGTCCCGCTCCCTGGACTCCCGGCAGACGATTCAGCCGGCTTTCGATCTCTCGGTACATGGCCTGCAGCTTGGGTAGCGTATACGTCGCGGGTGGACTATTGAGCGAAACCTCGATCCGATTTGGGATTTGGAATCCGAAATCCTGATGCTCGAGTTTGTTCAAACTGCGCCCCAGCATCGTGGCGCCCGCAACGAGGACTACGGATAGCGTGGCCTGCACAATCAACAGCGCCTTGCGTGCGAGAGACGAATGGTCGCTGGTGCTGCGATTGGAGCCGCGCAAGGCTTCCGCGGGAGCGGTCCTCGTCGCAAACCATGCCGGCGCCGCGCCGAAGATGATTCCCGTAATGAGAGCGACGACAAACGCAAAGGCCAGCACGATCAGCGAGGGCCGTGTGCTGATGGGCAGGAAAGCCGCATGGCTGAATGCTAATCGGAGTAATAACTGCGCTGCTCCTACTGCGACGATTAATCCGGCGACTCCTCCAAGCAGTGCAAGAAGGATGCTTTCGATCAGCGCCTGCGTGATCATCTGCCGTCGAGTAGCGCCGACCGCGAGCCGCACGGCGGTTTGTCCACGACGCGCAACCGCGCGTGCCAGCAGCAGATTGGCGACGTTGGCACAGGCAATCAGCAACACCAGTCCGCACACGGCGAGGAGTATGTTTAGACTCCGTCCATATTCTTCCTTCATCACGGCGACTCCGGCGCCTGCCGGTACAACCGCGATCGTCTGCTTGGGAAGCATGCGGATCACATCCGGCATCCAGTTCGCCGGATAGCCGGAATCGTGCTGCATCCATTGGCGCAGGATGCCTGTCATACGTGGAGCCATACCGTCGACTGTCGCTCCCGGCCGCAATTTTCCGATGATCCGAAGCCACGCACCCATCGACTGCTTCAGCAGAGAGCCGTCGCCTGCCAGCAGCGGTTCCTGCTGCAACGGGATCCAAATATCGGGTGGATCGCCACGCAGGGTCTCACCAAAGAATCCGGGCGGCGCTACGCCGATGACCGTGAACGGATGGCCTTCGATGATGAATGTTGAACCGACGATCGAAGGATCGCCGCCATACGTCGCCTGCCACACGTGGTGGCTGATCACCACAACGGGAGGAGCGCCCTGTTTGTCGTCTTCGGTGGTGAAGACCCGTCCACCAAAAGCTCCCACTCCCAAAGTGGAAAAGTAGCTTCCGGTTACATATTCGGAGCGCAACGGACGGGCAGCCTTCTCCTTGCCTTCACGACGAACTCCGAGCCGCCCTTGTCCAGCCTGGAATGCAGTGGTCTCTTCGAACTCGGGGGTCTCTGCCGTCAACCGCTGGTACAGCGGATAGGAGAACATGCCCCAGCGATCCTGCGGTCCACCTTCCACGCAGCAGTCGTCGCCATCGCCGATGCGATAGAGCCGCGCGGGATCGGAGACCGGAAGCGAGCGCAGCATGACTGCATGAATGAGCGTGAAAATCGCAGTCGTGCCGCCAATGCCGAGCGCGAGCGTAAGAACCGCCGCTGTGGTGAACACTGGCGACATGCGGAACTGCCGCACGGTGTAGCGAACATCGCCTAGCAGGTTTTGCATTCAAGACCTCTGGGTGAGTACTGGCGGACGCGCGAAAGGTTACAGGGACGGGGCGAACACGAAGGTCACAGAGGTAAACACAAGAGGTCACGATGAAAATCTCCGTGACCTTGTAGTTGCCTTCGTGACCTTCGTGTTCGCCTCTCCCCCCGGCGTCGTTAATTCACCCGGATGCTTCCCGATCCGGAATTAATTTCAAGCAGCGTTCCGCCGCCGTTTACTGTGCCTTCAATATGGTTGCGCTTCATTGCGCCTTGCATGGTGACGGGATGATGGACCTCTACATCGCCGGAGTTGCTCTGAGCGTTGATGTTGAAGCGAGCATCGGAGGGAAGCTTTACATCGACGGTTCCCGAGCCTGTGTGGATGCGCCAGTCAGAAGCCATCTTTCCGTCAACTTCAATGTCTCCGCTGCCAGCGCCTGCCTCGACACCTCCGGAGACATTGCGCAAACGGACATTTCCCGATCCGGTCTCGGCGCGAACCGAGCCTGATCCGTTCTGTTCGAAGGTGATGTCGCCTGAACCTGCGCGCGCGTCGAATCCGCCGGCGATGCCGGTGGCTTTAATGTTTCCGCTGCCGGTCTGCGTATAAGCACGCCCCTGGATGTTGCTGAGTTCAAGATCACCGGAGCCTGCTTCGACGCGAACTTCAGCACCAATGTTGCTGACGATCACGTTTCCCGATCCGGAACTGGCGCGCACCGGACCGCTGACATCTGTAATCCGATCGTCGCCGGAACCATTGTGGGCTTGCACCGAGGTGTCTTTCGGAACGGTAACGTCGTAGCTGATCGAGATGTTATTGCGCAGCGCTTCGTCCTGAATGCGGCCGATGCGGATGCTGTTGCCGTTCTGCTCGATCGGTGGATTCTGTTCGAGGCGCTTCACCTTCTCGTCGGCCGAAAGCGAGCTGCCGCTGAACCATGAACTGATGCCTTCACTGACCTTGATGTGACCCTTGATTAGAACCGAACTGGAATCGCCCTGATGCACGGAGATGTTGCCCGATCCGCTGGTGACATCGAGATCAACGCGACCGGAAACCTTCAGCGTGCGATCGAAGTCGCCTTCCACCGCGGCGAATGCCGCGGAGCTCAGAAGCAACATCAGCGTAATAACTGGAACTTGTACTCTCTTGTTCATGCTTGCCCTCGCGATGACTGCCAGAGATTGGACTAATGGGATCAAATTTCGTGAGCCGAGTCGCTTCAGAACCGCCGCCGGTAGGCGCTGGGGCAGCCGCGTCTCTGCGGCTGCGTGTCTCCAGATTGCTTGCTGCATCGGTCTGCTCGGAAGCTGGCCATTCGGCCATCTCCGACTCACCTGCCAGCACCGCGCTATCGCCGCCGGTTCTGTCCTTGCGAGTAAGACGATGGCAACGTTTTTCGATTAGCTGCGGAATCGAAAATCTTCGCAGCTCTTTCCGCATCATCTGTTTTGTTGTAAGCAACTTGCGGGAAAACTCTTGCTCGACTTACACGCAGCTTCAACCCATCTTCCCTTCAGGGTTACCCTAAGATTTCCACAGGGTTACGCTGAGAAATCCTCAGGGTTACCCTGCCGCAGATGGGTTGGCGACGACCTCGGATGGGTTGGAACGAAGCTTGTGCTAAAACGAAACTTACGACGCACTTGATCGCTTGGCGACGTTCCCGAATTGGTGCAGCACCCATACTTCGGTGCTATCGCGAAATCGGGCGAAAGTCAAGCGAAATCGGAGCGCGCCACTGGCGCTTTTTCATTGTTCCGCAGGCAAAGTATAGGCCTGCGTTACTGCAGCACAACCTTGTCACCCTTACGCAAGCCGCTAAGCAGTTCCGTTTTGGCACCATTGGAAATGCCAACGGTAACTGCAACTTTGCGCTTGCCGTCCTTACCCTTGGGATCCGGCACTTCGACCTGCGCCTTCTTGTCTTTGTCGTAGATGATCGCGTTCTCCGGAATGATCAACACGTTGTGGTCTTCCTTGAGGATGATCTCGGCATTCGCGGTCATCAATGCCTTTAACTCACCGCCTGAATTGTCGATAGAGACGCGCACCTGGAACGTGGTGACGTTGTCCTTCTCCACGCCCATGGGCGCGATCTTCGTCACTTTACCGCTGAAGGTTTTGTCTTTGAATGACTCGACTTTGATGCGCGCCGGCTGGCCCAGATAGACCTTGCCGATATCGCTCTCGTCCACCTTGCCATCGACATAAACCTGCTTCATGTTGCCAAGCGTCATCACCAGAGTCGCCGATGAACCCAGTACCAGAATGGAACTGACTGCATCTCCTACTTCCACATCACGGGAGAGGACTTCGCCATCGATAGGAGCAACGATCGTGGCGTAATTCAGCTGCTCTTCCGAACGCGCCAGAGATGCTTTGTACTGCGTAACCTGCGCCTGTGCCTGTTTTACCTTGGCTTCATTAATGGTGAGCTGAGCACGAGCGAGATCGCGCTTGTTCACGGCCATCTCGTAGTTACGCTGCGCGTCGTCCAGAGCAGAGGCGGAAACTACGCCCTGCGAAGCCATGGTCTGAGCTCGCTGATAGGCGCGCTGCAGAGTGGGAACATCCACTCCTTCTGCATCGACCTTCGAGCGCTCAACATCGGCTTCGGCAGCACGCAGATTCGCTTCAGCCGCCGTAAGCTGTGCCTCATCGCCGCGCACCTGCGCCTGCAACTCTTCCTTATCGAGTTCGGCGAGTACCTGGCCGGCTTTCACGCGATCGCCGGCATCGACCATCTCCTTCTTCACGATACCGCTCGCCTTGGACTTCACTTCGACTTTCGTAATGGGCTGGATTTTGCCGGTGGCGACAACGCTTTGCGCCAGATCGCCCTGGTCAATAGTGGCAATCTTGGTGGGATCGATCTTGGTGCTGCTGCTCGTTGCCTTTGTGGCAACGATAGCCACCATCAGCACCACAAACACCGTCGAGCCAATCCACCAAATGCGCCGCTTCCTCTTATTCTTATGATTGCCGTTCGCCACTCAAATCCTCCAAATCTCTCTGCTGTCGCCGACCACCTCGCGTTGCTAGAGCTTCATACGCCAGCAACCCGCAGAAGGTTCCCAAAGTTCCGCAGCTTTCCAGCCTGTCCCATGGCAGCAGAAAACGCAATGCACCTTAGACCTGAAAAAGAGGTAAAAGTAAGCTGACGCTGTAATCTTTGCGCGAGACGCATCTAAGAAGGAATCCCGAGATGCCTACTAAGCTAAGCGTCGATGCAACAACCAAAATTGTCTATTCGTCGTATTACGGCGATATGACTACTACTGACCTCGTCCAGCACATCGCCGCCATCCGTAAGCACCCTGATTTCAATCCCGATTTTGACGAATTGATTGATGCCAGTGGGGTTACGTCGTTCGACGTTCCGTCTGATGACGTGCGCGAACTGGCTTCCCACGACAGCCCATTTCACGCCCATGCCAAACGGGTACTTGTAGCGCCGCAGGATCTGGTTTTTGGACTCGGACGAATGTTTCAAACCTTCAGCAGCGAACGGCGTCCGCACTTCATTGTGGTGCGCACGCTGGATGAGGGCTATCGAAGGCTCGGACGCGAACGCCTGCCCAAAGCGCAGTAACCGAATCGGCCGCGGCAGCCGCCCGGGCAGCCGCGTCGTTTGCCACTGCGCTTCACGAGTTCCCGAAGCTGATCGTAGGCTCGGAATTGGCCATTCGGCCAACTCCGACCCAACGGCTACGGCCGGCGGTTCTCTTGCTTTGGCCTGCTAGACTAACCACCAATGGCGCCCCTGGTGCTCCTTCGCATTCTGGTTGTGGTGTTGCTGGTGGCCCTGAATGCGTTTTTTGTGGCGGCCGAGTTTGCGATCGTCAGCGTTCGTGACACGCGCATCCAGCAACTAATCGACGCTCGACGCACCGGCGCGCGAACCGTCCAACGCCTGCAGCAGCACCTGGACGACTTCCTGCCTGCGGTCCAATTCGGAGTCACGCTTGCCAGCCTGGCACTCGGCTGGATCGGCGAGCCTGCGATCGCGCAACTGCTCCTCCGTCCCATTGAGGGGCTGCCTCATGCGATCGTGTACGCGCACACTGCGGCGGTCGTAATCGCGTTTGTACTGATCACCTATTTCCACGTGATCCTGGGCGAGCTGGTGCCAAAATCTTTGGCATTGCAGCGCGTGGAGCGGGTCGCCCTATCAGTAGCCGGGCCGATGGATGTTTTCATCACCATCTCGCGTCCGCTGCTGCACCTGATGACCAATTCGGCGAACGCCGTTCTGAAACTCTTCGGATCGCGATTGATGCGCGAAGGAGGGATGCACTCGCCGGAGGAACTAAAGCTCATTCTTACTTCCAGTCGGCGCCTGGGACTGCTTCCTCCATTTCAGGAAGAGATCATGCATCGCACGCTTGATCTCGAGAACATGACGGTGCGCGAGATCCTGGTTCCACGGCAGAACATCTTTTCCCTTCCCGCCGACATGACGCTCGAAGACGCGATGGCGCGTGTCGTCGAGGACCAGCACTCGCGCATTCCCATTTACGATCCTAAATTGGGAAAAGAGCACATTGTCGGCGTGCTGTACTCGAAGGACCTGGCGCGATTCATGCATCTGCGCATGACCACGCGAGCGCGCGGGCTCACCACCGAAATGACTCTGCGCGTGCGTCACGTAATGCGCGATGTGCTGGTGGTTCCGGAAACTAAACCTGTGCTCGACCTGCTGGATGAGTTTCGCCAGCGCAAGCGGCATTTGGCGATTGTCGTTGATGAATACGGTTCGACAGTGGGACTGGTAACCGTTGAAGACGCGCTGGAGCAGATCGTTGGCGAGATCGAAGACGAGTTCGACATCGCCGTACAGCCTCGCCTGCTCGAAACCGGAGAGCTGATCCTCGAAGGCGGCGCGAACGTCCGCGACCTGGAATCGCACCTGCATATTCGTCTGCCGCGAGATGAAGGCTTCGAGACACTCGGAGGATTCATCATGTGGCGCCTGGGACGGCTGCCGCGCGTCGGCGATACGCTGGAGTTTGAAGCCAGGCGCTATACCGTGATGCAGATGCAGGACCGGCGGGTACTGCAAGTGAAAGTCGAAGCGCTCGCTCCTGCGGCTGTGGCCGCTCAGGAAGAACAACCGTCGTTATTCCGCGAGACGTAACGGAACCGGCGCCGGTAGGCGGCGGGGCAGCCGCGTGTGTTGCTGCTGCGTTTCTGCGCAATTGCTGGCAGTATCGTCACATTCGGAGTTCGCCTTTCGGCGACCTCCGACCCACCGGCTACCGCCGCCGGTTCTGTTTTGCATTTTTCCGCGGCCTGTAAGGTCGAGGGCTGCCACCGGCATGATTCGTCTTCTCACATCCCGCCTGCTGTACACGCTGCCGGTCCTCTGGCTGGTGGTGTCGGTTGTCTTCCTCATGATTCACCTCGTGCCGGGCGATCCGATCCAGGCGATGCTTGGGGAAGGGGCTGCGAGCGCGGACTTGCAGGCGGCGCGACATGCTTATGGGCTCGATCTGCCCATCGGCGAACAATATCTTCATTATTGGAATGGCGTGCTGCATGGGCGGCTGGGGCAGTCGATTCGTCTGAATGAGGACGTTGGGCGGGTAATCTGGGAGCGGTATCCGTATACACTGCGGTTGACCATTGCGGCGCTCATCGTTGCGCTTGGGTTATCAATTCCCGCAGGAGTACGCTCGGCGCAACGGCGCGACCGGTGGGATGATCGCGCGCTGAGCGTGGTAAGTCTCTTCGGATTGTCATTTCCCAATTTTGCACTCGGCCCAATTCTTATTTTGTTTTTCGCTATCAAGCTGGGTCTGCTTCCCGTTTCCGGCGCCGGTACCTGGGAACATCTAGTGCTGCCCGCCATCACCATGGGGGGAGCCATGGCCGCGATCCTCACAAGAATGGTGCGGACGGCAATGCTCGAAGAACTTGGTCAAGACTACATCCGTACTGCCCGCGCCAAGGGCTTGAGCGAACGCACGGTTGTGTACAAACACGCGCTACGCAATGCCATGATTCCAGTGCTTACCGTCGTTGGGCTGCAGTTCGGCGCACTGCTGGCGGGTGCCATTGTGACGGAAACGATCTTCTCCTGGCCGGGTATTGGCAGGCTGACACTCACTGCGATCAGCACTCGTGACTACTTCCTGGTACAGGGATGCATCCTTGCGATTGGGCTGACTTACATCGTCGTGAACCTTTTCACTGACGTCTTATATGTGGTCGTGAATCCGCGCATTCGGCAATAGGGAATATATGAATGGACCGACGCGCGCCCTTCGCGCGGGTTTACTTTGCAATAGCTGTAATGGTTGCAGATGCCAGGGTTGTTCCCCCCAAAACCCGGCCGAGGGCGCCGTCGGTCCTGATCTCAGCTGCTAAGCGTGCATGTATCCCAACAACGACAGCACCATCGTTACCACGACAGCGGCGATGAGCACACGCTCATTCCAGGAGGAAGCGTTCGTATCGGATTGCGAGGTGGCGAGTTTCATAGGACTGCTCCCGGAGAACTACATCGGCACAACATCTGATTAACACCAAGGGTGAGAAGTTGCACGCGCACAAAAGTAATTCCAGCCATCATTTAAAGTAATCGTCGGCGATGGCCAACTCCGAATTAATTCGTTCGCTGCCTAAGGCGGAGCTTCATCTCCACCTTGAGGGCACCATCGAGCCCGAAACGCTCGTCGAACTGAGCCGCCGGCACGATGCTGATCCTTTGACGACGGAGCAGGCCCATCGTTTATACGAGTACGCCGATTTTCATGGATTCATGATGGCCTTCAAGGCCGTTACCCAGCGCCTGCTCATCGCCGACGACTTCGAACTAATCACTTACCGCATGATCGAACGGCTCAAGGCTCAGGGGGTGGTGCATGCCGAAGTCTATATCTCGGTGGGCGTCGTGCATTGGCGAAAGCAGGAGTTCGAGCCCTTATTTGAGGGCATCGAGCGCGGACGGGAACGCGGACAGCATGACTTTGGCGTCTCCGTGCTCTGGATCTTCGACGCCGTGCGCCACTTCGGAGTAGAAGCGGCGAAGCCGGTTTTTGAACTGGCTGTCCGCTACAAGGATCGAAATGTCGTAGGAGTTGGAATCGGGGGAGATGAACGCAAGGGTCCGGCGGAGCCGTTTAAAGCGCTCTACCAGTACGCCGCTGAGAACGGCTTAAGGCGTACCGCGCATGCCGGCGAAACCACCGGACCGGAGTCGATCTGGGCTGCGCTCAACATCGGAGCCGAGCGGCTCGGACACGGCTTAAGCGCGCCATCCGATGCCGAATTGATCGAAGAGCTCTCCCATCGCCAGATCCCGGTAGAGATCTGCATGACCAGCAATGTTCTAACCGGATGTCTGCCTGAGATTCATCAGCATCCCCTGCGGCGCTTATTCGAGGATGGTCTGCTGGTGACCCTGAATAGCGATGACCCTGCTATGTTCCACACGTCGCTGGTTCGCGAATACGAAATCGCGCAAGATGTATTCGGCTTCACCGACGAGCATGTGCGCGAGCTGGCGCGCAACTCACTCGAAGCGTCGTTCCTTGCGGCAGAGGATAAAGTCAGGGTGCTGGATCGGTTCGATCAGGCGGCGCATTCCTCAACACGTTGAGCCCCGTTCCAACTACGGCCTTCTCCGTGTACTCCGTGCCTTCGTGGTGAAACGACAGCTGCGCTCACCACGACCCGAGATTCAGATTCGAAATCTCGATTGCGATTCCGCTTTCTTCTCCGAGCGCCTTTTCCTCCACCCTCACGACCGGCCCCTCGCATGAGATCTGAACCTCGCTGCCGATGACGGGCACACTGAAATCGAGCTTCATCACGGTTCCAAGTTGAGGGCTGATGTCCGCGTAGAAAAACGCTCCTCCGGCGCTGACGTCGCGCAGGCTTGCGGGATGGCGAAAAAATCCCAGAGGCACGCATGAGACCTCGGCGGTGACGGGAAGCTGAACCCGCGAGTAACGGCGAGCTTCGGTTCCGGCTTCCGGCGTCATGCCCGCCTCCGCGGCTGGGGAGAAAGAAACATGGAAATAAGACGGAGCGATGAACCGCACATCATTGTACCTTTGATAGGAATTTATCTATCTATGATAGATGAGTTACTAGATGCAGTAAACCGATAATCGAGTGACTCCTTTTTCGACTACAATCAGTAGGAGTACCAGGAGGCAAGACCCATGCGGCAGGATGCGCGGTCCAGCCAGGCCCGTCTGCGCGCCGCTGCCCGGACGCTGTTTGCTCAGCGCGGCTACGAAGCCACCTCGATCTCCGACATCATTCGCGCCGCCGGCACCAGCCACTCGCAATTCCTCAAGTACTATTCCGGGAAAGAGGAACTCCGGCGGGAGATTGTCGAAGAGCAATGGGCGGAATTGACAAAAGCCGTGATTCTCGCCATGACCAGTCTGCCGTCTGCCACAGGCAAACTCCGGCTTGCGCTCAGCATGCTGGTGAACTTTCTTGATCGCGATCCCCAATTCCGCGCCATTCAGCTGTTGGAGCAGACTGCGGTTCACGAGAACGGCAAAATTATCGTTAGCAGGCAACTGCGTGAATTCGTTGCTGTGCTCGATGACATCATCGGCGAGATGAAATCTGTCGGCGAATTGAAAGACGGTGTCGATCCTCAGGCGCTACGGTCGGCATTGATGGGATCGATCGAGGGAATGATGCGTGATCAGATGCTTGCCGCTTCCGAGTTTCCGGCACGCTACACCGTCGAGCAGGTACGCGCGACAATGTCGTTCCTGATTGAAGCTGCGTGTGACGTGCAGCGACCGTCGTCAGAGATGCGCTCTGCTGCTCTCGCCGAAGCTGCTCCTGGTTCTGAAGATGACTGGATTCGCTATTACCTCAAGCTGGCAGATAAAGTACTGGTCCAGTGAAGATTCTTCGAGAACGCAACGAGAAAAAATCTTTCACCACGGAGTCACGGAGGACACAGAGAAAGAGAGAAAAAGAGAAAAAGAGAAAAATGAACGAGCAATGAGGCTGGCGTCGTAACATGCGTGATGTCTTACAAGTAAGCCAGGGACGAAGCTTGCGAAGTCTAGCTTCTAGCCTTCTTTTTCTCCGTGTTCTCCGTGGCTCCGTGGTGAAATCCGTTGTCCGGGGCTTCCCGAAGCGCAAGCCGGCGGCGTCATTGCCGAGAGTCCCTCCCGAGTCGTATCTTGGATGGCAGGTGTCTATTCCGACAGAATGACTATCTTCCAGGCGAAGGAATACGACCCGTCGGTCGACAAGCGCCGGCGGCTTTATTGGATTGCAGGGCTGATTGCGGCGATCATCGTCGCGCTTCTCGTTTACCACTTCTGGGATTGGCGCGAGGAGCACACGGTCAACAAGTTCCTGACGGCCGTCGAGCACAAGGACTTTGAAAAAGCCTACGCCATCTGGAACGCCGACCCGAACTGGAAACAGCATCCGCAGAAGTATTCCGGCTACAACTTTGGGACGTTTGAGCTCGACTGGGGTCCCACAGGCGAGTACGGCGAAATCCGCACGCATCGCGTCCGTGAAGCAATCACTCCGAAGAACTCCAGCGGGGTGGTTGTAGTTTCTATGATCAACGACCGCCGAGAGCCGCTCGCGCTCTGGGTCGAGAAGAAGGACCAGAGCATCTCGTTCCTGCCTCCGACGCTGAATATCAGAATCGAACCGTAGGCCTTACCGGAACATTACCTATGGTCCGTCTCCAGTGCCTTTGTGGACGAAGTGGACAACATGGACAATGTGGACTGTCCACAATGTCCACCCTGTCCACAACGTCCACTCATAGCGCTCTCTTCATAGTCTGCGGTGGGCGCGCAGCTTTGGCCGGAAGAACTGTAACTGCCGCCACCCAGCCGCTACTTCCGCTGCATGGGAATCGGCCGCGCAATCGGCGTTGGGTGCGGATGCGCGTGCTCGCCGCCTGAACCATTCGGACCGGCAGCGGCTGCAGCCGCTTTTTCGTTCGCACTGGTCAAGCCGACTGCTTTGCGGACTTCGGCTTCAATTTTCACGGCAATATCTTTGTTCTCTTTGAGGAAAGCTTTCGCGTTCTCGCGGCCCTGGCCGATGCGCTCGTTCTTGTAGCTAAACCAGGAGCCGGATTTCTCGACGATATTGTGGTTCGCCGCGAGGTCGAGCATGTCGCCTTCGCGCGAGATGCCTTCGCCATACATGATGTCGAACTCGGCTTCGCGGAAGGGCGCCGCGACCTTGTTCTTTACGACTTTGACCTTGGTACGCGAGCCCATCACGACGTCGCCTTCTTTGATCGCAGCAATGCGGCGGATGTCCACGCGCACCGAGGAGTAAAACTTCAGCGCGCGTCCACCGGTCGTCGTCTCAGGATTGCCGAACATCACGCCGATCTTCTCGCGAATCTGGTTGATGAAGATAAGGCAAGTGCGCGACTTGGAGACGGTTCCCGTCAGCTTGCGCAATGCCTGCGACATGAGTCGCGCCTGGAGGCCGACATGGCTGTCGCCCATCTCGCCATCGAGTTCCGCTTTGGGAACCAGCGCGGCGACCGAATCGACGACCAGCACGTCAATCGCGCCGGAGCGGACTAGCGCTTCCGTGATTTCGAGTGCCTGCTCGCCATAGTCGGGCTGCGAGACCAGCAGGTTATCGACATCGACGCCCAACTTCTTCGCATACACGGGATCGAGCGCGTGCTCGGCATCGACGAACGCCGCCATGCCGCCGGCCTTTTGCGCTTCCGCGATTACCTGAAGCGTGATCGTCGTTTTGCCGGAAGACTCAGGGCCAAAGACCTCGATAACGCGTCCGCGGGGAAAGCCGCCAACGCCGAGAGCAGCGTCGAAAGAGATGGCGCCGGTGGAGATAACCGAGATCGGCACAATAGCTTCCTTCGATCCCAGCCGCATGATCGATCCCTTGCCGAACTGCTTTTCAATTTGCGATAGCGCCAGGTCGATCGCGCGTGCCTTCTCGTCTGCCATGTGCCTTCTCCTGAATTGTGTGAATTGATTACGAGAGCGCCATTATAAGCCGAGCTATTCTCTGAGAATCGATGCGCTGATTGTAGAGAATAAAAAGCGAACCGTCAACGGAAATCTGCCGAGGAGAGGCGAACACGAAGTTCACGGAGTAAACACATGAGGTCACGAAGACCTCTCCGTGACTTCTCTCTTGCCACCGTGACGTCCGTGTTCGCTCTCCCTCCTTTTTCACCGCTTCAACAAATCCACTGGCTCGCGCACATCATGCACGCGGAAGTACTTCGCCAATGACGGATATTTTCGCGCCATCGCTTCGTGCATGGCGAAAGCCACTTCACGATACGAGCGATGTCCCGCCGGCGTGGTGCGCAGCTCGGCTATATATAAGACCTCAGCAAAATCCATCTTGAACAGCGTGCGTTTCTTATAGCCGAGCGGCAGGACGTATTGGGCATTCTGTTCCGCGTTCGGATCGTGTGACGCCGCGAACTGATCGTGCCGATCGGAAGCCAGCCGCATGATCTTGTCGTAACGATCGCCCACGCCGGCTGCGACAAGCTCTTCCGGAGTGTCGTACCCGTGCAGGTTCGTGAACTCCTGCTCGATTTGGATACAGCGGCGGTGGCGATGCATGTCGCGAAATCCGCCTATGTCCATCAGGATGTCGAAGCGAAACGCCTGGCCGGCGGCAAAGGGACGCAGCAGTTCGTCGTGCTTGCCGCGATGACGCAGTCCCAACTCGATAATCTCATCGCGACGTGCGGCTGAAAGGGATTCCACACGCTCGCGAATCTGGCGATAGCTGTAGTGGCCTGCACCATACAGAAGTGTCGTCGCGAGTTCGACTTCCAACGGCTCGTCTTCGAGAAGATCAACGATGAAAGGATCTTCACTCCGGCCGTGCTCGATGGCGGTATCAGGCCCCATCAACCCCAGCAGGGCCTGTTTCAGCTCGCGACGAGTTTCCATCTCGTAGCGATTTGCCTCGGCGTACTTCACCAGCGTGGGCGCGGCTTTCACATCCTTGAGCAGCACATCGCGCGCGCGGCTGGCTAGCTCGGGATTGGCGGCGGCAATCTCGTCGATCAGCTTGCGATAGGTCGCTTCATTTATGTTCCACGCTGCCGTTCGCGCTGCCTGGCGCAGCGCTTCGCCTAGTTGACGGACTTCTGCATGCGTGTGCGAGAGCAGGCGGGAGATTTGCGTCTCCAGCGTGCGCGCATTCACGATCTGTCCCAGTGAGGTATTCGTCGCCAGCGGAAGCAGATAACGCGAGATGTCGAAGGCGCGAGCGCGCAGCGTGCGCTGATACGCCTCCTGCGTCATCTCAGCGGGCTTCGGAACCTGAGTCGCGAGATAGCGCGCCATCTCATCGGAGAAGTGCTCGTACTCGGAAAACAGAAACTGCAGTGTCTCGACGTAGAGCTTGCGGTTGTCGTCGCTGGCGAACTCGGGAACGTAGAAGCCGCTCTTCTTGAAGTTCTGATAGCGTGTCGAACGCTCTTGCCCATCCCAGCGCTGCTCGTCAACGAGGGCAATAGCCGCGAGAATCGAGA
>Ga0075436_100001128_pt1 | contig 18049 bp, 14 predicted proteins | sample RhiMethybrSRZTD5_FD_75303 | JGI IMG/M metagenome (GOLD analysis project Ga0075436, IMG submission 75303) | Populus rhizosphere microbial communities from Tennessee, USA - Rhizosphere MetaG P. TD hybrid SRZTD5 | ecosystem: Host-associated > Plants > Roots > Rhizosphere > Soil | place: USA...
CTTCGATGTCCATCTCGCGCGCTTCGTTGATGTATTTCACGACGGCGTCGGTGTCGCCGATTTGCGACGACAACAGCGCGGCCATGAACTCCGCGGGGTAGTGGACCTTGAGCCACGCCGTCTGGAACGAGAGGACGGAGTACGCGACCGAGTGTGACTTGTTGAATCCGTAGCGGCCGAACGTCTCGATCTGGCTCGCAATCTCCTCGATGATACGCCGGTCGTATCCGCGCTCGACGCTCTTCTCGATGAACTTGCCCAACTCTTTGCGAATGAGCTCGGCGTCCTTCTTGCCCACTGCCTTCCGCAGGACGTCGGCTTCGGCGAGCGAGATACCTGCGAGCACCTGGGCGATGCGCATCACCTGTTCCTGATAGGTGATGACGCCGTAGGTGTCGGCGAGCGCGGCCTCGAGCTCCGGTAAGGCGTGGGTGACCGGCTCTTCGCCGCGCTTGCGACGGATGAACACCTTGTGCATGCCGGCGTCCAACGGACCCGGGCGCATGAGTGCGTTCGACGCGACGAGGTCGTCGAAGCGGTCGCACCGCATGCTGCGCAGCAGATCGGTGGCGAGTGCCGACTCGAACTGGAAGACGCCGGCGGTGCGCCCGGCGCGGAGCATCCGGTACGTCTCGGGGTCTTCGAGCGGGAGCTGCGACGGATCGAGGTGCTCGCCGGTGTGCTGCTCGATCATCGCCAGCGCGTCATGAATGACCGTCAGCGTCGTTAGGCCGAGGAAGTCCATCTTGAGCATCCCGGCCTTCTCGAGGTAGTTCATGTCGTACTGCGTGACGACGACCGACTCGTCTTCGGTGCCGCCGGCGCCCTTGGTCGTCTGCGTGCACACCGGCACGTAGTCGTCGAGCGGTCCCGGCGCGATGACGACGCCGGCCGCGTGCACGCCCGCGTGGCGCGAGAGCCCCTCGAGGGCGATGGCGTAGTCGAGCAACTGCTTGTAGCGCCCGTCGTTGCGGTAGAGGTTCCGCACGTCCGAGATCTGCTCGACGGCTTCGTTCACCGAGAGCGAGTAGTTCGGCTGATTGGGAATCAGCTTCGCGAGCTGGTCGGTCTCCTGCGGGGTGAAGCCCAGCACGCGGCCCACGTCCTTGATCACGGCGCGCGACTTCATCGTGCCGAACGTGATGATCTGGCCGACGGCGTTGCGTCCGTACTTCTGCCGCACGTACTCGATCACCTCGCCGCGGCGCTCGAAGCAGAAGTCGACGTCGATGTCCGGCATCGACACGCGCTCGGGATTGAGGAAGCGCTCGAACAGCAGGTCGAACTCGAGCGGGCAGACGTCGGTGATGCGGAGCGCGTACGCGACCAGCGAGCCGGCCGCGGAGCCGCGGCCCGGCCCAACGGGAATGCCCCGTGCGCGCGCGGCGGCGATGAAGTCGGCGACGATGAGGAAGTAGCCGGCGTATCCGGTCGTGGTGATGACGCCGAGCTCGTAATCGAGGCGGCGGCGCACCTCGTCGGGGAGCGGATCGCCGTACCGCTCGCGCGCGCCGGATTCGGCGAGGGTCACGAGCAGCTCGTTCTCGGTGGCGACTCCGTTAGGCAGCGGGAACGATGGGACGTGATACGTCTTGTCGAACTCGACGTGCGTCTGCTCGGCGATGCGCAGGGTGTTCGCGAGCACCTCCGGGTGGTCGGGGAAGTGCGCCGCGATCTCGTCGGCGTTCTTGAAGTAGAGACCGTTGTCGTACCGGAGGCGGTCGGGGGCTTCCAGGTCCTTGCCTAACCCGATGCACAGCAGAACGTCGTGGGCGTCGTGATCGGTCTGCCTGAGGAAGTGCGCGTCGTTGGTCGCGATCAACGGCAGCCCGGTGTCCACGGCGAGCCGGAAGACGCGCGCGTTGAGCCTCGATTGCAGGCCGCCCGCGTCGTGGGCCTGCACCTCGAGGTAGTAGCGCCCGTCGAACACGTCGGCGTACCAGAGCGCGGCGGCCTTCGCGTCGTCGTAGCGGTCGTCCATGAGGTGCGTCGCGATTTCGCCGGCGAGGCACGCGGACGACACGATGAGGCCGTCGCGATAACGTGCGAGCAGCTCGCGATCGACGCGAGGCTTGCTGTAGAAGCCTTCGGTGTAGGCCAACGACGACAGCTTCACCAGGTTGCGGTACCCGGTCTCGTTTTCGGCGAGGATAATGAGATGGAAGTATGGCTTGGCGCCGGGGCGCGGCCGCGTACGCTCGCGGCGGTCGCCGGGCGCGACGTAGGCTTCCATACCGATGATCGGGCGTAGCTTCGCTTTCTTGGCTTTCTCCTGGAACTCGAACGCCGCGTGCAGGTTCCCGTGATCGGTAATGGCAAGCGCGGGCTGCTCGAATTCGAGCGCGCGGGCGATGAGATCGTCGATCCGATTGGCGCCGTCGAGCAGCGAATACTCGGAGTGACAGTGCAGATGGACGAAGGACATCGGGTGTGGGCTTGTGGCGTCGACGGGCGGCACTTGCGCGGTCATCTGACGAAGCGCGTGACGCTACCGTAGTATAGCCGCCGAGAGCGCTGCCGTCAGGGTCGCTGCGCGGGGCGCTTGTCCTTGCCGAGCGGGGCTAGCGGCATGCTGTGTGTCCGTTCGGATTGAACGTCGTGCGGCGGCCCGTCGCGGGCTGGCTGGCACATAGAACGTTGACTCGAAGGATAACGACGAGTGTACAAGCGACGGGGAAGATCGATTCAACATCAGGGGGCAGTCCGTTCACGCGCACCTTGCCGGCTTCTGCCTCCGCCTAACGGAATTCCTGGTCTATCGGCGTGCGTGTGGACTGCCTTCGGGATGGTGATCGCACCGGGCCAACGCTACCGGCGCGCTCAGAGTAATCCAGGGCGCCGTGTCGGACTCATCTGCTCATGAAGAAACGGACAAAGCACGGTCACTGCGGACAAGGCACGGACCGCTCGGCTTTGGCGGGCGGAGACGTCGCGCCCCGCATCGCCGCTGCATGAACGACAACAACCTCTTGCTGTTGTTAACAAAGATCCAATGGTCTCGCCAATGAGCGCCTGGACGCTCCCAGCGCAGCCGAGCGGTCCGTGCCTTGTCCGCAGTGACCGTGCTTTGTCCGTTTCTTCATGCGTAATTACCCGGGTGCGGACGTCGTGAGGTTTCCCGCGCGCATTGTGCGACGCACGCTGCTCGCCATCGTCGTGCTCATCCTGGCATTTCTGGTGATCACACCGGTTGGCCGATATCTCATCCAGGCGGCGTGGGAAGAGGGCAAGATTCTAGCGAGACGGCGTTCGATTCGGGAGTTGGTCGCGTCGCCCAGGACGGACCCGCTCACGCGCGCCAAGCTCGACCTGGTACTCGACGCGCGGACGTTCGCTGCCGACTCGCTGCACCTCGACGCCGACCAGAGCTTCACCACGTACAGCAAGCTCGATTCGGATACGCTCGTCCTCGTCGTCGGCGCCGCGTACCGCGATCGGCTGCGCCCGTACACGTGGTGGTTCCCGATCGTGGGCCGCGTGCCGTACAAGGGCTACTTCTCGAAGCAGGGCGCGTTCGACGAGGCGAAGTCGCTCGAGGCGCAGGGTTTGGATACGTACGTGCGTCCGGCGTCCGCGTTCAGCACGCTCGGATGGTTCGAGGATCCGGTGGTATCGAGCACGCTGCACGAGGATACCGCGAGTCTGGCCAACACGGTGATCCACGAGCTGACGCACAACACGTTTTACGCGCCGGGGCAGGCGGTGTTCAACGAGTCGTTCGCCAACTTCGTGGGCGCGCACGGGGCGATGCGGTTTTTCGCGGCCCGCGGCGACACCCTTCACTTGCGGGTGAGCCAGGAGGACTGGGCGCGTGACCGTGCGTTAGGCGCGTTCTGGCAGGGTGTGTTCGACGCCCTCGACTCGGCGTTCAAGGCGCACGCGGCGAGCGAGCGCGAGCGACTGGCAGCGCGCGATACGATCTTTGCACGCGCGCGCGCGCATTTCTTTCGGGATGTGCTGCCGCGGCTGCCCGGCATTCCGCCGGGCGTGCGCGTGCAGCTGGTGCTCAACAACGCGGTGGTCTTGTCGCGGCGCGTCTATCGGACGGGCCTCGACTTGTTCGACGGCGTGCTCGATCGCGAGGGAGGCGACCTCACGCGCGGCGTGCCGCAGATCATCGCGTTGGCCAAGTCGCGGCCCAAGGACCCCTACGGGGCGGTCCGCGATTGGCTCCGTGGGCACCCGGCGCCCGCGGGCGCCGACGCCGCGATCCGTTAGGCGCTGCCCGCGCCGAAGCGGCCCCGAAGGGCGGCACGGAGGTCGAGCGGCGGTCCGGCGACCGGCGGCGTTGCGTTAGGCCTCGGGGCCGTCTCGGCCGGCGCCGCGGCGGTGCGGCGCATGCGCTCGCGCACGCCGCCGTCGATGAATCGCGACAGCTGGTCGATCGTGTGCTCGGAGCCCCACCGCGATCCGTAGGTATTGAGCGGGTGGATCACCGCGAGGTGGTGACGCGCGCGCGTCATCGCCACGTACATGAGGCGCCGCTCTTCTTCGGCTTCATCGTCGTCGCGCAGCGCGCGCGAGGACGGGAACCAGCCGTCCACCGCCCAGATGATGAACACGGCATCCCATTCGCGGCCCTTGGCGCTGTGGGCCGTGCTGAGGATGAGCGCGTCGTCCACGCGATCGTCGGGGCCGGCCAGATCTTGGGTGCCCGACGGCGGCTCGAGCGCGAGCTCGCTCAAGAACACGGCGCGCGACGGGAAATTGCCGGCGATCACCTCGAGTTGGTCGAGATCGGCGAGACGCGGCTCGACGTTGTCGTATCGCTCGCGCAGGATGTCGTCGTACAGGCGCCGAACGAGCGCGATCTCTCCGCTGACCGTCTGAAGGGCGCTCGCGGCGCCCGGCTCGCTCAACGCCTCGAGCAATTTCACGAGTGCCTGGTGCGCGGCGCGCGCCCGCGGCGGCGGCGTTACCTCGGCGAGGGCGCGATGATCCCACGCCCGCGCTGCGATGCGCTCGACGGCCGCTCGCGCCGTAGCGTCGCCAATGCCGGGCAGCAGCAGGAGCACGCGATACCAGCTCACTTCGTCGCGAGGATTCTCGACTAACCGAAGGAAGGCGAGCACGTCCTTCACGTGCGCGGCCTCGAGGAACTTGAGACCGCCCCATTTCTCGAAAGGGATCTTCCGGTTGGTGAGCTCGATCTCGAGGTCGGCCGACATGTAGCCGGCGCGGAAGAGCACCGCGATCTCGCGCAGCGGCGTACCGCTTTCGTGGAGCTCGAGGACGCGGTCCACCACCCAACGCGTTTGATCGTGCTCGTCGCGCGCGGTGACGAGCACGGGGAGGTCGCCGCCGGCGCGATCAGTGCGCAGGTTTTTCGTATAGCGCTCCCGCGCGCGCGAGATGACGGTGTTGGTCACGTCGAGGATGGGCTGCGTGGAGCGGTAGTTGGTCTCGAGCGTGACGATGGTCGCGCCGGTAAAATGCGCCGGGAAGTCGAGGATGTTGCGGACATTCGCGCCGCGGAACGCGTAGATGCTCTGCGCGTCGTCGCCGACGACCGTGATGTTGCGGTGCGTGCGGCACATGCCGCGCAGAATGCGCGCCTGGAGCAGGTTCGTGTCCTGATACTCGTCGACGAGCACGTGGTCGTACAGGCCGGCGATGCGCTCCGCAAGTTCCGGCGAACCCTCGAGCATGCCGGCCCAGAAGAGCAGCAGGTCGTCGTAGTCGACGAGGTTGCGCTCTTCTTTTCGCGCCGTGTAGTCGGCGAAGACGCGGCGCACTTCGGGTGCGTCGTCGGCGAACTGCGGGAATTCGTCGCGCAGCACGTCGTCCACCGGAATGTCGGTGTTGATGTGGCGCGAGTACACGTGGTGCAGCGTTTCTTTTTTCGGGAATCGCGACGCGCGCTGGCCGAAGCCTAACCGGGCGCGCGCGATGCCCATGAGATCGACGGCGTCGCCCTGATCGAGGATGGTGAAGTCTTTGGCGATGCCGGCGGCTTCGCCGTACGCGCGGAGCAGGCGATGCGCCGTCGCGTGGAACGTCCCACCGTGCACGCGTCCCGTCGAACCGCCCACCAGGCGCACGGCCCGTTCCAACATTTCCTGCGCGGCGCGCCGGGTGAACGTGAGCAGGAGAACCCGGTGCGGCCTAACGCCGCTGGCCACGAGATGCGCCACGCGGTGCACGAGCGTGCGCGTTTTGCCGGTGCCGGCACCGGCGATGATCAGGAGCGGGCCGTCACCATGTTGGGCGGCAGCCAGCTGCGCAGCGTTCAGCGGTTGTGGACGGGACTCGAGAGACACTGAGGACGGGTGGAAGTCGGTTTCCCGTTCGATACCTACTTTTTGGACTGGTTCCTGTACCGATTGATTGCAACCTGGTCCACATACATGCCGCCGTAGCGCTCCTCGCGCCATGGGTCGCCGTGCATGTGGTAGCCGTTCTGCTCCCAGAAGCCCGGCATGTCGAAGTCGAGAAGCTCGAAGCCGCGCACCCATTTGGCGCTCTTCCAGAAATACAAATGCGGCACGAGCAAGCGAAGGGGCCACCCATGCTCCGGCATCAGATCGACGTCATCATGCCGGAACGCGAGCAGATTCTCCGGGCGATCGAGGTCGGACAAGGGAAGGTTGGTGGTGTACTCCGGGTCCGCGTGCACGAGAATGAAGGTGGCTTCGGGCTTCGGACGCGCGCGGCGCAAAATCTCCTGAACGGGGATTCCTTCGAAGCGATTGCTTAGGCGACTCCAACGCGTGACGCAGTGGATGTCGCACACCGTGTTTTGATGAGGCAGGGCAAGGAGCTGATCGTACGAGAACGAGAGCGGCTCCTCTACGAGTCCCGACACCTCGAAGCGCCACGTGGCGAGGTCCACGCGCGGGACATCGCCGTAGTGCAACACGGGCCATTTCTTGGTGAGAACCTGCCGTGGCGGAAGGCGATCGCGATCACGCGGAATCGCGTCGACTTCGGGCAGGAGATCGGGGGACATTCGACAAATATAGGCTTCCAAGCGCCGGAGTGAGACAGTGCGTGCGTCTGTCGCGCCTTGCTAGCTCCTCTGTCTTTGTTTCAAAGAATAACAAATAGGATGCAAGTGATGGGGACGATCGCTGCCACGCGACATAAGGTGCGTTGTTCGCGCGCGTGGCCTACACCAGGCGCGTGAACGATGATGTTTGGACGTGCACGGATGCGATCTTCCCGGGTGCGCGCTCGAGTCCTGAATGCACGACGCAGCAATCTTCCCCGTCCCTTGCATCCCCTTAGTCATCCATTGAAACAACTACAGACGAGCTCATTGGGCGCAGCGTTGGCCGCGGTCGAACCTCACGTCGTCGCAATTCGCTCCGCAACAGCCGGCGCGTGGAGTGGCAGGCGATCTTCTGGAAGGTCGTGGGGTTCGAGACCGAACACGTCGGCCAGCGTCGTTGCGGCGGCGCGAAAGGCATCGGCGAGCGGGATGCGGGTCGCGGTCTCGCGCTCCATCGAGGTCATCACGACGCCGCTGATGCCGCATGGGACCATGAGGTCGAAGTACGACAGGTCGACCGAGACGTTGAGCGCGAAGCCGTGCCAGGTGACCCAGTCGCGGGCGTGGACGCCGATCGACGCGATCTTCCGGCCCGCGGTCCAGACTCCCGTTAGGCCCTGGTTGCGTTCGGCGGGAATCTGCCACGAGGAGAGGGCGGTGATCAGGGCGGCCTCGAGCTGCCGCAAATACCAGTGCAGGTCCTTCTTGTGGCCGGCGAGATCGATGATCGGGTAGCCCACGAGCTGGCCCGGGCCGTGGAAGGTGACGTCGCCGCCGCGCTCGACCTCGAAGCGCTCGACGCCGCGGGCGGCGAGCAGCTCGGGCGTGGCCACGAGGTGGGCCGCCTTGGCCGTTCGGCCGAGCGTCACGACAGGGTGGTGCTCGACGAGCAGCAGCACGTCGTGCTCGAGGTCGCGCGCGATCCGTGCGCGCGCCACCGCGCGTTGCAGCTCCAGGATCTCGCCGTACGGGCGAAGCCCGAGTTGGACGACGTCGAGTCGCGACATGCTGCCTGCCTAACGTCAGGCGTGGATCACGCGGCCCATCGCATCCAGCGTCGCCTCGGCGATGGCCTCGGAGAGTGTGGGGTGCGCGTGGATGGCCAGATCCACTTCCTCGATGGTGAGCTCGTTCTCGCGCGCCACGACGAGCTCGTGAATCAACTCCGTGGCGTGCGCGCCGATGATGTGCGCGCCGAGGATCTCGCCGTACTTGGGATCGGCAAGAATCTTCACGAAGCCCTCGGTCTCGCCTGCGGTGCGCGCGCGCCCGTTGGCCGAGAACGGGAACTTGCCCACCTTGTAGGCGACGTTTTTGTTCTTGAGCTGCTGCTCGGTGGACCCGACAGAGGCCACTTCGGGGTGGCAGTACGTTGCGTTAGGCACGTTGCCGTACGGCACGGGCTGCACGTGCGGCAGGCCGGCGAGCATTTCGGCGAACACGATCCCTTCGCGCGACCCCTTGTGCGCGAGCATCGGCGGACCGGCCACGTCGCCGATGGCGTAGATCCCTTCGGCCGTCGTGGCCAGGCGCGCGTCGATCTTGATGAAGCCGCGCTCCGTGAGCTGCACGCCGCCTTCTTTGAGCCCGAGGTCTTCGACGTTAGGCGCACGCCCGGTGGCGACGAGCACTTTCTCGACGGTGAGCGTCTTGCTCTCGCCCTTGACGTCGATGGTCAGCGTCACCGAGTCCTTGCCCACCTTGGCCGAGCCGATCTTCGCGCCCGTCACCACGTCGATCTTGCGCTTCTTGAAGCTGCGCGCGAGCTCCGCCGACACTTCGGCATCTTCGAGCGGCAGCAGCGACGGGAGGACTTCGATGAGGGTCACCTGCGTCCCGAACGCCGAGAAGACGTCGGCGAATTCGCAGCCGACAGCTCCCGCGCCGATCACCGCCATCGTCTTGGGCGCGCGCTCGAGCACGAGTACCTCGTCGGATGAGAGCACGGTCGTCTTGTTCAGCTCGAGGCCCGCTTGCGGCAGGCCGCGCACGCGCGACCCGGTCGAGATCACGATGGCTTTCTTCGCCTCGTGCGTCTCTTCCTTGCCGTCGGCGTTCTTCACCGCGACGCTCTTCTTGCCTGCGAGGCGGCCCGTGCCCTTGAGCCACATGATCTTGTGCTTCTTGAACAGAAACTCGACGCCCTTGGAATTCTGTTGGCTCACCGCGCGCGAGCGCTTCATCGCGACGCCGTAGTCGAGCTTCACGTTGCCGGCGGTCACACCGAACGCCTCACCGTGTTGAACGTGGACGGCGAGCGACGCGCTCTCGAGCAGCGCCTTCGCCGGGATGCAACCCCAGAGCACGCACGTGCCGCCCAGGCCTTCGCGTTCGACAACCGCGGTAGACATGCCGAGTTGAGCGCAACGGATCGCGCCCACGTATCCGGCGGGACCACCGCCGAGGAAAATCACGTCGTACGAAGCCATGAGTGTCGAGGGTCGAGGGTGTGCAAACGGAACGTGTGTGCCGGATCAATACACGATCATCAGCGGGTTCTCGAGCATGCGCCGCACGTCCTGGAGGAAGCGTGCTCCGGTGGCGCCGTCGATGACCCGGTGGTCGCAGCTCATGGTGAACCGCACGCGCTTGCGCACGACCACCTGGCCGTCGACCACCACCGGCTTTTCTTCGACGGCGCCGACGGCGATGATGCCCGACTCCGGCGGATTGATGATCGCCGTGAACTGATCGATGCCGAACATGCCGAGGTTCGACACGGAGAACGTGGACCCGGTGTACTCGTTAGGCGTGAGCTTCCGGGCGCGCGCCTTCGCCGCCAGATCACGCGCTTCCTGCGACAGCTCGCCCAGGCCCTTGCGGTCGGCGTCGAAGAGGACGGGCGTGATGAGGCCGTCCTCGATGGCGACGGCCATGCCGAGGTGCACGCGGTTGAACTGGCGGACGCGGTCGCCTAACCAGTGGGCGTTGACTTCCGGGTGCCGGGCGAGGGCCGTGGCGACCGCTTTCAGGATGATGTCGTTGAACGACACCTTGAATTCGTTGCCCGCCTCGGTCATCGCCTGGCGCAGCTCGGCCGTGCGGGTGAGGTCGGCTTCCATCGTGAGGTAGAACGTCGGGATGGGGCCGATCGACTCCGTTAGGCGTCGGGCGATGGTCTTGCGGATCTGCGTGAGTGGCACGTCGGTGTAGTCGCCGGCGGCGGTGGGGCGCGGCGTGGCGGCCGGTCCGGCGGTAGTAGCGGCTTCGATGTCGCGCTTGATGATGCGGCCGCCGGGTCCCGAGCCCTGCACCCGGCCGAGGTCAAGGCCGCGGTCGGAAGCGAGCCGACGCGCCAGGGGCGAGGAGCGCGGACGGCCGCCGTTCTCGTGCGGCGGTACCGGCGCAGTCGGTGCAGGCCCGCTCGGTGCAGGCCCGCTCGGCGCGGGCGCCGATGGTGCTTGCGCCGCGGCTGGGGCTTGCGTCGCCGTCGGTGCGGGCGTTCCGGGCGTCGGAGGTGCAGCGGGAGCGGATGGTGTGGCTGGTGCCGCAGTCGCCGCGCCGCCGCCCGCCGTCTCGTCGGCTGCAGGCGCGCTCGACAGGATCGAACCGATGTCCTCGTCGGCCGCGGCGATCACGCCAACGAGCTGCCCAACGGGAGCCGTCTGCCCTTCGCCGAGCACGCGCTTACGCAGTACGCCATCGCCGCGCGCCACCAGCTCCATCACCGCCTTGTCGGTCTCGACCTCGGCCAACACTTCGCCCTTGGCGACCGTGTCGCCCTCGTTCTTGACCCATTTCACCAAGCGCCCCTCTTCCATGGTGGGTGAGAGCGCTTCCATCACGACCTTCGTTGCCATGTCACACTCTGCGCATGAGTCGAGACCCCGCTACTGCTCGAGGTACATCACCTTTTTCACCGCCGCGATCGTCTTGGGGACGTCGGGTTTGGCCGCGCGCTCGAGGTTCTTGGCGTACGGCATCGGCACATCCACCTGGTGCACCCGGATCACTGGCGCATCGAGGTCATCGAAGCATTCGCGTTGAATGTAGTCGACCACTTGTGCACCGATCCCGGCGAGCTCCAATCCCTCCTCGAGCACCACGGCGCGATTCGTCTTCCGGACCGTCGTTGCGATCGCGTCGACATCCATGGGCCGCAGGCTCAGGAGGTCGACGACGTCGACGCGGATGCCTTCCTTGGCCAGTTGGTCCGCTGCCTGGAGCGCGACGAGGATCATCTTGCCGTGCGTGATGATCGAGCAGTGGTCGCCCTCGCGCTTGAGCGCGGCCTTGCCTAACGGAATCAGGTACTCCTCGGCCGGCACGTCGCCCTTGGTGTTGTAGAGCATCTCGCCCTCGAGCACGATCACCGGATTGTCGTCGCGCACCGCGCTCTTGAGCAAGCCCTTCGCATCGTACGGCGTGCCGGGCGCCACCACCTTGAGGCCGGGGATGTGGGCAAGCCAGGACTCCCAGGCCTGCGAATGCTGCGCCGACAACTGCAGCGCGGCTCCGTTAGGCCCGCGGAACACGATCGGGATGCTGTACTGCCCGCCCGACATGTAGAGCATCTTGGCGGCGGAATTCACCACCTGGTCGAGTGCCAGGAGCGCGAAGTTCCACGTCATGAACTCGATGATCGGACGGAGTCCGACCATCGCGGCGCCCACGCCCACGCCGGCGAATCCGAGCTCGGTGATGGGCGTGTCCACCACGCGCATCTCGCCGAACTCCTGAAGCATACCCTTGGACACCTTGTACGCGCCCTGATACACGCCCACCTCTTCACCCATGATGAAGACGCGGTCGTCGCGCTGCATTTCCTCGCGGAGCGCCTGGTTGAGCGCGTCGCGGTACGTGATCACCGGCATCGTCTAGATCTCACCATTGACGTACACGTCTTCCGTCAGCGACTCGAGCGCCGGCTCGGGGCTCGCGTCGGCGAAATTCCACGCGTCCTCGACGATGCCCTTGATCTGTTCGTCGAGCGCGGCCATGTCCTGGTCCGACCACTCGCCGTGCTGTTCCATCTCGCCGCGAAGCAGGGTGATCGGGTCGCGCTTCATGTGCTCTTCGAGCTCTTCCTTCGTGCGGTAGGTCCCGCTCACGGCGTCGGACATCGAATGGCCCATGAAGCGGTACGTGCGCACTTCGATCAGCGTCGGCGTGTGCTCGTTGCGCGCCCGTTGGGCGGCGCGCATCACCGCGTCCCGAACCGCGAACACTTCCTGTCCGTCCACGACTTCGTTCGGCATGTCGTACGAGCACGCGCGCTCGGCGATGTCGTTGATGGCCGACGCGCGTTCGAGTGCGGTGCCCATGCCGTATCGGTTGTTCTCGATGACGTAGATCACGGGCAGCTTCCACAGGGCGGCCATGTTGAGCGCTTCATGGAACGCGCCGCCGTTCACGGCGGCTTCTCCGAAGAAGCAGAGACACACCTGATCGCCGCCGCGATACTTGATCGCGAATCCGACACCCGTGGCGAGCGGAATGTGCCCGCCCACTATGCCGTGGCCGCCCAGGAAGTTCAGGTTGCGATCGAAGAGGTGCATCGATCCGCCCTTGCCCTTGGAGCAGCCGTCGGACCGGCCGAAAAGCTCGGCCATCACCGCGCGCGGCGACACGCCGCGGGCCAGCGCCTGCCCGTGGTCGCGGTAGCTAGTGATGACGTAGTCGTCCTCGCGCAGCGCCGAGATCGCGCCGACGCCAACCGCCTCCTGGCCGATGTACAGGTGGCAGAACCCGCCGATCTTGCCGAGCGCGTACGCTTCGGCGCAGCGCTCCTCGAAGCGGCGGATGAGGAGCATGTCGCGCAGCAACTCCTTGCGGCTCGGGGCGGGCGTGTCTTCCGTTAGGCGAGACGGCGAGGCCGGCGGCGCTGCGGTTTTCAGGGACGAGTCGGACTTCTTCTTGGGCATTCGAGGCGGCGACGAGAGACTTGGGCGGCGCGGCAGATCCGGCCGCGGCGGCGCGCGTGCGGCGCGGTCACGCCGTGAGGCTCTGGACCTGCTCCCACGCGTGATAACTCGACCGGACCAACGGACCCGACTCGACGTGGCGGTACCCGAGCGCCAGGCCCGTCTCGCGCAGCGCGCGAAATTCGTCGGGCGTGTAGTAGCGGTCGAGCGGGATGTGCTGGGCGGACGGACGCAGGTACTGGCCTAACGTAAGGATGTCGACGTCCACCGTGCGCAGCTCGCGCATCGTGTGCTCGACTTCCGGAATCGTCTCGCCCATCCCGAGGATGATGCCGGTCTTGGTCGGGATGTGCGGCGCAACGTCCTTGACGAACCGGAAGATCCGCAGCACGCGCTCGTAGCGGCCGCCCGGCCGGCACCGCTTGTACAGCCGGGGCACGGTCTCCGTGTTGTGGTTGTAGATGTCCGGTTCGGCGTCGAGCACCGTTCGAATCGCATCTTCGTCGCCCTGGAAGTCGGGCACCAACACTTCCACCGAGCAATCGGGCAATCGCTGCTTGATCTGCCGGATGGTCTCGGCGAAGATGCCGGCGCCGAAGTCGGGAAGGTCGTCACGATCGACGGACGTGATCACGACGTGCCGCAGGTTCATCTGCTCGACCGCAGACGCGACGCGCGATGGTTCTTCGATGTCATAGACGGGCGGACGTCCGTGCGCGACCGCGCAGTAGGCGCAGTTCCGCGTACACACATCACCCAGAATCATGAACGTCGCCGTGCCGTGCTCCCAACATTCGCCGACGTTCGGGCAGTGCGCTTCCTCGCAGACGGTGTGCAAGCCGAGCTCGCGCATGAGCGCGCCCAAGCGATTGTAGTTGTCTCCGCCCGGCGCACGCACCTTGAGCCAGGGCGGCTTGCGGTCAGGGAGCGGGGCCGCGGAATGACGCCCCATGATCTGGTACAGCGTATCTGTCATACGATTTGGTATGCAGTTTTGTCGTCCCGCCAACCGCCGTGCAAGCTTCATCCGCAACGACACATACGCCGACAGGGACTCGGCAACCTACCCGTTTGGGCAGGTCGGTGGAAGTGGAGGTACCGTCTATACGACTACTTGATGGTTACGCGAGATGCCTCGAACCGCTCGACCGAAAACGGGCTCAGGTCTAACGCCGGCGTCTCGCCCGATGCCAGCGCCGCGATGCACTCGCCGGTCAACGGCCCGAGGAGAATGCCGTTGCGCGAGTGGCCGCAGGCGTAGAGCAGCATCGAGTACTCGGGGTCGGGGCCCAGGATCGGGAGCAGATCGGGCGTCACGGGGCGAAGGCCGCTCCAGCGCTCCAGTGGACGCGCGCCAGCGAGCGCCGGCGCAATGCGTCGAGCAATCTCGCCCAAAGCCTGCATCCCCTCGGGGGTCGTCCCCGTCGCGAAGCCCACGTGCTCCATGGTCGACCCCACCACCGCATGCGCGCTCGATCGCGGCACCACGTAACCGTCGCCCGCGTACGTCACGTGACGAACCGGGCACGCGCCGAGCGAGAGCATCTGACCGCGCACCGGCTCGACGGGGATGCGGCGCGGGAGCCCGTCGATGCCCGGCGACCACGCTCCCGCGGAAAGGACAAGCTTGGACGCGATCATGGTTCGCCCCGAGGCCAGCTCGACCCAGGGGCGTTCGTTCTCGAGGTCGATCGACGTCACGCGGTCATGGATGATCGTAACCGTCGAGCTGGCTTCGACCATCTCACGTAACACGCGCAGCAGCGCGACGTTGTCGACTGCGCCATCGTCGGGGAAAAGACAAGCTCCAGCTGTGTCACCGATGCCAGGCTCCAGCCTGCGAAGTTCCTCCGCGCTCAGCCAGGTGCCACCCAACGACGTGATGTCGCGGCGTTTGAGCTCGGCCTCGCCTTCGTCGAACACGAGCTCGAGGATCCCGTCGCGATTCAGCGGGACGAGCGTGCCGGTGACCTCGGCTAATGCCTCGACGTAGCTCGGGTACAAGTCACGGGCGGCAACCGCAAAGGTGTGTGCCGGACCTTCCGAGCGTTCGACGCTCGGCGCCAGCATACCGGCGGCAGCGCGGGAGGCCTCGCCGGCGTTATGATCGGCGACGATGGTGATGTCGGCACCGCGGGCGGACAGAGCCGCGCCTGTGGCGAGGCCTACCAGTCCGCCACCGATGATGATCACGTCACCACCCCGGAGGAGGGCGGGGTGGCCTTCCGTCGGATACGTCATTTTGTTCCTGTAAGGAACGCTGGAGCCTGAAACATCGTCGTCGGGCCGGTCGTAATGTGCGCAGAGACCGAGCCATCGGTCGACCTCGTGGAGATTCCGATCATGCTGCGAACCATTTTTTCCATCGGCGCATTGGCGATTCTCGGGCTGATCGCGCTCAAGTTTGTCTTCGGCGTTTTTGGCGGCCTGGTTGGGATCTTGTTCGTGCTGCTGTTCCTGGCGCTCAAGATCGCGATCATTGGCGCCCTGATTTATCTCGTGATCCGCATTGTCAGTCCGGATACGGCGCGGCGTCTTCGCGAGAAATTCAACGGTTGATTTCCGTTAGTCATGGGCCGGCACGGCGTGCGTCCGCGCACGTTGGGCCGGCCGCGGATCGTCAGGTCCGGTCGCGGCGCTCCAATCCCTCCACCACGCCCCACACCAACATCGGCACCATGAGCTCGTGGTGCCCCGTGATTTCGAATCCGTGGCCGCCCTCCAACGTGGGCCGTTGCACCACGTTGACGCGCGGGCGGTAGTGGCGCGCCATGTCGAGGTCGCAGGTCGTGAAGTTCGTTGGGCGCCCGCTGTTCAGGTTGCGCGCGATGGTGAGCGCCTTGAGGAACACTTCGGGCATGACGACGGCACTGCCGATGTTCAACACCACCCCGCCATCATGCAGCAGAGACACGGCCGCCGCCAGACGGCGAAAGTCGCGGTGGCTCGTGTCGCCGATGGCGGCGCCGTTGGCGGCGGGATGTTGATGGATGATCTCGGCGCCGATGGCCGCATGCACCGTGAGCGGCACGCCCAGGCTGTGGGCGCCCAAGAGCAGCGAGAGCTCGGGATGCGCAAGCGCGGTGGCGCCGGCCAGCGCGCGGCCGAGTGCTTCGCCCATGCCCCACCCGGATTGCATGCCTAACGCAAACGCGGCGTTCATGCCGCGGCCGGTCTCTTCGGCCATGCCGAACGTGCCATCGCGGAGACCGGCTGCCACGTCCTCCGATGTGCCGCCCCAGCGCGCGATCTCGTAGTCGTGGATTGCGGCGGACCCGTTCATCGCCAGGTGCGTGATGACGTGCCGCCGCATGAGGTCGAGCACGAGCGGCGCGAGTCCGGTTTTGACGACGTGACCGCCGATCATCACGATCACGGCGCGTCGGCCCGCGGCGGCGACGATCGCGTCGATCACGCGGCGGAAATCGCGTGCGACGAGCACATCGGGCAGTGAGCGGAGGAACGTGGCGAACGAGCGTGCGTCCTCCACGCCCTCGCGAGGCGGCGCCGCGAACTCCTCGGCGCGCACTTTGTTAGGCCGGCGTGCGATCGGAACGGTCCGGACGGCCGAGAGGTCGGCCTCCGGCGTCACCGGTCCTCCGCGGTCTCCGTGATCGGCGGCTGGTACGATTGCAGGTAGAGATCGAGGGTTTGCAGCACGGGAACCTTGGCTTTCATCTGCACAACAATGTGCCGCGGATCGTCGCTGAGCCAGATCTCGGCTTCGCCGCCCTCGGAAAACAATCCCTGCGACTTGATGATCGGTTGGATCACGATCGCGTCGAACGTGCCGGCCGGTACCGTGACACGTTCCTTCCGGAGCACTTTCACCACGACCGGATTCTTCTCCGGCCGGAAGTAGCGGTTGAACGTATACGTTTTCCCGACTTCGAGCGGCACGGTGCGAACGAAGTAGAGAAACGAGCCGTCGTCCAGCGGATTCGACACGCTCGGCATCACCGGATAGCCGTGCTGCTGCATCTGCGATTTCTCCGGCCAGATGTCGTATTCGCGCTGTTTTTCGTAGTTGACTTCGTGAATCTTCTGCACGAAGCGGCGGGATGACAGCGTCGTCGTGTCGAACCAACTCTCGAGTACGTCGTGCACCTTGAACATCAGGAACCCGCCGTCCACGGTGAACGACGAGTGAAACGTGGGATGTCCTTGCACGGTGTCGATGCCGACGATGCGCATTTCGCCGCTGCCGACCTTGGCTCCTCCAACGGCGACCGTGTAGGACAACTTCTCACCCACGCCAAACGGGCGCGCGGACGAGTCCGCGCGTGTGACGGCAGCCGCCGGCTGGGCAGCCGGATCGGTGGTCGGCTGCGCGAAGAGCGATACCGGCGCGATGGCGCACGCGCCGACTACGGCGCCGATACTCGCCACTCGGCGCCAGAGTCGCGTGAGCCGGTTCGTCATGTCGACGGGCTCGTTGCGCGCCGGCGCCGGCTCGCCCAACCGAAGCGATAGAGATCGAGCGCAGCCGCCAGCGGACGCACCCGCGAAGCGCGCGGGCGCAAATCGTAGCGCGCGTCGAGCGTGACGGTTTCAACCCGGCGCGCGAGGCGCGTCGTCTTGACGAGCAGCTCCACGTTGGCGGCCCATCCGCTCCACTGCACGATCGGTAGGTCGCCGGCGTCGCGAATGACATCGCGTAGCACCGAGATGCGGAACAACCGGAACGTGCCGAATGGATCGGTGACGCCGGCCACCTTGAGGAACGGACGAACGACCCATGGTGCGAGCAGCCGCAAACGACGCACGGCCACCGGCAGCTGCGGCGAGGGGGGCCGCTCCGCGATCACGACGTCCGCGCCGCCCTCGAAGCGCTTGATCAACTCGGGAAGGTGCTCGGGTTGATCGGTGAAGTCGCCTTGCATGAGGACCGCCGCGTCTCGCCGGGGATACCTCGTGCGCTTGACCGCAGTCCGTGCTAACGTGTCGAGGGCGCTCGCGTATCCGCGGCACTGATCGTTGCGCAGTACCGTGAGCGGCAACACGTCGGCGTACGGCTTGAGCGTGTCGGCGGTGGCGTCGGTGCTGCCATCGTCGAGAACGATCAACTCGTATTCGCGCGGATGCTCCTCCAGCACCTTTCTGATGCGCCAGAGCAGCAAACCAATCGTGGGCGCTTCGTCGAACGCCGGGATGCAGATGTAGAGCATGGTCTCTATGAATCATACCGCGAAGC
>Ga0075436_100001130_pt1 | contig 18040 bp, 15 predicted proteins | sample RhiMethybrSRZTD5_FD_75303 | JGI IMG/M metagenome (GOLD analysis project Ga0075436, IMG submission 75303) | Populus rhizosphere microbial communities from Tennessee, USA - Rhizosphere MetaG P. TD hybrid SRZTD5 | ecosystem: Host-associated > Plants > Roots > Rhizosphere > Soil | place: USA...
GGACGCATCGACTGCGTCGTCAATGACTACTTCAATGTCGTGATCGAGAGCCTCGAAGCGGCTCTGTCCGACGCCGAACCGGAGTCGGCCGGGCGATGATCGAACCGGACCATCTCGAGCGGGAGCCCAGCCGATGCTTCGCGCGCATGCTCGCCGCCTACCGCCAGGGCGGCGTGCGCGGCGCGGGCGCAGCCTATGCCAGAGCCTTCGTGGCTGCGGAGCGCGCTGCCGAGCCGCGCTGGAACATCCGTTTGCTGAGCTGCCGGCCGGCGGGTCAAGGTTTCCCTTTCGGCGGCGTCGCTGTGCGGAGGCAATGGACTGACCCGGTGACCGGCCGGCGCTACCTGGAGGAGTTCGCCTTTGAGGTGGTTTCGACATAGACCGAGCACAGGTCCCGGCGTTGCCAGCGGCTCATTCCGCGGTTGGAGCGACCCGTTCCCCGATGACGGTCGCTCCATCCGCGGTTCGAGACACTCCATTCGCGGTTCGAGCCACTCCATTCGCCGTTCGAGTCACTCAAACCGAGGTTCGAGACACTCCATCCGAGGTTCGAGACACTCCATCCGAGGTTCGAGACACTCCATTCGTGGTTGGAGACACTCCATCCGAGATTAGAGACACTCCATCCGTGGTTCGAGACACTCAATTCGTGGTTGGAGCCGCTCAATTCGTGGTTCGAGCGTCTCAATTCGTGGTTGGAGCCACTCAATTCGTGGTTTGAGCCTCTCAATTCTCGGTTGGAGTGTCTCTATTCTCGGTTGGAGTGTCTCTATTCGAGGTTGGAGCGTCTCAATTCGCAGTTCTAGCGTCTCAATTCGTGGTTCGAGCCCCGCCCGCCACGCCGCCGCTCTCGATCCGATCGAGGCGCTGCGGATGGAGTGAGGCGCTACTCCTCCCACTTGGTGACGGTGTAGCGCCAGAGCCGCAGGTCGGAGTGCCAGAAGCCGGGCGGCAGGCCGGCCTTGCGCTTGAGGTGGGCGAGGAACTCATGCGGGTCGGCGAGCTGTTCCCAGACCTGGGGGAGGAACGTGCTTCGGCAGTCACCGCATTCGAGGATGATGCCGTCGATCCCCGGCCGGAGAATGCGGCACGCCTCGTCCTCGCCGGCGGCGGCGAGGGGCTCGGGCGCGGAGAGGAGGGAGACCTCCAGCTCCACCTCCGCGAATTCGTCGCGAGAGAGCGGCGGAAAGCGCGTGTCGGAAAACGCGGCGGCGCGGGAGTTCGCATGGACGTCCTGGCGGAGCGGCCGGTAGGCGCGCAGCGAGCCGACGCAGCCGCGCAGGAAGCCCGCGCGGCGGAGCGTCACAAAGGTGGCGCCCGGCTCCTTCAGCCAAGGCTCCGGATGGTCCACCGGCTCCTCCAAGCCGAAATACTCGGCCAGGCTCTCGCGGGCGATGGCGAGGAGGACGCGCCCGCGGCCGGCGATCCTGCCTGCGGCGACCGCCCGGATCATGCCGCCTCGCGAAACGCGAAGGCGCCGTAGCCCACCACCCGGCCGCGGTCGCCCGCGGTGTCCCCCGAGCTGCGCAGATCGAGCAGCTCAGCCAGCATGCCGCGCCGCCGCGCCGCGAGCAACAGGCCGCTGATCGGGCGCGCGCCGCACGCCCGCTGCCCGGCGATGGGCCCGGCGAGGGCGACGATCTGCTCGGCGGTCTCGCGGTCGATCTGCCGCGCCTCCTCGTAGGGCAGGTAGTGGGAGAGATCGGAGCTGACGACGATCAGCGTCTCCGCACCCCCCCACAGCATCTCCAGCACGGCAGCGACCTCCTCGTCGTCGGCATCGCCCACCACCAGGGGAACGACCTCGAAGGCCCCGAGGAGGACCTGGAGGAACGGCAGCTCGACCTCCAGGGAGTGCTCGCGGGCGTGGGCGGCCGGCTGGACCCGCACCTGCGGCAGGCGCAGCGCCGCCGCGGCGCCCGCGGCCTCCACCGGCACTTCGCCGAGAGGCGTGGCAAAGCGGTCGTCGTCAGCCAGGCCGAGGCCGCGGATCGGCACGAAGTGCGCCGGCCCGAGCAGCACCACCCGCTCGATGACCGTCGTCGCCGGGGCCACCGCCTGGAACGCCGACGCGGCGATCGGACCCGAGTAGACGTATCCCGCGTGCGGAGCGATGACCGCCTTGGGGGCCGGGGAGGAGGACAGAGGGACCGCACGCAGCAGATCCTCGACGGTCGACCGCAGCTCTCCGGGAAACCCCGGGTAGAACGTGCCGGCGACGGCGGGCCGGCGGACGCGCGGCGTGGCCATGATCGAAATGTAGCATGGAGGCGCCCTCACCCCCGCCCCTCTCCCAGCTCCCCCCACGCCCCCGCCGGGAGAGGGGAGACAAAAAACAAGGAGAAGCAGAGAAGACCAGCTCCAGTATGGCTTTTCTCCCGCTTTTCTCCCCTCTCCCGGGGACAGGGCGGGGGGAGCTGGGAGAGGGGCCGGGGGTGAGGGCCTACCCCCCCAGCACCTGCCGGCACCGGCGCTTTGCCCGGGCGCGATCCGGGAAGGGGAGGTCGGCGAATTCGGGGAGGCTGCGCTCCCGGCCTCCCGCCAGGTGAGCCAGCACCTCGCGGTAGTGGTGCTCGGCGCGTTCGCGGTTGCCCAGACGCAGGAGGCAGTCGGCGAGGAGGACGCGCACCTGGAAGAGGGCCGCATCGAGGTAGAGCGCCGCCCGGTAGGCGGTGACGGCATCCTCCGCTCGCCCCGTCAGGTCGTGCAGGAACCCCTGCAACGCTTGGGCGGCGGGATCGGCCGGATCGGCGGCGAGCACCTCGCCGAGGATCTGCGCGGCTTCGTCGATGCGGTTTGCCGCCAGACCGCGGGCCGCCTCCAGCAGTCGATCGTGAAGGCTCGGCAACGCCAGAGGAGGAGGCGCCGGCGCCGGGAGGGGGGCCACGACGGCGGCCCGGACCGTCCGCTCACGCAGCTCGCGGCTCTCTGGAGGGGGAGGAGGGAGAGGGCGCGGCGGCTTGCGCGCCGGCGCGGCCGGTTTCGCCGGGGGAGCTTCCCGCGGCTCCCGGCGGTGGCGATAGGAGAAGCACGATCCGAGGTCCACGGCCTCGAGCTCGTCCTGGATCTGCCACAGCGTCTCCGAGGCGCCGAGGAAAAGGTAGCCCTCGGGCGACAGGTACTGCCCCACCTGCGATACGACCCGCCGCTGCAACGGCCGGCGGAAGTAGATCAGGACGTTGCGCAGCAGGATCAGGTCGTATTCCGCGCCCGGCACGTCGAACGGCGGATGCGCCAGGTTCACCAGCCGGTAGTCGATCCGCGAACGCAGATCGGCGGCGAGCTCGAACAGCTTGCCGCGGCGCTTGAAATAGCGGCCGAGGAGATTCTCCGGCACCTGCGCCACGGCGCGGTCGCCGTAGAGGCCCGTCCGCGCCCCGGCGAGGGCCTCCTCGTCCACGTCGCTGGCCACGATGGACCAGCTCCAGCCGGCGAGCTCCGCCTCTTCGGAGAGGAGGATGGCCAACGTGGCCGGCTCCTCCCCTCGCGCGCACGCCGCCGACCAGATCCGGAGGTGCCGCGCCTGGGCGCGCGCCGCGAGGAGCCGCGGCAGCACCTCGCGGCGGATGACCTCGAATTGCTGCGGCGCCCGGAAGAAGTACGACTCCTTGATCGTGACGAGGGGGATCAGGCTCTCCCATTCCGCCGGCAGCGCGGCGGATTCCAGGGCCGCAACGTAGCTCTCCACCGAGGGGAACCCTTTGCCGCGGGCCCGCCGCTGGGCGACCTCCTCCAGGTAGGGATATCGGCTCTGGGGGATGACGTTGCCCGTCCGCTCGCGGATCAGCGTGACGAGCGTTTGCAGGTCCAAAGGGCTCACGCGCTCCCCTCCGGCTCGCGTGGACGCACGCAGTTGCGTCCGGCCGCCTTGGCTGCGTAGAGACGGCGGTCGGCCAGGGACACCAGGAGATCGCCGGTGACGTGGGCCGCCAGCTCGTCCCGCGAGGCGACGCCGAAGGAGCCCGTGATCGCCACCCGCTCCCCGGACTCCAGCATCACCGGAAAGTCCGCCAGACCCTGGCGCAGCCGCTCCGCCGCCGTGCAGGCTGCCGGGAGGTCGACCTGCGGCAGCACGGCGAGAAACTCTTCGCCGCCGTAGCGCCCCAGCACGTCGGTGGCGCGCAGGCAGCTGCGCAGCGCCGCCGCCCCCTCGCGCAGCACCGCGTCGCCCGCCAGGTGACCATGGGTGTCGTTGACCTCCTTGAAGTGGTCGAGGTCGCAGAGGATCACCGACAGCGGGGCCTTGTAGCGGCGGGCACGCTCCAGCTCCTCGGTCAGGCGCTCGTAGATGGCGCGGTGGTTGAGCTGGCGGGTGAGCCCGTCGAGGGTCGACATTTCGTGCAGACGCTGCGACAGGCGGGCGTTGTCGAGGACGAGAGTGAGCGGGCGCAGGAGGTCGTCCAGCAAGTCTGCCGCCACCAGTGCGAAATGCTGCGGCTCCCTCGGCAGCAGCATCAGAATGCCGCGCGCGCCGCGCACGGAGAGGGGCCGGCGCACCAGACGGGCGAGATCGGCGCCGGCGGTTTTCGCGGCGGAGGGAACGCCCAGCTCACCGCTCATCCGCGTATCCATCGCCGCCCCGGCCGGCACCTCCAGATGACGGGCGAGGATGCCGTGCAGCCGGTCGAGATCCGCCGGCCCCAAGGGCTCCTGGAGGACGATCTGCGTCATCGCCGCCTGGGGCTCGGCCACCGCCACCGCCAGCACGAGGGAGTCCACGACCTCGCTCAGCGTCTCCAGCGCGGCGCGGCCCGCTTCATGGAAATCGCCGGCGGCCATGCCACGCTCGAGCAGGGTATTGATCACCGTCGCCCGCAGCAGGCTGGTGTCGAGGTGGCGGGCCACCCGGGCCAGCACGTCGAGGGGCCCGAGACGGGCGCTGGGATCGTCCGCCCCCGTGGCGTCCAGGGTCGGCGCGGCGGCGTGGGACGCGGCGGCAAGGCGCGAGACGATGGCGACGAGCTCCTGCGGACGATAGTCCTTGGTGAGATAGGCGTCCGCGCCCGTGCGCAGGCTCCAGAAGCGGGACGCCGCCTCGGCATGGCTGGTCAGGATGAGCACCGGGATGTGCGCGCACAGGGGATCGCCCTTGAGCAGGCGCAGCAGGGGGAAACCGTCCATGGTGGGCATCTCGAGGTCGGTCACCACCACGTCGGGGCGTTCGCGCAAGGCGGTGAGCGCCCCCTCCGCGCCGTCGCGCGCCTCCAGGACCGCGAAGCCGGCGCCGCGCAGCGTGCGGGAGAGGATGGCCCGCGTCACCTCGCTGTCGTCGACCACCAGGACGCGCCCGCTCACGGCGCCTTCCCCCAGACCCGGGCCAGAGCGCGCGCCAGGGCCCGCGGCGGCAGGGCGATCTCCGCCGCGCCGCGCTCCAGGGCGACCCGCGGCATGCCGAAGACGCTGCAGCTCGCCTCGTCCTGCGCCAGGGTCAGGCCGCCCGCCCTGCGCAGAGCGAGGAGCCCGTCGACGCCGTCGGAGCCCATGCCGGTCATGATGACGCCGGCCACCTCCCGCGGGCAGCTCTCGGCGCAGGAGAGAAAGAGGTCGTCCACCGATGGGCGGTGGCCGCGCCGTGCCGGCCCCTGGGCGTCGAGCCGCAGCACGCCGCCGGCTTCGAGGCGCAGGTGGGCGCCGCCCGGGGCGAGGCGCAGCATGCCCCGGCGCAGCACCTCGCCGTCGCGCGCCAGCCGCGCGTCGAAGGGGAGCTCCTTGTTGAGCCAGTCGGCCATGCCGAGCTCGAACCCCGAGGCGATGTGCTGCACGACCGCGAAACCGACCGGCGCGTCCGCCGGCACTTCCAGGAGGAGCTCGCGGATCGCCGCCGGCCCGCCCGTCGACGCGCCGATCGCCACCCAGCGCAGCTCCTGGGGCGCCGTGCGGGCGAGACGCGCCTCGGGAGCGTCGGCCGGCGGTTGTTTCGGGCGCGGCTGCGCCTTCGCCGCGGTGATGGCACGCACGGTCTCGGGGAGGCTGTCGGCGAGCTGCTGCCAGCTCGCGGTGTCCTCCGGCTTGGGGAGCACTTCGAGAGCGCCGCGCCGCATGGCCTCGAAGGCGGTCTGCATCTGATTGCGGTTGGCCCGCGAGGAAAGGACGACGATGGGCGTCGGGCGCACCGCCATGATCTGCTCGATGGCCGCATAGCCGTCCATCACCGGCATCTGCAGGTCCATCACCACGACCTGCGGCTGGAAGTCGAGCACCGCGCGCAGCGCTTGCGCCCCATCCTCCGCCTCGCCCACAACTCGAATGTCGCGCGTCTTGGCGAAGAAACGGCGCAGGACCGCCCGTACGGAGGCGGAGTCGTCGACCAGGACGACGCGGATCATGTCAGCTCCCACTCAAACGCCGCACCAGATCCACCAGCTCCCCGGCGTTCAGGCCCTGCTTGGTCAGGTAGGCGTCGGCGCCCACCTTGAGACCGCGCAGGCGGTCCTCGGGACGGTCGCGGGTCGAGACCACGATGATGGGCAGGTGCGCGAAATGCTCCATGGCGCGGAGCTGCGCCGTCAGCTCGAAGCCGTCCATGCCCGGCATCTCGATGTCGGTGACCACGCAATCGAACGACGTCTCGCCGAGCAGGCTCAACGCCTCGTCGGCATCGCTCGCCGCGGCGACCTTGAATCCGGCGTCCTCGAGGAGGCGGCGCTCCATCTCCCGGGTCACCAGCGAATCGTCCACCAGCAGCACGCGCACCTTCTTGATCACGATCGGCTCGCGCGACACGGGGAGCGCCCGCAGGTACTCGCGCTGCGCCAGCACGGACGGCGAGAGGACGCCCACCGGCTCGCCGGAGGCGAGGAGCGCGATCCCCTCGAGCAGCCGGTCGGTCACCACTTTACGCGTGATCGGCCGCACCAGCACCTCCTGCTCGCCCTCCACGTCGTCCACGGCGAGCGCCAGCGGCTGGCCGGAGACCACGCCTTCGACGAGGAGCTGCTCCTCCTCGGCGGGCTGACCGTAGAGACGCGCGAGGGGGATGAACGGCACCAGACGGTCGGGGAAGCGCGCCAGGGTGCGGCCGTCGCGTTCCACCACGGTGGCGGGGTCGAGGCGGACGGCGCGGCGCACCACCGAGGTGGGCAGGCCGACGCGCAACTGCCCGATGCGCAGCAGCAGCACCGCCTCGCCGCGGCGGGCCACCGGCACCTCGACCGTGACCGTCGTCCAACGGCCCGCCTCGCTGTCGAGGAAGACCTCGCCGCCCACCCGGTTGACGGCGGAGGCCACGACGTCCAGACCGACACCGCGGCCGGAGACCTCGGACACCTGCTTGCGGGTGGAGAACCCGGGCGCGAAGAGGAGGCGCAGCGCCTCGGTCCTGCCGATGGACGGGGCGTTCGCGGCCTCGACCAGGCCCACCGCGACGGCGCGCTGGACGACCCTGTCGATGTGGATCCCCTCCCCGTCGTCGCGGATGGTCAGGCGCACCCGCGGGCCGTCGGCCGCGGCATGGACCTGGATCCGCCCGACGCGCGGCTTGCCCTGCGCGATGCGTACCTCCGGCGGCTCGATGCCGTGATCGACGGCGTTGCGGATGAGGTGGAGGAGCGCGTCCTCGAGCTCGCGGGCGATGCGCCGGTCGAGGCGGGTCTCCTCGCCCGCCAGGTCCACCTCCACCTCGCGGCCCAGCGAGCGGGCCAGCTCGCGGGCGTAGCGGGCGAGGACCAGCAGGGAGCCGCGCAACGGCTGGAGCTGCAGCGCGAGCATGCGCTCGAGCTGCTCTTCCGACGAGCGGATCAGGCGGCGCTGCCCGCCCTCCAGCTCCACCGCCACCCGCCGCAGCATGGTGGCGAGCACCGCCAGCACCTGGGTCGGCTGCGGCTCGTGCAGGCCGTCCTCGGCCAAGCGGGCCAGCTCGTAGATCCGTTCGATCACCTGGCGGCCGGCGAGGGCCATGATCCGCACCTGCGTCGCCCGCTCGGCCACCGCGTCCAGGGCGGCGGCGTCGACGCGGACGTCGCTGCCGAGACCGCCGCGTGCGGAGCCCGTAGCGGCGGCGCGCGCCGCCTCGGGTTTTGCTTCCTCGGACCGATCGGACCGATCCGTCGGATCGGTCGGCGGCGTCGCCGCCGGCTCGGGAACCGGCGCCGCCGGAGCAGCCTCCTGCGGCGCCAAAGCCCCGGCGAGGAGAGCGGAAAGCCCCGGATCGTGCTCCGGCTCGGCGCCGCGGGAGACCGCCTCCACCATGTGGCTCAAGTGGTCGACCACCCGGGTCAGCAGACCGCTGGTGCCGGGCGGATGGACGTGCAGGATCTCCTCGGCCGTGTGAGCGAGCTCGGCCAATGCCGCCAGGCGCAGCATGCGGCCGGCCCCTTTGAGCGTGTGCAGCTCCCGCTTGACCTCGACCGCCGCCTGCGCGTCGGCCTCGAGCTGCGGCAGGAACGTGGCGAGCCTCTCGATGCGGTCGCGCGCTTCCTCGACGAAGAGGGGGACGAGATCGGCGAACTCGGGATCCACGATGCCCCGGTCAGATCTTGGTCCAGTGATCGACGTTCACGTCGAGGCCGAGCACCCCGACGAGCTCCCCCTTCTCGTAGATCGGGGCGGCGGCGGTGAAGATCGGCTGCTCGGTGAGCAGCGAATCGAAGAGCGGCGTCAGGATGGTGTGCTTCTCGGCCACGGCCGCCTTGTACCACGGGCGCTCGCCGAATCCCTCCCCGGCGCGCACCGCGGCCGGGACCTCGCGGTCGCCGAGGATGGCGCGGTTGACCGTGAGGGCCACCTGTCCCCCCTTGCCGTCGTAGAAGTAGAGGCACTCGACGTACGGCTGGCGCTGCACGAGGTCGCCCAACAGGCGCTCGATGGCCTCCCAGTTGCCCAGCCGGCGCCGCACCTCCACCGCCCAGGTCTCGGCGAGGTGCTTCAGGGAGTGCTGGGAGTCGAGGTGGAACGACTGCGCCAGCATCTGGATGATCAGGCCGAGCTGGTTCAGGCGGTCGGCGGTCTCCGAGAACTGCTTCAAGCCGTCCGCCATGCGCTGCACCACGTGGCTGACCTCCTTCAGGGTGAGCACCACCTCGTCCGAGGCGGCGTTCTGCTGCTGCGTGGCGAGGGAGATCTCGCGCGCCACGCGCGCCGTGTGGCCGGAGGCGTCGCGCAGCTCTTCGATGGCCGCGGCGGCGGCCCGCGCGCGCTCGAGCACGCGGCTGGCCTCCTTGCTCCCCTCGTCGGTGGCGACCACCGTGGTGCGGATCGAGCTGGCGAACTCGTCGAGCAGGTTGCGCACCGACTCCACCGACTCCTGGGACCGTTGCGCCAGGCGGCGGACCTCCTCTGCGACCACCGAGAAGCGGCGCCCGTGCTCGCCGGCGGCCGCCGCCTCGATGGCCGCGTTCAACGAAAGGATGTGGGTCTCCTGGGCGATGTCGGTGATCAGGTCGAGGACGCGGTAGATCTCCTTCGACCGCGTGCCCAGGGTGTCGGCGCGGGAGGCGATGCCGGAGATGCGCTTGCGCACCTCCTCGACGCCGCCCACCGCCTCTTCGACCGCCACCTTGCCGAGGTTGCCGCTCTCCTCGGCCTTGTGCGCCAGGTCGGCCTGGGTGGCCGCGTTCTCGGCGATCTGCGAGGCGGTGCGGGCCAGCTCCTCCATGGCGGCCGTGATCTCCACCACCGAGGCCGCCTGCTGCGACGAGCCGGAGGCCAGCTCGGAGGCGATCTCGTTGACCGAGTTGGCGGCCGACGCCACCTCCACCGAGCTGGCCTGGATCTGCTGCGCCAGGACGTCGAGGGCGTTGGTGGCGTTGGCGAAGGTGGACGCCAGCTTGCCGGGCAGCTCGCGCGAGCGCTCGGCGCAGCTCACGAGGTCGCCGGCGCGCAATCGCTCGAGGGCCTGGACCAACGTCTTCTCCACGTCGCCGTTGCGCCGCTCCGCGCCGTCGACGCGCTGCCAGAGGAGCTGCTGGCCGCGGTAGATGACCCGCACGTAGAGCCCGAGCGCGCCGGCGCCGGCGAGCAGGAAGACGCTGAACAGCCAGCTCTGGGCACCCCCCGCCTCGGCCACCAGGAGGAGCGCGAGACCGGCAAGGGCGACGCCGCCGACGATCGTCAACCCCATCCGCGAATGATTGATGGACTCCATGGCGTCCTTGATCATGCCGTCCGGCTCCTTCTTCGTCGCTTGCCGTCGCCGCCACCGCTCTGCAGGCCGCGCAACGCGCGCGGCGGCCGCCGCGGGTCGACCACCACGAGCGGCTCGGCGGCATACACCGCGAGACCGCCCGCCGCCTCGGGCCAGAAGCGGGTGAGCGCCGCGGTCACCGGGCGGACCGCCAGCTCCGTCACCACGCCGACGATCTTGTCGATGCGCAGCTCGCCGGCGGTGACGCCGAGGAGGAACCCGCCGTCGCCCCGCTTGAGGCTCTGCACCGCCGCGTTGTCCACTCCCCACAGCGCGCCGCCGCGGCGCACCAGGAGATAGCCTTTCCCCGTCACCGCTCCCGCCCCAGCGCCTCGAGGTCGAGCACGCGCACCACCTGGTTGCCGACCGGCGCCTCGCCGAGGATGAAACCGCCGTCTCCGCCCACCACCGACGCCAGGGGGACCTCGGCCACTTCCAGGGCGGCGTCGGCCGCCAGGCCGATCATCTCGCGGCCATCCTGCGGTCCGGCCCATGCCACGATCGTCACCGGATAGGTCGGATTGGCCCCCGGCGGCGCGCCGACCAGGCGGGCGAGGTCGAGGATCGGCAGCGGCTCGCCGGCGAACTCGGCGAGCCCCTTGAGCTCCGCCGTGGCGCCCGGCAGGGGGTGCACCGGCAGCGCCCGGAGCACCCGGCGCACCGAGCGCAAGGGGAGCGCGCAGACGTACTCCCCGGCCTGCACCAGCAGGTGGCTGCCGGCCGACAGCCCGGTCGGCGGGGCCGGATTGGCCGCCTCGGCGCTTTTCAACACCGCGTCAGATCCTCGTCCATCCGTTGACGTTGATGTCCACGCCGAGCACGCCGGCGAACTGGCCTTCCCGGTTGAGCATGGGAGTGGCGACCGTGAACACCAGCTCGCCCTGGTTCAGCGACTCGTAGGGGGGCGTCAGCGCCGCCCGCTTCACCCGCGACACCGCGCGGTACCAGGGGCGGCGGGTCATGTCGATCTCCCGCAGGTTGAGCGGCGCCGCCGCACTGCGGCCGGAGCCCGCGGAACCTTTGTTGATGCACAGCGCCACGGTGTAGCCGGTGGTGTCTACGAAATAGCCCATCTCGATGAAGGGCGCGCCCTGCACCAGCTCGTCCAGCGCGCTCTCCAGCTCCGCGGCGCCGGTCGCCTTCTGGAGCTTCTGCGCCCAGTCCTCCACCAGGTGCTTCAGGGAGCGCGGCGAGTCGAGGTGGAAGGATTGCGCCAGGAGCTGGATGGTGAGGCCCAGCGAGTTCAGGCGGTCCGACGTGGTGGAGAGATTCTTGAGGCCGCCGGTCATCCGCTGCACCACCAGGCTCACCTCGCGCAGCGTCATCACCACCTCGTCGGAGGCGGCGTTCTGCTGCTGGGTGGCGAGCGAGATCTGCTGCGCCACCCGCGAAGTGTCGCCCGAAGCGTGGCGCAGGTCGCTGATCGAGGAGGAGGCGGCGCGGGAGCGTTCGAGCACGCGGCTCGCCTCCTTGCTCCCCTCCTCGGTGGCGACGATGGTGGCGCGGATCGAGCTCGAGAACTCGTCGAGCAGGCCGCGCACCGACTCCACCGACTCCTGCGAGCGGTGGGCGAGGTGGCGCACCTCCTCGGCGACCACCGAGAAGCGCCGGCCGTCGGCGCCGGCCGCCACCGCCTCGATGGCGGCGTTGAGCGACAGGATGTGGGTCTCCTGCGCGATCTCGTTGATCAGGTCGAGGACGCGGTAGATCTCCTTCGAGCGCGAGCCGAGGTTGTCGGCGCGGGAGGAGATGGCGCTGATCCGCTTCAGCACCTCCTCGACCCCCAGCACCGCCTCGTCGACCGCCTCTGCGCCGGCGTCGCCCGACGACTCGGCCTTGCGCGCCAGGTCGGCCTGGCGGGTGGCGTTCTCGGCGATCTGCGACGCGGTGCGCGCCAGCTCCTCCATGGCGGCGGTGATCTCCACCACGGAGGCCGCCTGCTCGGAGGAGCCGGAGGCCAGCTCGGTGGCGATCTGGTTCACCGAATCGGCCGCCGAAGCCACCTCGATCGAGCTGTCCTGGATCTGCTGCGCGAGCTGCGACAGGGCCTCGCTCGCCGCCTGGCTGACGCGGGCCAGGCGGTCGGGCAGGTTGCGGGTCTGCACGTTCGAGCGCACCAGGTCGCCTGCTCCCAGCTGCTCGAAGGCGGAGATCAGGCGGCCCTCCAGGCGCTGCCAGCGCTCCTGCGTGTCGGGCAGCCGCTGCTCGAGGCGGCGGAAGAAGGGGTAGACCAGGAGGCCGTAGGCGACCGTGCCGGCGATGCCGAGGGCCAGGAAGAGATAGGCCGGCCACGACGGCGCTCCCGACGACGCAGCGTGGGAGAGGAGCACGAAGCCGAGGAGCGTCAGGGCCACGACCAGGATCCACCCCACCAGGGCGTTGTCGGTGAATCGGCTCGCCCACTCGGGGAGCGGCGCCTGCCCGGCGCCGACCGTCGACTCTGCCTCCATGCCTGTTCTCCTTTCGCCAGACGCGGGGGAAACGCTTTTCGAGCTGCTTTGCGGCCTGTAGGATAGAGCCGACCCACCGCGCAGCGCAACCGCTTCCCGCACCTCGCGGAGTTGGGGTACACTCTCCACCAGCTTTTTCTTCTTCAAACTAGTAGCCCCGCCCGAGCCGGGTCTTCCCGCCGCGCGCCGTGGGGCGATTTACACGATCTCTCGAGATCGGGGAGGCACCGATGACCCGCAAGCTGCAAGCCGTTCTCCTCGCCGCCGCGCTGTTCCTGGCCGGAGCGCCGGTCTGGGCCGCCAACGGCCACCTGCTGCACGGCGTGGGCGCCGTGAACAGCGCCATGGGGGGAGCCGGCGTGGCGCTGCCCAACGACGCGCTGGGCGCCCTCAACCTGAATCCCGCCCTTCTCACTCAGCTCGACGGCAGCAAGTTCGAGTTCAGCGCCGAGTACAACGACGCCAAGAACGCCCTCGAGAGCTCGGTCCAGACTCCGATCGGAACCTTCTCCGGCCGCACCAAGGACGCCGGCGACCGGTCGGTGATCCCGGCCTTCGGCTTCACCGTCCACAAGCCGGGGGCGCCGATCGCCTTCGGCGTCGGCTTCCTCGGCCTCGCCGGCTTCGGCGTCGACTATCCGCAGGACTCCACCAATCCGCTTTTGGCCCCGCAGCCGCGGGGCTTCGGCCGGGTCTACTCGAACTACCAGCTCCTGAAGATCCCGGTGACGGTCGCCCTTCAGGTGAGCCCGAACCTTTCCGTCGGCGCCTCCTTCAACGCTGCGCACGCCACCCTGACCGCGGACCCGGCGGGCTTTGCGACGCCCGACTGCACCGCTACGGGAACCTGCGTCTTCCCGCGGGTCAACAACGACAGCTCCTTCGGCTGGGGTCTCGGCGCCGGCGTCCTCTACAAGGTCAATTCCCAGCTCAACCTCGGCCTCTCCTACAGCAGCAAGATCAAATTCCAGGAGTACGTCTGGAACACCACGGTGGCCAACACCAGCCTGCCCACCTTCGGCACGGCGCGCAAAGTGAAGTTCAAGCTCGACGCGCCGCCGATCCTGGTCGCCGGCCTGGGCTGGAAGCCCACGAGCCAGCTCTCCATCGCGCTCGACGGCAAGTGGGTGGACTACGAGAGCACCGACGGCTTCAAGGACACCCTGGGGTTCAAGAACATGAAGGTGGTGGGCCTCGGTATCCAATTCGAGGCCACGCCGACCATCACGCTCCGGGTGGGCGGCAACCACTGCACCAGCCCGATCGACAGCAGCAACGTCTTCTCCGCCGTCCCGGTGCCGGCCGTCTTCGAGAACCGCATCACCGCGGGCTTCGGGCAGAAGGTAACCCCCAGCCTGACCCTCAACCTGGGCTACTACCACGTGTTCAAGAACCGTGTGAGCGGCCCCTTCCAGAGCCCGGCCGGCCCCGTCCCGGGCACCCGGGTGACCACCGAGATGGCGATGGACGCCGTCGTCGCCACGTTCTCCTTCAGCCTCTAGCGGGGCGTCCCGCTCGCCGCGCGGCCCGCTCTGTCCGGGCGGGCCGCCGGTCTCGCTGTCCCACTTCCCACTCCCGCGCGCACTCTGGCTCTGAAGCAGTCTTGTGTTGGTTATGTCTCTCTTTTGGATGGAGGAGCAGTCTCATGCATCGGATCGAGGCGACCCCGTACGGCTATCGGCTGGTTCTGGAAGGCTTCCTGCAGCGCGAGGAGGTCGGGCAGCTCCTGGAGTCCATGAAGAAGACCATCCAGCCGGTCGAGAAGGGGAAGACGTTTCCCCTCCTCATGGACCTGCGGAACTCGCGCGCCGTGCCCGCCGACGCGCGTGACCTGATGAAAGAGGCCATCCTGTTCTGCAAGCAGGTCGGGATGGAACGCAACGCGGTCGTGCTCAACAGCGCCATCGCCACCCTGCAGGCGCGCCGCCTCGGCAAGGAGACTGGGATCGACCGCTGGGCGCGCTACATCGACGCCTCGCGGCCCGACTGGGAAAAGGTCGCCATCGACTGGCTCACCGGGGTCAAGGATCCGGAGAGTCTCCACTAGCGAAAGGGCGACGCGGTACAGTAGAAGGGTGAGCTCCGACAGATGGACGCCCCTGCCGCGGCGGCGCACGGGCTCCATCCTCCTCAAGACGGCTCTCGCCGTCCTCCTGCTGGCCGTGGGCGCCGGCGACGCCCCCACCGACCCCCGAGCAACCTCCCCCTGGCCCAAGCCTCTGGGCGGTCCGGACAAGGAGTCTGCGACGGGCGTCGCGGTCGATGACGCGGGGAATTCCTTCGTCACCGGCGTCTTCGAGGGGAAGTCGGCGGCCTTCGACGCGATCCACCTGGCGAGCAGCGGCAGGACGGACGTCTTCGTCGCCAAACTGGATCGCGACGCCCACGTGCTCTGGGCGGTGGCGATCGGCGGCCCCGGGCCCGACGAGGGGCGGGCGATCGCGCTCTCGCCGGCCGGCGACCTCTATGTGACCGGCTCCTTCTCCGGCACGGTCGACTTCGACCCCGGTCCGGGGCGCACAGAGCTGACCGCGGGGGGGAGCTCCGATGCCTTCCTGCTGCGCATGAGCGCTCAGGGCGAGCTCGTCTGGGCCCGCCGCCTCGGCGGCAAGCCCGGCGCCAGGTCCAGCGCCCAGGGCCTGCGCGTCGCCGCGGCCGCCGACGCCGTCTGGGTCACCGGCGGCTTCACGGGGAGCCTGGACACGCCGCGCCTGGAGAGCGCCGGCGGCTCCGACGCCTTCGTGGCGAAATTCGACCTCGACGGCAACCTCCTCTGGGCGCGGCGGATCGGCGGCCCGAAGGACGACGAAGGGCGCGGCCTCGCCGCGGGCCGCAACGGCGAGGTGTGGGTGGCCGGCAACTTCGAGGAAACGCCGAGCATCGGTCCGGAGGGCGGCGCGCTGGACATGCGGAGCGCCGGCCGCGCGGACGTCTTCCTCCTCCGCCTCGACGCGAGCGGCCGTCTCCTGGGGTCAGGCCGCATCGGCGGCGAAGGGGTCGACACTTGCGAGGGCCTGGCCGCGACCGGGTCGGGAGGCGCCGTGATCATCGGCACATTCACCCACACGGCAGACGTCGACCCCGGCCCGGGCACCCTCTCCTTCGCCAGCAACGGCGCGACGGACGCCTTCGTGGTCAGCGTCGACGGCAACGGACGACTGCTCTGGGCCCATCAGGAAGGCGAGACCGGCGCCGACCTCGGCCTCGCCGTGGCCGCCGACCGTTACGGCGCGATCTACACCACCGGCTATCTCGAGCGCCGCCACGGCGAGAGCCTGTCCTGGGTCGACGAGCGCTCGGAGAGCGGCAAGCGCACCTGGAGCCTGGGCCTCCAAGCCACCGGCGGACTGCAAGCGCTCGCCATCGCCGCCAGCCCCTACGGCACGCCCACCGTCGCGGGCTTCTTCAAAGGGGAGACCAAAGAGCTGCGCGAGGCCGGCGCCGGAAGGGTGAAAGGCTTCGGCAAGACCGACGCCTTCGTCTGGCGGCTGCTGCCGGCGCCACAGCGGCCGCGATAGCCGGGGCCTCGCCCGCCCTCCTTCCGCTTTGATACGCCTGGTGCTATTCTATTCTTCGGTAAATTGTTTCTCGTTTGTTGCGAGGGATCTTGACATTTCTGGGTCCTCTCCTCGTGCAACCGGCCGGACTCCGGCACCGGTTCGAGCCCTCTTGACGACGAGGGAAGGGTCCCCCGTGTCGATCCCCGGTCCAGCGATCCCCAGGTTGAACACCGTCCAGATCCTTCCCGGGCATCGGTCCCGCGGAGGCTCCCGGCGGCTCTCTCGGACAAGGAGGATTCCGTGTCACGCACCTCACTGCGCAATGTCTCCGCCGCCGTTTTTCTGACCACCCTGGTCTGCCTCGCCGCTACGCCGGCAGCCGCCCAACCGTCGCGCGCCCCGCAGCTCGCCCTGGTGGAGACCGAAGCCGGGCTCCTGGCGCGAGTGTGGTCCTGGCTGAGCCAGGCCTGGGCTCCCACCGGAGGCTTGGAACAGGAGCAGATGAAGGCATCCAGCGCCACGCCGATTGCTCCGGACCAGCTCGGGGGGGCAGGCATGACCATGAACCGTGGGGGGACTTACGACCCGAACGGCTCGTCATAGCGAGACAGAAGGGGGCTCGCCTCAGGGGGAGGGCCCGAGGCGGTCTTCGCGGGCCTAGCGACACCGGGGTGCATTTCGTGCGAAAATCATCCCGTTGCTTTTTTTGTCTGGAGGGATGGATCGATGGCTGGTGGAAACCGCGGATCCGCGCACCCGAGCCCGGCCGATCTGGATCGGTTCCTGAGAGGAGAGTTGGCGCCCCGGGACGCTGTTCCCGTCGTGGCCCACCTGCTCACCCGCTGCGGGCACTGCCGACAGAGGATGGCTCCGCTCGCTGCGGTGATCCTCTGTCCTCAGGCCGAGCCTCCGGAGCTCCCCTCCCGCCACCATGCAGAGTACGACTTCCCGGTCTTCCGAGCCTTCGCGAAGGCTCGGCGGTACGCAACGGCGCTCCAAAGGGAGAAAGCCGAATCGGCCCTGGAGCAGCCGCTCGTGGCCATGCCGGCTCCGCCGCCGCTCCTGCCCGAGCAGCGGACAGCACGCGACTTTGCACGCTGCGCAGCCTTCCTCGATCGGTGCCACGCCCTGCGCCGCAGCGATCCCGAAGGGGTGGTGATGCTCGCCTCCCTCGCCGTCTCGCTGGCGGAACGGATCGCGCCGCACGGGCGGAGCCCAGCCGAGATCGCCGACCTCCGGGCGCGCGCCTGGGCCGAGCTCGGCAACGCCCGCCGCGTGGGCGGCGACCTCGCGGGAGCGGAGCTCGATCTCAGTCGTGCGGTGCGACAGGTCGACCAGGGGTCCGGCGATCGGGCGCTCCTCATCCAGCTCATGGACCTGACCGCTTCCCTGCTGGTCGACCAGCAACGGTTCGCTGAAGCGATCCAGCTCCTCGACCGCGTCGAACAGATGCACCGCGCCGCAGGAGACCTCCATGCCGCCGGGCGCGCCCTGGTGAGCAAAGGAGCGGCCGCCGGACATGCCCTGCGTCCCCACGACGCGGTGCGCCTGCTCGGCGAGGCGCTGCAGCTCCTCGACGCCCGGCGGGATCCAGATCTGGTCTTCATGACCGTCCACAACCTTCTCTTCCATCTCTCCGATGTCGGACGTCCCGCCGAGGCCGCCCGCCTCCTCGCCGCGAGCCACGACCTCTATGCGCTCTACGACGAGCGGCTCGACCTGCTCAAAGCCCGCTGGCTGGAGGGGCGCATCGCCGCCGCGCAGGGGGACGACGAGGCAGCCGAGGCGGCTTTCCGCGAGGTGCAGGCCGGCTTTGCGGAGGCCGACCTTCCCTACGACGCCGCGCTGGCCTCCATCGAGCTTGCCGCGATCTGGCTGCGCAACGGCCAGATGTCCGCGATCCGCGAGCTGATCGACGAGATGGTGGAGATCTTCCGGGCGCGCAAGATCCGCCGCGAGGCGATCGCCGC
>Ga0075436_100001133_pt1 | contig 18016 bp, 14 predicted proteins | sample RhiMethybrSRZTD5_FD_75303 | JGI IMG/M metagenome (GOLD analysis project Ga0075436, IMG submission 75303) | Populus rhizosphere microbial communities from Tennessee, USA - Rhizosphere MetaG P. TD hybrid SRZTD5 | ecosystem: Host-associated > Plants > Roots > Rhizosphere > Soil | place: USA...
GGACCCGAACTATCCAGAACATCCCTTGGGGACTGCGCAAGGAGAGTTACTGCATGCCCGAGAAGAGGAGGGGGAACGGCACGGCTGTAATTCTTGGGGTCCTAGTGAGGTTACTGGTTAGCTAAATTATCAATCACTTTGGAGGTATTGTCAAAGTAGTACACAGCGGCAAGGAGCTAGAAGGAAAACGTGATGGAGCGTTTCTAAACCGCTGAATCTAACCAGAATAGCGATGCCAGGGTCTTGGCGTCGCGAATGCTTCCATTCTGCGCCATCTTCAAAGCGGAGGGCAGTGTAACGAAGCGTGTCTGGATGCGTTCGTCGTCCTCGGGTTGAGCTTTGCCGCGGGTGAGACCGGTTGCTAGATAGACGTCCATGGTCTCGTCCAGAATGCCCGGACTGACGTAGAAATGCAGAGCATGGTTCCAGTGCTTCGCTGTAAGCCCGGTTTCTTCCAGCAGCTCTCGCTTCGCGGCAACCGCCGGATCCTCACCCGGATCGATGTGCCCGGCCGGCAGCTCCCATAAGTAATCGTCAGCCGCATATCGATATTGGCGCTCCAGCAAGACACGTGGCGGAGAGGTGGAATCATCGACGGCCAGAACTACGACCGAGCCGTGATGCCGAATGATCTCGCGAAGCGCAACCACTCCCTTGGGCTCGCGAACTTTGTCGGCAACGATGGTGTACACCTTGCCCCGGTAGCCAATCTTGCGCGAAAGGATTTTGGCGTACTTTGGTTTGGGAAGATCGAGCCTTCTTTTCTTCGTACTGCTCGTGCGGGGGGCAGGCATGAAGGTTTAGGGTAACATTCCCTCGCGGTTCACATCGGAACGTCGCGTCTTCATTGCCGTATGCCGCCGAAATCGAACAACAAAAAATATGAAGTTGCGATCGTCGGAGCCGGAACTCTGGCTAGCGCTCTGGCGTGCGCTCTCCATTCCAAGGGGTATCGAATCTCAGAGATCGTGTCGCGATCGAATCCGCAGTCGTTGCGGCGCGCGCGCATGTTGGCTAGCCGGATTCAAAGTTCGGCGGCAACCGTACAAACAGCCGAGCTGTCAGCCGGCATCGTTTGGATTTGTGTGCCTGATGATGCAATTGCCTCTGTGGCTGCGCAAATCATGGGTGAGCGCGACTGGCGCGGCAAGATCGCTGTGCATTCGAGCGGCGCCCTGAGCTCCGATACTTTGGAGCCTCTTCGACGAAAAGGCGCGGAGGTAGCCTCGGCACATCCGCTTATGACTTTCGTCAGTTCCTCGCAACCAAAGCTGAAAGGCGTGCCATTCGCGCTCGAAGGCACGGCAAAGGCGTTGGCTGCAATCGAAACTATAATTGGCGATTTCGAAGCGCTGGCATTTCGAATCCCGAGAACGGAAAAAGCTGCCTATCATGCGTTCGGTTTTTTTTCATCGCCGGCCATCGTGGCGCTCATCGCAGCCGCTATCGACGTTGGCAGGCTGGCGGGGCTAGATGGAAAACGAGCTCGGGCTCTCATGGAACCGATCGTGCGCCAGACCATCGACAATTGTTTCCGCACCTCACCGCAACAGGCATTCAGCGGACCAGTTCGTCGCGGCGATGTGGAGACCATTCGCAAGCATCTCGAAGTCGTGCGCCGGCAACCGGACTCGTTGGGGGTCTACCGCTCCCTTGTGATGATCGCGTTGAGGGATCTTCCCAGTGCCAAAACGGAACAGATCGAAGCCCTGATCAAAGGGCGGTGATATTTCGCCATCGTGGTAAATTCATCGCAATGCTGAAGCGGTTACGCCTTTTACTTCTTTTTGTCTCGCCGACGCTCCTCGCTCAAACATCAACTCCTGCGCAGCCCGGCGCGACGATCACCGATCCCACGAAGATCACGAGCAGAGTGCTCAAAAGGGAAGTTCAGCCGTTCTCCATTGAAAAGCTGTACATGACGCGCGTCGTCGGCGCCACAAGTTGGTCGCCCGATGGCAAGGAGGTTGCGTTCGTCACAAATATTTCCGGCCGGAACAACATCTGGTTGATGTCCTCGGATGGAGGCTGGCCATCGCAGCTCACCATCAGCGATCAGCGGCAGAGTGATCCCGCCTGGTCCCCGAACGGGAAATGGATTTCTTTCGCCTCCGATCAGGATGGCGACGAGCAATGGGACCTGTTCCTGGTTTCGCCGCAGACCGGCGAAGTCGTGAACCTCACCAATACCCCTGACGTTGCCGAAGGGGGCCAAGCGTGGTCGCCGGACTCACGCTACCTCGCCTACATGTGGAAGCCGCGCAGCGCGCCCAACTTCGAGATCGATCTGATGGACGTCCTCACCAAGCGCTACCGCGCTCTGACCAAGGACACGCCTAAGAACCTGAGCAATACGGGACCAATCTGGTCCGGAGATGGGAAGACGATTGCTTACACGCAGCAGGATGCAGCAGGGAAAAACTCGAACATCTTTCTACTGGAGGTTGCGAGCGGCAAGACCACGCTGCTGACCCCGCACACCGACGAGCACAACTATCAGGCAACAGCATTTTCGCCAGACGGCAAATATCTGCTCATCACTTCGAACGCCAAAGGCTACGACAATGCCGGGCTGCTGGAAGTAGCCAGCAAAAAGATTAACTGGCTGACCGACGAGAAATGGGAGATCGGATCCGGCACGTTCTCACCCGACAGCAAGCGGCTCACCTGGACCGAAAACCTCGATGGCAATACGCAGATTTTCGTGCATGACATCGCCTCCACGCAGACGACGATGCTGCCTCTGCCTTTAGGCGTGAACGCGCTGGCAGGATCTGTGACTTCGTTTTCGCCCGACGGCCAGCGGCTGCTTTATTACCATAATGGTCCAAATTCACCGAATGACGTGTGGGCCTATGACTTCGGCAGCAAGCAGTCGAAGCAACTCACGCATTCGCTGCTCGCCGGCCTCAGTACCGACGACATGGTCGAGCCGTTTCTTGTGCATTATCCGAGCCGCGACGGCAAATGGCAGATTTCCGCATTCGTTTACGTCCCACACAATGCACCGCGCGATCATACGCATCCGGCGATTGTCTATATCCACGGCGGGCCAACGTCGCAGACCGTGAACAGCTTTAATCGCGTGATTCAGTACCTAGCCAACCAGGGATATCTGGTGATCGCGCCCAACTATCGCGGCTCAACCGGCTACGGCAAGGAGTTTATGGATGCCAATCGCTTCGATATGGGCGGAGGCGATCTCGAGGATGTTCTCGCTGCCGCGGACTGGATCCAAAAGACGGGCTACGTCGACTCGAAAAAGTTAGTGGTTTTGGGCGGCAGCTACGGCGGATACATGACGATGATGGCGTTGACCAAAGCACCCGAAGTCTGGGCCGCGGGCGTGCCTATCGTTCCGTTTGTGAACTGGTTCACCGAAGTACAGAACGAAGATCCCCTGCTACACAAATACGATCTCGCCACCATGGGCGATCCTGTGAAGAACAAGTCGCTGTGGGAGGACCGCAGCCCAATCAACTTCGTCGATCGCATCAAGGCACCGCTATTGCTGCTCGCCGGGGGCAACGATCCCCGCTGCCCGAAATCAGAAGCGCAGCAGGTAGCCGACGCGATCAAGAAACGCGGAGGAACCGTCGAGTTAAAGGTTTACGACAACGAAGGCCATGGTTTCGCGCGAGTGGAAAACCAGATCGACGCCTACACGCGAGTGGCCGACTTCCTGAAAAAATATGTCCCCGCGCCTCCTTGTGGATGCACGCTGTAGGACCGAGGGGATAACACGGAGGTCACAAAGGTTCAACGAAGGTCACAAAGCTCTCGGTGAACTCCGTCTAATCTCCGTGACCTTCGTGTTAACCCCGGCCAGCATCTAATTGACTGAATGAGGATTCATTCAGTACCATCTGAGCGCGATCCAACCCATGCCGACCAGCCTCGAAACGAACCTTTCCGGTATAGCCACGCTAACCATTAGCTCCGATAAGATGGGAACCTCGCCCGTGGCGAGCGAAAGTCGGGGCATGGCACTTCAGATCAACAAAGTGGCGGTCTTAGGCGCGGGGACCATGGGTTCCCGCATCGCGGCACACCTCGCAAATGCTGGAATTCCCAGCTACTTATTCGATATCGTCCCGCCGGGAGCTCCGGCTGCAAAGCCGGGAGAGCGCAGCCCCGAGCGCGACAAAATCGTGCTCAGCGGTCTCGAAGGAGCGAAGAAGTCCAAGCCTGCGGCGTTCTTCGATCCATCGCTGGCCCGGCTGATCAAAACTGGCAACTTTGAAGACGACCTCAAGCTCCTCGCCGACGCCGACTGGATCATCGAAGCCGTTGCCGAGAACCTCGAGATCAAGCGCGCGCTGCTGAAGAAAGTCGAAGCCGTTCGCAAGCCGACGGCGATCGTGACCACCAACACCAGTGGCCTGCCGGTCGGCAGCATCGCCGAAGGATTCAGCGAGGCGTTTCGCCGCAACTGGTTCGGCACGCACTTCTTCAATCCTCCCCGCTACATGCGGCTGCTGGAGATCATTCCCACTCCGGAATCCGATCCTGCAGCGATGGAGGCGATCTCGCATTTTTGCGATCAGCGCCTGGGCAAGACCATCGTTCGCGCCAAGGACACGCCGAATTTCATCGCCAATCGCATCGGCACGTTTTCCGTCCTGAACGTGATGCGCATCATGCAGGAAATGGGATTCTCGATTGAGGACATCGACGCGCTTACCGGCTCAGCCGTGGGATGGCCGAAGTCGGCGACATTCCGCACTATCGATCTCGTTGGCCTCGATATCCTCGCGCATGTCGTCGCCAACATGAGCAAGAGTGTTCACGACGAGCGCTCTGAACTCAAGCTCCCGGATTTCTATAACCAGATGCTCGAGCGCAAGTGGCTCGGCGATAAAACCAAGCAGGGCTTCTACAAAAAGACCAAATCGGAATCAGGCGAAGAGCGTTTTGCTATCGATTGGAGGACGCTCGAATACCATCCGCGCGGCAAATCCCGGTTCCAGTTGTTGGAAATGGCCAAGAACGTGGACTCAGCGCCTGAGCGCGTCAAGATGCTCGTGAACTCCGATCCGCGCGACAAAGCCGCGCAGTTCTACTGGACCTCGCTCTCCGAGCTTTGGACCTACGCTGCCAATCGCATTCCCGAGATATCCGATTCAGTCGTCGAAATCGATCGCGCCATGCGGACGGGCTTCAATTGGGAGCTCGGCCCATTCGAAATGTGGGATGCCGCCGGAGTGAGCGCGACGGTCGAGCGCATGAAGAAAGAAGGACGTCCGGTTGCGGCGAATGTTGAGACGTTGCTGGCGAGCGGAAAGACGGCTTGGTACGCCGACGACAAAACCTCAGCTTCCGGTCGCAGTTACTTCGATCTGCGGACTTCCGCATACCTTGCGATCGAAGTGCCGGAAGGAATCTGGTCTGTCGACGTCGCGAAAAAATCGAACGGCATCGTCAAGAAGAATGCCTCGACTTCTCTGGTTGATTTAGGGGATGGCATAGGTTGCATCGAGTTCCACTCCAAGATGAACTCGCTCGGCGGCGATATCGTTCAGTTCGTCACCCAGACGCTCAAGCCTGGCAGTCCCGCTTTGGGACAATTTGACGCCTTCGTCATCACCAACGACGCGCAGCACTTCTCAGTCGGCGCCAACATCATGCTGCTGCTCATGGCCATTCAGGAAGGCGAATGGGACGAGGTTGATCTCGCCATTCGCGGCTTCCAAGGCATGACGCAGACGATCAAGTTCTGTCCGAAGCCAGTCGTCGCAGCGCCGTTTGGAATGTGTCTTGGCGGCGGAACTGAGGTAAGCCTGCATGCTTCGGCTCGCCAGCCTCACGCGGAGCTTTACATGGGATTAGTTGAAGTTGGAGTCGGACTCCTTCCCGGTGGAGGCGGCTGCAAGGAGATGCTGCTGCGCGCCGTCGATGCGGCTTCGAGTATTCGTCCTGCCGGACGCGGCGAATCCGTCGAGCTGATGGAAGCAATGAAGAAGAATTTCGAAACGATCGCGATGGCCAAGGTCTCGACCTCTGCAGTTGAAGCCCGAAATATCGGATTCTTATCCGAAGCCGACGTGGTCACCATGAATCGTGACCGCCTGCTCAGCGACGCAAAGCGCCGTGCGCTGGAACTCGTTCAGGAAGGATATAGCGCGCCTGTGATGCGCACTGACGTTCCTGCACCCGGCGAGAGCATCCTTGCGACGTTAAAGCTCGGCGTTCATCTTATGCGTCAGGGCGAATACATCAGCGATCACGAAGTAAAGATCGGCAACAAAGTGGCGGAAGTTCTGTGTGGGGGGAACGTCACGCCGGGTACGCCGGTGAGTGAACAATACCTGCTGGATCTGGAGCGCGAGGCGTTCAAATCGCTTTGCGGCGAGAAGAAGACGCAGGAACGGATTCAGTACACGTTGAAGACGGGGAAGACATTACGGAATTGAGCCAAAGATAACCACAGAGGACACAGGAGTCACAGAGGAAAAACACTTGAAAGTGGTGTTTCGAGGAATCGAAATCCAACTGAAAGCTCTCGCTACATGCATGAAAGCTTTTCCATCCTCAGTGCCCTCTGTGTCCTCTGTGGTTGAGAGGTTTTTATGAGAGAAGTAGTCATTGCGAGTTCGGTACGCACTCCCGTAGGCCGTGCGTATAAAGGTGGTCTGCGCAACACTCGTCCGGATGATCTCGCCGCCGTGGCCATCAAAGGCGCGCTTGCGCGCGTGCCGCAGTTGGATGCTAAAGAAATTGAAGATGTTATTTTCGGCTGCGCCATGCCTGAGGCAGAGCAGGGGATGAATGTTGCTCGGATTGCTTCGCTGCGTGCCGGGCTGCCCGTGGAGTGCTCAGCGATGACTATCAATCGCTTCTGCGCCTCCGGCCTGCAGGCGATCGCGATGGCAGCAGAGCGGATTGGATCAGGTAGCGTCGATGTAGTTCTTGCGGGCGGCGTGGAATCGATGACCATGATCCCGATGGGCGGCAACAAGGTTAGCGCCAATCCATGGCTTATTGAGAACTATCCAGATGCATATCTTTCGATGGGCCTCACGGCAGAGCGTCTCGCGAAACGCTTTGGCATCACGCGCGAACAGGCCGACGAGTTTTCTCTCCAGAGCCACAAAAAAGCGCTGGCGGCAATCGCGGCAGGTAAGTTCAATGACGAACTCGTTCCTGTTCCGGTCAGCTTCACCACGCCGAATGGCAGCAAGCCGAAGCGCGTTGAGATCGAGTTCAAAATCGACGACGGCCCGCGCGCTGATACATCAATCGAGGCTCTCGCGGGATTGAAACCGGCGTTCCATGCCAAAGGCACAGTGACCGCAGGGAATTCTTCGCAGATGTCCGACGGCGCAGCGGCAGCAGTCGTAATGTCCGCAGAGCGAGCGACAGCGCTCGGGATTAAGGCCCTTGCCCGCTACATCGCTTTTGCAACCGCTGGATACAAGCCGGAAGAAATGGGCATCGGCCCGGTATACGCGATTCCGAAGGCACTAAAGATCGCCGGACTCAAACTCGACCAGATCGACGTAATCGAACTGAACGAAGCCTTCGCCGCGCAGTCACTTTCCGTCATCAAAGCAGGAGAGCTGGATGCGGGCAAGATAAACCCAAACGGCGGAGCCATCGCGCTCGGACATCCGCTCGGTTGCACTGGAGCAAAGTTGACCGCGAGCATCATTCGTGAACTGAAGCGTCGGAACGGGCGGTATGGGCTTGTGACTATGTGCGTGGGTGGCGGTATGGGCGCAGCGGGGATCTTCGAGAATATCCCATGAGTACTCAACCACAGAGGGCACAGAGTCGCACGGAGGATTTGGAGGTCAATTCTCTTACCGAAGCCGTAATCGGAGCCGCCATGAGGGTGCACAGCGCCCTCCGTCCAGGATTGCTCGAGAGCGCTTATGAGGCTTGTGTCTGTCATGAACTGGTGAAGGCCGGGTTTTCAGTTCAACGCCAACTCGCGCTTCCCGTTGTTTATGACGGGATAAAAATCGATGCGGGCTACCGAATTGATCTGATCGTCAATAACCTTCTGATCGTTGAATTGAAGTGCGTCGAGAGGATCGTAGGAGTTCACGAAGCCCAGTTGCTCTCATACCTAAAACTCAGGGGCAAGAATGTAGGATTACTAATCAATTTCCACGTACGTCATCTGAGGGATGGAATCCGTCGGTTTGTTGTAGGACAAGATTGGAAATCAGTTCCTCTGTGACCTCTGTGTCCTCTGTGGTGAAAAGGAGTTCTCATGGCAACGGCAGCAATTCCTAAAACGAAAATCGCCGGCGGCAGCTTTCTCATTGAAGATCGCCGTCCTGACGAAGTTTTCACGCCCGAAGACTTCACCGACGAGCATCGCCAGATCGCGCAAACGACCGAAGAATTTGCGATGAAGGAGATCGTCCCGAACATCGAGAAGATCGAGCACAAGGACTACTCCGTCAGCCGCGAGCTTATCAAGAAAGCCAGCGAGCTCGGGCTAGCCTCCGTCGACATTCCCGAGGAATACGGCGGGATGGACATGGACAAAGTCACCTCCGCCATCATCGCCGACTACATTGCCAAATCGGGAAGCTTCAGCGTTACCTGGGGAGCGCACGTCGGCATCGGCACGCTGCCTATCGTTTACTTCGGCACGCCGGAGCAAAAGCAGAAGTATCTACCGAAGCTCGCTTCAGGCGAGTGGGTGGGAGCGTATGCACTCTCGGAATCTTCGTCAGGGTCAGACGCACTCAACTGCCGCAGCCGTGCCGATCTTTCGGCAGATGGTAAGCACTATGTGCTCAATGGCGAGAAGATGTGGATCACGAACGCCAAATTTGCCGATCTCTACGTCATCTTCGCGAAAGTGGGTGGCGAGAAGTTCTCGGCATTTATCGTCGAGCGAACCTTTCCGGGATTCTCTGTCGGAGCCGAGGAGAAGAAGCTGGGAATTCGCGGCTCATCGACGTGTCCGCTAATACTGAACGATTGCCAGGTGCCGGTTGAAAACGCACTCGGTGAAATTGGTAAGGGGCACATCATTGCCTTCAACATCCTGAACATCGGCCGTTTCAAATTGGGAGCCGGATGCGTCGGCGGCGCGCGAACCTCGCTGCAGAGCGCACTCTCCTATGCCAAGCAGCGAAAAGCTTTCGGCAAGACCCTGTCCGAGTTCGGCTTGATCCGAGAAAAGATTGCCGACATCGCTACAGGGATTTATGTCGGTGAGGCTCTGGCTTATCGCACTGTGGGAATGATCGACGAAGCGTTGCGCGACATCGACAAGAAATCGCCCGACGCTTCCACGCAAATTCGCAAGGGCATTGAGGAATACGCGGTCGAATGTTCGATCCTCAAGGTTTGGGGCTCGGAGCTGCTTGACCGCGTTGTCGACCATGTGGTGCAGATCTATGGCGGCTACGGCTTCGTCGAGGAGTATCCCGCGGAGCGCGCCTACCGCGACTCGCGTGTCAACCGCATCTTCGAAGGCACAAACGAGATCAACCGCATGATCATCACCGGCTGGCTGATGAAGCGTGCGGTGAGCGGACAGCTCGCACTCATGCCGGCCATTAAGAAGCTGATGGACGAGGTCCTCTCTGGACCCTCGATGGGCGAAGAAGCGGAAGGAGCACTTGCCGCCGAGCGTACGCTGCTTGCCAATGCAAAAAAGGCCGCGCTGTTCGTCGCCGGAGTGGCTTCTCAGCGATACATGATGGAGCTTGCGGACCAACAGGAAGTCATGGCAGCGCTGGCTGACGTGATCATCGAAGTGTTTGCCATGGATTCGGCCCTTCTGCGAACCATGAAGCTGGTGCAGGCGCAAGGAGAGAACGCGGCAGCGCTTCCAGTCGCGATGACTCAGGTATATCTGTCCGAGGCGATGGCGCGCATCGAAGTCGCTGCGCGACGCGTGCTGGCGGCGGCTGCGGAAGGCGATAACCTGCGGATTCAGACGACGATCCTGCGCCGCCTCATGAAGCATGAGCCGACAAACGTGATCGGATTACGCCAGCAGATCGCTACCAGAACGATCGAAGCAGGGAAGTACACGATCAGCTAAGGGACGGCCAGCTAAGGCATGGTGGTGTTCAGATCATCGTCAGTGCCGTCCCGGCTCGCCGCGACGGTGTGACCCTCTTGTGTACACCTTTGTCGCGAACGGTACCTGTTCCGCGTTTCAGCCGTTAGTGAACCATGTGCAGACACTCCAGCCCCGAACCTGTTTATCTCAATCGGATGGGCTTTAACCCATTTAATCCACGCGAGTTCCTGCTTTACCTGGAATTTACCTACAGGTGAGCATCGCTGGATTGTGCTCTCCATCCTGGCGCCTTCAAATCGTGCACGCTCGCACAACGTTGCGAACGAAAGAACTCACGAGTGGAGGATTACCGCGATGTCAAACGTGCAGCTCAGACTTGAAGGGACTCGGCTGGCTGTTTTTCAGGAAGCCATTCGAGTGCAACAGAACTTTTTTGCCAATTCGGAGAGGAAGGTTTTGATTTGGCTCGCGGAAAGAACGCCGCAGGCCATCAATTCAGATCACCTCACCGCGCTGGGAGCTTTGGGTATGCTCCTCACCGGAGCGTCATACGCATTCGCACGCTACAGCCAATATGGGCTACTGCTTGCCTGTGTGTTTCTGGCTTTGAACTGGTTCGGCGATAGTCTCGACGGAACCCTGGCCCGATATGGTAACCGCCAACGCCCGAGGTATGGCTTCTACGTCGACCACATCATCGATTGCTTTGGAGTGACCGCGGTACTTGCGGGTCTCGGTTCTTCAGGCTTCATGCAGCCGATGGTAGCTGCCTGGATTCTGATCGCGTACTTGCTGTTATCGGCCGAAGTCTTCTTGGCGACCTACGCTCTCGGTAAGTTCGAGATGTCATACGTCGGACTCGGCCCGACCGAGCTTCGCATCCTTCTGTGCATTGGGAATTTGTACCTGTTCTTCCAACCCTCTGCTCACCCGTTTGCATTGCCGCTCAGCCTTTTCGATTTCGGCGGAGTGATTGGCGCGATCGGTATGACGGGGATTGCTCTGTTCTCCGCAATCAAGCATGGACGAGTTCTCTTCGAAGCGGAGAGACTCAAATGAAAAACGCCAGACGACGATGGGCTAGATGGGGGATTTTTAACTTGGTTGGACTGCTCGGTTTCGCAATCCAACTGGTTTCACTGTCCTTATTCAAACGACTCGCTGGTCTCGACTATCGGCTCGCCACCGCCTGTGCCGTCGAAATCGCGCTGGTTCACAACTTCATTTGGCACGAGAACGTCACCTGGGCGGACGTTCTTTCGCGCTACTCCGATGGAGTTTGGGGTCGCCTGCTTCGCTTTCATGCAACCAACGGCCTCATTTCGTTTATTGGCAACGTCGCGTTCACGTGGACGTTTGTCACCTGGGCCAGAATGCCGTACCTGCTAGCGAATGCTGTCAGTGTAGTGATTTGCTCGCTGCTCAATTTTGCCGCCGGTGATCGCTTCGTATTCCGCTCGCGAGCTCGCGACAGAGGCGGGCCGGCACTCTGGTGTAGAGCATCCGGCCACTGAAGTTACTTGAGATCAGAGTGAGCCCTTGTCCAGCACGGCGAAGACCTCTCCAGTCACGAGATCGGGCGCTAGATCGCCGTCGATTTCCGTGAGCACTCCTCGTTTGCGGTAGTAATCGCTGAGGGGGAGGGTTTCTTTATCGTATGCAGTGAGCCGAGTGTCGATCGCTGCTTCGCTGTCGTCCTTGCGGAAGGTGAGCTTCGCGCCGTCTTTGTCGCACAGCTCGTCATTTTTCGGCGGGGTTGTGTAGATGTTGTAGATAGTCCCGCAGACCGGACAGGTGCGGCGCCCGGTAAGACGCTTCCGCAGCTTGTCGTGATCGACGGCGATCTTAATGACACGCAGCGGCAGCTTCGAGCCGCGAGCGGCAAGGAATCCATCGAGCCATTCGGCCTGCGCTACGGTGCGAGGAAAACCGTCGAGGATGTATCCGCGGGCGCAATCCGGACGCGCAACCCGCTCGGCCACCATGTCGCATACCAGTTCGTCGGAGACAAGCTTGCCGGAGTCCATCACCGCTTTGGCTTTTTTGCCCAAATCGGTGCCCAGTTTCACGTTCTCCCGAAGCAAGTCTCCGGTCGAAATCTGCGGCACACCATAGCGCTCGACGATTTGTTTGGCTTGAGTCCCCTTTCCCGCGCCGGGAGGGCCAAGCAGAATAATTGGACCGACCGCGCGAGCTACGTAGTCGGCAACCGATGTTGCTGGAGTATTCATTAGAAAGTAGAAGCCTGAATATGAGTTCTCCGCCCAGCGCTGCGGCGGACAGGATCTAGTGTAAACGGTTCCCAACCGCGGCAGCAGTGCTCATCAGTACCGTACGCGGTAACGGATGGGTAGGCCTCAAGACAATTGCTTCAAGTTAGCCCGCGAGGATCGCCGGATCGGGAACACTCTTCGAGACCTCCTGACCGGCAGGGAGCAGATCGGCAAAGACGAAACCCTCACGTTCCACGGAGTCGCCGGTCCGGATGGAAATCGGAGAGCGAAGCATCGGGCCTTCATAAACAAAGGTGTGAAACTCGCCATTCTCGGCGCAAGGATCCACGGACGGGGACAGATCGCGCAACAGCCCTTCATCGTATTCCCGGCCAGCGTATTCGGCCGGAACAGCGCGTGGATCCACGCACGTAAGCCGCGCCTTCAGCCCGGAATCGATCATGTCTCGCGACAAGTTCTCGGTCGGAATGCCCCAAAGCGGGAAGAGCAGCTCCAATCCCAGGCCGCCGAAGCGGCTCTCTCGATAGGTGCGGATGTCTTGCAAAAAAAGATCTCCGAAAGCGATGGCCTCGATTCCCAGTCGTTGCATGAAATGCAGAGCATTGGTCATTCGCCGCTCGTAGTGCTCATTGGTGCAAGGTGAGGGAAGGGGCACCACCCACAAGGGGAGCCCTGCCGCCAATGCTTGGGCTTCGAGGAGTTCCCTCCGAACCCCGTGAATGGCTACTCGGTTGTACTGCTGATTAATGGTGGTCAGCAGTCCCAGAATTGCATACTCCTTGTGTTGTCGACGGAGCGTATATAGCGTCCAGGCACTGTCTTTGCCACCGCTCCACGAGATTACGACGCGCTTCGGCATGGGTTCAGGCCAGCTATTGTACTGGGCCGGATACCGAAGCACAGAAAAGTAGTGTTACGCTTATCGAGTTCCTCAGCTTATGTCCAGCCAGGCATCATCGGCACAGAACACCATCGTCGCTGCTCAGGAGTTCCCTGTGCTCCTCCGCATTGAGGGAGACAAGCAGCAGGCAATTCCGCTGGTCACGTTTCCTTTTACCATCGGCCGTCGGGCGGACAAGAACCTCGTCATCACTGATCCAATGGCGTCGCGCGACCACGCCGAGATCGTGCAAATGGGCGGCGAATACTACTTGCTCGATCTGGCGAGCAAACACGGCACATTCGTAAATGGGACGCCGGTCAAGCGTCACAAACTCCTCAACAACGACCGCATTCAGTTTGGCAGCAGCAACGATCGCAACTTCATAATTTTCCAGTACGGAACTACGTCGCAAACGGGAAGCGCAGCGCGCGAATTACTGAGCCAGATCTCCGGGCTTCAGGTTGAAAAGGAAGCTTCCGACCTCGAGAAGCTTGCCTTCTTCCTCGAAGTAGCGCGCAAGCTCAACAGTCGTGGCGCACTCGACGATGTTCTAGTCACACTGGTTGAGGCAACGTTGCGCATTACTGGCGCAGAGCGCGGCTTTGTCTTTCTCGTGCAGAAAGACGGAGAACTCAGTCTTGGCGTTGGCCGCAATTCACTCGGCGACGAACTGAAGGACGACAGCACGATCTCGCACTCCATCCTTCAGGACGCCATGACTTCCGCTTCGCGCGTGATCATTACAGACACCGCGAGCCACTCCGATCTGGCGGCGCGCCAGAGCATTGTCGCTCACGATCTCCGCACCGTGATCTGCATGCCGCTGTTCCGCACAAATATTTCGGCGCAGAGCCAGCCGGGAGCAGAAGGCGAGCAGCAGCGACCGATTAATGGTGTTCTCTATCTCGACAGCCGTTTAGCGTCGCGTGGGCTATCGAGCCTGAGCCGCGACATTCTCAACACCGTCGCCACGGAAGCTGCGGCGCTCATCGAAACCGCCCAACTCGCCCAGTCAGAACAGAACGCACGCCTCTATCAGAAAGAACTCGCCATCGCCGCCAGCATTCAGCAGCGGTTGATGACTGTAGTGATTCCGGAAGTGCACTTCGCTCGCCTGCGCGCACGAAGCCTCCCATGCCAGGAGATCGGCGGCGACTTCTACGATGCGGTGATTGCGGATGGAAATATCTATCTCGTCTTAGCGGACATCTGCGGAAAAGGCGTTTCGGCTGCGATTCTCGCTTCCATTCTGCAAGGAATGATCTATTCGCAGTTGGTTTCGCATGTTCCTCTGAGCGAGATTGCATCGGCCGTGAATCGATTTCTCTGCGTAAAGAAACTGGGCGAAAAATACGCCACATGCAACGTACTGAAGGTCAAACCAAACGGCGAATGCGAGTTCCTCAATTGCGGGCATGTTCCCGCCGTCCGCGTGGCAAACGGAAAAATTCTGCGTCCGAGCGAAGGCAATCTACCTCTCGGACTCATTCCCACCGCTGAATTTGAGACCTACAGCTTCAGGCTCGAATCTGGCGACCGCATCGTGCTTGTGAGCGATGGCGTAAACGAAGCGCAAAATCGGGAAGGAGACTTCTTTGGCGATGATCGCCTGGAAGCGACCGTGCTTGCCGGAAAAGATCTCTTTGCCGCCGTTAGCGAGTTCGCGCAAGGCGCTCCGCCATCGGACGACTGCACGACTGTAGAACTCGAGTACCTCGGGAGCTAGATCAACCTCGCAAAAGCGCAGGCCCTACTTCGGTCACTCAAAGCTGATCTGGTAGCCGTGCACGATCGAGTGCTTGAGGAATGCGGCGTCGTTGTGATGAGGGAAATCGCTGCGAAAATGGGCTCCACGGCTCTCTTCTCTGACCAACGCCGAACGCGTAATGAGGGCTCCAACCGTAAGCAGGTTCCGGGTTTCGATCGATTGCCGATCTACGCCTAAACCTGCCACTCTTTCCCAATCTGGAAATTGCTGCTGAAGTTTCTCCAGGCCTGCTCGATTGCGCACAACTCCCGCATATTCCCACATCGACTGACGGAGCTGGGCAGCAATCCGAGTGGCATCGCCCGAGTCGTGATCTTGAGATTCGCCGCAAGGCCGCGCTTCACCGGTTGCTCGTTCTTCCCGCATGGCCGCAGCCACTCGCGCGCCGAAAACCAATCCCTCGAGCAGGGAATTGCTGGCAAGGCGATTCGCTCCGTGGACTCCAGTGCAGGCCGTCTCGCCGGCTGCATACAAGCCGGCCACCGACGTTCGGCCGTGTAAATCCGTCTTGATTCCTCCCATCAGGTAATGAGCGGCCGGACGCACCGGAATGAGATCGCGGGTTATATCAATTCCGTACTGTTGGCACGTCGAGTAAATGCGCGGAAAGCGGGCGCGCAGTATGGCCGCGTCGAGATGACGCATATCGAGATAGGCAGTCGCCTGGGCCTTTTTGCTGGCTGCAATCTCCTGCACGATTGCGCGCGCCACCACATCACGCGGAGCAAGCTCAGCCATTGGGTGGTACTTCGGCATAAAGCGCACGCGCGCGGGATTCAAGAGCAACGCACCTTCGCCCCGCAGCGCTTCAGAGAGTAGGAACCGCGGTGCGCCAGGCACCGAGAGTGCTGTTGGATGGAACTGGAAAAACTCCATATCGCTGATCGCAGCTCCTGCGCGGTGTGCCATCGCGATGCCGTCACCAGTTGCGACCGACGGATTCGTCGTATCTGAATAAACCTGTCCTGCGCCGCCGGTTGCGAGGAGAACTGCACGTGCATACACGCTGGTCCGAGTTCCATCTGGGGAAAGCAGGAAGACGCCGGTGACACGGCCATCGTTGACGCACAAATCAGCCGTGAACTCGAACTCAGTAAAAGAAATTTTAGGAATAGTGCGCGAGCGAGCGATGAGAGCTCGTCCGATTTCACGTCCGGTGGAATCTCCATGGGCGTGCAGAATCCGCGAGCGGCTGTGAGCGCCTTCGCGTGTAAAGCTGAGCCGGCTGCCGCTGCGGTCAAACTCGGTGCCCCAGTCGATCAGCTCCTGAATCCGTTGCGGCCCGTCTTCTACGAGCACGCGAGCAGCATCGACGTTTACGAGTCCATCGCCGGCATCGATCGTGTCCTGCAGATGAAGTGCAACTTCGTCGTCGTCACTCAGGGCGACAGCAATCCCGCCCTGCGCGTATTGCGTGTTGCTTTCGGTGACTTCCTGTTTGGTTACAACGAGAACGCGACCATCTTCGGCAAGACCTATGGCGGCGCGGAGTCCGGCGATTCCGCCTCCGACCACGATGAAGTCTGTTTCGGATGGAAGCGATGCCATAAGAGGAAACTTCGATGGTAGCACGCATGATTTGCTTACTCGCACGCACGATCCGGGTTGGGCTCAATCGCGCGAGAACGCGTGGGATATGATGAAAAGCTTGTGAAGAAGATCACCGTAAAAACTAAGAGCGTGTCTTATCCAGTGCTCGTCGAGCGAGGCATTCTCAAACGAGCGGGCAAGACCATCGCCAAACTGATCCCAAGCAAGAAGTCGCGATGCTTCGTGGTCACTGTCGAGCCTGTCTGGACGGTTTGGGGAGAAGCGTTACAGAAGAGCCTTGCTGACGCAAAAATCGAACATTCAGTCCTGCAGATGCCCGACGGAGAGCGCAACAAGAGCGTCACGACCGTCGAGCAACTGGCAGAGCGCATGGCCACAAAAGGAGCTGACCGCAACGCTGTGGTGATCGCATTCGGCGGAGGCGTGGTCGGTGATCTCGCGGGACTGCTCGCTTCCGTCTACATGCGCGGCGTGGAATTCGTCCAGATTCCGACAACGCTGCTGGCCCAGGTTGACGCGGCGATTGGCGGAAAGACGGGCGTAAATCTACGCGCCGGAAAGAATCTGTTCGGAACGTTTCATCATCCCTTGACGGTTATTTCCGATCCTGAAGTGCTTTCCACCCTCCCAGATCGGGAATTTCGTGCAGGCTTATTCGAGGTGATCAAATCCGGAGTCATTCGCGATCGGAAGCTGTTCGAGATCACCGAGAAAGACCGCGAGAAGCTGCTGGAGCGTGATCCGGCAATTCTTGAACGAGTGATTCACGACTGCGCGCGCATCAAAGCTGAAGTCGTGGCGGCGGATGAAAAAGAATCGAATCTGCGCCGCATCCTGAACTTTGGCCATACAGTTGGTCATGCACTGGAAGCCGATACCGGATACCGCCATTTCCTTCACGGCGAAGCCGTCGGCTGGGGTATGGCGGCCGCCGCAATGATCGGCACCGCTGTGCACAAGACTTCTCCCGAACTGGCACAACGGATCGTCTCCTGTGTGCTCGCCTACTCACCGCTGCCTGAAGTCAACAGCCGGCCCGAAGAGATTGTGCGCCGAACACGCGGCGACAAGAAAACGCTGGATGGCAAAGTGAATTTCATTCTCGCCACCGACATCGGCAAGGTCATCATCTCCAATCGCGTGCCCGACGAAGTCGTCGCGCATGCGGTAGAGCAACTGCACGTGTTGTCCCGCAGCTAATGTCCACAACGATGAGAGACCAAGAGCAGCACGTGACCGGCGCTGCTCCCGCAGGCGCAAAGGACGAGAGGGCCGCGGCCCAGGCCGTCCAGCAGATGTTCGACGAGATCTCGCCTCGTTATGATCTTCTCAACCACGTGCTCTCGATGAACGTGGACCGCGTTTGGTGGTGGCGCACCGCACGCGCGTTTCGCTCAAGTTTGCAGAAGCCTGACGCCCGCGCGTTGGATTTGTGCTGCGGTACTGGCGATATGGCTCGCGCCCTGCGGAAGCAAGCTCCGAGAGTGACGATCATCGGCCTCGATTTTTCCCGAGGGATGTTGACTCGCGGGAAAGCGAAATTTGCGCAGAACCAGATCTCTCCACTCGAAGGGGATGCCTTG
>Ga0075436_100001136_pt1 | contig 18003 bp, 14 predicted proteins | sample RhiMethybrSRZTD5_FD_75303 | JGI IMG/M metagenome (GOLD analysis project Ga0075436, IMG submission 75303) | Populus rhizosphere microbial communities from Tennessee, USA - Rhizosphere MetaG P. TD hybrid SRZTD5 | ecosystem: Host-associated > Plants > Roots > Rhizosphere > Soil | place: USA...
GCGACCGTGACGGCAGTCGAGACTGCAAGGCAGCGCTGACCCGCGCAGCCAAACGCGCTGTCGTTGATAATTTGCGCGGTCATTTCCATGTCGGCATCGGGCAGAATGACAACGTGGTTCTTTGCTCCGCCTTGAGCTTGAACGCGTTTTCCACTGGCCGAGCCGCGAGAATAAACATACCTGGCAATCGGCGTTGAGCCGACGAAGCTGATTGCTCGCACAGCCGGGTGATCGAGCAAGGCGTCAACCGCGGCCTTGCCTCCGTTGACCATGTTAATCACACCGTTGGGCAAACCCAGGTCATCGATCAGCTCAAACAAACGCTGCATCGAGACCGGGACTCTTTCCGAGGGCTTCAACACGAAAGTATTTCCGCACGCGATTGCGTAAGGCAGGAACCAGAACGGAACCATCACCGGAAAATTGAAAGGGCAAATCGCAGCAACGACTCCGAGCGGTTGGCGAATCATCGTTTCATCGATTCCGCGAGCCACGTCCTCCAGGTTGTAGCCCTGCATTAGAGTCGGGATGCCGCAAGCGACTTCAGTGTTCTCGATCGAGCGGCGCAGCTCGGCTTTAGCTTCGGTGAAAGTCTTGCCGTTCTCCATCGTGATGAGCCGGGAGATTTCATCGAAGTGATCTTCGAGCATTTGTTTGAGCTTGAATAGAAATTGAATGCGTTCTTCGGGAGGAGTGCGCCGCCAATCGTTGAAGGCGGATGAAGCAGCTTCGACCGCATCGGCTACGTCATCGCCACCGCCTAACGGCGTTCGGGCAAGCGGCTCGGCCGTCGCCGGGTTTATCACGTCCAGGAATTCGCTCGCCTTCGAGCGCCGCCATTCGCCGTCAATGTAGTTCCTCAATTCACCATTCGTAGGCATCTCGCTTTTCTCCTTCGAAAAGAAGCTAAACCAAAAGGTCCCTCGGTACAAGACGACTGCATCGACGATATAATTCGTTGCCGCTTGAATCGTGCGGGAATCTAATGAAGCCGCGTTTCGATGATCGTCGGTCCATCAGTTGACTCGCGAAAATCAAGCCGTTAACATCAAATGCTTCTCGGGTGGGCGTTGTTGAAACATTCACCACCGTGAAGGAATGGGCCGTTAGCTCAGGTGGTAGAGCAGCTGGCTTTTAACCAGCGGGTCGCAGGTTCGAGTCCTGCACGGCTCACTTTAGCATCACTGCCTTATCTTGCATTATCCGTCCGCAGATGCCCTCTGGAAGGGCAGTCGGCGTTTATCTAAGTGTTTGAGATTGAATCTCAAGCTTAGGAATTGAAACGTGCAACCTCCTGTTTAGAAGTCCCCCCAAGTAAAGGGTGTGGCGCAAGACGGAAAGCTCGCAGTTAATGGTCGCGTCCGATATCTTCTTTTCCCAGTGCCCGCTCGATTCCTCGCCCGTAGCCATGCTTGAAACACACGCGAATCCCGTTCGAATAAAGCAAGAAACTGCAAGCCGTCAGTCGTTATAAGAAGTAAAGTCGCACGGGAACTAACCAGAGGAGTGCAAACATGCTCGGCACAAATTTCTTAACACGGTTCGCAGTGATAGCCGCTCTGCTCTTTGTGGGTTCGCCGCTTCTCGTCGGCGACAGTAGTTCGAACCACCGGGTGAACGGCGCAGATGCTCAGCAACCTAATGGATCCTCGCGAACAGCAATGATCAATGTCCTTGGATCGCCGAATCCGAATCCCGCCCTTGGCGATGAGGCGCAGACTTTTGATCGACTTGTCGGCACCTGGGATGCCGATTTCAGCTTCCATCGCGATGGTGGGACCTTATATCACAAAAAAGGTGAACTCCATTTCGGCTGGGTCATGGATGGTGGGGCGATTCAGGACCTCTGGATCGGTTATCCGACCGACGGCCAGAAGGGACGCAGTATCGGCACTACCTTCAGGTTCTTCGATACCAACCTGAAGCAGTGGCGAATCGTGTTCATAAATCCAGGATTCAACTACATGGTCACTGCGCAAGGTGGACGCGAGGGTGATCGCATTGTTTTCCACGGCGTCGATACCGACGGTCTGCCTCTGCGCTGGACGTTCAGTGAGATTACTTCCGAGTCATTTCACTGGCAAGGCGAGAAATCCCACGACGACGGCAAATCGTGGAAGATCGAAGAGGATCATCATATGAAGCTTCGGCGCAGCTAGGCGTGCCGACTGCGAACCATTTTCCTATTAGCCTGGAGCTGACGTCATGACAATTTTGGCCAAGTGCTTATCGATAATGACAGTACTCGCGGTCACGATCCTGGGGGACGCACAAAACCCCTCTGTGCCTAAAACCAAAAGCGCCACCACATTCACGCAGATGAAATCGCTTGTGGGGGAATGGGAGGCCGTTCAGGACGGAGTTCGAGTTAAGGAGACCTACACGGTCACTGCAAACGGCAGCGCACTAATGGCCGAAACACGCCCCGATAACGAGCCGGCCATGATTACGATGTTCACTGTGGATGGCGACCACGTGATCGCGACGCACTATTGTGTGGCGGGCAATCAACCCCAGATGGTCACAGGTGTCTCGGAGGACCTGCAAAGAGGCATCACATTTACGCTGGTGCGAGTGACTGGAATGAAGACTCCAGATGACTGGCACAACACGGGGATCACGATCACGTTGGATGATCCAAATCACATGACGCAGCGTTGGACGTACCTGTATAAAGGGAAAATGGGAACGACCATGTTCCATTACACACGCAAGAAATAGACTTAGTATCGTCGTACCGTTGCATCATTTCGTCGACAGCAGCGGTGTCTTGTGGTCTCGACTAAGCGCCGCCTTGGTCCGAATTCAAAGCTTAACGCCAACCGCATTTACATTTGAGATTTTCGTAGCCGGACTTCGGGAAGCGGTGTCATTGTAAACCGCTGCGTACGTAGATGCCGCGGCCAAGTCTTTACAGCAGACGGTCGATGCCCGAACCGCGTCTTGAATTCTCTCGTAAAGTGGCTGAGGTTTGAGAATCCGGATTGAAAGCACGCATCAGTAACGGAGGCGCCTTCCAGGAGCATGCGCAGTGCCGATCGATAACGCACATTCAAGAGGTATCGGTGTGGAGGAAACCCTACGAGTTCTCGAAAGACGCGCGCGAATTGGAAAGTGCTCATTCCCACACTTCGCGCGAGTGCTTGCAGTCGATGTTCCTCCGCGAACCGTTTCACCAACTGCTCTCGTGCCGCCTCAATTCTTTCCGCATACCAAGCAAGTTGCACATCGGGAAAATTTCGCAAGCCCGCCTGTCGAGCTTTGACATACGTCGCCATAACCAGATCGATAACCCATCCGTCCACAGCGAAGTCGCGACATTGCTCTGGTAATCGATCCAACCGCAATCGAAGGAATCTAAGATCGTTTCGTATCCCTATAAATGAGTCAAATTCGGCAAAATGGATTGCCGGCAACTCCTCGCGCATGCACTCTAAGAGTGGCGTGGTGAATCGCACAGAGAGGACGGTGTCCGGGGGCACACCTTGAAGATGACTGTACTGGTGCAATCGTCCGCTCTCGGTAAGAAATGCACAGCCCTTCTCAATTAACCACTCGCGCTTCTCAAATCCCAGAACAAAGCAGTTCTCTTCGACGAAGTGAATTCCGCGGAACGCGCATGTGGAATTGCGCGGTGCACTGTTCAGAGGTTCAGGTCCGTGCTTGAGCAGGAAAATGTCTGCTAAGTTTGTCTTGGCTAACCCGATCTCCACTGCATTGACCTCCAGGCCGGTGAATGCAAGAAGTCTGCATCAGGACCTTTACACGGTCAACCAGTATCACAAAATGATGGCACTTGAAGGAAATCGCCGGTAGGGCATGGCAGACATCTTAGGTCGTAGAGCCTGATGTCAGGCAACTCCGTTGACTTCAAAAAGGGCTTGTAGAATCTGCTTTCAAGCTTCCTCGATAATACCGAGGCCGATCTCCGAAGTGAGTACAAGGTTGTGCTCGTTCCGGCAAGTGGTTGCGAACCTGAGGTAAGAACGTCTGACAAACACAGACCGCTTTGTTGTGAATTCCTTAAGAATCTGTGTATACTTGTGGCTCGATATTCGTGAGCCTTTCGCCTGCTGGCAGCTTTTAGCCAGCGGGGGGGGGGGAGTGTAGACATCTCACCCTATGCCCTTCATTCAACAAAACAGAGTGATGAAGCGGTAGCTTCATAGAATCAGGGCATCCCGGATTAAAAGAAATCGTCGCGTGTTTCTCTCTAGCTTAGCGACCCCGTGAACACGACTAAGCAGAAGCTACACTAACGTTCTGAATCGTCTCGCGTATTCGCTAAGCGCGAAGCGAAGATGAAGAGACCAGCCAAACAGATACAAGCGAAGTCAAAGAAGACATCCCGAAAGTCCGCGCGGAAACCCCCGCCGGCGAATAAGTCAACGGCGAAACGCTCTGGTGGCAACCAGCCATTTCCGATCGTCGGAGTCGGAGCCTCAGCGGGCGGACTCGAAGCCTTCCGGGAATTACTCAATCACTTGCCGACCGACACCGGCATCGCTCTCGTGCTTGTCCAGCATCTCGATCCCAAACACGAAAGCATGCTCGCGGAGCTTCTCTCTCGAAGCACAAAGATGGCGGTGAGCGAAGTGCGAGACGGCATGACGGTCGCGCCGAATCAAATCTTCGTGATTCCGCGGAACCGGGACATGACGATTCGCGGCGGCGTTCTGCGTCTCACTCCGCGAGCGTCGAGCCGAAGTCCGCACCATTCGATAGACGCGTTCTTCCGATCACTTGCCGAAGATCAAAAAAACCGGGCCATCGGCGTCATATTGTCCGGGACCGCTTCCGACGGAACGCTGGGGCTGGAAGCGATCAAAGCCGAGGGCGGAATTACCTTCGCTCAGGACACGGAATCAGCTAAGTACGATGGAATGCCACGCAGCGCAATCGCGTCGGGATGTGTGGACTTCGTTCTTTCGCCGGCGGAAATCGCGAAAGAGCTTTCGCGCATCAGCAGCCATCCCTACCTGGTTGCGGATAAGCTTTCGGCGGCTGTCGAGCTGGAGGCCGAATCGAAAGGACAGGACGGCTTCAAACGCATTCTGAATATTTTGGCGAAGGCGAGCGGCGTCGACTTCACACTATACAAAGGAAACACTCTGAACCGCCGGATGATGCGGAGGATGATGCTGAATAGGTGCGACGGTTACGATCAGTACGCTCGCCACCTGACCAGTCACCCGGAAGAAGTCGAGAGTCTGTGTCAGGACATCCTGATAAACGTGACCCGGTTTTTCAGGGACCCGGAAACATTCGAGCTGGTAAAGAAAAACATCTTCCCTCGCATTCTCGAGCGTCGATCTCACGATGATCCGGTCAGAATCTGGGTCCTCGGATGCTCGACCGGAGAAGAGGCTTATTCAATCGCGATGGCTTTCCTGGAGTTCGCCGGAGAACAAGCGAGTCACATCCCCGTGCAGATCTTCGCTACCGACGTCAATGATCGAGCTATCGCAAAAGCGCGCAGTGGCTTTTATGAAAAGAACATCATCGCGGATGTTTCTCCGGAGCGGCTTCGACGATTCTTCACTGAAGACAATGGAGGCTACCGAGTGAGCAAGCCCATTCGCGATATGTGCGTATTCGCGAAGCACAATGTGCTTGCCGATCCGCCTTTCTCGCGAATGGACTTGATCAGTTGCCGGAATCTCCTCATATATCTGGAGCCGGCCGCGCAGACGAAAGTCTTGCCGGTGTTTCACTACGCCCTCAAGCCTCACGGTTTTCTCTGGCTTGGCTCTTCGGAGACGATCGGGACGGCAACCGATCTGTTCGAAGTCGAGGATAAAAAGAACAGGTTCTATTCGAAGAAGCGCACGTCACATCGTGCCGGCTTCGATTTCGTTAGCGTCATGCCCGCTCAGCAGACGAGCGAGTCGCGTCCGGTTGGAATAAAAGCAGCAGCCGAAAGGTCGACCGACGAAGCAGTTGCTCTGAAGGAAGCTGACAAGCTCATTCTTTCTCGCTTTGCGCCGGGAAGCGTGCTTGTCAGCGATGAATTGGAGATCGTGCAGTTTAGAGGACGAACCGCTCCTTACCTCGAGCCGCCCTCGGGCAAGGCCTCGCTGAACCTGCTCAAGATGGCGCGAGAAGGCCTGCTCAACGGGTTGCGCACGGCGATCAACAAAGCACGCAAGGACAATGATGTAGTCAGACGCGAGGGCTTGGCCGTCAAGTACGACGGGCGCTACCTGAGCGTTAACCTCGAGGTCATTCCAATCAAGCGGAGGGGCTCGGCCGAACTCTACTTCCTGATCTTATTCGAACCCGTCGACTCCGAGCCTGCTAAGAAGGCGAAGAGATTAACAGTCAAGGCCCGCGCGACGAAATCGAAGGCGGAACATTCCCGCGTCACGCAGTTGGAACACGAACTTGATGCCACAAGCGAGTACCTTCAATCGGTAGTTGAACAATACGAAGCAGCGAATGAGGAACTTCAATCCGCCAACGAGGAGGTGCAGTCGTCGAACGAAGAGCTTCAGAGCATCAACGAAGAGCTGGAAACCGCGAAGGAGGAGCTCGAGTCCAGCAATGAAGAACTGACGACGGTCAACGATGAATTGCAAAACCGCAACGTCGAGGTTGGCCGAGCTAACAGCGACCTGATAAACCTGCTCGACAGCATTCATATGCCGTTGGTCATGCTCGACAATGAGCTGCGTATCCGCCGGTTCAACACAAGCGCTGAGAAGTCACTGAACCTGATTACGACCGACATAGGCAGGCAGATTACCGATATCAAGACCAACATCGAACGCCCTGATTTGACGGACATAATCACCGAGGTGATCGACACCGTCACAGTCAAAGAACTGGAAGTTCAGGACACGCATGGCCGCTGGTACCTGATGCGTATTCGCCCGTACAAGACTATTGAAAACAGGATTGACGGCGCCACTGTCATCCTGATTGACATTGAAGCGTTGAAGCTCCACGAAAAACAGATTCAGGAATCGCGCGAGTACGCCGAAGCTATCGTTGAAACAGTTCTTGATCCTCTGATCATCCTGGACGAACACCTTCGCGTGCACGCGGCGAACGAGAGCTTTTACGAAACTTTCAGGGTGACGCCGCAGGAAACAGTAGGGAAGCTCATCTACGAGTTCGGGAGCGGCCAATGGGACATTCAACCTCTGCGGACGCTGTTGACGAATGTTTTCGCGAGCGCCGAGGAGTTTCGCGGCTTCGAAGTTCACCTCGACTTTCCGTTCATCGGGCAAAGGACGATGCTGCTGAACGCACGCGAGGTTCGTCAGGAGGCCGGCAGGCGCCGCTTGATTCTCCTTGGAATACGGGACGTCACCGCAGAGAAGGAAATGGAAGAAGAGCGTGCCGAGCTTGTTCGCGTGCAAGCCGCGCGCGCTGCCGCCGAAGACGCCAACCGCATCAAAGACGAGTTTCTCGCCGTCTGCTCGCACGAGCTTCGCGCGCCGTTGACCGCGATTCAGGGTTGGGCGGAGATACTGAGTCGTGGAGATCTCGATGAAGAGACTTCGCGAAACGGGTTGGAGATAATCCTGCGCAACGTTCGAGCGCAGACCCAAATCATCAGGGACCTGTTGGACGTGTCGCGAGTGATTGCCGGTAAGCTCCAGCTCGTCATAACCTCAGTCGAACTCATTCCGCTTATCGAAGCTGCGGTCGAGTCCGCTCGCCCGTCGGCTGATGCGAAGGATATAAAACTCACCGCTTCCTTTGATCGAAGTATCGATGTGGTTTTCGGTGATGCTGTTCGTCTACAGCAAATCGTCATGAACCTGATTTCGAACGCGGTCAAGTTCACGCCGGTCGGCGGCACGGTTGACGTTCGATTACAGCGCGAAGACGATCGAATTGCGATCGTTGTTCGAGACACCGGCGTCGGGATCGAACCGGAATTCCTGCCGCACGTCTTCGAGCTTTTCCGGCAGGCGGACAGCCGGACGAATCGCCACTTCGGCGGACTGGGGTTGGGTCTTGCGATTGTTCGCAATCTGACGAGCATGCACGGCGGAACGGTTCGCGCCGCAAGCGACGGGTTGGGCAAGGGGTCCACCTTTGAAGTCATACTACCTTTGAAGCCGCCGGACCTCGAACCGGCCGTTGAGCCGGAAACGAGACTGAACCTGGATGTAGACTCTAACGTGCGCTCTATAAGTGAGCGTGTCAGCCCACTGGCGGATGTGCGTGTGCTCGTAGTTGATGACGACCGGGACTCGCTCGAGATGTTGAATGCGGCGCTGACGGCATTTGGGAGTGAGGTCAGGACATGCGCGTCTTCAGAAGAGGCGCTCAAGACGCTCCAGGAATGGCAGCCCGATGTGCTCGTATCTGACATCGGTATGCCTAGCGCGGATGGCTACTCTCTAATCCAGCAGATAAGGGCGCTCCGCCCAAATCGTCGCGGTAACATCCCGGCGCTGGCGCTGACCGGGTACGCGACTCTGGACGATCATAAGCGAGCGCTTTCGGCTGGCTATCAAATGCACATGGCCAAGCCGGTCGAGTTGAGCAAGCTCGCAGCGGCGGTGACGATGCTTATCGATCGGAACGGATGCGCGCAAGGCCGCTCCTGACCCTATGCCCGGAACTGAAGAGGAAGAAAAAGCAGAGAGCCGAGTCGAAGTCTCGTCGTTGGCACTGAAACAAAACAAAAGGCCGTGTCTTACCAAATTAAGACACGGCCAATCCTTCACTCCGTCGTCATCTTGTGATAGACTCATTGCCGTGGGTGAGTCTAAACGCGGACGCACCAAAAAAGACTCCTACCTTCTCGTTTCGAGAATCAGACGTGAGTAAGATTCTAGTCGTAGATGACAACCCCGATGCTCGAGAGCTCCTCTCGTCGGTTCTAAAGCTGAAACGATTAGATGTGGTCACCGCAGTTGATGGTGTTGAAGGAATCGAGCGGGCTCGTTCCGAGTTGCCGGACCTGATCATTACCGATCTCGCCATGCCACGTCTTCCCGGCATTGAGATGATCAGGAAACTTCGCTCGATGAAAAGATTCAAGCATACGCCAATTCTGGCTGTCACATCCTTTCAATTGGAAAGAGCAGTGGCCGCCTTGAGGGCAGGAGCTAATCGAGCGCTCACCCGCCCAGTCGACAATCACTTGCTGCTAACTTTCGTGTTCGATCTGTTGAAGGAACAAATTCCGGCAGGCTCAAAGTCGAATCACTGAATCAACAGCGGCGGCTTATGATGAAGCTGTCGTCTGACTTCTGCTCGATGATAAACATGGTTTCTCGTGTTCGATATAGTACATCTCGAGAACGGAGAGTGGGCCTTGTATTGTTTAACCTCGCTTGTGCTATTCAGGAGTTGTGCCATGAAGAAAACAAAAGGGCGAATCCTTTGTGTTGATGACGACAAGGACATTCGTGAGATCCTCACTATGCTGTTTGCCTTGGAAGGCTATGAGGCGATACCAGCGTCCGGCGTCAACGATTGTTTGAGCCGGGTAATATCAGAGAGCTTCGATTTGCTGATGCTCGATTGGGTGTTTGAAGATGGAACCGGCCTCGACGTATGCAAACTCCTTCGCAAATCCGGCGTAGCTGTCCCCATAGTCTTCTGTTCCGGCGTCGGCAATAAATCTGCAGTCGACAAAGCGATGCGCGCCGGCGCCCAGGCCTTTCTCGCTAAACCGATTGACTTTGATGATCTATTGCTGCTGGTCTCGCAATTCGTAGAGACTGATTGCGGTCAATACCTCGCGGCGAGTTGAACGTTCAATATGTCACGACTCGCGCGCGGCCGCAGTCGTCTCGCACAAAGCCTGTGCCATTCGCGGGAATAACAAAGCCTGAATACCATCGCAACAAGCGGTTTCAGGATCTCTTGCTTCGAATCGGACTTAGCTACGAACAATAGTTGCGGGAGGTCCTGATTCATTTCTGTGATTTTTTAAATTTAGCCCAACCGGGCAGTTTCCAGAATAAGACCGAGTTCGTCCTACGAATCGGACAACCCGGCCACGGCATAGAGTTCGTATTCTCCGGTCTTGCCCGGAAGGGTCACGCGAATGGTGTTGCCCAGACGAACCTGCCCTTTCACTTCGTGATAGGTCTCTTCTGAAATCAGCAAGCCCGTACCAGCTTGCTTGTTCGCGGCTTCGATTCTGCTGGCAAAATTAACCGCATCGCCGACGGCTGTCACACGTTTCAAACTCTGAGCCCCGATGGCACCAACGACCACTTCGCCAAAGTGGATGCCTACTCCAATGTGAAAACTCTTCGCGTAGATCGTCCGCAGGTATGGCTCGAGCCGTCCCATCGCAGCTTGCATCTCGAGCCCGGCTCTGACGGCTTGAAGCGCGGCTCCACGTTGGTCTTCCATCCCGAACACTGCCATCAGCCCATCGCCCATGTAGTTGTCGATCTGCCCGCTGTTTCGATTGATCACTTGTCCCATTTCGTGAAAGTAGCGATTTAAAACATGGACGACGTCATACGGAGGAAGCGTTTCGGCGAAAGCGGTGAAGCCGCGAATGTCGGCAAACAAGACCGCGAGCCGCCTCTCTTCACCTACAGAGCTCGGCGCTTTCGGATCAGCTCGCTGGTCGGTCAGTTGAAGATCTTCGTCGTCCAGCACTAGTCGCCTAAGCTTCACGTCATCGGTGATCGTTGTCTGGCAGGCCAATCGAATTTCCGGGGCGAAGTGCAGCTGGTCGGCGAGTCCTTGCTCTCTTTTGTTGCGAGGGACGCAATGATCAATCCCCTCGAGAACCGAGACCCGACAAGTTGAACACCGACCGCAACCGCCGCACGCGTGGGCATGCGGAATCCCCGAACGTAGAGATACCTGTAGAATGGTCTCAGCCCGATCGACTTCAACCTTTTGGTCATCAAGAATGAATGTGATGCTGGGCATCTAACCATCCTTTCGTCGAGCAACACTCTAGCGGTTGCGAAACGTCTCTTACGCGACTCAACCACTCTCTAGCCTCGCTCGCAATACGGAAACGCTTGCTTTCGTTATCAAATCTATCGACGGAGAGCACTGCCAGAACTAAGTGAGTGAAATGGAGCGAAGTGCCCCGGAGGCACTTCGCTCATTCTTGTCTTACTTCGATCTCGACGGTTGACTTGAGCCGATGATGACTTCGGCCGGCTCGCTGCTCCTGGCCGACTGACCCTTGCTAACCTCGATCCCACGCGCGGCCTGCCGTTCAATTGACGACTTCGGGATTTCTGAACCGATGGTGTTCCCGACCGCCCAGATTTGAAAAAGGAAGTACTGTTCTCCATAGCGATGGAAGATCACGACGCTTTCATCCCTGGACTGAACAGATTGAGCAGAATGGGCCGACAGAAATACAGACGCTTTGCCGTCTTCGCTTGTGATCTGTATTATGTCATTGAAGTTCCCTCCAGCGGACCGAATCGTGTATTTCCCCGCTGGGAGTGTGCTGTTATCAGCCGTGAAATCGAAGGGCACGTCGACTCTTATCGAGCCAAATGAACGCGCGGCAGCGGGCGCCGCCGCGAACGTGATGGTCAACGCAGCAACGAGGCCTAGTGTCGTCGCCGCCTTTAGAATTTGCTTTTGCATGTGATTCACTTTCTCCTTGTATCTTATCCTTGTGAAGTTGGTCTTCACTAACCAATACCCATCCATCGATTCAAAAATTCCCGAGGCTGCTTATTGATGCTCGAATGAAGTATTAAGGTACGGCTGTGAAACCGCATGAGTACGTTTCAACAGAGACGTTCCTCGACTGGGAATAAGACATTGACTCATTCGGTCTTATCGGTAGGACGGCAATAAGAACGGGAGGAAAATCGAGTGGAAGACAAACTCGCGCCGACGCGGATTTGTTATCGCGATAGTGATCGTAGATCAGATCTTGAGGGTTGAAGATTACTGCGATGCGTCTTAGTCAGGTCGCCATCTGCACAGCCATCAATCAGCTCTCTGATCTCTTCACATCCAATCATACGGCGGATTGGCCGTCACGTTTGATGAATTCAAACCCTAAAGGTCAGCGTGATGAAGATCAGGAACACAATCGAGTAGATCACTTCGAGCCAGCCCACCATCCTAAGATTGATTTGACGGACAGGCCTTGCAAGGTACCAGAAGGATCGGATCAACACAGGTAAGAACGCTACAAGCGCGAAAAGGCTCAAGCTGCCGGTTAAAGAAAACAACGCAAGCGAGCCCAGCAAAAAAGAGTGATAGAGCGCGCAGCGTCTCCACGATTGGAGGCGAGCTTCTTCTCTTCGCGGATTGATGGTGTTAACGCGCAGCTTGACGTAGAACACACTGCTCGCGAAATAAAGCGCGCACAGCAACCATAACCAGATCTCAGTGACGTCGAGCCTTCCGGTCGCAACGTAGTAAGCTGCGGGCGCCGTCATCGTCAAACCGGCAATCGCCATCGTCTCGCCGGCAATTGTGCGATCTTCACGATGCATCGCTTGCTGCGCATTGACGATCATCAGCCCAAGCATCGCAGCTCCGGCCGGCGCCAACCAATAAAGCTTTTCGAACATCACGAGCGGCGCTCCAAACACGGCCGCAAGCAGGGAGTAGATAACAGCAAGCAAGCGCGCGTGATCATCGGCGCGATTCCGGCTTCGCGCTCGGAGCCATCCAACAAATGATTCGCGAGCGATGAACAGGAAACTCACCGACAAAGTGAACAGGAGGAGCGGCAGCGAAAAACGCCACGCAACGAGCGTCCCAACTGCGAGCGGAACATAGAGCATCGCCCACGCGCCGTGCTCCTTCGGTAGTTTCAATCTCGATTTTCTCATTTCGATAACCAACCGGTATCGACGGCCGGCTTACAGAGCCCACCTTTCTTCTAACGCTGACGCCGTTCTTTCAAAGTCTTCCAGGCTCCGTCCGCCCAGAGCTTCATCGCTCTCGCGAAAACTCTTTGCGAGCGACGTTTTATCTTCATCGTCGAGGATTTCTTCTCCGAGCCGGAACAAGACGCTGTCTTCTTTCTCGATGTGGCTGACCAGCAGACTCAAGTAAGCTTGCGCCGCTTCGGTAAAGCTGCGCGCCGCCTTCCCATCGCCTTCGCTATAGGCGTTGGCAGAGAAGCGCAGCTCGGCGATCAGTTTTCGCTCGATCTGATGCTCGTGTTCCATCACGCCCAACGGTCCGCCCTCGCGCGGGATGCCACAACGCTCCAGCGCTGGAAACAAAAACTTTTCTTCTTTGCCGTGATGATAGTGATCTGCGAAGGTCGTGATGAAGTCTATCAACTCGAGCAGCGAATCCGGCGAGACGTTGCTGCCGCCGGCGAGCTTCAGGCACATTCCATCCAACGCGCGAAGCGCTCTTTCAATCACGCGATGCTCGTGCTTGAGAATATAAAATGGTTTCGACATTTCTACCCATCTCCTGTGCGGGGTCGTGGTTGCGAAATATCAAAGAGTCCTGGAAAACACCTGCGTGCGCGCGGCTTCAGCCTTGTTCAAGTAAGCGTCAAACGCCATCGCGATGTTGCGAATGAATATTCGTCCGAGCGGCGCGACTCGAATGCAACCTTCTTCGATCTTTACAAGTCCATCGCGCTCGAGCTCGCCAAGCCGCGCAAGCTCAGTCCTGAAATGCAAGTCGAACTCGACTCCGAACTCGCGTTCAATCTCTGATTTGAGAATCATTGTGTGACAGAGAATGCGATTGATCACCAAGCGTCGCAGCTTGTCTTCACGGCTGACCCGCATCCCGCGCATTGTTGGCCAGCGGCCTTCGTCAATCGACTTGTAATAGTTAGGCAAGTCTCGACAGTTTTGCGCGTAGACGTCTTCAAGTCCGGTGATAGAGCTGACTCCCATCGCGTACAAATCGCATCCGGCCTTCGTCGTATAGCCCTGGAAGTTCCTGTGCAGAGTCCGTTCGTCCTGCGCGCGGGAGATTTCATCTTCAGGCCGCGCAAAATGGTCGAGCCCGATGTAGCGATAGCCCGCATCGGTGAGCTTGTTTATCGCAAGCGTGAAGATTCGAAACTTTTCGACGCCTTCCGGCAAATGTCGCGCGAAGCTGCCCTGTTGCTTCTTCATCCACGGCACGTGAGCGTAGCTGAAAACGGCGATGCGGTCGGGACTCATCGCGATGATCTTGTCGACTGTGTCGCTGAAGCTCTCAGCCGTCTGGTGCGGCAGCCCGTAGATCAAATCGATGTTGATGCTGTGAAAATCAAGCTTGCGACAGTAGTCAAACAGCCGCCTCGTCTCTTCGTAAGGCTGCACTCGGTGAATCGTCTTCTGCACCAGCGGATCAAAATCCTGGATGCCCATGCTCAATCGGTTGAAGCCGACTCGCCTAAGCGTCCGGCAATGCTGTTCGCTCGTAACTCGCGGATCGATTTCAATGCTGACCTCCGCTGAATCGGCGATTGAAAAGCGCCGATCTATGTGGCCATAAAGTTCTTCGATCTGTTCGGGTGAAAGAAAAGTCGGAGTGCCGCCGCCCCAGTGCAGCTGCTCGGCCTTGCGAGTGCGATCGACTTCGGCGCTCACCCAATCGATCTCGCGCTTGAGATGATCGAGATAAGGACGTGCGACCTCGTGACGTTTGTTGATTACGACGTTGCAGCCGCAGTACAAGCAGAGAGACTCGCAAAAAGGAATATGAAAATAGAGCGACAGCGGAGCTGGAGACGGCTTTCGATTCGCTGCGCGAAACGCCTCGCGCAACTCGGCTTCGCCAAACGCGTCGTCCCATTCCGGGGCCGTCGGATAACTGGTATAGCGCGGACCGGGTTGGTTGTACCGGTCGAGCATCTCAGGCGATAGGGTCACCGACTGCCCATCGATTGCGACTTCCAGAATGTCGTGCACGCCCATTGAATTTCTCGCAGGAGAGTTCGAAGAACGGCCTTGGAACGGCAATCACTGTTCCGGCGAAACAGGATGCGAATACCCACAATATGATTGAGCGCGACCAAAGCAGTGCGGGAAATTTCACAGCATCAAGCGCGGATTTACGCACGATTAGAACGAGCTTCGATCACGTCGGAAATGCGGCGGTCCCTTGTCCAACCAGGAGAGATTGGCCCGAAGACTTACCATTACAACGAGAGCTTGCGCAACAGGTCCGCGTGCGCCGTATGACACAGGTTTCCGCCCTCGAAGAACGAGTCATCCGTCACTTCTCTCTCTGCGTAAGATGGCGGCGTGGCCAGCATCACGTCTTCGAGTCCCTCGCCTTCGGTTTCACAAAGAACGAGCCCATCAAGCTCACCGTGGAAAACGTCTATCGAAAACACCCGGTCAAGGTAACGGTGATAGTAACGAGTCTTCTTTAAGGGATCTCCTTCGAGACTGTTAAGAAAATCGTATTCGGCAGGTGACAAGAGAATCCGGCTGATTGTGTGGTAGAACGGTGAAGGCGAGTCGAACTTCTTGGTCAACTTGATGAGGCGCCGGCCGGTATCCGAGTCCGTCAGGATTCTCAACCGCAGTTTGGTGTGCCAGAGGTACTTGTCTTCGAAGGTCTTCGAGTAAGGTTCAACCGCGCTCTTCCAGTCCGCGTTCGGTGAAACGAGAAATCTCCTCTCGTATTCGACTCTAGTGTATTTCAGTTCTTCGACATCCATTCGTGACTGTCACGGAGCTAAGAATTCTTTTTCGCTTCGGCCTTCGTTCCCGTGTGGCAATCGGTGCACTTGAATTGTGAGATATCGCCGAGATCGATCGGATGTTTGAAAGCGCCCGCTCCTTGATGACAATCAGTGCATTTGAACCCCGACAGCGCGCCTACATCGACCGGATGCTCGAAGGCGCCGTTCTGCACCGCAAGATGAGATTCGCCTTCAGTCTGATCCAGCACGGTGTGGCAGATATTACAATCCGTCCTGATCTTCTTGCCGGTGTCGCTGAAATGCTTGCCATCGTGACAGCGAAAACAACCGAGATTGTAGAAGTGTCCGATGTTGTTCGGGTGAGTCCGCCAATCGACTTTCATATCCGGAAAAAAGTAAGTCTGAAAGATTCGCTGCAGCTCTGCGATGGAGCTCTTGATAGATTCCTGTTTGCCGGCGTACACATCCGGATAATTCCGGTGATAATAGTCGTCAAGGCTCGAGCCGATCGCGCTGGTGGCTTCATCGGTAGTCGCGTATTCATTGGTTAGCACCGCGACTGCCTGCTGCTTCAAGAAAGGCAGTGAAGCATCGAGTCTTCCCCCGAGAAGAGCTTCGTCGACCGCGCGGTCCGGTGGAAGGTATACGTGCGCGGGCCGATTGTGGCATTCGACGCAATCGACTCGCCGCTTCGGAGCGTTCTCGATGTCTCCCGGCGACATTTGAAAATCAGCAGTCTTGTATTCGGTGATATTGCCGTTGCTATCCTTCACCCTCACCCACGGGATCGTTTGACGATGCTCATCAGTCGATATGTATGTAATCTCATTGGCAATGTTCATGTGCCAGTGGATTCCCTCGACCTTACCGCTCGCCGCGTTGCCCCCGCCGGTGTTTATCAGCATTCGAGTTTGACTGAGCGTGTTCTTTTCGTCGTAGCCGTAGCGGTTGAAGATCTTCAACTGCGCACCGAAAAACTTCGAAGGCCAATGACACTGCTCGCATGTATCCTGCGCCGGCCTCAGATCGTGAACCGGCGTTGGAATCGGTCTTGGAAATTTGCCGAACGTCACGGAATAAACTTGATAGGCGCCTGAGAGTTTTGACTTAACGTAGAAGCTCGCTCCCGAACCGACGTGGCATTCAACGCACTTTACTCGCGCATGCGCCGAGGCCTGATACGCGACGAACTCCGGTTTCATCACCGCATGACAGAGTTGCCCGCAGAAGGTGACCGAATCGGTGAACTCGTAAGCTCGATAGCTGCCAAATGCGCTCACAAAGAGAAAGACGAACATCACCACAAGAACGGTCATCAGCGAACGCCGGCGTCGCGGATCGTTCAAGTCAATCCGCGGATAAAGCGCTTCCACCGAACCGACTCTGTGTCGTCGCCGCCGTTCGATGATCGTGCCGACGAACATCAATATCAAACCCGCGATCATGATCGCAGGAAAGATTATGTAGGTAAAGATACCGAGATACGGCTTATTTCGCGGACCGAGCATTTCGGTCAGGAACAAGAAGAGAATGCTTGCGAGGCTGGCGACAACTATCGTCACGCCGATCAGGCTGATGAAGTTGCGAAGAAGCGACGGTCTCTTCGGATTTCCGGTCGATCTACTCATTCACGCTCTCCGTGGTTGATGTCACTTGATGCATCGTCTTACCCTTAGTCGCCGCGCGAATCCGCGGGCCGCAGCATGCTTTTTTCAGCCCCCGCGAGCGGCGATCGCGAGATAGAGCTACCATCATGCTGCTTGGGCTGATGCTTTATTCGATCGTAGTCGAGCTCATGCTCCTCTCTGTAATACTCCTCAGAGACTCGCCCATCAACCAGGGCCCAGTTGAGCGGATAAACATCGGGGTCGAAGATCACGTTGTAGAGATGCCACACCACGATCGCCAAAGTCGCCAGTATCGCTTCGTAAAAATGAATCGCCAGCGCCACATCGATCACCCATCTCGGAAGCAAGCCGAACATTCCGACTTTGAACCAAACCATCAGCCCGGTGATCCCCATTACTGCCGTTCCCCAAACGACAGCCCAGTATTCCGCCTTCTCGCCGTAGTTGAACCTTGCGAACTTAGGTTTGCTCGAGCTCGCGCCGGCGTAATAGCGAACGGCTTGGAAGAAATCGGCGAGGTCTTTCTTGCGCGGCAACAAGTCTCTCACTCCCTGACGCCCTTCGGTTGTAAAGGCCACGTATGCGATGTGCAGCAAGCCCGCAGTCAGCATTACGACTCCGGCTATGCGATGGCTTATTCGGCGGAATGATTCGCTGCCGCCAAGCAGAATCGCGAGCCATGAATCTGGATACTTGAGCGCGAATCCGGTCAGAACGAGCGCGATGAAACTCGAAAGAAGCAGCCAATGCTGGAAGCGTTGTCTGCCGGTCATTCTTAGAATCGGCCGCTCGATAGCTCGCCGCTTGTCGATCGCCTTTCGCACCCACACAATTATG
>Ga0075436_100001138_pt1 | contig 17995 bp, 18 predicted proteins | sample RhiMethybrSRZTD5_FD_75303 | JGI IMG/M metagenome (GOLD analysis project Ga0075436, IMG submission 75303) | Populus rhizosphere microbial communities from Tennessee, USA - Rhizosphere MetaG P. TD hybrid SRZTD5 | ecosystem: Host-associated > Plants > Roots > Rhizosphere > Soil | place: USA...
GCGCGGCGCGCGCGCTCTCAGATAGGTCTCCACGTCATGGATAGGGTAAAGTAACCGATCCCACCGGCGGTCGGGGGTGGCGAGCGGCGCGCGCTCGCGCAGGAGCCACGCTGACAGCGCCGAGGCCGTTGCAACGGTATCGGGGTGAGCGCGGGCCTCCAATCGGATCAGGCCGTAGAGCAGGTCGTTCCCCTCCCAGGGCCAGAGGCGCAGATACCACGAATGGATCTCGCGGCGCGCGCCACGGCTCCTCGGACGGAACACGCTGGTGCGATGGTCCGCCGGCAGGGTGAGCGCCCGCTCGAGCTCCGCGCCCTCGAAGTATTGTGCCCCGTGACTCTTCACGACACCGAGCGCGCGAGGATGCGCGGAGAGCGCGGCCGAGTCGGAAATGACCCCGTCGATCACGAGCCATTCGCCCGAGCCGAGGGCCTCGAGCCTGCGCTCCGCGACGCGCCGCTCGAGCGCCGCACGCGCCTTCTCCACCTCGACGCGCGCGGCCGGGAGCGCGCGGGCCGGTTGCCCCGCGTCTTCCGCCGGGATCTCGACCACGCGCACACCGCCACGCTCGAGCGCGCCACGCACCGCGTCGGGAAGGAGCTCGAGCCGCGTGATCGCGAGCTCTTCGGCGTCCTCGGCCATGGTGCGGGGCCGCCGATCGGGCCCTCGCCGCCGGATCGCCGCGGCGACGTGGGCGCACACGATGGGCGTGACGCCGGCGTACCCCACCACCCGCCACAGCTCGATGCCGTCGAGGAACTCGACCGCCCCGGGCGCGAGCGCTTGAACGCCCGCGAGGGAATGCGCTCGAAGCTCCGGGTCTTCGATGGGATCGGCGCCGGTGAACGTTTCGATGTCGGTACGACCGAGGCTTGCCTCGGGCACCGCGGACGCGGGAACCGCGCCGGCCGCGAGCACCGCCTCGACCCAGGAGCGCGCCACGATCAGCGCGTCCGGAGGGCCCAGCCGAGGTAGGTGACGCTCAAGTCATCCGTGAGCACTCGGCGGCCGCTGCCGTCGCTCGCGCGCTCCACGCCTTTCATCTCCTGTACGACCATGTCGTTCGCGGCGAGCTTGTCCGTGAGCTCGCCCGGCGTGATGAAGCGGGCGAAGTCGTGGAATCCTTCAGGCATGCTGTGCTGCACGTACTCCTCTTCCCAGATGATTCGCAAGAACCCGGCGATCGTGCGATTGTGCGTGAGGAAGCCCAGGGCCCCACCAGGCGCCAGCACCTGCGCGATCGCGACCAGGGTGCGATCCAGGTCGTCGACGTGCTCGAGCACGTCCACCGCGAACACCTGATCGAACGTCCCCTCGAGACCGCTCCCGCTCAGCTCCTCGGCGGTGCCACGCCGGTAGTCGATGGCGAGCCCGGAGCGGCGGGCGTGCTCGCGCGCCACGGCGAGCGATTTCTCCGACGGATCGATGCCCGTGACGACCGCGCCCTCCGCCGCAAGCGTCTCGGCGAGGATCCCGCCTCCGCAGCCGACGTCGAGCACCCGCTTGCCGCCGAATCCGCCGAACGCCTCCCGCAGGTAGTCCACCCGGGCGACATTCAGCTCGTGGAGGCCGGCGAACGGTCCGGCCTCGCTCCACCAGACGCCTGGGACGCGATCGACCAGGCGCTCATACTTCTCGGGCTCGGGGAGGCCGCCGAGGCGCGGAAGCTGATCGGACATCGGAAACAATCTACGGGAAGGTAGGGGAGGTTTGGGAGGTCGGGGGGAGGTTAGGGGAGGTTGCTACCGGTCACTCAATGCGGACCAGTCGGCGTCGGCGAGAAATCCCGCTTCATGAGCGAAGCGTAACGCATATCCGACTTCGCTCAGCGAGGAGAGGGAGATGTCGAGAAACCGACGGAACTCCCTTTTGCTGCGGCGCGCCGCGCCCTCGACAATGTTGACCGCCGCAGAAAACGCCGCACGGCGAGTTTGAGATGTGAGGCCGTAGCGCTCGTCGGCTGGGAACTTCTTAGTCGCTCCGTAGACTGCGAGGGCAAGCTCGTGACACTCTCGCCATGCATGGAGTTTTTCGTAACGAGACATGCGACGGTAGGATAGCCTTCCACCGCACTAAAGCCGCATCCTTGCATTGCGGTGCCAGTCCTTTCACCGCATCAACCTTCCCCAACCTCCCCTAACCTCCCCTAACCTCCTCTACGCCGTTGCTTCGACATTGGGAAACGGCGGCACGTCGAGGAACCACAACCCCGCGAGGCGCGAGTTCTTGTCCACCTCGACCAACAGGCGGTCCGCGACCCGGACCACCGTCGCGGCGCGCTGGCGGCCCACGCGGAGATGGAGCACCGACTCGGACTGGTTTTTCTCCACGGTAAGCGCCGTGTCCACTTCTACCGCGGAGACTCCGGGATTGGACTTGCGGCTGGGGAATACGACGCGGCCGTCCTTGGGCGACTCCGGAATGGCGAGGGCGTCCAGCGTACGGATGTCGTCGGGCCAGGTGACGACGTCCACACCGCGCAGGCACCCGCCGGCGACGTCGATGACGACGAACGAGCCGTCACCGCCCTCCAGGTCCACGGTGCCGTTCAAGCCGCTGGCCTTCCCCGCGCCCTTGCAGGCGACGGAGAGAATGTCCGTCTCGGGATCCCACCGATACGTGATCTTGGGGAGCTTGCCGTCGAGCGGCTCGATCCGGGCTTCGAATTGCATCGCCGACCGCACCTTCCAAGGTCCCAGGGGGGCGGGTAATATAGGCCGCACTTTGGGGAGGGGCTAGCACGATGGAGCGGCGGGAGTTTTTCACAGTGGCCGGGGCAGCGTTGGGGATACCCGCAGTGCGGAATGCGGAGTGGGGAATGCGGAGTCGAAGCCCGACCGCTCCATTCCGCACTTCGCACGCCGCACTCCGCACTCGCTCGATCCAAGAGCCTTCCCTGTCCCCTGCGGTCTTCCAGCGCCGCCTCGAGCGCGCGCAGGCCGAGCTCAAGGCGCGTCGCTGGGACTTTCTCATTGCGACGCCGAGCACGAACTACCAATACCTCACCGGATACAACCCGGGCAGGAGCGAGCGCTTGATTGCGCTCGTGCTCCCTGTCTCCGGCTCACCGGCCGTCGTCTGCCCGTCCTTCGAAGTCGAGCGCATCAGGCGGCACAGCATCATCACCGACCTTCGCGGCTGGGAGGAGCAGGACGATCCCTACGTGCTCGTCGGCGATGTCGTGCGGCGGCTGAACCCCCGGTCCGCGAGAGGCAGGATCGCGCTCGAGTCCTCCACCGCGTATCAGTCGTCGCTGCGGCTCGCTGCCGCGCTTCCCGGCTGGAACTTCGTCGACGCGGCGCCGGTGACGGAACGCCTCCGGGTGATCAAGTCTCCGGAGGAAATCGCGCTCATCCGGCGGGCGATCGTCATCACGCAGGACGCGATGGCCGCGACGTTCGCGCAGCTCGCCGTAGGGACGACGGAAGTCGAGGTCTCACAGGTGCTGTCACACGAGATGGAGCAGCGCGGTGCCCGCGGGGGAGGCCTCGTGCAGTTCGGCCCGTCCAGTGCCCTGCCCCACGGCGGCCCCGCCGGGCCGAAGCTCGAGCGTGAGATGGTCGTGCTGATCGACTGTGGGTGCAGTGTGGACGGCTATCAGTCGGATATCACCCGCACGATCTGGTTCGGCGATCACCCGTCGGATGAATTCGTGAAGGTGTTCAACATCGTCTACGACGCCCAATCCGCCGCCATCGAGCTCGGGCGCCCCCGCACGCCCTGTGAAGAGATGGACCGCGCCGCGCGCAAAGTCATCACCGCGGCAGGCTACGGCCAGTACTTCACCCATCGGCTGGGCCATGGGCTCGGCATGGACGGCCACGAGCCCGCGTACCTGGTCGAGGGCAACACGACGCCCCTCGAGCCGGGCATGGTATTCACCGACGAGCCGGGGATCTATCAGCTGGGGAAGTTCGGCGTGCGGATCGAGGACGACTGCACCATGACCGAGCACGGCGTGGAGGTCCTGAGTCGTCGCGCCACGCGGCTCTAGCGCTCAGTTCCCCGCAACCACCTCGAACCGAGACTCCAAGCCCTCCACGGAGCTCGGCCCCACGTAAACGCGGAACCAGCCGGGCTCTACGACGAACTTCATGTCCTGGTTGTAGAGACCGAGCCGCTGGGATCGGACGGTGAGCTCGACGGTTTGGCTCTCGCCTGGCCCGAGCGCCACGCGGCGGAAATCGGCTAGCTGACGCACGGGTCGCGTGACGCTCGCGACCTCGTCGTGGATATAGAGTTGGACGATTTCGGTGCCCGCGCGGCTCCCGGTGTTCGTCAGCGTGACCCGGACGCCCAGCGTGTCCTGTCGTCCCATCTTCGTTGCACTCAACCGAAGGTCGGAGTAGCGGAAGCGCGTATAGCTCAATCCGTAGCCAAACGGGTAGAGCGGCGTCGACGGGAGGTCGAGATATTGTGACGTGAAGTGGTCCGTCGCTGAATAAGGCCGGCCGGTGTTCTTGTGGTTGTAGTAGATGGGCACTTGTCCAACCGAGCGCGGGACCGTGACGGGCAGCTTGCCGCTCGGGTTGACATCGCCGTACAACACATCCGCCACCGCGTGGCCCGTCTCGACCCCCAGGAACCACGTTTCGACGATCGCCGGCACGTGCTCGGCGGCCCACGGTAGCGCGAGCGGCCTTCCATTCATCAGGACGAGCACCACCGGCGTGCCGGAGCGAACGATCGCCTCGAGCAGACGCTCTTGGACGCCGGGGAGGTCGAGTGTCGAACGGCTGGAGGCCTCGCCACTCATGCCATCCGTCTCGCCGAGTACGAGGATGGCTACGTCGGACCGGCGGGCGAGGCCGACCGCCTCCGCGAAGCCCGCGGTGGATGTATCGGTGACTGAGCAGCCCCGCGCGTACCGCACTACGGTCCCTTGAGGCGCCCGTTCCTTGAGACCGGCGAGCACCGTCACCACGTCCGTCGGGTCGCCCTTTGCGTGCCACGGCCCGAGCGGGTCTTCGCGGCTGGCCGCGAGCGGCCCGATGACGGCCACGCGCTTGGCCCCCGCGCTGACGGGGAGCAGGCCGTGATCATTCTTCAAGAGCACGATCGACTCGCCCGCCACCTGCCGCGCCAGACGCCGCGCCTCCGATGTGAGCGTCGCGGCGCGCTCGTGCGCGATATCCGCGCCCCGATAGGGATGATCGAACAGCCCGAGACGCACTTTGGCGCGCAACACGCGCCGGACCGCTTCGTCCACCGTGGCCTCGGGAACTCCGCCTCCCCGGACCATCGTCGACAGGTCGTCCGCATAGATGTTGCTTTGCATGTCCATGTCGACGCCGGCTTGGAGCGCCAGCGCACCAGCCACCGCGGGGCTCTCCGCTACACCGTGCGCTTGCAGCTCTTTCACCGAGGTCCAGTCGCTGACCACGAGGCCGCTGAAACCCCACTCGTCCCGCAATACCGAGGTGAGCAACCAGTGATTGGCGGTGCTCGGCACGCCACCGATCTCATTGAAGGAAGACATGATGCTCCCCACGCCTGCCGCGATCGCGGCGTGGAACGGCGGCAGGTAAATCTCACGGAGCGTGCGCTCGGACACGTCGACCGTGTTGTAGTCGCGTCCCCCTTCGGCGCCGCCATAGGCGGCGAAATGCTTCGCGGTCGCGAGCACGTGCGCGGGACCAAGCGAGTCGCCCTGGAACCCCCGCACGCGCGCCACGGCGAACGCCGACCCGAGCTCGGGGTCCTCACCCGCTCCTTCCGCGATCCGCCCCCAGCGCGGGTCACGGGCGATGTCCAGCATCGGCGCGTACGTCCAGTTCACGCCTGCCGCTGCGGCCTCGAGTGCCGCGGCCCGGGCGGTCGCTGCGGCAGCGACGGTGTCCCAGCTGCTGGCCTCGCCCAGGGGAATCGGGAAGATGGTGCGGTACCCGTGAATGACGTCGTAGCCGAGCAGCAGCGGGATCTTGAGCCGGGACTCCTCCACGGCCACGCGCTGCGCCTCGTGGGTATGCGCGGCGCCGATCACGCCGAGGAAGCCGCCCACCCGACCCGCACGCACCAATGCGAGCTGCGCCGGGCTGGCGGTATCCGCATCGCCGGCGATCACGTTGAGCTGGCCCAGCTTTTCTTCGAGCGTCATGCGGGAGAGGAGCGAATCGACCAGACGCTCGCCGGCGTCCCGCGGACGATCGGGCCGGGTCCACCCGAGGGCGAGTCCGCCGGTCAGGGCGACGACACCGCTCCACCAGGCAAGTCGAGACAATTCAGTCGGAGATCTTCTTGGCGAACCCGATGATCCGATCGAGCGCCTTCTGAATGTTCTCGGACGACGCGGCATAGGAGAGACGCACGTAGCGATCGTCCCCGAACGCCGCGCCCGGCACCAGGGCCACGCCGGTGGTGGTGATCAGTCGGGTGCAGAAGTCCGTACCGCCGATGCCGCCGAAGGAGTCGACCCGGAAAAAGAAGTAGAACGCGCCGAGTGGCTCCACGAACTCGACGCCCGGCAGCTCCTGGCGGAACCGCGCGACCACCAGGTCACGACGCTTGCGGAACTCCGCCACCATGCGGATCACGTCCTGCTCTACCCGCTCGTCGCCCAGCGCCGCGGCGGCGGCGAATTGCGCGGGATGATTCGCGCCGGTGGTGGTGTGCGACTGGAGCGCCGCGATCGCCTTGGCGGTGGCGCCCGGCGCGAGCGCGAATCCGATCCGCCACCCCGTCATCGCGTACGCCTTGCTCACGCCCGAGATCACCACGACCCGCTCGAGCATTTCGTCGGGGAGGTCCAGGAAGGATGGCGCGGGCCCGGTGCCGTAGTGGATCCGCCGGTAGATCTCGTCCGCCACCACCCACACTTTGCGGTCCCGCGCCCACGTGGCGATCGCCTTGATCTCGGCGTGGGTGTACACGGCTCCGGTAGGATTGCAGGGCGAGCACAGGATCAGGCCGCGGGCGCCGGGGACTACGCGGTCCAGATCGCGGACGCTGACCTTGAGGCTCCATTCCGGCTCCCCCTGGACGAGCACCGGCCGGGCGCGCGCCAGGTACACGATCTGCGGATAAGACACCCAGGCGGGCGCGGGGATCGCGACCACGTCGCCCGGCCCGAACAGCGAGAAACAGACGTTGAACAGGGACTGCTTCGAGCCGTTCGACACCACGATGTTGTCGGCGTTGACCGGGCGCCCGCCGGAGAGCAAGGAGAGGTGCTTCGCCGCGGCGGCGCGCAGCTCGAGAATCCCCTCGTTGGCGGGATAGTGCGTCTTCCCCTCGCGGATCGCGCGCACCCCTGCGTCCGACGGAATGGCAGGCGTCGGGAAGTCCGGTTCCCCCGCCCCCAGGTCGATCACGTCCTCGCCAGCCGCCTTGCGGCGCTTCGCCTCCTGCGAGATCGCGATCGTCGCCGAGGTCTCGAGGTGCTGCAGGTTGGGCGACAACCCGCTGGGTGGACTCATGGGCGAGAGGATAGCCGCCCATCGTCATCCTGCGCAACCATGTTTCCCCAGGCTGAAGCCTGGGCTCGGCACGACCCTGTCCTTAAGGACAGACCAAGGCCGAGCGCGCGCTTTTAGCGCGGGAATACACGAACAATTGCGTTGTAGCTCGGAACGATATACCATCCCCTGCCATTCGCCCTTTGACAATCGAGGATCGTGTGACGGCAGCTGACGCAAAGGCCGCGCTCGAGCGCGGCCGGCCGGTGGTGCTGGTGACACCGCCTGCCGTGGAGCAGGTCGGGGACCTCTGGGAATTGGTGGCTCCCGCAACGCCGGGGCATGGCCCGGGGGTTTCCCCGCACGTGCTCATCCTGTGCGCCGACCCCGCCACCGCCGCCGAGTGGGCCGCCGCAGCGCCTGCCGAGATGCGCGCTCACGCCGTCACCGGTATGGCCCGTAGTGCCCAAATCCTCGCTCAAGGCTTCGTTCACGTTCTCGCCGGCGAGGTGAACGACCTCGCCGCGCTCGTGCAACGCTCCGCCTTGAAGCTCGAGCAGGTGTCGACCGTCGTGATCGCCTGGCCCGAGACGATCATCGCGGGTGATCGCGCCGCGACGCTCGACACCATGCTGGCGGAGCTTCGAGAGGCTCGCCGCATCGTGCTGAGCTGGAATCCCCCCGCCCTCGCCGACTTCCTGGAGCGGCACGCCCGTCGGGCCGAGGTCGTCGGGACACCCGGAGTGGACGAGAGCGGGAGGCCGCTCCCACCGGTCTGCCGTGCCAGATTTGCCATCGTTCCGTCATTCCGTCGTTCCGTCGCCCTTCATGACGTGCTCGATGCGCTCGGCGCTACCACGGCATTCATCTGGAGCGGCGGCCCCATCGTGCCGCCCGATCAAGCCCCCGATGCCGTCGTGTGCTCCGCTGTCCCGACCCGCGACGAGCTCGCGACGCTCGCTCGGATGGGCGAGCCGGTGCTGCTTCTCAATGCGTCGCAGCTCCCGTACGCCCGGTCCATCGCGACGCTGGCGCCGCTCGCGCTGCCGGGCGGGGCGGATCGCGCGCGCGATCGCGTCGAGGAGCTGCGCGACCGGGTGGCGCGACGGATCACGGCCGGCGGCGTGGACGCCGAGCTCGCGCTGCTCGACCCGCTGTTTCAACGGTTCGACCCGGCCGAAGTGGCGGGAGTCCTGCTCGCCATGCTCCACGAGCGGCAGGAAGAAAAGGAGGAGGCGGCCCCGCCGCTCGCTCCCGAAACGCGTGTCAAGGTCTTCGTCAACGTGGGCAAGCGGGACCGGGCATCCGCGAAGGACCTCGTGGGAGCGCTGATCCGCGAAGCGGGTGTCGCGAAGGCGGACATCGGACGGATCGAGGTGCGGGACTCCTTCAGTCTCGTCGAGCTCGCCCCTCCGGCCGCGCAGCAGGCCGTTCAGAAGCTCGCCGGCGCCATGATTCGCGGGCGCCGGGTGGCCCCGAGGCTCGACCAAAACACCTGACTCGGAACGCGGGCGTAGTCATTCGGTACAATGCGGGTGCCCACCGGAATAACGCGCGTGCAACCCATCGCGCTCACCGGCTACCACGGATCCCCCACGTCTGGGAGCGTCACGATCCATACGTTCGACCGTGAGCAGCGCCTGCGTCGCGCAGTCGCGGGCCTGGGAAAGTGGTGGGGGGTGGCCGTCCTCTGCGTCTTCATCCCGGTCGCGCACTTCATCCTCGTTCCGTCGTTTCTCGCCTACGGCGCCTGGCAATTCTTCCAGCGGGCGGGTACCGTCGAGTTCGCGACCGACGCGCGCGGCATTTGCCCCGATTGTGGCGCCGAGCAGGCGCTCGAGCTGGCCCCGCGGTGGCGCGTCCCTCAGCCGGTGACGTGCCGGCAGTGCCATCGGGGCCTCAGGCTCTCGTTACCGTCCTAGTCGCTCCGCCAACCAGCGCAGGCTCTCGCCCACGTGCGCGTGCCAGTACTTCCAGTTGTGTTGTCCCGGCCATTCGGCGTACGCGTGGGCGATGCCCATGCTCGTGAGCTCCGCGTGAAACGCGCGCGATTGGTCCACCAGACCGTCCTCCGTGCCGACGTCGACGAACAGCGCCGGGATGGTGTCGCCCGCGGTCGTGAGGGTGCGGATACGGTGCGCCGGATCGCGCGCTTCCCACGACGCGATCGTGTTGCCGAACGCCAGCGCGACCGATGCCCACATGCCGCCCCATGCCGCCTGGACGGAATCGATCGAAGACAGATACTGCACCGGCGCCGCGAATGGGTGCCGCCCCCGATACAAAGGCGATAACACACCGGAGTGGCTCACGCCCGCGGCAAACAGATCGGGATGTCCCACCGCGAGCATGACGGCGCCGTATCCCCCCATGCTCAGTCCGGCAATGCCCCGGTGACGGCGATCGGCCATGGTCCGATACGTCGAATCGATGTGCCGCACGACGTCGCCCGCGATGTAGTCATCGTAGCGCGGCGTCTTCACGCAAAACGTCGACGCCGCGCGATCGCTCCCCGCGCCGCCCGCGCACTCCTGGTACGTGCGTGGCCTGACCCAGTTCGTGTACCAGCCGTCATCGCCATCGGGCATCACGAGGATCATCTCGGGCATTCCGGCGGCAATGAGCGAGTCCGCGACGACGTCGATGCCCGCGAGTGAAACCCAGTCCGCCTCGCTCCCCGAGTGCCCATGGAGATAGTAGGCGACCGGAAAGCGCTGCGTCGGCTCGCTCGTGTACGATGGCGGGAGGTACACCAGATAGTGTTTGGTGACGCCGAGCGAGGGCGCGAAGAAACGCTCGACGAGCACCGTGCCGTGTCGCTCGGTTCGAGGACGCGGGGCGACGATGAAGAGGGCGGCGGCGCCCAGCGCAGCCGAGAGTGGTCGAATCAGCACGAGTCTTTCCCTCGAGCGAGTCAGTGAATTGAACGTCGACGGGCCGCCCAGCGGGGCGGCCCGTGAAAAGACGACTGACGACGGCCCACGACTACCCCTTCTTGTTGACCGCTTGCTTGAGCTGCTTGCCGGCGCGGAACGCGGGGGCGATGGACGCCTTGATCTGAATCACGCTTCCGGTCTTCGGGTTGCGGCCCATGCGCGCGGCGCGCTTGCGGGCCTCGAAGTTACCGAACCCGGTGATCTGCACCTTCGCGCCCTTCTTCAGCTCGCCCGCGATGATGCCCTTGTCGTCGAACAGGGCTTCGATCGCGCGGCCCGCGTCGGCCTTCGACATCTTGGTGCGCATGGCCAGTGCCGCGGTCAGCTCGGCTTTGTTCACCGTGTCTCCTTGTGAGGGTCTAGGGCTGAAAACCCTTGGAAATCCGCCCCTTTCACGGAGGGGCACCCGAAAACCCGCATAAAACCGCCACAATATGGGGGTATCCCCCGGAAATCCGCAAGATTCGGGCACTTTCGAGCCCAGGGGGTCACCGGATGACTCTCACGAGCCACGGGACGATTTGGCGGCAATGACGTAGTCCTGTACCATCGAAGCGGTTACCAGCGTCCGCGGGCACCCTCCACATGGGAAAGGAGATCCACGTGAAGAAGAACCTCGGTCTGCTCCTCCTCGGCATTTGGCTCGTACTGCATGGACTCATTCAGGTCGTGAACTTCAGCTTCTCAGGGCTCACCACCGTGATGGCGATCCTCGCGATCGTCTCCGGAGCACTCATCATCTTGGGCCGGTGACCCGCGCCATCATCGTTTTCGCCGGTACCGCGGCCGCCGCCACGTTGAGCATCGATCACATGGACAGCATCCCGGCGCTGCTGGTCATCGCTCCGGGATACGTCGTGCAGGCGTGGCTGTTCGAGCGACATCACGCGTTGGGGGGCCTGGGATATCGGCTCACCATGGCCGGCGTGTCGGCGCTATTCTGGACCTTGCTCCTGCTTGGCATCGCAGTAGGATGCAAGCACCTCGTCGCTCGTTTTTCGAATCGTCAGGAATCCTGATGCCACCGACCCGCGCCAACGGCAAGATCTGTTACGTCGAGCTCCCGGCGATCGACATCCGTCGGTCGGCGGATTTCTACCAGAAGGTCTTCGGCTGGACCATCAGGCAGCGCGGGGATGGCAGCACCGCGTTCGACGATACCGTCGGCGAGGTCAGCGGCAGCTGGGTCGTCGGCCGGCCGCCGTCGTCACAGCCGGGCGTGCTGTTCTACATCATGGTCGACAGCGTGAAGGCGACAGTCGCCGCCGTTACGGCGCACGGCGGCGAGATCGTGCAAGCCATCGGGGCGGACGCGCCGGAGATCACGGCGAGGTTCCGGGATCCCGGCGGGAACGTCATCGGCCTGTACCAGGAGCCGGATTCGCGTTGACCAGCCCTGGGGCGCAAGTGCGCGCGACTCGCGGAGCTACCCAAGAAGAGGAATAGGTGATGCGCTCCGTCCGACAACGTGACTTCCTTGACCGAGCCCCACGCCCCGACTACGCTTCTCCCCGCGTGTCCGGTCCCCGCCACTCGGACACCGGACACCGGACACCGGACACCCGACTTCCACCATGTTTCACGGTACACGCCCCGGCTGGATCGAAGTCATCGCCGGCGTGATGTTCTCCGGCAAAAGCGAGGAGCTCGTGCGCCGGGTACGGCGCGCGGTGATCGCCCGGAAACACGTCCAGGTGTTCAAGTCCCACCTCGACGCGCGCTACGCGGGCCTCTATTCCATCAGCACACACGACGGCGGCACGGTCGAGGCCGAGCCGGTGGACTCCTCCGAGGCAGTGATGCGCGCGATTCGTCCCGGCACCGAAGTCGTCGCGGTCGACGAAGTGCAGTTCCTCGACGACGGCATCGTCGCCGTCGCCAGCACGCTCGCGGATCAGGGTGTGCGCGTCATGCTGGCCGGTATCGACATGGATTTCCGCGGCTTGCCGTTCGGCCCCATGCCCACGCTCCTCGCGGTCGCCGAGATCGTCGACAAGCTCCAGGCCATCTGCGTGTGCTGCGGCGGTCCGGCCAGCCGCAACCAGCGCCTCGTCAACGGCCAGCCCGCCCTCTGGGACAGTCCCACGATCATGGTCGGCGGCCGGGAATCGTACGAGGCGAGATGTCGGCATTGTCACAAGGTGCCAAGGGCGGATGAGGATCAGCGAGCACTGCTTTAGGTGCGGAGTGCGAAGTGCGGAGTGCGGAATCGACGAGCGTCCTTCCACTCCGCATTCCGCACTCCGCGTTCCGCACTCGTTTTCATGCTGAACGTCGCCCTCACCGGCAACATCGCCGCTGGCAAGTCCACCGTCGTCGCGCTGTTCCAGCGCTGGGGCGCCACGGTGATCGACGCCGACCTCCTCGCCCGCGAGGCGCAGGCCCCGGGTGGCGAAGTGATCGCGGCGATCGCCGGCCGGTTCGGCACCGATGTCCTCGCGCCGGACGGTAGCCTCGATCGGGCGGCGCTGCGCTCGAAGGTCATGGGCGACCAGGCCGCGCTGGACGCGCTCAATCAGATCGTGCACCCCGCCGTGCAGCGCCGCCGCGATCAGCTCGTGCAAGAGGCCCAGGAGCGCGGCGACGTGCTCGTGGTGAACGACATCCCGCTGTTGTTCGAGGTGCTCGACCCGTCCCAGTTCGACGCGGTGGTGCTCGTCGACGCGAACGTCGCCATCCGGCGCACGCGACTCCGCACGACGCGCCGCCTCTCGGCCGAAGAAGCGGATCGCATGATCGCCGCGCAGATGCCCGCCGAGCGCAAGCGCGCCAAGAGTCAGTTCGTGATCGAAAACGACGGCTCCCTTGCGGCTCTGGAGAGACAAGCCCGGAGGGTGTTCGAGGAATTACGGCGGCGCGCCGCAGCGAGCGCCTTGGGCGCTCCCGCGCACGCCCTGCTGCTCGCGACCGCGGAGGCGACCCAGCACCCCGCCCTCAACGCGATCGCCGCCCGGTATACCGACGCGGGACTCACCGTGCGCCGGGTGACGGGCACCGTGGCGGCGATCGAGCGGGCGTTGAGTCGCGCGCCGCGCCCCGACGCGATCGTCGCGACGGCCGCCGCCGCGAGCGCCGCCGAGCAGGCCTGGACGCGCGCGGGACGCCCCGGATTGCTGGTGGCGATGTCCGACGATCCCGATCCGGTGGCGGTGCGGCTCGACCTGCGGCCGTGGGGATACGATCGGCTGCGGCTGGTCGAGCCGGGCGCGGCCGGTCTGGTCCCGCGCGTGGATCTGTTCGTCGCGGCCAACCCATTGGCTTGACAGGGGTTTCGTGCTCCGGTAACCTTCGGCCCGACGTTCTACAGCCCCGCGAAACGAGCGATCCCGCATGGCGAACATCCCAGCCGACCTGCGCTACACGAAAGATCACGAGTACGTAAAGCAGAGCGGAGACGGGGGCGTCATCGGCATCACCGACTATGCACAGGGGGAGCTGGGCGACGTCGTCTACGTGGATTTGCCCAAGGTGGGCGCCAGCTTCGGGCGGGGGGACGTGTTCGGCACCATCGAAGCGGTGAAGGCGGTGTCGGAGCTGTACGCCCCGCTCGCCGGGACGGTGACCGAGGTGAATGCGGCGCTGCAGAACGACCCGGCGCTCGTCAATCGCGATCCCTACGGCGCGGGATGGATGATCAAGCTCCGCGTGAAGACCCCCGCGGAGCTCGACCAGCTCCTCAGCGCCGAGGCGTACAAGAAGCAAATCGGGCAATAGGGCCGTCGGGGATGCTCACGCTGACATTCCACGGGCATGCCTGCTTCTCGCTGGAAGCGGACGGCCGACACGTAGTGATCGACCCGTTCCTCACCGGCAATCCGGCGGCGGACGTTCAGGTCGTCCGGCTCCCGAAGGTCGACGCGGTCCTGCTGTCGCACGGGCACGGCGATCACCTGGGCGACGCGATTCCCATCGCCAAGCGCGACGGGGCGACGATCGTCGCCACCGCAGAGCTGGCCAGGTTCTGCGGGCAACGCGGCGCCACCGTGCACGCGATGCACATCGGCGGGGCGCATCAGTTCCCGTTCGGGCGGGTGAAGCTCGTGCCCGCATTTCACGGCGGAGGAGTGGAAGGAGACGCGACGGGCCAGTTCACCACCAACCCCTGCGGCGTGGTCGTCACGTTGGGCGGGAAGTCCGCCTACCATTGCGGGGACACGGGCCTGACGCTCGAGATGCAGCTGCTCCAGGGCCGCGTCGACGTGATGCTGGTCCCGATCGGGGACAATTACACGATGGGGATCGAAGATGCCGTCCGGGCGGTCGAGCTCGTGAAGCCCGCAACGGTGATTCCCATGCACTACAATACCTGGGATGTGATTCAGGCCGACCCGGAACAATTCAAGCGTCAGGTAGGAGACCGGGCACGCGTCGTCGTGCTCGCGCCGGGCCAGTCGCACACTCTTTCCTGACGCCCTCATACCGATCCATCTCATGCCGACCGTACGCGCTTCCCTCGCCCCCGCCGACCGCTTCGCCACCCGCCACATCGGACCGAGCCCTGACGAAGTACGGGGCATGCTGGCGACGGTGGGTTATGAATCGCTCGACGCCTTCATCGACGCAGTGATTCCCTCGGATATCCGGCTGGGCCGTCCGTTGCAGCTCCCCCCGGGCCGCACCGAGCGCGAAGTGCTCCAGGCGCTGCGGGGTCTCGCGGCACAGAACCAGCTCTACCGCTCCTACATCGGGATGGGGTATCACCATTCGTTCACACCCCAGGTGATCCAACGCAACATCGTCGAGAACCCGGGCTGGTACACCGCCTACACGCCCTACCAACCGGAAGTCGCGCAGGGCAGACTCGAGGCCCTGCTCAACTTCCAGACGATGGTCGCCGATCTTACCGCGCTTCCGATCGCCAACGCCTCCCTCCTCGATGAAGCCACCGCCGCCGCCGAAGCCATGAATCTCACGGAGGCCGTGGCGCGTGTGCCCGCCGGCACGACGCCGATGTTCATGATCGCGGAGGGCTGCCATCCCCAGACGATCGCGGTGGTGCGGACGCGGGCCGAGGCGCGCGGCGTGCAGACGGTGGTCGCGGACCCCGCTGGCTTCGAATTCCGTCCCGGTGTGATCGGGGTGCTGCTGCAGTATCCCACCACCGACGGAAGAATCGAGGACTACCGGTCCTTCTGCGAGCGCGCGCACGCCGCCGGCGCCCTCGTGACTGTCGCGACGGACCTCCTCGCTCTCACCCTGCTCGCGCCGCCCGGAGAGTGGGGGGCGGACATCGCCGTGGGCAACTCGCAGCGATTCGGCGTGCCGATGGGGTACGGCGGGCCGCACGCCGCCTTCTTCGCCACCCGCGAGGCGCATAAACGCCACGTGCCCGGCCGCATCATCGGCGTCTCGAAGGACGCCGCGGGCCGGCCGGCGCTGCGCATGGCGCTGCAAACCCGCGAGCAGCATATCCGACGCGAGAAAGCCACCAGTAACATCTGCACGGCGCAGGTGCTGCTCGCCGTGATGGCCAGCATGTACGCCGTGTACCATGGCCCCGACGGTCTGCGCCGGATCGCCGAGCGGGTGCACACGCTGGCGGTCCTGCTCGCCCAGGCGCTGGGCCGGCTCGGCTATCGCGTGGTGCACTCCTCGTTCTTCGACACATTGTGCGTCGAGGTCGAGTCGTGGGCGCTGCCGCGGCTGCTCGATGCGGCCCGCGCCCGCCGCATCAATCTGCGGGTGATCTCACCGACCCGCGTGGGTGTCGCGCTCGACGAGGCCACGACGCTCGGCGACCTCGCGGACCTGGTCACGGCGTTTTCGCTTAATGAAGTCCTGCCGTTCATGGTCGAAGACCTGGGCGCGAAGGCCGATCCGTCCATCCCCGACGGGCTGCGCCGCACGTCCTCGTACCTCGCGCATCCCGTGTTCCACCGCTACCGCTCCGAGACGGAGATGCTCCGTTACATCAAGCGGCTCGAGGCGCGCGACCTGTCGCTCACCTCCGCGATGATCCCGCTCGGCTCGTGCACCATGAAGCTGAACGCCACGACCGAGATGGTCCCCCTCTCGTGGCGGGAGTTCAATCGGCTCCACCCGTTCGCCCCGCGTGAGCAGGCGACGGGCTACCGCACGTTGTTCCGCCAGCTCGAGGACATGTTGGCCGAGATCACGGGGTTCCCGAAGGTCTCGCTCCAGCCCAACTCGGGTGCCCAGGGCGAGTTCACGGGCCTGCTCGTGATCCGCGCGTACCACCGCTCGCGCGGCGAGGGGCACCGGACCACGTGCCTCATCCCCACCTCCGCGCACGGCACCAATCCCGCGAGCGCCATCATGGCCGGCCTCGAAGTGGTGCCCGTGCAGTCGGATGCCCGCGGCAACATCGACGTCGCGGACCTGCGCAGCAAAGCGGCCCAGCATAAGGACACGCTCGCCGGCTTGATGGTCACGTATCCATCCACCCACGGCGTGTTCGAGGCGTCCATCCGCGAGATCTGCGAGATCGTGCACGCGCACGGCGGCCAGGTCTACATGGATGGCGCCAACATGAACGCCCAGGTCGGTCTGGTGCGCCCCGCGGACATCGGCGCCGACATCTGCCATTTGAACCTGCACAAGACATTCTGCATTCCGCATGGCGGCGGCGGCCCGGGCATGGGGCCGATCTGCGCGGCCGCGCATCTCGGACCGTTCCTCCCCGACCATCCGGTCGTGCCCCTCCGCCAGGAACAGCCGTGTGGGACGGTGTCGGCCGCGCCGTGGGGCAGCGCCTGGATCCTGCCGATCTCGTGGGCGTACATCGCGCTCATGGGACGCGAAGGACTGGTCGAGGCGACCAAGACGGCCATTCTCGCCGCGAACTATGTGGCGCGGCGCCTGGCGCCATACTATCCGCTCCTCTACGCCGGCCAAAACGGCCTCGTGGCGCACGAGTGCATCATCGATTGTCGACCCTTCAAGACGTCCGCGGACATCGAGGTGGAGGACATCGCCAAGCGCATCATCGATTACGGCTTCCACCCGCCCACCGTGTCCTTCCCGGTCGCGGGGACTCTCATGATCGAGCCGACGGAGAGCGAGTCGAAAGAAGAGCTCGACCGGTTCTGCGATGCGCTGATCTCGATCCGTCAGGAAATCAAGGAGGTCGAGCAGGGCAAGCAGCCGCGCGGCAACAACGTGCTCACCAACGCGCCGCACACGTTGGAGGACGTGATCGCGAACACGTGGGACCGGCCGTACGCGCGCGAAAGCGCCGCCTTCCCGGCGGTGTGGACCCGCGCGCACAAGGTCTGGCCATCTGTGAGCCGCGTGGACGGAGCCTACGGAGACCGGAATCTGGTGTGTGTCTGCCCGCCGATGGAGGCGTATGCGCTGGCGGCTGATTAGGGAGACGACGGGCCGAACCGGTGCGGAGCACATGGCCACCGACGCCGCCCTCCTCGCGGAGTCCAACGTCACGGGCCAAGCCTGTCTCCGCCTCTACCACTTCGACCCGCCCTGCCTCTCATTGGGACGAAACGAGGCCGCAGACCAATACGATCAGGCCGCGATCGCCCGCCTCGGCCTCGATGTCGTCCGGCGGCCCACGGGCGGAAGAGCCGTGTGGCACCAGGACGAGGTCACCTACGCCGTCGCCGCCCCGATCGCCGTCTTCGGCGGGTTGCGGAAAGCGTACCACGCGATCCACGACCGACTCGCGCGCGCGCTTCGGTCCATCGGCGT
>Ga0075436_100001141_pt1 | contig 17964 bp, 18 predicted proteins | sample RhiMethybrSRZTD5_FD_75303 | JGI IMG/M metagenome (GOLD analysis project Ga0075436, IMG submission 75303) | Populus rhizosphere microbial communities from Tennessee, USA - Rhizosphere MetaG P. TD hybrid SRZTD5 | ecosystem: Host-associated > Plants > Roots > Rhizosphere > Soil | place: USA...
AAGATGCCGGCGTTGTTCACGAGGACGTCGAGCCGTCCCCATTCGCGGACGACCGATCGGACCGTCGCGGCGTCCTGGACCGGGTCCGATACGTCGAGCGGATAGAGCCGTGCGGTCCCGCCCGCGCGGACCACGCTCTCGACGACGGTCTGACCAGCGGCGACATCGACATCGGCGACCGCCACTCGAGCTCCCGCTTCCGCGAACCGGCGAGCCACGGCCTCGCCGATGCCCTTCCCGGCCCCCGTCACGAGCGCCGTCGCACCCGCCAGGCTCAGCAGCTCCCCGGCGGGCGGGGTCGACACGGCGGGCGAGGCGCTCACGGGGCGGCCCGGGGTGCGACCAGTGCGGGACCGAACTCGGCGACGCGGCGCCACCCGCTCCAACGACGCTCGATGAGGGCGTCGAGGCTCCATCGGCTCGGCCCGTAGGCGACGTTGATCAGGATGAGCATGAGGAACGCCATCGCGTAGACCACGCCGCCTCCGATATCCGTCGAGCCGGAGCCGTACGGGCCGCCGAACCCCTCGGGGACGGCCCAGATGAACATGCTGAGGATCGCGCCTCCGAGATAGGCGACCTTGCGCATGAACCCGAAGACGAGGGCGAGCCCTACGGCGAGCTCGAGCACGCCGGTCAGGTAGACCCATAGGGCCGGGTTCGCGGCCGATTGGGTCGTCCAGAAATCGAACCACCCCTGGAGCCACGCCGGCTGCCCGGCCGCCGCGTCCGCGACCATTCCCGGGAAGTCGTCGACGAGCCCCGGGGCGAACTTGAACGCGCCCGCGATCAGCCAGATCACGCCGAAGACGACGCGGAACGCGGTCTTCAGCGTCTGGGCGTTTCGGTACCACCACGACCCGGTCCGGGCTTCGTTCATGCTGTCCTTCACGGCCGACCCTCTTGGATCGGCCAGAGGCGAGATTCACCTCCGCCTTCAAGAAGGCGAGGGAGTTTTCTGGCGATTGCTCCCAGTACGTGGAACGGGGCGCCGCGGCCGAACCGACGACGGCGGGCGCTCTCCAACGCCGCCCTCGCCGCCCGTGCACGGTTCGGGTCGCATAATCAAACCAACCGTACTCTCTTAGAGGGGGTCGCGACTCCTCCTCGACCATGCTTCGGGGCGGCGACCCGCCGACGCCCGAGGAATCCGGCTCCGCCGCCCCGTCGCCGACCGTCGCCCGGTCGGGGTCGACGTCCGACCGTCGCGTGCTCTCGGCCCTCGGCGACGCTGCGGCGCTCGAGATCCTCGTAGCCCTCAGCGCCGGCGAACGTGACGTGCACTCGTTGGTCCTCCAGACGGGGTTGCCCCAGAGCTCGGTCTACCGCAAGCTCCGCGAGCTCGCCGACGGGGACGTCGTCTCGATCGGGCGGTTTGCCTTCACCCCCGAGGGCCGCAAGGTCGAGCTGTTCCGCAGCCGCGTCCGCGAGGTGCGGATCGGGTTCGCCGCGGGCCGGCTCCGGGTCGCGGTCCTGCGTCCGGAGGACGGACCGGACCGGATCCAGCAGATGTGGGACGACGTTCGGAGGTACGGGCGGTGATCGACGCCCTCTGGGTCCTCCGCGGGATCGAGGGGCTCGTCCTCGTCGTCGGGGCGCTGATCGCGGTCTCCAGCCTCCGGGCCTACCGGAGGACCGGGGCGACGCCGCTCGCGCTCCTCGGGGCCGGTTTCGTCCTCGTGACGGTCGCGGCCGCGCTCGCCGGCGTCCTCTTCGAGCTGGTGACCCACGATCTCCTGACGGCGTGGACGGTCAGTACCGCCTTCGACGCCGTCGGCTTCGCCCTCATCCTCTACTCGATCCTCCGCCCAAGCGACCCGGCGGGGAACGCGGCCCCTCCGGTTCCGGCGTCGCCGGTGCCGCCGACCGAGACGCCTCCGCCGTAGCTCCGACGGGCCCGCCTACCCGACGGTGATGGCCCCGGTCATGTACCCGGGCGTCGACATCGACTCCGGGTCGCACGGCGCGACGCACATCCACGTGAGGGTTCCGGCCGCATCGAAGACCACCGTGAAGGTGACCGTCACCGGGTCCGAAATCGAGGAGGAGGGAGGGACCACGACGTTGAGCATCGGTTCCCCGGCGCTCCCGGACCCCATCGCCATCACCGTGAAGGTATGGGAGATCCCGGTGCTGGGGAGCTCGGAGACGACGCGGGCGACCCCGTCGGTCGTGATCGTCTCACGCCCGTCGTGCGTGCCCTGGACCGCCGTGAACATGGACGGCACGACGTTCGCGCCGTCGTCGTAGTTGATGATCGTGACCGTGACCAGCGTCGACGCGGGTACCTGGAAGTTGGCCGGGAAGACCTGATCGAGCCCGGAGTCCGGGTTCCACGCGATCACGAGGCTGACCGACGCGGCACCAACCGCGCCCGATCCGCCCGAGGGTGCGGCCGATGCGGTGTGGGTACCGAACCCGCCGAGCCCGAGCCCCGCTCCGAATCCCACGAGCACTGCCAACGCGATCCCTACCGCCGTGTATGTGAACCATCGGTTGTCGTTCATCGACTTCGGCCTCGAGAGGGCCAACGCGACTTCGGGTAAGGTGGGTAGGGAGTTTGCCGGGGCCGGTTCTCACCCTCGAGAACCGCGTGGGGGGGTACGTGGGTCCAGGGCCACGGAGCCGTCCCGGCCCCCACCGGGACGCCGCAGGATCGAGGGTTCGCTCGGTTCCGCGACGTACGACCGAACGTCCCGTCGCCCCTCGAGAGGGCACACCCACCGGCTCCCCCTCGACCTCGCCCCTCGGCCGAGTCGTTCGGGGCGGTCGGCTGCGCCGGAACCGCGCGCGCTCTTATACCGAGGCCCGATGGACGCGCTCGACGTTCGGGGCGTCGGGGGCGGGCCTCCCAACGAGCGGAGGGATCGGGTGAGGCGCGGTGCGGCGTGGACCTCGGCGGCGATCCTAGTCCTGACGATCGGGTTCGCGAGCCCGGTGGTCTACTCTCCGCTGGGGGGCCATGCCGCCGCGGGCACGACGGCGGGAAACCCACCGGGGACCGGCCTGCCGGGCCACCTGCCGAACAACCACATCGAGCACGTGGTCACCATCATGCTCGAGAACCACGGCTACGACTCCTACTTCGGTACGTACTGCCAGGTCCTCGGGCCGTACTGCTCGTCGACCGGCAACGGGATCCCGGCCAACACCTGCGTGCCGTACTATCCGTCGAACCTCTCGTACGGGTGCATCGTTCCGTTCAACCTCACCCCCGCGCAGTTCACGATCCCGGATATGGCCCACGACTGGTACAGCGGTGGGGTCGCGCTCGACCACGGCGCGATGGACCGGTTCTACGAGGCGGAGGGGACGACACTCGCCTACGGCCACTACAACGCGACGACGATCCCGGTCTACTGGGACATGGCCGAGGAGTACGCCTCGAGCGACAACTTCTGGGGGGCGAACCTCTCGTGGTCGCTCCCGAACCACTGGTACCTCATCGCCGCCACGACCCCGCCGTCGGCGTACGACCACTACGTCGGGTTCAGCGGGATCGAGCCGCCGTACCTCGACGAGTCGAACGCGACGTCCACGATCCAGGACCTGCTCAACGGGACGGCCGTGACGTGGAAGTACTACGACACCGTCCTGCAGCCGTACGACCAAGCCGTCCAGGGGGTCGGGACGTGGGGCACCGCGTACGACCTGTGGAACCCGATGGCCGGCCGCCACGAGTCGTACACGGCCCCGTACGTCGGGCACTTCGTCCCGCGCCCGAACTTCGTCCAGGACGTGAAGGGTGGGCGGCTCCCGAACGTCTCCTGGGTCATGCCGGATTTCGGGTACTCGGACCACCCAGGGTCGAACAACTCCGCCGGCGAGGAGTGGGTGGCCCAGCTCGTCAACACCGTCGAGAACTCGTCCTACTGGAACTCGACGGCGATCTTCGTCACGTGGGACGACTACGGGGGCTGGTACGACCACGTCGCTCCCCCGAGCGTTCTCGGGGACGGGTTCTCGTTCCGCGCCCCCGTCCTCGTGATCAGCCCCTACGCGAAGGAGAACTACATCAGCCACGTCCAGTTGAGCTTCATGTCGCTCCTGCGGTTCGTCGAGTGGGAGTTCGGCCTCGGCTGCCTGCGCCCGCTCGACTGCTTCGCACCGCTGCCGCTCGACTTCTTCGATTTCGGTCAACCCCCACGGGCGCCGATGCTGTTCCGCACGACGTGGGACACGGCGTCGTACCCGATCCCCAGGCAGAGCTCGCCCGGTTCGGACCTTCCGTGCGAGGGGTGTCTCGACGTGACCTGGACCAGCTGGGCCCCATCGAACGCCAGTCTCCTCGGCTCGCCCTACTACATCGACTACAGCTAGGCCGGTCGGGCCGGGGATGGAATGCTCGCGGTGGTTGTCCGGGGTAGCGGACTCATCCGCCGTCGGCGTACGGCCCGGCGAGCCGCGGCTCGGCGGGCCATCACGGTCCTCAGCCTCCTCGTCGCGCTGGGCCTCCTCGCGGTCCCGTCCTCGGTGCCCGCCGCCGGAGCGTCGGACCTCGTAGCGACGGGGGCGGGGTCGTCCGTCGTGCTCGCCACGCCCCCCACTGGGGCCGCGCGCGCCGGGGGCGAGCCGGGGTCCACCGGGACTTCGTCGCCTCAGCCCGGCCCGTCCTGGCTCCCGGTCCGACCCCACGAAGATCCAGTCGCGCGGGCCGATGGCCCCGCGCGCCTCACCTTGGAGCGCGCGTCCGGAACGCTCGCGGAGGGAGCCGGTCCGGCGCGTGGGACTCCCCTCGCGTGCACGACCACGGGCCCTTCCGCAGCCGAGTGCGGCCGGGCGGCCGGTCCGGCGACCTCGCTCGCGGAGGAGTGGCAGAACGCGAGCGTCTGGGACGGCCGGGCGGGACAGCCCGCGGCGGGATCTGCCGGGTCGATGGCGTACGACGCGTACGACGGGTACGTGGTCTACTTCGGCGGGGGCACCGACGCCGCGTGGCGGGCCGAGACCTGGAGGTTCTCCGGTGGCCTCTGGTACGACGCGACCTCCGACCTATCGACCTCGCCGCCCGCCGAGATCGGGTCGGCGATGGATTACGACGAACAGTACCAGGTGGTCCTCCTCTACGGAGGCTGCAGCCGCTCCGCCTGCCCGAACAACGACACCTGGTACTACACGGGAGGGACCGGCTGGACGAACCTTACCTCGAGCCTCTCGCCGTCGTCCCCACCGTTGGGGGGGGCGTCGATGGCGTTCGCTGCCGATGCGGCGGACGGCTACTCGGTACTGTTCGGCGGCTGTCGCGACGCGGTGTGCGCCGACCTCTCCGCGACCACGTACGGGTTCGATGGGTTCGGCTGGCTCGCGATCCCGGTGGTCGATTCACCTCCCGGGACCTGGGGCGCGTCCCTCGCCTACGACCCCGCGCTCGGGCAACTCGTGCTGTTCGGGGGTTGCGACGGGCGCACGTGCGCCCGCGACGCGACGTGGACCTACTACAACTTCGACTGGACCAATCGGACCGCGGCCGTGGCGGCGCTCGGGTCCACACCGCCGGGTCGTTCGCAGGCGGTCCTGACCTGGGACGAGCTCGACGCCACCCTCGTCCTGTTCGGCGGGGTCGATGACGCGTTGGTCCTCGGGGACACCTGGAGCCTCGACTGTCCGTCCAGCGGTTGCGTCTGGACGAACCGGACGCCGACCGGGGCGGTCGTTCCGACCCTCTTTGGAGCGGCGGCGCCGTCGGTGAGCAACGCCTCGATCGGAACGATGTTCTTCGGGGGCGAGTTCGGACGCACCCGCGCCTACTCGCCCGGAGGCGCGCACCTCTTCAGCAACGGGACGTACTTCTTCGACCCTCCGGTCGCGGTCACGGAGACGGTGCCCGCGGGCGCCGCGGCGCGGTCGGCCGTCGACGTCGTGGCCCATCCCTCGGGGGGGAGCGGGTCGTACCCTCGGTTCGCGGGGGCGTACGAGGCGACCTGGCGGTACAATACGAGCTACTACGTCGGCGTGAACGCGACGCTGAGCTTCCTCGAACCGGGGACCTACACGGTCCTGGTCACCGCGTACGACGCCTTCGGCGTCGCCGGCACCGACCAGTTCGCCTACACCGCGACGGGCCCGACGAGCTCGATCGCGGGCGGCTCTGCCACGCACGTCGGGGACCCGGTGATCTTCAGCGCGACGCCCGCGACCGGTGGCAATGCCCCGTACACCTACCTGTGGGGATTTGGCGATGGCGCGACCAACACGGGCCTCACCGTTTCCCACGCCTGGGGCGCGCCGGGGGACTACCCGGTACGGCTGTACCTGACGGACGCGCTGGGCGTGACCGCGACCGACTCCCGCACGGAGAGCGTCTACCCCGCCCCGTTTGTCGCGGTCAACGCGAGCCGCACCACGATCGACGCGGGTCAATCGGTCTCGTTCACCTCCCTCGTGCCCGCCTCCCCGCTGGCCCTCGCCTATGCGTGGGAGTTCGGCGATGGGGCTGCTCCGTCGACCGTCGCGTCCCCCGACCACGTGTTCGCGTCGTCCGGGGTCTTCGACGTGACCGTCAACGTCTCGGACCCCGCCGGCGGCTATGCGGAAGCCGAGGTCGCGATCACGGTGAACCCGGCGCTCGGCGGGTCCACGGCCCCGTCGGCCCCGATGGCGACCGCGGGCGTGGCGGAAGCGTTCTCCGCCTCAGGCACCGGTGGCACCCCGCCGTACTTTTTCGCCTGGGACTTCGGCGACGGGGCGACGGCCGTCGGACCCGCGACCTCGCACACGTACGGCTCGGCCGGTCGCTACTCCGTGACCGTCGCGATCAGCGACTCGGTGGGGGGCAACCTGAGCCTGACCTTCGCGGTCCAGGTGGCGGGGACGACCGGACGTCCCGACCTGATCCCCGGCACCCCGACGACGACGCTCGCCTTCGTCGCCGCCGGCGCCGTCCTGGCCGTCGCCGTCGTGGCCGTGCTGACGTTGCGACGGCGGCGACGCGACCGAGCGGCCCGGCCCGCCGCTCCCGCCGACGACGCCCCCAAGCGATAGGCCGAGCCGGGCGTCCTGATCCCTCGGCGCGCTCCATCGAGCGCATCTTCGCTCGGCGCGTCCACGGGCCGACCCACGTCGCCGCAGCCGAACACCGTCAGGGACCGAGGCCCGCGAGCCGAGCGAGGGACCACGCGGCGTACCCGACGCCGAGCCCCGATAGGGGACCGATCGCCCAACCGAGGAGGATGCCACGGACCGTCTCCCACCGGATCGTGGCCCGCCCTCGCGCGAGCCCGGCCCCGGCCATGCCACCGACCAAGGCCTGGTTCATCGACGTGAACGCGCCCAGGAACGCCACCGCGACCAGCACGACGGTTGCCTGGGCGAACTGGGCCGACGCGGCCATCCGGCGGTCGAGCCGGACGATGTCGAAGGCGACGGTCGTGAGCAGCGGACCGCCCCACGTCAGGACGCCGACCGCGAGCGCCACGCCCCCGATGGCCCCGGCGACGGCGACATCCGTCAGGTGAACGGCCACGAACACCGCGGTTGCGTTCGCCACGTCGTTCGCCCCCATGGCGAAGGAGGCGACCAACGCCGTGGCGACGAGGACTCGGGCGGTGGAATCGGCCCGCGATGGCGATACCGGAGCCGCGTTCACCGCGACTTGGCCGCCCGAGAGCCCCTTGGTGTAGACGAAGCCGAGTCCGAGCGCGGCCAGCGGCGCTGCGGCCCAAACGACCACCAGACCGGTGAGGGTGGCGTAGTGGACCAGGATCCCTCGTGCGAGGGCGACCCCGAGGAGGCTGAAGACGAGGATCTGGATCGTCGAGGTCGGCAGGCGGAGCTGGTTGTACGCGGTCGTCAGGGCGAACGCCACGCCGACGACGACCGACGCCGCGAGGACCGAGAGGGAGGCGTCAGGGACCAGGTCCAGGCCGACGTTCTCGACGACCCGCCCGCTCGCGACGGCGGCGCCGACGAAGGTCAGCACCGCCATCCACGCGAGGGCGTTCCGTCGCGAGATCGCTCCGGCCGCGTAGGCCATCCCCATGCACGCGCCCGAGTAGTGGGCCCCGATGCTCCACGCGAACGCGAGAGCCAGCCCGACGAGCAGGAGGGCGTCGGGCCCGATCTCGATCAAGCTCCTCGCACCCCCAGGACGGTCTTGCGCTACGATGCGGTCGAGGTCGGCACGCGGGGTCTGGGGGCTGCTACTGACCCGGCCGCCGAGCGCGTCCGGCGACGCTCGACGGGGAAGCCACGGTCCGGCCCGGGTCGTTCCAGTTGCGGATCCATCGGCTCGCGCGTTCCACCTGCGGTCGCACGGCCTCGATCCGCGCGTACGCGTCGTCAATCGTGCCGCCATCGTGCCGACGAAGGTACCACGCCATCGCGAGCGGTCCCCGACGAACTCCGTGACCGCAGAACATGAGCACGTCGTCGCCCTTGGCCCGCGCCTGGTCGGCGAGTTCGGCGATCCGATCGAGGTTGGAGACGAGGGCCGCCTTTAGAGCTCCGTCGTAGATCGGGATCTGGTGATCGGCCGGGGCGTCGTCCTCTCGAGCGTCCAGGACGCAGATGCGCGTTCCGGCGAATCCGGTCGCATCGCTCCAGCCTCCGACGTAGAGGCCCTCGGCGACGCGGCTCGGGGTCGCTGCGGTCGGGTGGGGAGAAGGCTTCGACTTCTTGGCTCTCGCACGAGGCGCCATGGTCCCGCTATCCGCTCCGCGGGCTATCAATCGCCATCTTCCTGTAACATTCAGGCAGTGACTTAACTGGGAGCCCCGCCACGCGCGGCCGATAAATGCACCGGCTGCCTTCGTCGACCGTGCGCGTCGCCCCTCGCGTCGAGCTGAGCCCCGAGGAACGGGAGACGCTCGTTCGATGGTCCCGTCAGGGCCGAGGGCGCTCGCCGCTCGCGGTGCGAGCGAAGGTCGTGCTGCGCGCCGCCCTCGGGGCGTCGAACCTCCAGATCGGCCAGGAGCTGCGCATCGGCCGTCTCACGGCGGCGCGCTGGCGGGCGCGGTTCTTGGACGGGCGGGTTCGCGCGATCGAACGGTTCGCGCCTCGATCCCCCGGGCCCGGGCGGATTCCGGAAGAAACGGTCCAGGCCATCGTCCGGGCCACCGGAGCGTCGACCCGCCCCGGCGCGCGCGTGCCCTCGAGCCGTCAGCTCGCGGCCCGGTACCGCGTTAGCCACACGACCGTGTGCCGGGTCTGGGGCGCCTACGGGGTCCGGCCCGCGACGGAGCGGGGTAGCCCCCCGCGCGCCGATCCCGACCTACCCCTGGTCCCCGGGGAGATCGCGGGGCTCCTCCTCCGACCCCCTCTCTACGCCCTCGCGGTGCGGCTCCGGCCCGCGGCGACGCGCGGACGGGCCGCCTTCCCTCCCCGATCCGGCGAGGCGGGGCGCCGATCGGCCGTCGGATCGACGCTGGACCACGTCCTCCGCGACCTCCGTGCACCCGAGGCGGTCGGCCGCGACCCGGGTCCGGAACCGACGGAACTGCTCCGCTTCCTCGAGCAAGTCTATCGGTCCGCCGGACCTGGCGTGCCCATCCGGGTGCTGATCACGAGGCCGAGGAGCCGTGACGAGTCTCCGCTCGCGCGCTGGCTCGTCCGCCATCCTCGATTCCGCCTCCGGTTGCTGATCGACCCCGTGCGGTGGAAGGAGGCGGTGGTGCTCGACCTCGACGACGCTGCCGTGCGGAGCCTCGAGGACGCCACGGATGCCCGGTCGCGTACCGATCTGTCGCGGAACCTCGGCGTCTTGCTCGGCTCGTACGAGCCGCGGGCGGGCTCCTTCGCTTGGGTCGCCACGGCGCGCGAGCTCGCCGAGGGCGAGGCGGGATTCCGGTTACGCTACGACCTCTCCGTGACAGCCCACCCCGGGTTCAAGCGCCGGGCGGCGCTGGGAGGGCCGATGACGAACGCCGCCGGCGCCCCCCCGAAGTCGCGCGAGATGGCCCGTCTGATCCTGCGCAAGAACCTCGGGGTGCGCCGTGGCGAGCACGTCACGATCGACGCGTGGACGTCGACGCTCCCGTACGCGACCGCGTTCGTGATCGAGTCGCGACTCCTGGGCGCACGCCCGCTGCTCCTCTACGAGGACGAGCCGGCCTATTGGGCCGCGGCCGCCGAGTGCCGGCCGGCGGAGCTCGCCATCTTGGGCGAGCCTCGTCGGGCGGCCCTCGAGAAGACCGACGCGCTGGTCAGTTTCTTCGGACCCAGCGATCGGGGTCGTTTCCACGCTCTGCCCGCCCGGACCCGACGGCGCCTGTGCGACTTCGAGGACTCGTTCTACCGATCGGTCGAGCGGGCGGGCGCGCGGGCGGTACAGCTCGCGATCGGCCGGGTCTCCGCCCCCTCCGCGCGGATGTACGGGGTCGACGAGGACCGATGGCGGGAGGAGCTCGTCGCGTCGGCATTGGTCCCGCCCGCCGAGCTGGCTCGACGGGGGCGGTCCGTCGCGGCGCGGCTCCGTTCGGGCCGTCGCATCGAGATCGCGCACCCGAACGGGACGCGGCTCATGCTGGGCCTCCGCGGGCTCACACCGGAGGTCAGCGACGGGATGGTGCCTCCCCCCGGTCGCAAGGCGGGTTGGAGCATGCCGACGGTGCCCGCGGGCGTCGTGACCGTCGGGCTCGACGAGCGAACGGCCGAGGGCGTGTTCAAGTCCAACGTCGACAGCTCGGTTGGGATCTCGGATGGCGTCGGCGACTTCTCCGGCGGGCGTTGGACCTTCGCCGGAGGACAGCTGACCCGGTCCACGTTCGACCGGGGAGGGCCGATGTTCGACGAGAGCTTCGAGGGCGCGTCCGCTGGGCGCGAACGCCCCGCGTCGATCTCGATCGGCCTCAACCCCCGCATCGTCGACGCGCCCCTGCTCCAGGACCAGGGGCTTGGCACCGTGACGTTCAACATCGGACGAAATGACCACGTCGGCGGTCGGACCCGCGTCCCGTGGTGGGCGTGGCTGTCCCTGCGGGGCAGCGACCTTCGGATCGATGGCGTTCCGCTCCTCAAGACGGGCCGGCTGGTGACCTAGTTCAGACTCGCGTCGGAGCGGCAGACCCGCCCCACGGGTTATCTCCTCGCTCTCGGACCGAACGAGCGACAATGGTGGCGGATCGCGGTCCAGGTCTCGCCTCATCGATCCCCGGCGGTCGAACGTGACCCGGCGATGTGGCCGTTCGCGGCCCGGACCTTACGCCCGCCGATGGTCCCGTACGTCGAGTGACGCGCTCAGTCGCCTGAGGTGGCCGTCGAGGGCGACTCGCGCTCGCGCCAGGCCGCCCACGCGGCCCCGACGCGGTCGGCGTTCTCCGCGGTCAGATTGAGCCAGTCAATCGGTCCGGGCGTCCGGGGTCGTCCCTCCACACGGTAGCCGAAAAGCCCCCCACGGACAACGGCGTGGACCGACGCATACGGGAGCTCGAGCCGCTGTCCGGCGGCGTCGCGCTCGCCTCCGCGCCGCGCGACCCAGCCGGTCACGCCGTCGACGTCGACCCGGATCGTACTCGGCGTGCTGCGGTACTGGTAGACCGCGAGGAGCGCCATCAGCGCGACCACGAGCGCCGTATCGACGGCGAGGAAGTCGCCGAGGTTCGCGACGGGTAGCGGCCCGCCGACGAGGCCGAGCTCGTTCAAGGTGAACGCAACGACCAGGGCGAACAGCCAGACCGGCACGAGGGGCCCCAGGGTGCGCGCGAGGACCCCGCGGATCGCCGGGTTCGGGTAGTCGGGCACGACGCTATCGTCCGGGCGAGGGGACAGCCGCGCATTAAGCCTGATGCGCGCGGGGCACCGCGCCGGTCGGGCCGACCCACGCTTCCGCTACGGGGAGGATCTCGCGCGTGCCCGACCCGGCCCGATCGCGGCCGACAGCCGAAAGAACGCCTCCGGCGGGAGGTCCTCGGGCCGCAGGCGACGCCATCCGTCCGGCCACTCGGCCCGGAGGGCGAGGGCGTCTAGGTCCGCCCCCGTGGGGGCGACGCGTGGCAGGAGGTTGCCGAGCTGCTTGCGTCGGGCGGAGAAGAGCCCGTGGAGGACCGCTTCGAACGCCGTCAATGAGGGAACGGGGAGGGGACCGGGGCGCGCCTCGAGGACGACCATCCGGCCCTCCACCTCCGGCGTCGGGTGGAACTCGCGGGCCGGTACCGGCTGGAACAGCTCGACCGTTCCGTAGAGGGCGGCCACGATCGAGAGCCGGCCGTAGACCTTCGAGCCCGGCCCGGCGGCGAGCCGCTCGGCGACCTCGCGTTGGAGCAGGGCGACGATCCGAGGGGTCCGACGGCTCCACAGCCGCTCGAGGATCGGTGTCGCCACCGAGAAGGGGAGGTTACCGACGACGACCCGCGTCGCGGGGAGGTCCATCGCGAGCGCGTCGCCTTCGAGGACCCGAATCCGCGGCCCGAACGAGTTCCGCAGGTGCGTCGCGAGCCGCCGGTCCCGCTCGACGACGAGGACCGGTCCGAACCTCCGTCGCAGCAGGGCTTCGGTGAGGATCCCGAGCCCGCCGCCCAGCTCGAGGACCGGCTCGCCCGGCGCCGCGCCGACGAGCGCGGCTTCGGCGTCGGCGACGAACGGGTTCACGAGGAACGACTGGCCGAGGCGCTTCGACGGGACGACCCCGACGGCGCGGAGGGCCGCGTCGATCTCCGCGGGCCGGTGCGGGGCCCTTGGGACCGTCGGTTCAGGGGGCGACGAAGAGCCGGTACTTGTCGTCGACACCGCTCAGTTCCTGCTCGATCCGCCCGACGACCAGCTTCTCGGGGTTCTTCAGGTGGACCCGCTGCTCCAGGTCCGCAAAGTCACGGAACGGTCCGCGCTTGCGCTCCTCGACGATGGCGAGCATCGTTTTCTTGCCGATGCCGGGCAAGAGCTCGAGGAGGTGGAAGCGCCGCGACACGGCCGGCGCCTCGTTGAAGAACCGCAGGTAGCGGGCCGCGTCCTGGAGGACGATCTTCGCGAGCGCCGCTTCGAGCTCGGTCCGCGCCGTCGCGGTCAGCTCGTCGCGACCGATCCGACGCCGGACGTGGTCGATCGCGCCGGGGGTGCCCGCCGCCGGGACGAGCGGGACGCGGCTGCCGACCGTCAGGACCGCGCCGGGGCGCGGGACCATCTCGAGGAGCTTGAGCTCGGTCTCACCGACGCCGAGGGCGAGCGGCTCGCGGTGGAACCCGCGCTCGGTCTGCCGGCCGTTCGGCAGGTAGTCCAGAATGATGACGTAGCTCTCCGTGGACGCTCCCCCCGTTCATCGGTAATGGGCTATGGTCTCCAGCAGTCGGGTCAGCTGCGCCTCGTCGAGCACGACGCGCTCCTTGGAGAAGAGCAGTCGCACCTCCTCGGGGAACTGGGGGAGGACGTCGGCGAGCTTCACGGCGAGCGCGGCGTCGACGTACGGGAGCGTGCGGAGCTCCTCGACGAGCTTCTGCGTGTCCTCGACGGAGAGCTTCGTGAACAGCTCGCTGTGCTGCTGCGCGAGGAGCGCCTCGCGGGGCAGGGTCCGTCGCCCGGCCTCCTCGGTGAGGAGGTGCTTCACGTTCGCGAGCGCGACCGGGTCAGGCATGTGACGCTCCCGCCCGAGGCCGGTCCGCCGGGATCAGGTGGATCGGGTTGGCGATCAATTGCTTCGGCTTCTGCCCGTCGACGAACGCGATCTTGTACGCGCGGCCGACGCGCTCGACGACGGTGCAGACGCGCCCCTGGTAGCGCGGGTGGGGCTGGCCGTGCGGGTCCGACGACTCGATCCGGACGATCACCTTCTCGCCGACCTCGAACTTCTGGAGGAACCGAGTGATCGGCGGGAGGCCGCGGTCGCGCGCCTCCTTCGTGAACGTTCCGCGGGAACGGGAGCGGAATCCCTTCGAGCTCTTCACCATCGTTACGGCTCCGTGTCGTGGATCTCTAGCACGTCGAGGCTCTCCACCGTCAGCGGCGCTCCGAGCGCTTGGGCGAGGTTCGGGTCGGTGCGACCTCCATCTCCTTCCACCCACTCCTTGATGTACGTGCCGGCCTCGGCGCGCAGGTCGAGCGTGAACCGCCCCGGCGCGGACTCCACCAGCCTCGCCGCGACGATCCGGCGCGGCCGGACCAGGTCGGCTCGTCGATGGGCGACGCGGGTAGGGGTGCGCTGGGCGATAGCCCGACCGGTGGCCACCGTCAGCGCCTCATTAATCTTTGCCTCGGGCGCCTCGCCCAGCACGACAACGCGGTAGCTCTTCTCGGGCGACGCCTCCTTCACCTGGACGACGCGCGCCGCCTCGCAGAGGTGGAAACCGTCCACCTCCACCCGGTCGCCCGACCGTCGCCGAACTTCCGCGGCGAGGAACTCCGTGTCGACGGTCCGCTTCCGCGGCGTGCGGATCTCGAGCACGAACGGCCGTCCCCGCCCCAGCATCCGGGCGTCGATGTCCTCGCGCCCCATCCCGTGGAACCTCGTGCCGCTCCCGGACGTCGCATCGAGGACGGGGGCGGCGACGAGCTCCTCGACGCTCTCGGCGTACGTCTTGCCCGTTCCGTGGCACGTCTCGCACCCCCGGCCCTGGCAGCGGCGGCACGGCCACCGCGTCTGGGGCAGCGTGCGGTCGAGCTTGCGGTATCGCCCCTCGAGATAGAGCGGCAGCACGGTGAGCTCGACGCGGCCGGTGGGCAGGTCGGCCAGGAACACGATATCGGGCCGTTCGGGGCCGCCTTCGGTCCCGGTCGCGGCTTCCAGGCGCTTTCCCCACTCACGGTTGAACGCGCCCCGGGCGCTCTCCCCGAACTCGGTCCCGACCTCGGCCCAGACCGTTTCCTCGTGCGCGAGCAGCTCGGGATCCCAGCGCGAGCCGCACGCGAACCGGTGCCATTCGAGGCCGTCCGAGGCCGCGCGCGCTCGAGCGACCCAGACGTCCCAACGGTGGAACGACCCGTGGCAGAGCGCGCAGGCGTCGGCGACCGGCGTGAGCGGCTCGCCCACGGCCGACGCGAGCCGGTCCGCCCGCTCGGGGTTCGTGAGCCCGTGGCCCAGACGCCCAAAGAGGCGGCCGAAGCATTCGGGGCAGAGGCCGAGCGGCCGAGCGCGTCGCGCCGCCGCGCGGACGTCGTCGGTGACCGGGAACGTGGGCGCCGCCGGAGCCGACGCGTCGGTGGATCCGGTCGGCATCGCGCGGCGCGACCCGGACGGTCCACTAAACCTTGCCCCGCGGTCCGGGGCCCGCTCCCGCCGTCTGTCCAAGGAGCCCGCGTCCTCGAATCCGTTCGCAACCTCTATACCGAGCGATAGGGTAGCCCCGCCGATGGCCGCGATCAACGAGGAGGAACTCACCCGCGCGATCGAGCGCACCCTCGTGCAGCACGGGAAGGTCCCCGCGGACCAGTGCCGGGCGATGGCGCGCATGGTCCTCGGCTACTTCGGTCTCGAGGACACCGTCCTCGACAACAAGCTCTCGACGGAGGACCGGGACCGGTTCTACCAGCTCGAGGAGGAGGGGCTCCTCACGAGCGAGGAGGAGGACGCGACCGTCTCGCGCGGCAAGACGTGGCGGATCCACTACTGGCTGCTCAAGAAGGACCGGATCCGGGACGTCGGGCAGCACTCCGAGGCGCCGGTCGCGACCGACGCCGAGACCGTCTACCGGTCGATCGGCGACTCGGCGTGGAACCGCTCGCCGGACCCGCACCGGGCCCACCCGCCACCCGCCCCGTAAGGCCCGGTCTTACTGGTACCGACGCGGGTCCACCGGCCGGGGCCGTATGGCGGCCGGCCGACGGTACTGGCCGGGCCCGGCGTATCCGATCGGCCGGTCGGTCCGGTGGATCACGGTGCGCGCGTGCTCGATCGCGGCGAACGCGTAGACGAAGACGAGGACGAGGCCGATCAGGGAGGCGTAGTCCGCGAGCGTCGTCGAGAACCCGAGGAACGCCACGATCGCGCCCAGCGAGGCCAGCGCGTTGAAGCTGCCGTGCATCGCGACGGCGAGCAGGAAGTAGGCGCCGGTGTAGCCGGGGCGGCCAAGGAGACGGTTCGTCGCGTAGCCGTAGCCGAACATCGCGGTCGTGCTGCCGTGAAGTAGGACGCTCGAGAGGCTCCGCACGACGATGAGTCCCAACCCGGCGGCGAGCCCGCCGGTCGCGAACGCCCCCAGGCCGTAGAGGAACGTCTCGAAGAACCCGAACCCTAGCCCCACGGCGGCCCCGAGGACGAGGCCGTCGGAGACGTAGCGGATCCGGTTCGCGGCGCGGACGACCCCCGACGCCTTGAGCGCCTCCTCGACGATCGGCGCGAGCACGAGGACGAGGAAGAACGCGCCGAGGGTCGAGTTGCCGTTCAGGAACGTGAACTCGGGGGCCGGGTACGACTGGCTCAGCTCCGCCCTGACGGCGAGGAGCACCGCCTCGAGGATCGCCGCGACGATCGTGGCGAAGAGGGCGCCGTAGAAGAACGCCGAAAGGAGCGGGCCCCACGGCTCGACGTCGTAGCGCTCCGTCGTCCGGACCCACGAGAGGTAGACGAGGGCCGGCAGCAGCGAGGCGATGAGGAGGAGGAGCAGGTCCTCCAGGGCGGTGAGGTCGGTCACGTCGGGGTCCCGGGTCGCCCCGGGGGAGGGGCGGCCGGGTAGGTATAGAATCCGACCCCGGATTTGCGGCCGAGCTGGCCGGCCGACACCATCGTCCTCAGGATCGGGCATGCGCGGTACTTCGGGTCGTGGAACCCGTCCCAGAGGACGTCGAGGATCGCGAGGGCGGTGTCGAGCCCGACCAGGTCCGCGAGCTCGAACGGCCCCATCGGGTGGTGGAACCCGAGCTTGTAGGCGGTGTCGATGTCCTCCTTCGTGGCCGTCCCCTCGTAGAGCATCCACGCGGCCTCGTTGAGGAGCACCGCGAGCGCCCGGGTCGTCACGAACCCGGGGGTGTCGCGCGACGTGACGACGGACTTCCCGAGGGCGACCGCGAACCGGCGCGCCTCGTGGACGACCTCGGGCCGCGTCAGGTGGCCGGGGATCAGCTCGACGAGCGGCATCTGCAGGACGGGGTTGAAGAAGTGGATCCCGACGAGCCGCCCGGGGTCCTTGAGGACGGAGGCGATCGACGTCACCGGCAGCGACGACGTGTTCGTGGCGAAGATCGTCGACGGGGGGACGATCGTCTCGAGCTCCTGGAAGAGGGCCTGCTTCACGTCGAGGCGCTCGGGCGCCGCCTCGATCACGATCCGCGCGAGCTCCGCGCGGCGGAGCCCGATCCCGAGGTCGATGTTCCGGACCGCCTCCTCCCGGTCCGACGGGGTCACGGAGCCGTGGCGGACCGCCTTGTCGATCGCCGACGCCGCGCCCTCGAGGCCCCGCCGGGCGAGCTCCTCCGAGACGTCCTCGAGGGTGACCGCGTAGCCGCGGAGGGCGCACTGGGCGGCGATGCCGCTACCCATGATGCCGGCGCCCGCTACGAAGACCCGTGGGCGCACCGACCGCCGCGGGTCGCTGCCGGTGTCCGACGGCTCCACGGCGTTCACGACCGAGCCGCCCCCATAAGCGTGTTCCGGGCGGCCCGCAGGTAGTCGCAGGCACGGCATCGCTCCGACGTGCACGGCTCGCCGCAGTCGCGGCACCGACCCGGGGCGCCTTCGGCTTCCGGGCCCAGGAGCCGGTCGAGGAGCCGCTCGCGCGTCCGCAGGAGGGACTGGCGCGTACCGGGGAACGCCTCTTCGAGCTGCCAGACGACGTCGCGGTAGACGTTCCGCGCCGCCGCGCCGGCGTGGGGGCATTCGCCGTGGTCGAACGGGATCCCCTGGAGGCGCGCGAACAGGTACACCTCCCGCTCCGGGATGCCGGACAGGGGGGCGATCCGGGGGATGAGCCCCTCCCGACGGCCCCGGTGGGGGGCCATGCGCGTCAATCGGTCGACGTCCGCGCGGGCCAGGTTCATCAGCACCGTCTGCGCGAGGTCGTCGAGGTTGAACCCGAGGACGAGCGCGTCGGCGCCCGCGCCTCGCGCCGCGCGGTTGAGGAGCCCGCGACGCCAGACGCCGCAGTAGGAGCACGGGACGACCCCGGGCAG
>Ga0075436_100001143_pt1 | contig 17943 bp, 18 predicted proteins | sample RhiMethybrSRZTD5_FD_75303 | JGI IMG/M metagenome (GOLD analysis project Ga0075436, IMG submission 75303) | Populus rhizosphere microbial communities from Tennessee, USA - Rhizosphere MetaG P. TD hybrid SRZTD5 | ecosystem: Host-associated > Plants > Roots > Rhizosphere > Soil | place: USA...
TCCCGAGGTGGCCGAGGGAGCTCTCTACGAGGATGGAGAACGGGTGAAACGACCTATCAACCAGGCCGAGGAGCAAGCTGCCGCCTGAAGCCGTTTACACACCTATTGACGGGACCTCCGCTGCACAACCTCTTCTCCGACAACGAACAGGGGTTCTTCTCGAGCAACAGCATCCGGGTGACCCCGATCGACGCCACCCTGCAGTGGCGCTTCCCGGGCAACGGCACTGTCGAGCCGTGGATCGGCGCCGGCGCCACCTACTTTCTGATCAGCAGCTCCCGCCACGACCTCGACTTCAATGACGAGACGGGATGGAATGCGGGCGCGGGTTTGCGGGGCGGCGAGTCCCACGGACCGGCTTTCTTCGCCGAGGCCCTCTACCGCAACACCAAGGCCACGGTCCGGCACACGGGCTCCACCATCAGCCTGGTCGACCGGGAGAGCATCAAGCTCGACGGCTTCGGTGCGAACGCCGGCGTCGCCTGGCGCTGGTAACCTTCCACCCCGCCGGGCGCTGCCACGAGGCGCCCGGCGCCCTCTCCTTCAGCCCGATCCCCGAGAGCCAGAAACGAGCCGGAACGTGTCGCGCGCGATGAGCAGCTCTTCATCGGTGGGGATTACGAACACGCGTGAGCGCGCCCCAGCCGGAGAAATCTCCGCCTCGACGCCGCGGGCCGCCTCGTTGCGTTCTTGCTCGAGGGCAAAGCCGACCGCCTCGAGACCGTGGAGGGCGCGCTCCCGTACCGCCGGCGCGTTCTCGCCGATGCCGCCGGCGAAGACCAGGGCGTCGGCGCCGCCCAGAGCTCCCACGTAGGCGGCGATGTATTTGCGCAGGCGATAGCAGAAGAGATCGATCGCGAGCTTGGCCCGCTCGTTGCCCTTCGCCTCGGCCTCCAGCAACGTCCGCATGTCGTGCGACAGGCCGGAGACCCCCAAGAGGCCGCTGTGCTTGTTCATGAGCGCGCTGGCCTCCGCGGCCCCGAGCTCCTCGCGGCTCATGGCGTAGAGGAGGGCGGCGGGATCGAGATCGCCGCACCGCGTCCCCATGACCAGCCCCTCGAGCGGCGTGAAGCCCATCGAGGTGTCCACGGACCTGCCGGCACGGATGGCGCAGACCGAAGCGCCGTTGCCGAGATGGCAGGTGATCAGGCGCAGCTCGGGATCGTCGGCCGCCCGGCCGAGGAGGACAGCGGCCCGGCCGGACACGAACCGGTGCGAGGTGCCGTGGAAGCCGAAGCGGCGGATGCCGTAGCGCTGGTAAAGGTTGTAGGGCAGGGCGTAGAGATACGCCTCGGGCGTCATGGTGTGGTGGAACGAAGTGTCGAACACCGCCACGTGCGGCACGTCGGGGAGCACAGCGCGGGCGGCGCGATAGCCCTGGAGGTTGGCCGGATTGTGGAGCGGCGCGAGAGCGATGCAGTCCTCGATCCTCGCCAGGACCTCGTCGTCGATGAGCACGGAGGCGTGGAACCGCTCACCGCCATGGACGACCCGGTGGCCGACGGCGCCGATCTCCCCCTTGTGCGCCAGGACCGCGGTCTTGCCGTCGGCGCCTTCCGCCATCACCGCCAGCGCCCGCTCGACCGCCGCCTTGGCCTCGAAGGGCCCGATGGCGTCGCGGACCGGCTTCTGCCCCGCCACCTCGTAGTGGAGCACGGCCGTGCCGCCGAGATCCTCGACGAGCCCCTTGGCCAGGGTCTGATCGCGGCCCGACTGCGCCGCCTCCTCGTCCGTCGCAATGAGCTGGAACTTGAGCGATGAGCTGCCGCAGTTGAGGACGAGGACCTTCATCCCGCCTAGCTTAACGCCTCGTTCCTCATTCCGGCGACACGCATGCCACCCCTTGTGCCGCGGACACTTTGCGCAGGAGATCGCGGCAGGCCACCACCTCGAGGCTCGTCAGCTCGACGAACGGCGGCTCCAGGTTGACGCTGCAGAACGGCGGCATCGCTCCGCCGTTGGTGATGGCGAACATGTTGTCCGGAGTGGTGACGCTGATGACGTCGGGAGTGGAGATACACTGGCTCACCGGCGCCGTGCCGTTGGCGAGATCGGCGAAGAGCGGGAGGAGCTGGACGCACGGGCAGACGACCTCGCAGGGGAGAGGCTGGCCCGTCTTCCGCTCGTAGTTGGCTTTCACCTCGGCGCACCCGGTGTCCGAGGCGCGATGGTTCGGACTGTCGCAGTCCATGGCCTCGCAGTAGGCGTTGCACAAGCCGAAGGCGGCGCCGGAGAGAAAGTCGCAGACTGTCTCCACGGAGGGAGGTTTGCCGTCGGGAGTCTTCGCCAGAGCAACGCTCGAAGCACCCAGGAGCCCGAGAAGAAAGAGAGAGAGAGCATTTCTGAACATCATTCCTCCTGCATTTGTTCGTGCAGTGGTAGCCTGGTGTAGGATCAATTTGCACTGTAGATCAGAAGCCCCCGCATGACAATGTTTATCGCTCACTGCTATGCGCGCACTTGGGTATTGACTTCTTGAAGGAGCCGCTCATGCCCCGGATCGCGATCCATGGAGCCGACCTGTATTACGAAGAGCATGGCGATGGTCCCGAAACCATCGTGTTCGCTCATGGGCTGCTCTGGGATCGACGCTTGTTCGCGCCCCAGATCGCAGCGCTCGCGGACCGCTATCGCTGCATCGCTTTCGACTTTCGCGGCCATGGCGAGAGCCAGGTCACCGCAACGGGTTACGACATGGACACACTCACGGAGGACGCCGCGGAGCTCATCCGTGTCCTGGGATGCTCGCCGTGCCACTTCGCCGGTCTTTCGATGGGCGGCTTCGTCGCCATGCGCCTGGCGATCCGCCATCCGGACCTGATCCGCTCCCTGATGCTCCTCGAGACCTCCGCGGACCCCGAGCCGAAGGAAAATCTGACCCGCTATCGCTTCCTCCGTTTCGTCGCCCGCTGGCTGGGGCTCGGTATCGTCGCACAACCGGTTCTGAAGATCCTCTTTGGCAAGACATTCCTGGCCGATCCGGCGCGGGCGGACCTGCGGGAGGAATTTCGGCGGCGGCTGGTCGCGAACGATCGGATCGGCGTCACCCGGAGTGTCTTGGGAGTGATCACCCGGCAGGGCATCTCTGATCAATTGGACCGCATCCAAAAACCGACTCTGATCCTCGTCGGCGACCAGGACGTGGCGACCGTGCCGGCCAAGTCCGAGCGCATTCAAGCGCGGATCGCCGGCTCGATCCTGCGCGTCATCCCGGGCGCGGGTCATACCTCGACGCTCGAAGAGCCGGACGCGGTCACGCGGGCCCTCGAAGAGTTCCTGTCCGGGTAGCAGCACGAGCGAGCGTCTGCGGCGGGCGGGCCCGGCTATGATCTCCTCATGCCGTTCACCCTCGAGCAGATCCGCCAGGCCCTCGGCCGCCATTCACCGCAGCTCGCCGAACGGGAGCCCGGAATCGCGGAGGCGGCGGTGGCGCTGGTGTTGGCGGGGACGGCCAGCGACCTCGCGGTGTGCGCCATCCGGCGGGCCGAGCATCCGGAGGACCCATGGTCCGGCCACATGGCGCTGCCCGGTGGGCGGGCCGACCCGGCGGACCCCCATCCGCGGGCCGTGGCGGAGCGGGAGACTTGGGAAGAGGTCGGGCTCGTGCTCACCGACGCGCATTGGCTGGGCCAGATGTCCGACGTGCTGGTGCGCCTGGGCGGCAGCGACCGGCGGATGATCCTCGCGCCGTTCGTCTATTACCATGGCGAGGAGCTGCCGCCGTTCACGCCGAGCGACGAAGTCGCCGCCGCGTTTTGGATCCCGCTCTCCCACATCTGGGACCCGCGCAACGCGGACCACGTCGAGTGGGAGCGGAACGGCGCCCGCCTCCTCTACCCCGCCATCCGGTTCGGCGAGCAGGCGATCTGGGGAATCACGTTCCGCATCCTGACGCTCTTCTCCGACATCCTGGACGCACCGCTCCCCCACCTCGAGGAGATCCCCGGCCTGGGGCGGTGATCGAAGCCGATCGGCTTCTCAGCCGGCGCTGTCGAGGAAGTAGATCGTCGGGCGGTCGCTCACGCCCGCTTTCTCCATGACCTCCCGGAGCTGCGGCGCGGACGCGAACTGCCGCGCCTTTCCGAGGTCGTCCGCCTGGAACAGGATGATGACCTCGTTCGAGTCCTCGGCGTTGCGCAGCACGATCTCATCGTGCAGCCCGGCGCCGTGCCGGACTCCTGCGTCGCCGTCGAAGAAGGGCCGCCAACGGCTGTAGTCCTGCACCTTGTGACGGACGAGCATGTAGGGCATTGGAGTCTCCTTTGAGTGGGGGTGTTCATCTGCCCTACGCATGGAAAGGCGGGCTTGGATGAGACCTCACCGCCGCTTCCATCGGATCCTGTAATTCTAATTCGAGAACCCGGCCTCGCCCGAGATTGACGCGCCGCCGTCTTCGGGGGTATTTTGCCTCCGTTCGGCTCGCCAAACAGCCATTTGGAGACTCGCCGCCGCCGTGCATTCCGCACCGCTGGCACTGGGCTCTGTTGCTGAAAGGGAGAATTATGGCCAACCCGCTCACCCTCCTCCTCCCCGTCATTCCCGGAACCACGCTGGGCAAAGGCTTGGGGGAGTACATCTCCCAGCTCTACGCGGCGCTCGCATCGATCGGCACGGTGCACTACGCGCGCGGCGTCTTCCTTGACACCTCCAGCCCCAACTTGATCTCGACGAGCTCGACCTCGACCGGCCCTTTCGTGGTCGCCGTCCTCACCCAGTACGACGGCAGCTTCGACGCGTACATCCAGGACTTCATCTCGCAGGCGGGCACGGTCTTCGACGCTCTTCTGCCGAACGTGGTGGGGGGAGCCGCGGTGGTCCCGGTGGCCGACAACGCCGCCGCCTTCCAGGCGTTCATCAAGCAGAACGACGCCTCGCAGCAGCCGCCCAACAACGGTTCGACCTATCAGGCGTACGCGGCAACGGTGCAGCAGATCCTCGCCTCTGTGCCCGCGGAGCCGAGCTCGAATGCCTGATCCGGCCATCGACTACCGCGACGTCCAGGGCACCATCCTGCGCGGCTATCGAGTCGATTTGGCGCGGCACTTCATCCTCGCCATCACCGACGCGCCGGCGGCGAGCGCCCTGATCGGGCAGCTCGTTGACGGCGCCGGCGGCTTGCCGCGGATCACCACGGCGGAGCGCTGGACGGTGAAGCCGGAGTGCTTCCTCAACGTCGGGTTCACCGCCGCCGGCCTGGCGACGCTCGGCGTCACCGCCCAACAGTTGGCCACATTCGACACCGCCTTCCAGCGCGGCGCCACGTCGTCCGACACCGCCACCCTCGTCGGCGACGTGGGCGAGAGCGCCCCGGCCAACTGGATCGGCGGCCTGTCCAACGGCGCCGAGGTGCACGTCGTGCTCAGCCTCTGGGTCGACGACGACCCCGCCGTTCTCGAGGCGGTGACGGCGCGGTTGCGCGCCGCCTTCGTCGGTTGTCTGAAGGAGCTCTCCGCCCACGACGCCCGGGCGTTGCCCAACAACGAGGTCCACTTCGGATACCGCGACGGCATCGCGCAGCCGACGGTGATCGGCGCGCCGCCGCGCAAGGCGAAGCACGACTCGCCTGACGACCAGCAGCAAGTGGCTACAGGCGAGTTCCTGCTCGGCTACACCAACGCCACGCCCGGCGTCTACAGCCTGCAGCCGCCGCAGCTGTCGACGAACAGCAGCTACGGCGCTTTCCGCATCCTCGAGCAGGACGTCGCCGGCTTCGAGGCGTTCCTCACCGAGTACGCCGCGAAGGCCGGCATCGACGTCGAGACCATGGCCGCCAAAGTGTGCGGCCGCTGGCGCAACGGCAACCCGCTCGAGCTCGTCCCCGACGGCCACGCTCCCGTGCTGCCGAGCCAGCAGCTCAACGACTTCACCTACGTGAGCACCACGGCGCCGCCGGACGACACGCTTGGGCTCCAGTGCCCCATCGGCTCGCACATCCGGCGCAACAATCCGCGCAACGAGGGGGTCCTCGGCACCGACAGCTCCCACCACCGCATCGTGCGGCGCGGCATGCCCTACGGGCCGCCGTACGACCCGGCGCACCCGGACGCCGTGCCGCGCGGGCTCATCGGGTACTTCATCAACGCCAGCCTCACCAACCAGTTCGAGTTCCTCACCGGCCAGTGGAACCAGCTCTCGGACTTCGTGAAGTCGGCGTCGGGCCCCGGCGGATCGAGCGCCGGCAACGCGGTGTTCAACATTAGCGGCCAGGACGTCTTCCTGGGCGTCAACGACCCGGCGGCGAGCTCGTTCACGCTCGCGGCCGTCGGCGCAGGGGGCAAGAGCAACACCGTGCTGCAAGGCTTCTCGCGCCTGGTCACCACTCGCGGCGGAGCGTACTGTTTCCTGCCCAGCATCACCGGGCTGCGCTATCTCGCGGGACTCGCCAAATAAGGAAGGAGAGGGGCCGTGCCCCAACACGTGCAGGGGCGGAGCGCGGAGCGAGTGGACCTGGGAAGAAAGCGGAACTTTCGGAGCGTGGCCGTGGGGAGACAAGACGCGGCTCCTCTCGTCCGCCGCAGGCCTGCACAGGTTCTCAGCATGGTCCGCCGGACCCGCTGCATGAGCTGCGCGGTCCAGGGCAAGGCTCGGAGCGTCCTCCGCATGAGCTGCGCTGGTCCAGCGCTGGGCTCGGATCGTCCTCCGCATGCCTGCGCTGGCCCTGCGCGCGGCTGCGATGGTCCTCTGCATGACGTGCACTGGTCCGCTGCACGACCTCGCGGGGTCCAGCGCATGGTCTTGCTCGTCCGCTGCATGACCTGCACTGGTCCACTGCAGGTCCGCGCCAGTCTGCTGCACGGCCTGCACTGGTCCAGGGAAGCGTGCGCAAGGGCGCTACATGACCTGCGCAGGTCCACTGCACGCCCGCGCCGGCACGCAGCATGGCATGCAGTGGAGCAGTCACCGCCTGCTCTGCACCGCTGCACGTCATGCAGTCCTCCGCTCACGGCCTGCCCTGGTTCGTCAGCGGCCTGCGCTGGGCCGCTGCATGGCCTGCAGCGCTCCAGTGCACGACATGCCGTGCTCCTCGGACGACCTGTTGTCGAGATGGAGCGCTCGTCTCACGCCGCCGCCCGGTAGACCGCGAGCAGGACGGCGCGGTTGAGGTCTACAGGAGTGTTGTCGAGGACCGGCCGGAAACAGAGAGCGGCATCGGCCAGCTCCGGCAGGTCCTTTCGCCGGCACGCCCCAGGAGGGTAGATTTCAGTTAGGGGAGCAGCTCCGCCACGGCGAGGCTCAGCGACGGAAGGGCCAGAAGGGCTAAGGTGTCGCCCCGCCTGAGCACGGTGCGCGAGCGGTAGCCGCCGGGCGTAGGCACGCGGTGGACTTCGAGAGCAGGCTGGAGCAGATCGATCAGAATGGCCTCCGGGATGCCGAAGCGAGCATAGAGCGGGAGCTTGGCCTTGCGGTCGTGACGCAGCGAGGAGTCGGCGACCTCGACCACCAGGAGGGCTGTCTGTGGGTGACCTGCGAGATAGTCCCGTGGATTGCCGGGGACCACGGCGACGTCCGGCTCCGGCTCGGAGTCGTCACCCAGGGCGAGCGGCATTTGAACGCGAATGTAGAAGCCTGCGCCGAAAGCCGAGTGCAGAGCCGCCTCGGCCAGGCTGACGACGACCGCATGCTGACTCTTCTGCGGCGACATGTCGTAGATAGCTCCCTCGATCAGCTCGACCCTGTTAGGGAACAGCCCTTCGGCGCCCATGCGCTGGTACTCCTCACGGGTGAAGCGGTGGAGCTCGACAGCCGGCAGCGACATCCCCGGTCTCCTTTCCCGAAAGGGAGCTTAGCACGCCGAGAGGAGGCGGAGGAGCCTCCACTCCCAACGCTCGCCGACTACGCACGTGAGCCGGACGACGTCCCGCCTTCCCTCGCGGCGAACGATCCGGAATTTCCGGATAGTTGCCTCTGGCTCGATCTCCTGTCAAGCCGACATCGGCGACTCGGGGAGACTCTCCTACCCCCCATCGGGTGATGACATCACCCGTCCTCCTCTACGGAACCGGAATGAGGATTGCCGAGGTCCAGCGCCTCCGGGTCAAAGACGTCTACTTCTCCTTCGACAAGATCACCGTACGAGATGGCAAAGGGGTCCGCGGTCCTCGTCTCAGCGGCCTGCTGGTCTCGCTCTGGTCGAGACGTGGGGAAGGTGCGCGCCGCACAACCTCTGCGGTACAATGGAGTCAACGACAACGCTGCCGGAGGGGGATCAGGGTCGCCTTCAGCTCAGACTGGCGATTGCAGCAGGCTCCTGGTTGGAGGTTTGGAGGGGGCGATGCCCGATGGCTTGGCCCTCCACGAGCCGCCTCCCACGGATCGAATCTCCATAGGCAAACGTGAGACAGCATGCCCTATGAAGAACACGTTAAAGAACCGGCCGAGATCGAGGGCTGCTTCGTCGTCCGCCGGTGAGGGGCATAGCGTTACTGCCGCCAAGAGGTAATATCTAGCCTATCATGAAAAAAGAAGGAAAGCCGTTTGCGTTCGTGCTGATGCCGTTCGACTCGTCCTTCGACGATGTGTACCAACTTGGCGTCCGAGCTGCCTGTGAAGATGTCAATGTCGTCTGCCAGAGAGTCGATGAGCAGATCTTTCAAGAGGCAATCCTTGAGCGCATTATAAGCCAGATACGCTTGGCAGATCTATTAATCGCTGAGATGACAGGCCGGAATGCAAATGTCTTTTTCGAGGTCGGTTTTGCTCAAGCGTTAGGGAAGCGAATTATCCTGGTAACGCGAAGCGCTGCCGATATTCCCTTCGATCTCAGGCCGTTTCCTCACGTTGTTTATGGCGGCAGCATCGCAAAGCTTAAGGCCGAGTTAGTCAGGCGGATACCGGAATTTTTATTGCGTAAGGATGGCCATGCTATTGGTCATGAAGTCATCACCGCACCACGCCCGGATGTGCGCGTTAAGGTCCAAAATGGATTGGTGGGCCATGATCTCTCTCGGGCTACTTCTGTACTGACCATCGAGGCGCAGAATCACTCGCCTGTAGAGGTCTACCTTGGCAACTTCTTCCTATACCCACGCAAGGGAGGGATTGCAATCGTGCCTCAGGATGGCATCACGGGGCGCTTCCAAGGAAGAGTTGTGCTTAAGCCAGGTGAAAGTCATACCTTCTTCATGTTGGCTGAGGCATTATTCAGGGATTTTTCTCCAGAGGACTATCGGGTAGCAGGAGTGCGGGACGAGATTGATCGGGAATACTTGACCAGCGAGGAGGAACTGGCGTCTGCGCTTCAGATTGTTTACAAAGACTTCAAGCACGAAAACGGCTAGGCGGGGAGGGCCGAATTGGAAGAGTCAGATGCAATTCCTTGCCAGCTAACAGACGCCTCCAGCGGACGGCTGACACCGCACGATGAGGCGCCAAGCGTTCGGTGGCTGTTGGTGCGAACAACCCCGCCAGCCCAGCGTCGTCACCGCGCTGCCTTCAGTCCCACCGTTCAATCACCACCCGCGTCTCCGTGTAGAAGCGCACCGCGTCCTTACCCGTGGCGTGGAGGTCGCCGAAGAAGGAGCCCTTCCAGCCGGCGAAGGGAAAGAAGGCCATCGGCGCCGCGACGCCGACGTTGATGCCCACCATGCCGGCTTCCACGCGGGTGCGGAAGAGCCAGGCGTCGCGGCCGCTCCGGGTGAACAGGCTGGCGGCGTTGCCGTAGGCCGAACGGTTGACCAGATCGATCGCCTCCTCGACCGTCCCCACCCGCACGACCGCGAGCACCGGGCCGAAGATCTCCTCGCGCGCCACCGCCATGCCGGGCGCGACCTCGTCGAGGATCGTGGGCGCGACGAAGAAGCCACGCTCGGGGACGCGCGTGCGGCCGTCGACCAGGAGCTTCGCCCCCTCGGCGAGTCCTCTCTCGACGTAGGAGAGGATGCGGTCCTTCGCCTCCTGGCGGATGACCGGGCCCATGCCCGACGCCGCGTCGAACGGGTCGCCGACCTTCACCGCCTCGGCTGCACGGGCGAGCCGGGCGAGGAAGGGACCGGCGGCGCTCCCCACCGGCACGGCGACGCTGCCGGCCAGGCAACGCTGTCCGGCGGCGCCGAAGGCGGAGCTCATCACCGCCTGGAGGGCCAAGTCCCAGTCGGCGGCGTCGGGGAGGATCACCAGGTGGTTCTTGGCTCCCGCGAGCGCCTGCACCCGCTTGCCGGCGGCGGCGGCCCGTGCATAGACCTGGCGCGCCACCGGCGCGGAGCCGACGAAGGAGACCGCGCGCACGCCCGGATGATCGAGCAGCGCGTCGACCACGTCCCGCCCGCCGTGCACGAGGTTGAGCACTCCGGCCGGCAGGCCAGCGGCGAGCGCCAGCTCGGCGAGCCGCGCCGCCGTCAGCGGCGTGCGCTCGGACGGCTTCAGGACGAAGGTGTTGCCGGCGGCGACGGCGAGGGGGACCATCCACAACGGGATCATGGCCGGGAAGTTGAACGGCGTGATCCCCGCCACGACGCCGAGCGGCACGCGCACGCTGTGGCTGTCGATGCCGCGCGCTATACCTTCTACCGTCTCACCCATCAGCAGGGTGGGCATTCCGCAGGCGAAATCCACGACGTCGATGCCGCGCCGCACCTCGCCGCGCGCGTCGGCGATCAGCTTGCCGTTCTCGCGGCTCACCAGCCGCGCCAGCTCCTCGTTGTGCTCCTCGAGAAGCTGCTTGTAGCGGAACATCACCTGCGCCCGCTCGACGACCGGCACCGCGCGCCAGAGGGGGAAGGCACGCGCCGCGGCGGCGACGGCGGCGTCGACCTCCGCGGGGGTCGCGAACGGCACGCGGGCGATGACGTCACCCGAGGCAGGCTCGTAGACAGGATCGCTCTGGACCGCGGCCGAGGGGCGCCAGCTCCCGTCGATCAGCAGGGGGAGCACTACTTCACGGCCCCCACCGTGAAACCGGCGATGAAGCGGTCGAGGAACAAATTGTAGAAAACCGCGATGGGGAGGCTCGAGATCAGGCAGGCGGCCATGAGAGATCCCCAGAAATAGACGTCGCCGCGCACCAGGTAGATGGGGACACCGACGCCGACGGTCTGGTGCTGGGCGCTGGAGATGAAGGTAAGGGCATAAACGAATTCCTGGGTGACCAGGGTGAAGCTGAAGATCACCACGGTGAGAATGCCGGAGAACGAGATCGGGATGACGAGCTGGAGGAAGGCCTGGAAGCGCGTCAGGCCGTCGACCATCGCCGCGTCCTCGAGCTCTCTGGGGATCGACTTGAAGAACGCCATCAGGAGCCAGATCGAGAACGGCACCGTGAACGTCGGATAGACGAGGACGATCGACCACAGGCTGTCCTGAAGGCCCAAGAAGGCGACGACCCGCGACATCGGGATGAAGAGGAGGGTCGGCGGGATGAGATAGGTGAGGAAAATGCCGATGCCCAACCGCTGCCCCCACGAGCCGGTCAAGCGCGCCAGGGCGTAGGCGGCCGGCAGGGCGAGGAGGAGGGTGATGAGCACGACCGCTCCGCCGGCCAGCGTGGTGTTCCAGAACCAGCGCAGGAAGAGGGTCTCCTTGAACAGGAGCCGCAGGTGCTCGAGGGTCGGCGGCTGGTTGAACAGGAACGGATTGTTCTTGACGTCGTAGAGGTCGGTCGTCCGCTTGAAGGTGGTGATCGCCATCCACACGAAGGGGCCGGCGAGGAGCGTCGCGAAGCCGAGGAGCACGACCCAGCGCAGCACGCGGGTGGGAAGCCGGCCACCCATCACACCACCTCCGCGCGGTGCGCCACCCGCAGCATCAGCCAGGCGACGATCGCCAGGATGGGCACCAGGAAGACGGAGATGGCCGCCCCTTCGGCGAGGTCCGAGCCCAGGATGCCGGTGAAGAAGGCGAGCGAGGGAAGGACCTGCGTCGAGTCGTAGGGTCCGCCGCGGGTCAGGATGTAGACCACCGTCATGTCGGTGAAGGTGAAGACGACGCCGAAGAGGACGGCGACGTTCAGGATCGGGCGCATCATCGGCAGCACGATCTCGAAATGGGTGCGCCAGAATCCGGCGCCGTCCACTGCCGCCGCCTCGGGGATGTCGCGCGGGATGGCGGTCAGGCCGGCGAGGACGATGACGGTCGAGAAGGGGAGCAGCCGCCAGGTGTGGACCAGGATCACCGACAGCATGGCGAGCTTCGGATCGCCCAGCCACATCGGAGTGTCGAACTGGTTGACGAGGTGCAGCCGCACGAGGCCCCAGTTGATGACGCTGTAGATCGAGTCGAGGATCCACTTCCAGCCGATGGCGCCGACGGAGATCGGGGCCACCCAGGGGAGGAGGATCAAGAAGCGCACGGCGTTGCGCCCACGGAAGCGGTCGCGCAGCGCGAGAGCGAGCATCTGGGCGCCCACGATCACCAGCACCTGCGAGCTGACCGTGAAGACGACCGAATGCCAGAGAGCGCCGCGGAAGTTGGGGCTCTGCACGACGCTCCTGAAGTTGGCGAGGCCCACGAAGTGGTAGCCGACGCTGCCGACCTTGACGTCGCCGACGCTGTAGAGGAAGGCGAGGGCGAGCGGCAGCCCCACCAGGGCGACGATGTAGAGGAGAGCGGGACCGAACATCGCCGCTCCGAGGACCCGGTCGCGGCGCGTCACTCCCATGCCAGCTCCCGCGGCTCGGTCCGCTTGCCGTCCGCCTTGGCGAAGAAACGGAGATGGCGGATGGCGACCGAGAGATCCTCGACCTCCCCCTCGGTGACCGCGCCCTGGTAGATCGCGGGCAGGCGCGCGATCACCTTCTGCCCGGCGAAGCGCCCGCGCTCGATCAAGGCGTAGAGGATGCGCTCGCTCCCCAGGTACTCGACCCCGGTGACCCGGACGCTGAGCGTCACCGCCGGCGTCTCGGCCAAGGCTTGCGGGAGGAGAGTCTCGGGACGAAAGCCGACGAGGACGTCTCCGTGATCCATGAGGAGCATCGGCGGCGCGCCGAGGAAGGTGGCGACGAAGGTGTCCGCCGGATCGTCGTAGACCTCGCGCGGCGAGCCCACCTGCCGCACGATGCCCTTGTCGAGGACGACGATGCGGTCGCCCATGGCCATCGCCTCGACCTGGTCGTGGGTGACGTAGATGGTGGTGGTGCCCACCCGCTTGTGGAACTGCGTGAGCTCCTCGCGCGCCGAGGCGCGGAGCTTGGCGTCCAGGTTGGAGAGCGGCTCGTCGAGCAGGAAGACGGCGGGCTCGCGCACGATGGCGCGGGCCAGCGCCACCCGCTGGCGCTCGCCGCCCGAGAGCTCGCGCGGCTTGCGGGCGAGCAGGTCGCCGATGCCCAGGAGCCCGCAGGCCCATTCGACCTTCTGCCGGTGCTGGTCCTTGGGCACCCCCTGGGCGCGCAGCGGGAAGGCGATGTTCTTGTAGACCGAGAGGTGGGGGTAGAGCGCGTAGCTCTGGAAGACCATGGCGATGCGCCGGTCGCGGGGCGCCAGTTGGGTCACCACGCGGCCGGCGATCAGGACGTCGCCGCGCGTCGGCTCTTCGAGCCCGGCGATCATCCGCAGCAGAGTGGTCTTCCCCGAGCCCGAAGGCCCGAGGAAGACCATGAACTCGCCTTCCTGGGTGAGGAGGTCGACGTCGTTGACGGCGCCGGCCTCCCCGTGCTTGAAAACCTTGGTCAGACCGCGCGTTTCGACGACCGCCATGGCATGTCCGCCGGGTCTGTTGGCCCTACTTCCACTTGTCGAAGATCCGCTTGATCTCCTTTTCGGCGGCGGCGGCCGCCTCCTCCGGCTTCATTTCGTCGCGCGCCGCCTTGGCGAACATGGTGGGGAGCACGAAGGTGTTGAACACTTCGTCGACGCCCGCCGTGGCGTAGCCCGGGTAGCCGACGTTGGTCGCCCAGGTGAGCACGTCGCCGAGCACCGCGTATTTGTCGGGCGGGTTCGCCTTGGGGTCCTTCCCGATCAGCTCCTTCAGGTTGGGGACGGTCTTCGCGAAGCAGGGGAAGTTGTAGAACTCGCTCGCCTTGAACGCGGCTTCGAAGTTGTCCATGTAGTCGAGGAGGAACTTCTTGGCGCCCTCACCGTTCTCGGCGAACTTCCAGATCACGTAGCAGCTCATGACGTGCTCGGAGGCGATGCGGCGCACCGGACCCTTGAGCGCCCGCGTGAGCTGGATCTTCGCCGACATGTCGGGGTTGTCCTTCTCCGCCGTGCGCGTCACCGAGATGGCGTTCTGCACGTAGGAGAGCTTGCCCGACAGGATGCCGCGGTTGTTCGAGGAGGGGTCCCAGGTGAACACCTCCGCCGTCTCCGTATCCTTGTACAGAGAGCGCATGAACTTGAGCGCTTCGACGGTGTGCTTCGAGTTGATGGTCACGTGGCCGGCTTCGTCCTGCTCCGCGCCGCCGAAGCTCCAGAGCATGGCGCGCACGGCCATGTTGGTGTCGAGCTCCTGCGACAGCCCGAGCCCGCAGGGATTGCCGAACTTCTGCTTGATCGCCAGGGCGCCCTTGTGGAGGTCCTCAAACGTATCGGGACCCTTGGGGAAGCCGACCTGAGACCACAGGTCCTGGCGGTAGTTCCCGGGATCGGGGACGAAGGAGTCGGAGAAGGCGAAGTACTTCTTGGTCTTCGGGTTGTAGGTGGACTTGTGCCCGAGGTCGACGGTCTTGCCCCACTTCTTCTCCACCTGCTGATAGATCTCCGCGTGGTCGATGACCTGTTTCTCGTAGGCCGCGGGCGGCGACAGGAACATGAACAGGTCGTGCCCCTTCTGGGCGGCGACCTCGGCGGCGGCGCGGGCGTTGACCTCGGGGATCGAGATGTGGTCCACGATGACGTGGGTGTTGTTCTTCTCCCCCCACTCCTTGCAGAAGACGCCGTCGAACCACTTGTCGTACCCCGGCACGAAGTGGCTCCACTGCAGGATCTTCAACGTCTTCTGCTGGGCATGGGCGAAGCGCAGGGGGAAGGCCATCGAAGTCCCGACGCCCGCGGCGACGAGACCCGCGGTCTTGACGAAGTCACGGCGGGAGATGCGTCTGCTCTTTGTGCTCATCGCTCTCTCCTCTGGGGAAGGGGTTCAACTCAGCACATAGGGACGGCACCGGCCCTGGGGCCGGGAGGCCGCAAGTCGCGGGTTGAAGTGACGTTCGGGCGGCATGATCATGCCCTTGGGGATGGCGAGCTTAGCAGACTCCCCTGGCGGGAAAAAGATGGCGGCGCCTGGAGCGCGACGCGGAACGCCATACGCTAGAGTTACGCCCCAAGCCCTGGAGAACCTAAGCAAGGCCTTGACTCTGTCGTCCAAGCCGCTGGCTCAGGTGGTCAGCCTGGGGATTCTTATGCCTCAAAGCGAATTGCTTTGACGTGCATTAGGAAGAGGTGTAGACTCGATGTAACCCTTGGCCTTAGAAGCGGCTAGCCCATTGGGGGCTGCCGCTTGTTGACGAGCGCTGGGCCAAGAAGGGTGACGATATGGCAGCCGGCTATCGGTGCCGCAGAATATCGATCTAGAGGTTAGGTCTCCGACGATGGACTTATCGGTTCCTGCCGGGCTATCTGAGATTGAGAAAGCGCGTCTCCGCGCTGAGGAACTGTACCGCGATGAAATACGTAAGGAACTAGCGCACGCTCAGAGCAATAAGGGTACCGGGAGCCGGATTTGGTCTTTTCTCAATACGAGTTTTGGGATTTGGCTGTTGTCCTCGGTAGTACTTGGCGGCCTTGGCTTTCTCTATGCAACTACTCAGGCCCTTCTAGCCGAAAGGCGCGCAGAATCGACCAGCGTTCGAAAGCTTGACCTGGAAATTGAAAGTCGACTCCGCCAATGGAGTCGTCTCGGGGAGGTGGAGGAAATTAGGAGAGATTTTGCAGCTCCAGGAAATTTTGCGCGGTTCTACGGTTGGCTAACAAAGGCCCAAACATTTCAAGTCAGTTCCTCTATGTCGTTTACCCCGTGTTTCCGGAATATGAGCAACGGCCATTGCTCTCACTTGTCACGGAACTCCGCAGCCATGTTCATGGTGTCGAGGGAAAAGAATTGGATCGCGTCATTGACCAGCTAATCACATGGAATCCGATCATTGACCAGCAACCAACATTCGAGGCTTATCGCGCAAAAACATTTGAGTTACTCTGGCTATCAAGATGGAAGAACAAAGCCAGCCCTTGACCGGGAGACCTAACCTAGGCTTGAACAAGGACCCGCAAACAGCACACCGCTGGTGAGGAATGATCGGGAGACACGCAAGTACATCATCGCCTATGCCCCTATACGATCCTTCGACACTGCCAATTGGAGCCACGATGACCACGCCAACACATAGAACGGTATTTGGAATCGCATGCATTTTACTGTTCGTGGCCTGTTCTTCTCCACCGAGCGAATCCCAAGCGAGGTCAAGAGAAACTTCTTCCACAAAACTGAATCAACGGCTCAGCAGAGCTGCCGCAGGTGCTGGGTTCATTTTGGTAACCGATGCCGACGGAAAATATTGGTTAATACCTACACTGGGAATAGCGGCTGTGAATAGCAACAAGGTTAGGCTTCAGCCATACTATGGATCTGTGGCTGTCGCGACGAGCTACGGGTTTACGCCACGTGAAATCGCTGATACGCTACAGCAGACTGTGCTCACCGGTGGATCGCCATTTTCAGTCAACAAGAGCACGAGCAAGCACCTTTCGGGGCAACTGATGCCAACCGAAAACATAGAAATTGCAGTTGCGGCGATTCTGATTCTGGACCATTGCCGCTTCGTGGGCTGGGGATTTGATGTGTCAGGCGCTCCGCGCCGGCCAGATTGTAGAGTCAACGAACATCTCAATGAGGGACCTTCGTGACGAGAATGGCAATACCGTATACTACTGCTGCGGATTCCAACTCACTGAGTGAGCAAGCGGACCTCACGTGAGTCGCCTCCTCCTGTGAGCCGAATCTGTAGAAAGGATGAACGTTGCTGGCACGAACGCCTAACACATCCGATCGAGCGGACGTCTGACGCCGCCGCTCATCGACACAGGCGTTGGCCGCAAGAGATGAGGTGAAGTTCCATGGCCCGCATAATGAATCTAGGATTCTGGTTTGGGGTTTGCGGCGTCATAGTAGCGTTCGCGAATTTTGTCGATAAGTATCATTTGCGGAATCAGACAAAAGACGCACTGCGAAAGATGTTGATCCGCGTGTTTCTATTTCTTGATCGGCCGTCTCTTCCAGACCCTGCGACGTGGCTGTATAAAAGAGTAGTATATTGGTTCTCCGAGCGTAGATGGCTATGGCGATTCGCTTTGCTGCCGGCTGGATATCTAATAGTTACATCCACATTCTTTATCGGCCGTATACTCGCAGGGGATCCGCCAGATTCCCCCTATTGGGAGTATGTTCTTCATTGGCTTGGTGGAGATGATTTTGTATTTTGGTTTGGTGTCGTGACATGGGTTCTTCTGCTTGGTTGGATCTCTATGCGAATCACTGCGCTCATTTTGGCCCGGTGGAACCGAGCCAGGGCAGTCATTCGCGGGATATATCTCATCCTGGCGCTTATGACGCTCGTGGTTCTCGTAGTCGTGTCGAGTGTTGGGCTCGTTTTCTTGGGTTTTTTCGTATTGAACCTCTATTATCCACAGGCTTGGTGGCGGGTGGATGTTCTAACAACGACAATACCTCTATCGGGTTTTGGATCAGGTGGGCTCATCGTTCATCCGGCGTTCGTGATTTTGCTGACATCGCTGTTAAGTGCACCCATGATAATCTTGACAGTATGTCTTGTCATCTTGACATGCCTTCAGTGGCTTTTGTCGGTCATGAAATTTGTAGCGACTAATATGCTGGACGCAGCTTCAGCGCCAGATAATTCCCCGTTCACTTATTTGGCCGCTCTATTAGCGCTAATCGTAATGGCTGTAAAGCTAGCTACGCTTGGAAAGATCTAAGATCGTTTCTATGGCTTGCGGGAATTTTGTTGTTGCAGGGTAGAAGGAAGGCCTAACCCAAGAACGTGCCACCCATTAGAAGAC
>Ga0075436_100001144_pt1 | contig 17940 bp, 24 predicted proteins | sample RhiMethybrSRZTD5_FD_75303 | JGI IMG/M metagenome (GOLD analysis project Ga0075436, IMG submission 75303) | Populus rhizosphere microbial communities from Tennessee, USA - Rhizosphere MetaG P. TD hybrid SRZTD5 | ecosystem: Host-associated > Plants > Roots > Rhizosphere > Soil | place: USA...
TACTTGGGCCCCCGGTAGCGGATCGACTTCACGCGCCCGCGATCGAGCCACGGCAGGAAAAAGAAGAGCAGCACCGCCGCGCCCATCACCGCCACGCCGGGGAACTGCGATCCGGCCATCGGCGGAATCGCCCGCAGCATCGCGTAATACGGCGTGAAGTACCACACCGGCGCGATGTGCTCGGGCGTCTTCAGCGGATCGGCGGGGATGAAGTTGTTGTACTCGAGGAAATAGCCGCCCATCTCCGGCGAGAAGAAGATGATCGCCGAGAAGACGATGAGGAAGACGGCGACACCCACCAGGTCCTTCACCGTGTAGTACGGATGGAACGGGATGCCGTCGCGCGGGTGCCCCGACTCGGGATCGATGTCCTTCTTGATCTCGATGCCGTCGGGATTGTTGGAGCCCACCTCGTGCAGCGCCATGATGTGCGCGGCCACGAGCCCCAGCAGCACGAGCGGCAGCGCCACCACGTGCAGCGCGAAGAAGCGGTTGAGCGTGGCGTCGGAGACGTTGTAATCGCCGCGAATCCAGACCGCGAGCGGCTCGCCGATGAAGGGGACGGTGCCGAAGAGGTTGATGATGACCTGCGCGCCCCAGTACGACATCTGGCCCCACGGGAGCAGGTAGCCGAAGAACGCCTCGCCCATGAGCGAGAGGTAGATGAGCACGCCGATGATCCACACGAGCTCGCGGGGCTTCCTGTACGAGCCGTACATCACGCCGCGCACCATGTGCAGGTACACGCAGATGAAGAACGCCGAGGCGCCGGTCGAATGGATGTAGCGGATGAGCCAGCCGCCCGGCACGTCGCGCATGATGTACTCGACCGAGTTGAATGCGGCGGCGGCGTCCGGCTTGTAGTTCATCGTGAGGAAGATGCCGGAGACGATCTGGATCACGAGCACCAGCCCGGCGAGCGAGCCGAAGTAGTACCAGAAGTTGAAGTTCTTCGGCGCGTAATACTCGGCGGCGTGCTCCTTCCACAGCGACATCAGCGGGAAGCGCTGGTCGATCCACGTGACGACGCCATTGAGCGGGCCGAAGCCGGTGACCGGTTCCTTGGGAGTGGTCGCCGCCATCCTCACGCCCCTTTCGTGTCTTCGCCGATGACGACGACGGCGTCGCTCGCATAGCGATGCGGCGGCACGATGAGGTTCTTGGGCGCGGGCGAGCCCTTGAAGACGCGCGCCGAGAGGTCGAAGCGCGAGTTGTGGCACGGGCAGTAATAGCCGCCCGGCCACTCGGCGCCCATGTCGGAGGCGGCGCCGATCTCCTTCTTGAGGGTGGGCGAGCAGCCGAGGTGCGTGCACACGCCGACGGCGACGAAGATGTCGGGCTTGATCGAGCGCGTCGGCCCCTTGATGTACGCCGGCTGCTGGTCCTCCTTCGATTCCGGATCGACGAGCAGCGCGTCATGCTTCGGCAACAGGTCGAGCATCTCCTGCGTGCGCTTGAGGATCCACACGGGCTTGCCGCGCCATTCGACGGTGATCTGCTGGCCGTCCTCGATGCGCGAAATGTCGTACTCGACCGGAGCGCCGGCGGCGAGAGCGCGCGCGCTCGGGAACCAGCTCGCGACGAAAGGGGCGGCCACGCCGAGGGTGGCGATGCCCGCCGCGCCGGTGGTCGCGATCAGGAGCAGGCGTCGCTTCTTTTCGTCGACCTGGTCGAGGACGATGGCGGTCATTGCGGGTAGAAGAGGGAAAATGAAGCGGGGACGATTGTAGTCCGGCATTCTAGCGGATTTGGCCGACCGACTTAAAGGAGCCCAGCCATGAGCCTCATGTCCGAATTCCGGGAATTCGCGGTGAAAGGCAACGTCGTGGACCTCGCCGTCGGCGTCATTATCGGCGCCGCTTTCGGCAAGATCGTCGACTCGTTCGTGAACGACCTGGTGATGCCGGTGGTCGGCCGCTTTACCGGCGGCATCGATCTCGCGCAGCAGTTCTACGCCCTGGTGGCGATCCCGCCCACCGTCCCGCACACGCTCGAGGCGGTGCGCAAGGCCGGCGTGCCGGTCATCGCCTACGGCAACTTCCTCAACATCATCCTCAATTTCGTGATCCTCGCCTTCGTCGTGTTCCTGATGGTGAAGAACATCAATCGGCTGCGCCGCGAGCCGGCGAAGGCGCCGGCCGCGCCGCCCGAGGACGTGAAGCTCCTCACCGAGATCCGCGACGCTCTAGTGCGAAAATAGGCAATGCGGAAACTCTGGCTTCTCTTCGCCCAGGCGGTCACGGCGACGCTCGCGGTGCTCTTCGTCGTGAGCATCGTGAAGCCCGACTGGCTGCCGTGGCGCACGCAGATCGTGGAGGTGCGCGAGACCAGCCCGGCCACCGCTGTGCCGGTGACGGTGAACCCGCGCGCGTTCTCCTTCAGCGAGGCGGCGAAGAAGGCGACGCCCTCGGTGGTCAACATTTCCGCGACGCGCCAGGTGCGCCGGCGCAACCCGTTGCTCGACGACCCGGTCTTCCAGCGTTTCTTCGGCGAGCGGCTGCCGCAGGAGACGCAGCTCTCGCTCGGCTCCGGCGTCATCGTGAGCCGCGAGGGCTACATCCTCACCAACGACCACGTCGTCGAGGGTGTGGCGGAAATCCACGTGACGCTCGCCGACGGGCGCGTCACCACGGGCAAGGTCGTCGGCAGCGATCCGGACACGGATCTCGCGGTCGTGCGCATCTCCGTCACGGGGCTCACGCCGATCACGTTCGGCCAGTCGGAGAACACGCGCGTGGGCGACGTCGTGCTCGCGATCGGCGATCCGTTCAGCGTCGGCCAGACCGTGACCATGGGAATCGTGAGCGCGGTGGGCCGCGAGATCCAGCCCGCGAATCCGTTCGGCAGCTTCATCCAGACGGACGCCGCGATCAATCCCGGCAACTCCGGCGGCGCGCTCGTCGACGTGAACGGCAACCTCATCGGCATCAACACGCTCATCTTCTCGCGCTCGGGCGGCTACCAGGGCATCGGCTTCGCGATCCCCGTGAGCCTCGCGAAGAAAGTGATGGAGCAGATCATCGAGACGGGGTCGGTGACGCGCGGCTGGTTCGGCGTGGACGTCGCCGACATCAGCCCGGAGCTCGCCGAATCGCTCGGGCTCAAGACCACGCGCGGGGCGATCATCGGCGGCATCGAGCGCGGCAGCCCCGCGGAGAAGGCCGGCATGAAGCTGGGCGACGTGATCGTCGCGATCGAAGGGCGCGTGGTCCCCGATTCGGCCGCGGCGCTCAATGCGATCGCGGGCGTGGCTCCAGGCAAATCCGTGCCGGTGCGCGTGGTGCGGCGCAACCAGGACGTCGACCTGCAGATCATGGTCGGCAAGCGCCGGCCGCGGCCCCGCGCCGAAGACTAGGACGTCATTCGCGCGAAGTCTCGCCGAGTCCCGCGGCGCGCCGCTTCGCGACCGTCGCCGCCACCATGATGCCGAGCTCGTAGAGCAGGCACATCGGTATCGCGAGCGAGATCATCGACACGGCGTCCGGCGGCGTGATGAAGGCGGCGATCGCGAAGATGCCGACGATCACGTAGCCGCGGAAGTCGCGCAGCTGCTCCACCGAGATGACGCCGGTGAGCACCAGCACCACCACCACCACCGGCACCTCGAACGCGAGCCCGAAGGCGAGGAACATCCCGAGCACGAAGTTGAAGTACGCCTCGATGTCGGGCGCGACCGAGATGCTCTTGGGGGCGAACGCGGCGATGAACTCGAACACGCGCCCGAACACGATGAAGTAGCAGAACGCGATGCCGACCACGAAGAGGATCGTGCTCGACACGATGAGCGGCAGGACGAGCTTCTTCTCGTGCACGTAGAGGCCCGGGGCGACGAAGGCCCACGCCTGGTAGAGCACGTACGGCAGCGCGACCACCAGCCCCGTCACCGCCGCGATCTTCACCGGAATGAGGAACGGCGTGACCACGCCCGTGGCGATCATGTGCGCGCCGCTCGGCAGCGCGCGCATGAGGGGCGCGGCGAGAAGGTCGTAGAGCTCGGAGCTGAAGTAGAGCGCCGGCAGGAACGCGATGCCGATCGCGAGGAGGCTCTTCACCAGCCGCTCGCGCAGCTCGATGAGGTGCGAGAGGAAAGTCTCTTCGGGTTCGGCCATCGCGCGGGCCGCGCCTCAGCCCGCGGCGCGGTCGCGCGGCGCCGGCTGCGGCGGCTCCTCGATGCCGAGCTCGAGCTGCGGCGAGGGCTGCGGCGCGGCCGGGGCCGCCGGCTCGTTCGCGGCGGCCGCCTGGATGTCGAGCGAGCGCTCGATGTCGGCGTGCGCGGAGCGCACCTCGCGCTCGACCTCGAGCGCCTTGGATTCGACTTCGCTCTGGAACGCGCGCGCCGCGCTCTCGAACTCCGTCTTCACCTTGCCGAGGTCGGCCGCCTCCATCTCGCGATGGATGTCGGCCTTCACTTGCGTGACGTAACGCTGCAACCGCCCGTAGAGATGGCCCAGCGTGCGCGCGACGCGCGGCAGCCGCTCGGGGCCGATGACGACCAGCGCGACGATGCCGAGCAGGAGAAGCTTGGAAAAGCCGAAGTCGAACACTCAGCTCTTCTGACGGTCCTTGATCTCGCCTTCGACCGTGCTGCCTTTCGCGGAGATCTCGCCGGCGGGAGGCGCGGGCTTTTCTTCCTCGTTCGAGCGCATGCCGTCCTTGAAGCCTTTCACGGCTCCGCCCAGGTCGGCACCGATGTTGCGCAGCTTCTTCGTGCCGAAGATCAGTAGAACGATGACCAGCAGGATCAGCCAGTGGATCCAGCTCATTCCGCCCATGGTTTCTCTCGCTTGCGCTGGCCGCCTAGCTCTTCGCGATCATGCGCGGAAGGGGGTCGGGGCCGCCGATGATGTGGATATGAAGATGATACACGTCCTGACGCCCGATCCGACCGGTGTTGATGATGGTGCGGAAGCCCTCGGGAGAGCCCTGCTCGCGCGCGAGCCGCCCGGCGCGGGCGAGGATGCGCCCCAGCACGGCCGCGTCGGCGTCGGTCGCCGAGGCGAGCGAATCGACGTGCTTCTTCGGGATGATCATGAAGTGCACCGGCGCCACCGGGTTGATGTCGTGGAAGGCGAGCATCTCCTCGTCCTCGTACACCTTGCGGCTCGGGATCTTGCCCGCGACGATCTTGCAGAAGATGCAGTCGGCTTCGCTCATGGTTCCTGTCCTTTGTCGCGGGAAGCTTTCTCGTCGAGGCCGGAGCGCCCCTCGCGCCGCTCGAGCTCCGCCAGCACGTCGGCGAACGCGATGCCGTGCCACGACAGCATCACGAGCAGATGGAAGAAGAGATCCGCGGTCTCGTGGACGATCGAGCCGCGATCGCCGCTCTTGGACGCGATCACCGTCTCGACCGCTTCCTCGGCGACCTTCTTGAGGATCTGGTCCTGGCCCTTCGCGTTGAGCTGCGCGACGTAGGAGGTCGACGGATCGGCGCCCTTGCGCGCGGCGAGCGTGGCCTCGAGGCGCTCGAGGAGATCGCGCTCAGCCATCGCCGCGGTCCGGCGCCTCGAGCACCGGATCGGTCTCGACCCAGCGCAGCCCCGCGCCCTTGCCTTCCAGGCGGTTGAAGAAGCAGCGGCGCCGTCCCGTGTGGCACGCGACGCCGCCGGCGGATTCGACGACGATGAGCACCGTGTCGCCGTCGCAGTCCAGGCGCACGTCGCGCACGCGCTGCACGTGGCCCGAGGTCTCGCCCTTGCGCCACAGGCTCTTTCGCGAGCGCGACCAGTAGTGCGCCTCTCCGGTCGCGACGGTGCGCTCGAGCGCCTCGCGGTTCATCCACGCGACCATCAGCACCTCGCCGCTCGCCGCATCCTGCGCCACGGCGGGAACGAGCCCGTCGGCATTCCACGCCACCGCGTCGATCCAGGCGGTCATGGCGAGAGCCGCATCTCGATGCCGCGCGCGGCGAGATAGCGCTTCGCCTCGCCCACGGTGATCTCGCCGAAGTGGAAGACGGAAGCGGCGAGCACCGCGTCGGCCCGGCCCTGCTCGATGCCTTCGGCGAGGTGCTCGAGCTTTCCCACGCCGCCGCTCGCGATGACGGGCACCGCCACCGCCTCGCTCACCGCGCGCGTGAGGCCGATGTCGAATCCGGACTTGGTGCCGTCGCGGTCCATGCTCGTGAGCAGGATCTCGCCCGCGCCGCGCGCGGCCATGGTGCGCGCCCAGTCGACCGCGTCGATGCCGCGCGCCTTGCGCCCGCCGTGCGTGTACACCTCCCAGCGCCCGTCGCCCGCGGCGCGCGCGTCGATCGCCACCACGATCGCCTGCGAGCCGAAGCGCCGCGCCGATTTCTCGACGAGGTCCGGATTCTCGACCGCGGCGGTGTTGATGCTCACCTTGTCGGCGCCCGCGTTGAGGAGCTTCCTCACGTCGTCGATGGAACGCACGCCGCCGCCCACGGTGAGCGGGATGAAGACCTGGTCGGCGACGCGCTCGATGACCTCCACGATGGTGTCGCGCGCATCCGACGAGGCGGTGATGTCGAGGAACGCGACCTCGTCGGCGCCGGCCTCGTCATAGCGGCGCGCGACCTCGACCGGATCGCCCGCGTCGCGCAGCCTCACGAACTGCACGCCCTTCACGACGCGGCCGCCCGCCACGTCGAGGCACGGGATGATGCGCTTGGCGAGGCCCATGCACGCATTCAACTCTCGCCGGAGGCGACCTTCAACGCCTGGGCGAAGTCGAGCTTGCCTTCGTAGATCGCGCGCCCGGCGATGCAGCCGGTGATGCCTTCGCCTTCCACGTCGCAGAGCTTGCGCACGTCCTCGAGGGTGGTGAGCCCGCCGCTCGCGATCACCGGCACGGTGAGCGCCTTCGCGAGGCGCACCGTCGCCTCGATGTTCACGCCCGTCATCATGCCGTCGCGGCCGATGTCGGTGTAGATCACCGCCTCCACGCCGTAGTCCTGGAAGCGCTTGGCGAGATCGACCACGTCGTGGCCGGTGAGCTTGGACCAGCCGTCGGTGGCGACCTTGCCGTCCTTCGCGTCGAGCCCGACGATGATGTGTCCCGGAAACGCGTCGCACGCCTCGTGCAGGAACCCGGGATTCTTCACCGCCGCCGTGCCGATCACGACGAACGACACGCCGTCGTCGAGGTAGCGCTCGATCGTGTCCAGGTCGCGGATGCCGCCGCCCAGCTGCACCGGAATGTCCGAATCGACCGCGCCCACGATCGCCTTGATCGCCGCCTCGTTGCGCGGCTTGCCGGCGCGCGCGCCGTCCAGGTCCACGACGTGCAGGCGCCTTGCCCCCTTTTGGGCCCACTGCGCGGCGGTCTTGCCCGGCTCCTTCGAAAACACCGTGGCCTTGTCCATGCGGCCCTGCTCCAGGCGCACGCAGGAGCCGTCCTTCAGGTCGATCGCGGGGATGATGATCATGGAATGCGGGGTGGAATCGTCTAGGGATTCCAGGAGACGAAGTTGCTGAGGAGAGTCAGCCCCGCGGCGCTGCTTTTCTCGGGATGGAATTGCGTCGCGAAAATATTATCGCGTGCGATGGCCGAGGTAAAGGCGTGGGCGTACGTCGTCGTCGCCGCCGCGAGCGCGGGCGCCGTCGGCTCGCAGTAGAAGCTGTGCACGAAGTAGAAGCGCGCTCCGTCAGCGACGCCGCGCCAGAGCGCATGCGGCGCCGTCTGCCACACCTCGTTCCAGCCCATGTGCGGGATCTTGAGCCCCGGGGCGCGCCGCAACGCCCGCACGCGCCCCGGCAGGAGCGCGAGCCCCGGCGTGTCGCCCTCCTCGCTTGCCTCGAACAGCATCTGCTGCCCGATGCACAGGCCGAGGAAGGGTTTCGCGCGCGCCGCTTCCGCGACCGCCTCGCCCAGGCCGCTTTCCTCGAGGCAGCGCATGCAGTCGGGCATCGCGCCCTGGCCCGGGAAGACGACGCGGTCGGCGTCGCGAATGTCCTCGGGGCGCGAGGTGATCGTCACGCGCGCCTCGGGAGCGACGTGCGCGAGCGCCTTCTCGACCGAGCGCAGGTTGCCCATGCCGTAGTCGACGATCGAGATGCGCTGGCTCATGCGGATTGGCGAAACACGGAAGCGGAATGCGCTCTAGAGCTTCCCCTTGGTGGAAGGGACGTTGTCACCCGCGCGCGGATCGGGCTCGACCGCCATGCGCAGCGCCCGCGCGAACGCCTTGAACACCGTCTCGCACTGGTGGTGGGCGTTGTCGCCGCGCAGGTTGTCGATGTGAACGGTCGCCTGCGCGTGGTTCACGAAGCCCTGGAAGAATTCGTGCGTGAGGTCGACGTCGAACTCGCCGATGCGTGCGCGCTTGTACGCGACGTGCCATTCGAGTCCCGGGCGTCCGGAGAAATCCACCACGGCGCGCGACAACGCCTCGTCGAGCGGCACATACGCGTGGCCGTAGCGCCGGATGCCTTTCTTGTCGCCGAGCGCCTTCGCCACCGCCATGCCGAGCGTGATGCCGATGTCCTCGACGGTGTGGTGCGCGTCGATCTGCAGGTCTCCCTTCGCCGCGATGTCGAGGTCGAGCGCGCCGTGGCGCGCCAGCTGGTCGAGCATGTGGTCGAGGAAGGGGATCCCGGAGGCGAGCCTGGCGGATCCGGAGCCGTCGAGGTCGACGGCGACGCGGACCTGCGTCTCCTTCGTATCGCGCTGGATCTCTGCCTTGCGCATGTCAGGCGAGCACGGCGGCGAGGGTTGCGATCAGGCGTGCATTCTCGTCGGGAGTTCCGACGGTGACCCGCAGGCAGTGGTCGAGCAGGGGGTGCGACCCATGGAAGTTGCGAACCAATATACCACGCTGCTTGAGGCCCTCGAAGGCGCGTGGCGCGTCGGGAACGCGCACGAGGATGAAGTTCGCCGCCGAGGCGAACACGCGCACGCCGGCGAGCGCCGCGAGCGCGCGCGATAGCGTCGCTCGCCCGGCGACGATCGCCTCGGTCTGGCGCTGGAATACGTCGGGCTCGGCGAGCAGCATCTCGGCCGCGGCCGCGCTCAGCACGTTCACGTTGTAGGGCATGCGCAGCTTCTCGAGCTCCGCGATCCACGCGGCGGGCGCGATCGCCACGCCCAGGCGCAGTCCCGCGAGCCCGAGCTTCGAGAAGGTTCGCACGACGATGAGGTTCGGGTGCTTGCCGACCTGGTCCACCACCGATGCGCCGCCGGCGAACGGGTAATACGCTTCGTCCACGGCGACGAGACCGGGCGAGGCGTCGACGGCGGCGAGGATCGATTCCCGCCGAAACAGGTTCCCCGACGGATTGTTGGGATAGGCGATCCACGTGAGCGCGGGACGCTCGCGCGCGATCGCCTCGAGGAAGGCGGTTTCGTCGAGCGTGAAATCCGCCCCGAGCGCGAAGCCCACGTAACGCATGCCGGCGGCGATCGCGGCGAGCCGGTAGACGACGAACGACGGCTCGGGCGCGAGCACGGTCGCTCCCGGCTTCGCGAGCGCGAGGGAGACGATCTGCAGGATTTCGTCGGAGCCGTTGCCGAGCAGGATGTCCAGCGACTCCGGCACGCGCATCGCCGCGCGCACCGCGCGCTTGAGCGCGGGAGCCGCGGGATCGGGATAGCGGTTGACCGCGACCGCCGCGAGGCGCTCGCCCATGGCGTGCGCGAGGTCGGCCGGAAGCCGGTACGGGTTCTCCATCGCGTCGAGCTTCACCAGGCCTTGCGCGGCAGACACGTGATAGGCCCTGAGCGCGCGGATTTCGTCGCGCACCAGCGCCTCGGGCCCTTTGTTCACGGGCTCATTTCTTTTCGTCGATGCGCATTTCCGCGCTTCTCGCGTGGGCTTCGAGCCCTTCCGCACGGGCAAGCGTGGCGGCCACGCGTCCCAGCGTGCGCGCGCCGTCGCGCGACACGGCGATGAGGCTCGAGCGCTTCTGGAAGTCGTACACGCCGAGGGGCGAGGAGAAGCGCGCGGTGCGCGAGGTGGGCAGCACGTGGTTGGGACCGGCACAGTAATCGCCGAGCGATTCGGAGCTGTACGCGCCGAGAAAGATCGCACCAGCGTGGCGCAGCCGCGCAAGGAGCCGCTCGGGGTCGGCGACCGCGAGCTCGAGGTGCTCGGGCGCGATGCGGTTGGCGATGTCGCAGGCTTCGGCGAGGTCGCGCACGAGGATCAGCGCGCCGCGCGCGGCAAGCGACGCTTCGATGATCGCGCGCCGCGGCATCGCGGCAAGCAGCCCGCGCATCGACCGCGCCACCGCGTCGATGAGCGCGGCCTCGGGCGTGACGAGGATCGCCTGCGCCGCCTCGTCGTGCTCGGCCTGCGAGAAAAGGTCCATCGCGATCCAGTCGGCGTTCGCGCCGGCATCGGCGATGACGACCACCTCCGAAGGGCCGGCGACCAGGTCGATGCCGACGCGCCCGAAGACGCGCCGCTTCGCCGCAGCGACATAGGCGTTTCCCGGGCCCACGATCTTGTCGACCGCGGGCACGGTCGCGGTGCCGAAAGCGAGCGCGGCGATCGCCTGCGCGCCGCCGAGGCGAAAGATCCGGTCGACACCCGCGAGCGCCGCCGCCGCCAGCACCGCAGCGTTGAGAACGCCATCGGGTGTCGGCGTCACCATCACGAGCTCGCGCACGCCGGCGACCTTCGCGGCGATGGCACACATGAGCACCGACGAGGGATACGCCGCCTTGCCCCCGGGCACGTACAGTCCCACGCGATCGAGCGCGGTCACCTGCTGACCGAGCATCGTGCCGTCTTCTTCCTCGACGCGCCACGACGATTGCCGCTGCCGCTCGTGATAGCGGCGGATGCGGTCGGCCGCGGTCTGCAACGCCTCGCGCTGCGCGCCCGCGAGCGCCGCGGCCGCGCGCTTCGCCTCGTCGAGCGGCACCTCGAGCGCCGCGGCCGAGGCGGGCTTCCAGCGATCGAAGCGCGCGGTGAGCTCGAGGAGCGCGGCGTCGCCGCGCGCGCGCACGTCGTCCAGGATCGCCGCGGTCGCGCGCTCGACCGCGTCGTCCTGCGCCGCCTCGAACGCGATGAGGCGCGCGAACGCCTCCTCGAAACCGCGCTCGGCGGTCGAGAGCCGCCGCGGCTCAGCCATGGCTCGCTTCGCGCAGCCGCTCGATGAGCGGGGCGAGCGCCGCGCGCTTGAGCTTGAGGGATGCGGGATTCACGATGAGCCGGCTCGAGACACGCATGATCTCCTCGACCGCGGTGAGCCGGTTCGCCTTGAGCGTCTTGCCGGTGTCCACGAGGTCGACGATCGCGTCGGCGAGCCCGGTGAGCGGCGCGAGCTCCATCGAGCCGTAGAGCCTGATCAGGTCGACGTGCATGCCCTTGGCGGCGAAGTGCTCGCGCGCGGTCGCGATGTACTTCGTCGCCACGCGCAGCCGCGCGCCGCGGCGCACCGCCGCCGCGTAGTCGAAGCCGCGCGGCACCGCGACCATCATGCGGCAACGCGCGATGCCCAGATCGAGCGGCTGGTACAGGCCCTCGCCGCCGTGCTCGGCGAGGAGGTCGCGCCCGGCCACGCCCAGGTCCGCCGCGCCGTATTGCACGTAGGTCGGAACGTCGGATGCGCGCACGAGGATGAGGCGCAGTCCGTTCTTCCTCGTCTTCAGCACGAGCTTGCGCGAAGTGTGCGGATCGTCCGCGAGCGCGATGCCGGCGCGCGCGAGCAGCGGCAGGGTCTCCTCGAGGATGCGTCCCTTGGACAGGGCGAGCGTGATGATCTGGGCGGTCATGGGATGCGCGTGATGCGGGCGCCGAGCTGGCCGAGGCGCTCCTCGATCCGCTCGTAGCCCCGATCGAGATGATAGATGCGGTCGATAACCGTCTCGCCTTCGGCGACGAGCCCGGCGATGACGAGGCTCGCCGAGGCGCGCAGATCCGTCGCCATCACGCGCGCGCCCTCGAGGCGCTCCACGCCGTGCACGAACGCGGTGTTGCCCTCGACCTCGATCTTCGCGCCGAGGCGGCGCAGCTCCTGCACGTGCATGAAGCGGTTCTCGAAGATGGTCTCGGTCACGAAGGCGGTGCCCTCCGCGGTGCTGTTGAGCGCGATGAACTGCGCCTGCATGTCGGTCGGAAAACCGGGGTGCGGCGCCGTGCGCACGGACACGGACCGCGCGCGCCGCGGCATCGCGAGGCTCACGCGGTCGCCCGCGACCGTCACCTCCGCTCCCGCCTCGCGCAGCTTTTCGATGACCGCGTCCAGGCTCGCCACCGGCGCGTGCGTGAGCGTGACGCGTCCGCGGCTCGCCGCCGCCGCCGCGAGGAAGGTGCCCGCCTCGATGCGATCGGCCATCACCGCGTGGGTCGCGCCGCCGAGCGAGCGCACGCCCTCGACGACGATCTCGTCGGTGCCGTGGCCGCGGATGCGCGCGCCCATGGCGATGAGGCAGCGCGCGAGGTCGACGACCTCGGGCTCGCGCGCGGCGTTCTCGAGCACCGTCTCGCCCTCGGCGAGACACGCCGCCATCATGAGGTTCTCGGTGCCGGTGACGGTCACGGTGTCCATGAAGATGCGCGCGCCCTTGAGCCGCTTCGCCCGCGCGTGGATGTAGCCCGCGTCGATCGAGACTTCCGCGCCCATCGCTTCCAGCCCCTTGATGTGCAGGTCCACCGGCCTTTCGCCGATCGCGCAACCGCCCGGCAGCGATACGCGCGCCTCGCCGAAGCGTGCGACGAGCGGCCCCAGCGCGAGCACCGAGGCGCGCATCGTCTTCACCAGCTCATACGGTGCGACCGGATCGGTGACCTGGGCGGCGTCCAGATGCACGGTGTGCCCGTCGCGGCGCGCCCTCACGCCCATGCGCTCGAGGAGCTGCAGCATGGTGCGCACGTCGTTCAGGCTCGGCACGTTCGCGACCGTGAGCGGCGCGGCCGTGAGGAGCGAGGCGGTGAGGATCGGCAGCGCCGCGTTCTTCGCGCCGGCGACCCGGACCTCGCCCGCGAGCGCGACGCCGCCCTGGATGGAGAGCTTGTGCACTCAGCGCTTCTCCCATTCCTGCGGCGTGTACGTCTGCATCGACAAGGCGTGGATTTCGTCGCGCATGCGGGCTCCGAGCGCCGCGAACACGAGCTGGTGCTGGCGCACGCGCGTGAGCCCCGCGAAGGACGGGCTCACGATCACCGCCTCGAAATGCGTGCCGTCGCCGCGCACTTCGAGGTGCGTGACCGGCAGGCCCGCGCGGATGGATTGCTCGATCGAGCTCGCTTCGACCATGGTCGGCTAGTGCCTCAGCTTGTAGCCCCGGCGAAGGAGCAGCAGAGTGACGAATGATAGGGCAGCGAAGGCGGCGCTCGCAATTCCGAGGCTCTTCCACGGAGCCACGTCCGATTGCCCGAAGAAGCCGTAGCGGAAGCCGTCGATCGCGTAGAAGAACGGGTTCAGCGCCGACACCTCGCGCCAGAAGTCCGGCAGCGAATGGATCGAGTAGAAGACGCCCGCGAGGAACGTGAGCGGCATGACGATGAAGTTCTGGAACGCGGCGAGCTGGTCGAACTTGTCGGCCCAGATGCCGGCGACGATGCCGAGCGCGGCGGTGAGCCCCGAGCCCACGACGGCGAAGGCGACGGCCCAGAGGGGATGCGCCACCGGCACCGGCACGAGCCAGAGCGTCGCGGCGAAGACGCCGAGGCCCACGGTGAGCGCGCGCACCATCGCGGCGAGGAGATACGCGAGGAAGATCTCGCCGGGCGCGAGCGGCGGCAGCAGGATGAACACGATGTTGCCCGTGACCTTCGACTGGATGAGCGAGGAGGAGCTGTTGGCGAACGCGTTCTGCAGCATCGACATCATCGCGAGCCCCGGCACGAGGAATTGCGCGTAGCTCACGCCGGGAAAGGCCTGCACGTGCGAGGCGAGCGCGTGCGCGAAGACGACGAGGTACAGGAGCGCCGAGAGGACGGGCGCGCCGACCGTCTGGAAGCTCACCTTCCAAAACCGCAGAACTTCCTTGTACAGGAGCGTGGGAAATCCACTCACGTGCGCGATCTCGACGGCGTCATGTACCGCGAAAACGCTCGCAACGTTCGCTCCCTCCCCCTTGGGGAGGGTTGGGGAGGGGGTCATCTCGCATGCTCCCTCATGATCTTCACGAAGACTTCCTCGAGCTCGGGCTCGGCGACCTCGATCGCGGCGACCGTCGCGTCCGCCTCGCGCAGCCGCGCGAGCGCCTGCTCGACGTGCGCGGCGTCGGCGACGGGGATGCGCCACCAGCCGCCCGCTTCGCGCGTGGCGGCGGCGGCGAGCGCCGCGGGGAGCTCGCAACCTTCGAGCTGCACGCGCAGCACGCGCTGCGAGAACGCCGCCAGCAGCTTCGCGGTCGAGTCCATGGCGACGATGCGCCCGTCGCGCATCATCGCGATGCGCGAGCACAGGAGCTGCGCCTCCTCGAGGTAGTGCGTGGTGAGCACGATCGTGTGGCCGGCGGCGTTGAGCTCGCGCACGAAGCCCCACAGCGTCTGCCTGAGCTCGACGTCGACCCCGGCCGTGGGCTCGTCGAGCACGATCACCGGCGGGCGGTGCACGAGCGCCTGCGCCACGAGGACGCGGCGCTTCATGCCGCCGGAGAGGCTGCGCATGTTGGCGTTCGCCTTGGGCGCGAGCGCGAGCCGCTCGAGGAGCTCGTCGATCCAGCGGCCGTTCGCGCGCAGGCCGAAGTAGCCGGACTGGATCTCGAGCGTCTCGCGCACCGTGAAGAACGGATCGAAGACGATTTCCTGCGGCACGATGCCGACCACGCGGCGCGCGGCGCGGTAGTCGGCGCGCACGTCGTGGCCCATCACGGTGAGGCTGCCGGCGTCGGCGCGCACCAGCCCGCCGAGCGCGGAGATGAGCGTCGTCTTGCCGGCGCCGTTGGGACCGAGGAGCCCGAAGAACTCGCCCTGCTCGACCTCGAGCGTGACGCCGGCGAGCGCGGCGACGGCGCCGAAGCGCTTGGCGACGCCGCGCGCCTCGACCGCCGCGCTCACGCGGTCTGGATCAGGTCAGCGACGCCGTAGAGCCGGGCGAGCGCGACGAGGTTCGCCGGCAGGTTGGTGAAGACGAGCGTCTTGCCGCGAGCGAGCGCCTGGCGGCGCCACTCGAGCAGCAGCGCCACCGCGGACGAATCGACGCCGCTCACGCCGGTGAAATCGATGACGAGCTTGTCGGGAAGGTCGGTGCGCGCCTCGAACTCCGCGCTTTGCACGAGCACGCCGGGAATGGTGGCGAAAGTGAGCTCGCCCGCGAGCGCGAGGACTTCCGAGGAGGGCTGCCCGCTCACTTCTTCGCCGGCGCCTTCGGCGGCTCGGGCGCGCGGCGGTTTCGCTCCTGCAGCGTCTTGATGAGGCCGTCGATGCCGCCGCGCTGCACCTGGTCGTTGAACGTGCCGCGATACGTCGTCACCAGCGATGCCCCTTCGATCACCACGTCGTACACCTTCCAGCCGGAATCCATCTTCTCCATCGAATAGTCGATGGAAATCGGCGGGCCGCCCTGCTGGATGATCGCCGTCTTCACGATCGTGTCCTTGTCCTGCGCCGTGACGCGCGAGGGCTTCACGTCGATCGTCTGGTTGCGGTACGCCGAGAGCGAGCTCGAGTAGGTGCGCACGAGCAGCGTGCGGAATTCCTTGATGAGCGCCTGCTTCTGGGCGTCGTTCGCCTGCGACCAGTTGCGTCCCACCGCAAGGCGGGTCATGCGCTCGAAATCGAAGTGCGGCAGCACCTTCTGCTCGGCGAGCTCGACGACCTTGGTGAGGTTGCCCGATTGCACGTCCTTGTCGGCCTTGATGACGGCGAGCACCTCGTCGGCGACGCGCTTGACCAGCGCGTCGGGCGCTTCCTGCGCGACTGCCGCCGCCGGAAGAAGGAGCGCGAGGCAAGTTGCAACGATTCGGAACATGGCTGGGAACCTCGGGGTTTTTGGGGAACCGGATTCGACCTCAACGCGCGGGCCGCGTTCCGGTGCACTATTTCTTCGGCTCTTCCTGCGCCTTGCTGAAGAGGAACTGGCCGATGAGCTTCTCGAGAACCACCGCCGGCTGCGTGATGGTGATGCGGTCGCCGGCGGCGAGCTTCTTGTCGTCGCCGCCCGCGTCGAGCCCGATGTACGTCTCGCCCAGCAGCCCCGAGGTGAGGATGGAAGCGCTCGTGTCCTTGGGCCAGCTGTAGCGCTTGTCGAGGGCGAGCACGACGGTCGCCTGGTAGTGCGCGTTGTCGAAGCGGATCTCGGCCACGCGCCCGACGAGCACGCCCGCGCTCCTCACGGGGCCGCGCACCTTGAGCCCGCCGATGTTGTCGAAGCGCGCTTCGACGCGGTAGGTGTCGGCGGCGCGCTCGGCGCCGAGGTTGCCGACCTTGAGCGCGAGCACGAGCAGGGCGATGAAGCCCGCCGTCACGAAAGCGCCGAACCACAGGTCGATCGTCGTTCTTTCCACGTCTTTTTCCCCGTCGCGGCTTCAGTCGGCGGCGCGCAGCATGAAGGCGGTGAGGATGAGGTCGAGCGCGAGGATCATCAACGCCGACGTGACCACCGTGCGCGTCGTCGCACCCGAGACGCCTTCCGCCGTCGGCGGCGCGTCGTATCCCTCGAAGGTGGCGATGACGGTCACGGCGACGCCGAACACGAACGACTTCACCATGCCGTTCAAAACATCATACCGGAAGTCCACCGCCGCCTGCATTTGCGACCAGAAGGCGCCGTTGTCGACGCCGATGAGCACCACGCCGATGATGTAGCCGCCGAAGACGCCCATCGCCGAGAAGAGCAGCGACAGGATCGGCATCGAGATGATGCCGGCCCAGAAGCGCGGCGCGATGACGCGCGCCATGGGCGACACCGCCATCATGTCCATGGCGCTCAGCTGCTCCGTGGTCTTCATGAGGCCGATCTCGGCGGTGATCGCGGAGCCCGCGCGCGAGGCGAAGAGGAGTGCGGCGACCACGGGTCCCAGCTCGCGCACGAGCGAGAGCGCCACCAGCACGCCGATCGACTCGGTCGCGCCGTACTTCTGCAGCGTCTGGAAGCCCTGCAGCCCCAGCACCATGCCGACGAAGAGCCCCGACACGACGATGATCACGAGCGAGAGCACGCCGCTGAAATAGACCTCGCGCATCACCAGGCGGAAGCGCTGGAAGCTGGTGCCCGAGGAGGCGAGGACGAGCCCGAAGAAGCGCGCCATCGAGCCCGCGCGCCAGATCGTCCCGATCACGTTGCGGCCGAGGCGCGCGACCGGGCGCTGCAGCTGCTCACGCATGGCCGGCGCTCCCGCGCTGAAGGCCGACGTCCTGCGCGTAGGTCCGCGCCGGGTAATGGAAGGGGACGGGCCCGTCGGTCTCGCCGTGCACGAACTGGTGCACGTAGGGCGCGCCGGAGCGGCGGATCTCCTCGGGCGTGCCCTCGCCCACGATCACGCCCTCGGAGATGAAGTACATGTAATCGACGATCTGCATCGCCTCGACCACGTCGTGCGAGACGACGATGGAGGTGGCGCCGAGCGCGTCGTTCAACTTGCGCACGAGCTGGCCGATGGTGCCCAGCGCGATCGGGTCGAGCCCTGTGAAAGGCTCGTCGTACATGACGAGCATGGGATCGAGCACGAGCGCGCGCGCGAGCGCCACGCGCCGCGCCATGCCGCCGGAGAGCTCCTGGGGCATCAGGCGGTGCGCGCCGCGCAGCCCCACGGCCTCGAGCTTCATGAGCACGAGGTCGCGCACCATCGTCTCCGGCAGGTGCGTGTGCTCGCGCAGCGGGAAGGCGACATTCTCGAACGCGCTCATGTCGGTGAAGAGCGCGCCGAACTGGAACAGCATGCTCATGCGCCGGCGAAGGCGGTAGAGCGCGGCCCGGTCGAGCGTGTGCACGGTTTCGCCGGCGATGCGCACCTCGCCGGACGTGGGACGAAGCTGGCCGCCGATGACGCGCAGCAGCGTCGTCTTTCCGCTGCCGCTCGCGCCCATGATGGCGACGATCTTCCCGCGCGGCACGCGCATCGAGATTCCCTTGAGGATCTGCCGTC
>Ga0075436_100001149_pt1 | contig 17890 bp, 20 predicted proteins | sample RhiMethybrSRZTD5_FD_75303 | JGI IMG/M metagenome (GOLD analysis project Ga0075436, IMG submission 75303) | Populus rhizosphere microbial communities from Tennessee, USA - Rhizosphere MetaG P. TD hybrid SRZTD5 | ecosystem: Host-associated > Plants > Roots > Rhizosphere > Soil | place: USA...
TCGCGGTTGCCCTTGCAGCCGGCGCTCTCGAGCGCCAGGCCCGCCGCATAGGTGCCGATGCGCTGCCACGGCTCCATCTGCCGCTGGTCGCCCTTCTTGGGGATCTGCTTGTCGAAGTCGATCGGGGCGAGCGGATGGACGATGTAGGGTGCAAAGGTCTCGCGGTCGATCACGAGCTTCGATTCGTTCAGGCCCTGCCAGTGCGCATCGAGCCCTTCGCCGAGGCAGGACACGATCCCGATTCCGGTGATCCACGCCTCGCGCGGCGCCTCAGCCATTGGCGAGCACCTCAGTGGGAAATCCGATGCGCGCCGCTACCTCTTCCATGTTGGCGCGCAGGCGCGGGTCGGGGAACGGCATGACGCGCAAGGTGAGCTCGGACTCGCAGGTCGGCTTTCCGGCGACACTGACCGTTGCCTTGGTCATGGCAAAGCCCGAGCCCTCGTGCATGAGCTTCGCCGTGATCGACAGGAGCTGGCCCGGAACGACGAAGGAGCGGAGCTTGGCCTCCTTCACGGCAGCCAGGAACGGCATGCGCTCGAATTTCGTCGCTGCGATGACCAGCCAGCCCGAGGTCTGCGCCATCGCCTCGATCAGCAGCACCCCCGGCATCAAGGGATGACCGGGGAAATGCCCCTCGAAGATGGTGCTTTCGTTCGGCACCTGGGCGTCGACGCGGATCGTCCGCCCATCGAGGTCGAGGTCGACGATACGGTCGATGAGTTGGAAATACTCGATCCGCATGAGGGAAGCGGGGCGATCACGCTCCCTTGGCCGCGACCAGGCCGTCGATGCGTGCGCACAGGTTCTTGAGCACGAAGTACTGCTCGGTCGTCGCCTTGCCGTCGTTGACTTCCTGCGTCCATTGCTCGAGCGGAAGCTTGATGCCGAACGCCTTGTCGATCGCGAACGCGATGTCGAGGAAGTCGAGGCTGTCGATGCCGAGATCGTCGATCGCGTGGCTCTCCGGCTGGATCTTCTCGCGCGGGATGTCGCAGGTCTCGGCGATGATATTGGCCACGGTGTCGAAGGTCGAGGACATCATCAACTCTCTGGAAAGGCTCAGGCTTTCACTCGCGCGCCGGAGGAGGCGCGCAATCCCCCGGCCGGGCCTGGCAGCCCGTTCAATGGAAAACGCGTTGCGTGCCGCCCGTATAGCCAAGTGGGCGGGTGAGCGCAATGCCGCGCTGCGGCCGCCACCGGTGATCGCACATCGCACGGACGCGCGGCCGCGCATCCCAAGGCTCTGAATGCGCGGGCGATTTCGCCGCCGTAGGCGGCCGCCCGGACCGGGCGTCCACAGGCCCGCGAACGGGCAACCGTCCACTGTGTCCACGCACAGCCGCTCGTTTCTCGCCGTGGACGGTAAGGCGTCGCGCGCCCCTGCCGACTGGCCTACTTCATCAATGCAGTGATCTTGTCGATGATCACTTTCGGCGTGGCGTAGATCTTCCTCACCAGCGTGGTCAATTGCTCGCCCGTCACTTCCTCGATCACGAGTCCGTTGCGGGTCGCTTCGGCCGTGAAATCGGGATCGGTCATGGTGGCATCAAACGCGTCGCGGAGGACCTTGAGGCGATCCGGCGGGAGACCCGGCGGCGCGATGAAAGGCCGGCCGATCGCCTGGCCCGCATAGAGGAACTCGATCAGCGCGCGCTCCTCGGGCGTGCGCGCGAGATCGAGGATGAACGGTACGCCTGTCAGGTCGGGATTGGGCGCGGCGCCACCCTGGAAGAGGATGGAGACGGTCTTGTTGGCAAGCCAGTCCGGCCGGCGGTTGCGGATGCTGTCGAGGCTTTCGCAGAAGCCCTCGACCTCGCCGCGCTCCATGGCGAGAAAGACTTCCGCCGACGAGGTATAGCCGCCGACGATCTTGAACTTCATGCCGAGCAGCGCGCCCAGCACCTTCGGATACGTGTAGGTCCCGGTGCCGGCGCCCGAATTTGCGATTGTCAGCTGCCGCACGAACAGGTCCTGCGCGGTTTTGACCGCCGCGGTGTGGTAGGCGATGCAAACGTTGGTTTCCGTCGCCGGACTGCCCAGCCAGGACAAGGCGCGGGGATCGAACGGCGCGTCGGTGGTGCGGGTCAACGGTCCCAGCACCGCGTCGCGCGAGATCATCGCGATGACGCTCCCGTCGCGCGGCGCGACCTTTGCCATGTGACCGGCCGCGACGTAGCTGCCGGCGCCCGGTCGATTTTGCGGGACGATGGTCGGCTGGCCGGGCAGGTGCTTGCCGTAGTGGCGGGCGAGGGTCCGCGCCCACAGGTCGTAGTTGCCGCCGGGCCCGAAGCCGATGATCAAATGGACGGTCGAGAGGGAGAACGGCTCGGCGGCCTGCGCCGATGCGGCGGGCGCGAGCCCGACCGTGAGGCCGAGGGCCAGGGCCGCGGCGCGGCTCGCCACCGTGTCGGTGCCATGTCGGGGCTTGTCTCGCATGATGGCCCTCGCGCGGCCTGCTGCGGACCAATGGACAATGCAAGACTGCAACCGGCGAGGCTGCCGGAGCGCACCGGTGGCGTCAGCGGCTCGGCGGGACCTCGATCGGCGCGCAGTCGTGCCGGCCGGACAGGACGCAATCCTCGCTCTTGCGCAGCTCGGTGAGGGTATTGAACAACCAGAATCCGCACGCGATCAAGATCCCGACCAGCAGGGCCGCGGCCAGGTTCGCCCGCATACGATGGCGGTATTCCTCCTGCTCGGCGCCGCGGCTCTGGATCTCGACCAGCTCGGCCGGCGGACGTAGCGGCGCCGCTGAAAAAGGCCGCGGCCAGTTCGAGCTGCGGCGCGGCTCGAACCGCAGCACGCGTCCGGTTTCCTCGCTCTTCACCGGCCGGTCGGACTTGATCGGATGGTTTGCTGGCATCGACGCGGTCTCGTCCAGGCACATACTAGCATCTTTTGCGCCGTCCCGCTCCGCCGGCGCGTACGGGCTTGCCCCTTTTTTCGCCAGGAGCGCCACCGCCCGGCGCCACCGAATGGCACCCAGCGCCGCAGTCTGGCCGCTGCACGCTTGGCGTGTGTCTTTCGGCATGAGCCCTGGCTGATTGCTCGTAAGCCCACGTAAAGGCGTTTTTGGCCAAGGTTTTGCCCCAAGGAATGGACGGCGATCAGAGGACGGAATCCGCCGGCCGCGGCTTGCGGAACCGGGATCTGTTCGATTACATCGCGCCGCAGGAAACGTTAAATCGCCAGCCGAAAACGGCGGCCGCGTCCAGTGTGGGGTCATGCCGCAGCTTGCCAGCCATGTCGCGGGTGTCGATTTCGCCTCGCTCGCCCAGCTCTTCCAGCTTCTCTCCCTGTTCGCGCTTCCGTTCGCCCACGCGGACGTCGCCATCGTGCTCGGCGGCTACATCGTGGTGAACGATCTCATGCCGGCCGGCTTGGTGTTGCTGAGCATCTACGGCGGCATCGTGGGAAGCGATTTTGCCCTCTATGGAATCGGTGCGGGTGCGCGGCGGCTGCCGTGGCTCGCGCGCCATGCGGTCGATGACCGGGTTCAGGGCTTCTCCGACATGCTCAAGCGCAACGCTTTCGCGCTGGTCGCGCTGTCTCGCCTCATTCCCGGGCTGCGGTTCGTTGCCGGCGTCGCCTGCGGGTGGAGGCAGGTCTCGCTTGCGCGCTTCGCGGTCGCGAGCCTGTTCGTCTCGGCGCTGTATGTCCCGCTCGCGCTCTACCTCGTCGTGGTGTTCGGCGATGCGCTGGACGATCACATCGGCCTGTGGGCATGGCCGGCGCTGCTCGCCATGCTTGCCGGGACGGCGTTCGCGCGCCGGCAGATCCTGCCGTTCCAGGGCGCCGTAGCCGGCAGCTCCGGGGAGGCATCCCGGCTGCCACCGCTCGACACCGACGGCCGCGCCATTCTGGCAGCGCCCGCCCGCCTCGCCCGTCGGGTCGCGCCGATCGAGCGCATTCCGCGCGTCCTGTTGCGTATCGCGCTGGTGCTGCACCGGATTGCGCTCGGACTGCGCTACCGCAGCGCCACCCTGCCGAGCGCCGTCAATCCGGGTTTTGACGCGGGCCTCGCTGGCGGCCCGAAGAGCGAGCTCCTGCGCGCGGTCGTCGGCGAGCCCCGCGCGCTGATCGCCGAATTCGTGGTCATGCGCCGGCGCGCCGATCCCACACCGATCGATTTCGATCACGCCCGGGCGTTGCGCCTCCTGGCCGACGCCGGCCTGCGCTTCCCGCTCGTCGCCAAGCCGGACATCGGGCACGATGGCGTCGGGGTGCGGCTGATCCGGGACGCCGCCGCGCTCAAGGCCTATCTCGCCGGCTTTCCCACGGGCGCGAAGCTGATCCTGCAGCGCTACGTCGGCGCCGCCGGGGAGGCGACCGCCCTGGTCACGCGCAGACCTGGCCACCAGACCTGGATGGTTTCGCTCACCCTGCGTCATTGCGCGCACGTTGTCGGGGACGGTGTTTCGACCGTACGCACCCTCATCGCCCGCGATCCGCGCGCGCGCCGGCATGTGGAATTCCATCTCGGCCACGATGCGGGCCATCTCGGTTGCGAGCGCGCAACGCTCGACCGTGTGCCTGCGCGCGGGGAGCCGGTGCAGCTCGCGCTCATCGCGAGCCGCCGCGCCGGCGCGCTCTGCTGCGATGCGAGCGCCGCCCTGACGCCGCCCTTGACCGAGAAGCTGGCAGCGATCGCCGGCGCAATTCCCGATTTCCACTGCGGACGTCTCGACCTGCGGTTCCGGTCGCTCGAAGCACTGATGCGCGGCGAGGTTTGCGTTATCGGGATCGGCGGCGCAGAGGGTGATCCGGAGGCCGCCTTCGATCCGGCGCTGCCGCTGCGCGAAGCGGTTCAGCGCCTGCTTGCGCATCAGCGTCTGTTGTTCGCGATCGGCGACCGAAATCGCGCCGACGGGGCCGCGCCGGTCCCGCTCGGCGAATGCCTCGGCGCTCTCATCCAGCGTGCCGACCTCATCGGCCGCTATCCGGCCTCCTCATAGCGAGACTCCGGAGCGTGGACGGCCTGCGGGCCGCGGCGCTAAGATGCAGGCCATGTTCCAACGCAGCATCCATCGGCGGCTGGTCGCGCTCGTCGCCGCCTACGCGCTTGCGCTGCAGGGCCTGCTGACCGTCTTTTCACTGGTCTCGCTCGAGCCCAACAGCGCGATCTGCTCGACGACAACGCCGTCGCATGGCGAGACCGGCGGCAAGGGGCCGGTTCATCGCCCCGATTGCGCCGGCTGTGCGCTTGTCTGTGGCGGCGCGGCCATGCTGCCCGGGCGTGCCGCAAGCCTGATCCTGACCTTCGGCCCCGGCGAGGCGATGAGGGCGCTGCCTGCAAGCGCGCGTGTCGCCCGCGCTCCGGTGCACGCCGGGCTTGCCCGCGCGCCGCCCGTCTGAGCGCAGTCGCCGCCACCCGAATGTCGATCGAGACGGCCGCCCATGTGGGTCGGCCGACGTCAACCTCCTTCAGGATGAATCACATGAGCACCAGGATTCCTTTCGTTGCGGCTGCGCTCGCGCTCGCCGCGTTCGTTCAGGCCGCGCCGGCAGCCGACTACAAGGCCGGCACAATCGAGATCGATCATCCCTTTACGGTCGTTCCCCCCCGTGGCGCCAGCGTCGCGGCCGGCTACATGACGCTCGTCAATACGGGCAGCGCGCCGGATCGGCTGGTGAGCGCCAGCGCGCAGGCCGCCAGCAAGGTCGATATCCATGAAATGACGATGACGGATGGCGTGATGAAGATGCGGCCGGTCCAGAACGGCGTCGAGGTCAAGCCGGGCCAGACGGTCGAGCTCAAATCCGGCTCCCATCATCTCATGCTGACCGGCCTGAAGCAGCCCCTGAAGCTCGGCGACAAGATCAAGGGAACGCTGACCTTCGAGAAGGCCGGCCAAGTCGAGATCGAGTACACGGTCGAGGGCATGCGGGGCGGCGGCGCCGGCATGAAGATGGACCACATGCATTGAGCTTCGCGGGCGGCGCGAGCGCCGCCCGCCGCTGCGAGGGTTAGCCGGCGGTTAACCGCCCTCTGGTCGCTGCGCTCCGGCGCGGCGGCGGCCCGATGTCAGTGTTGGCCTTGCGGGTGTCGCTGCGCCGCAACACCATTGCTTAAGAGAATTCGTCTATGCGGTGCGAGCGTGGCTCTCGGCGCAAGCCGTCCCGGGCGTCGTCCAGGCACGGCGTCTTTCGCGGGGAGACCCTGCGCGGAAAAACTCTGCAGGACGAAAGCACGGCATGGCGGCCGACGAGACCAAGGCGAATCTCGAGCGCGTCCTCGCCGCCCTCACTGCGGGCGAGCAGGATCAACCGGCGGAACCGGCGCGCGAGTGCGCCGCGCCGGCGAGCGCTGAGCCTGCCGGTGCGCCGCAGCACAATCCGGCGGCACTCCTCTACCAGGCCAAGATCGACATCAAGCAGCGTTGCCTCGCCGGCGCAGAAGCGCTGATGCGCGCGCATGACGATGCCAGCGGCGCGCTCATGCCGGCTCACGCGAGCGGGCCGGGCGCCGACGACGACATGGGCCAATTGATCGAGCAGGCCCTGGTCACGGCGTTGCGCGATTGGGCGATCTTCGACGAGGCCGGCTTCAACCTGCGCCTGTCCATCAACGTGCCGGTCCATCTGCTCGACCGGCTGCCGATCGCGGATCTCGTCGCCCAGCACCGCCCGAAGACGGAGTCCTGGCCTGGGCTGATCGTCGAGGTTGCCGAGGACCAGATCGCGCGCGACATCAATCGCAGCGTGGCGATCGCCGAGAACCTGCGGGGCAGCGGGATCGCGGTCGCGATCGATGATTTCGGCGCCGGCTATTCGTCCTTTGCGAGCCTGCGCGAGCTTGCCTTCGCGGAGCTCAAGCTCAATTCCAGCTTCGTCCGCGGGTGCGCCGGCGACCCGACCAACGCGGCGATCTGCCAGACCGCAATCGATCTCGCCCACCGCTTCGGCAGCGCGGCGGTCGCCGAAGGCATCGAAACCGTCGCCGACCTGCAGGCCATGCAGATCATGGGCTGCGACCTCGCCCAAGGCGCGCTGATCGCTCCAGCCCTGGCACGGGACGATTTTCTCGCCTTGCTGCGTCAGCGCATGAACAAGCGGCGGCCGCCGGGGCCTGCGCGCCCCGTCGAGGAGCCGCCGGCCGCGGCAAGCGCGTGAGGCGCGCCGGCGCGCGCCGTCACTTCTCCGGGAATGGCGGACTCGCGCCCTCGGGCAGCGCGACGTTGAACACGTCGAGCATCATGGCGACCATGCCGTAGTAGCCGAGGATGCCGACGAGCTCGACGGTGGCAGCGTCGCCGAGGAATGCGTGCACGCGGCGAAAATTGCGCTCGCTGACCCGTCTCGTCTTGTAGAGCTCCTGGATGAAATCGTAGATCGCGCGCTCGTCCTTCGCCGCCTTCTTCGGCGCGCGGCCCGCCTTGACGTCGCGGATCGTCTGCGGCGCCACCCCGGCCTTCTCGGCGATGGCGGCATGGGCATGCCATTCGTACTGGGCCCGCCACAGCCGGGCGGTGCACAGGATGGCGAATTCGGACAGACGAGGGGGAACGCCGGTCTTGTAGCGGCAATGGGCGCCGAGCCGTTGCGTGAGGTCTCCGAAGTCGGGCGCGTGCAGATAGACCCCGAACGGACCGCCCTGGCTGACCCGTCCGCGCGGTCCGGAGCGGATCGCCTCCATCAATTCCTTCTGGCGGTCGGTGAGCTTGTCGTCCGCGATTGCGGGCAGGCGGGGCTTCAGCTTGGCGGGCATGGATCCTGGTCCTGGTGAAGGGGAGTTTCGGCCATTCGGTAAAATTCGAATGGTCGATCAAACGGCAGGGCAAGCTCTTTGTGGCACCTTCGCGGCACGGGTTGAAGGGGGCTTTCCGCCATGCGCGCGTGGACCCTGCCGGCTGTGATTGCCGGCGTTCTTGTCATCACCGGCTCCGACGAGCCGACCGAGACGGCGATGCGCGCCGCTTTCGAGGCGCGGCTCGGCGCGCAGGTGCAATCCGTCGTCGACTTCGTGGCCGAGACCGGGGGCGAAGTGGCGGTGGCGACGCTGCGCGCGGCGCGCACCGACGAATTCACAATCCGGTCGTTCGTGAAGCGCGGCTGCGTGCCGAGCGCGGGCCACGATGCGGCCAGCAGTCACCTGTGCACATTCTCAGTCCGCATTGGCGTGGTGACCGGTGAGCTCGATCGCACGCTGGCGGGGCGCTTCTACGCCGGCCGGCACGGGCTCGTGTTCGAGAGTGCCGACGCCGAGGCTGCCGGCGTCTGATCGCCCGGCCGCTGCGCCGGATCAGCCTTTGTGGCCTTCCACCAGTGCACGCAGGTTCTGCAAAAGCCGCTCGAGCCGGCCTCGCCGCATGTCGGTGTCGGTCGCGCCGTTGAGATAGGCCGCGACCCGGTCGGCAACCTCGTCGGTGAGCCCGGTGGCCGGCGATGGCTGAAAGAGCGGGAGCTCGTCCAGCTCGTCATCCTCGTCATCGATGACGGCGAAGCGATCGACCTCGGTGTGGGCATCGAGCCAGGCGAGGATCTCGTCGCGTCGGGGCCGGTCCGGCAGGTCCGGTATGACGTCGACGAACGGGATCCCCGACCGCTTTGCGCTGAACAGTCCGGCGGGATCGTAGCGCCACGTGGAGGAGAGCACGACCTCCGCACCGGTTTGCTCGAGAACGCGCCTCAGCCGTGCCAGAAGGTCCGGCTGCACCACATAGGGAAGCTTGCGCGGATTTGGGGTGCGTCGGGAGTTCAGCACGCCATCGATGTCGAGAAAGATGGCTTTCATGCTGGAGCCTAGTCGGACCGGTTCTCGAACAAGGCATTGCCGAGCCCGGTTCCGATGGTGAACACCGCCCAGGGCGAGACCTTTTGGATGAACGGCGCCTCGCTCAGGCCCTGCACGACAGCATCATTGTGCATCACGACCGTCGTGTCGTGATCGGCGATCTTGGGGATGCCGTCGCGCAATTGCTCGGGCAGATTGAACCGGGGGCTCTCCCAATTTCCGGGGAGGTTCTGAGCGCCGGCCTTGATCGACCCGTCGGGCTCGATCCGGCCGGGGCAGCCGACGCCGATGAAGGGCGCAAGCCGCAAGTCGGCCTTTTTCGCCCGCGTGATGAGACGCCGGAGCATCTTGACGAGCCCGTCCACGGCTTCCTCGCGGTTGAGCTTTTCGTCACCGTGCCGCCACAGCTCGAACTTCCACACTTTCGCCTTCGCGAGGTCGGGCGCGCTGTCGATGTTCAGCTTGATGATGCCGGCGCGAATATTTGTCCCACCGATGTCCACGGCGAGGAGAGCGTCGTGCGCCTCGAACATCCAGGTCGGGGCGAGATGGACGCCTCCGAGCAGCCCCGCCTCGTCGGGATCGTTGCGGATGATGCTGACCTGCGCCTTGATTTTTTCAGTCTTCAGCAGCACCGACGCGCGGCCCACGGCGAGCTCGCCCACGCGGCTGCCGCTGAACCCGCCTCCGACCACGATTCTTTCCGCAGCCTTCCACTCCTTGAGCTTCAAGAAACGGCGCAACACGAGCGCGAGCTCCTGCGCGAACGACTCGATGGCTCCCTGGATGATGCCGGCGGTTTCCGGATCACCGCCGGCGAGGATCGCGTCGAGGCGCTTCTTGGCCAGTGCAGTGGAAGGAACGTCGCCGAACGGATCCTCGCCGATCTCGCGCAACGGCTTGCGCCAGCTTTCGATGAAATCGCGAAAAGCTCCTTTGCTCGCGCGATCGCCGACGAAACCTTCGTCGTCCTTGATCTCCACGTTGTAGTCGAGCACGTGCACCTTCGGCAGCCGGGCGGCTCCATGCGCAAGGCCGACGATTTCGGGCACATCCTTGGCCATGAGGCTCGCGTCCTTTCCGTGTCGATCGAGCGGCTGACATTGCCTGAGCGCGCGCGGCGCCCAGTTCCGCCGTCAGTTAACGGCGATGGCGATGATTGGTTCTCCGTGGCCCGGGCGTGAGCGGCCCAAAATGCCGCGCCAGCCCGGCACCATCCGTGCTGCAGGGGCTTTTTGCCGCGCTAATTCCCGCCTTTTGGCGAGCCGGGGGGGCGCCGCACGTCGCGCAGCCGCACCAGGTTGCTGGTCGGGGGCTGCTTCGCTTCGGCGATGATTCGTGCCGTTATGCGGCTCAGCTCGGCGATGCCGAACGGCTTGCGCAGTACGCTGAAATCTCCCGCCACGGAGTTCGCCGCTTGGCTGTAGCCCGTCACGAGGAGCACCGGCAGGCCCGGATTACGCCGGCGGATCTCGCGCGCAAGCTCGGCCCCGTCCATGGTGCCGGGCATCACGATGTCGCTGACCACGAGATCGAAAATTTTTCGCCCGATGATCTCGAGCGCGGCGGTCGCGTCCGTCACCAGCTCCACCTCATAGTCGAGCTCGCGCAGCATGGCGACCGTGACCTCGGCGACGTCGGGGTTGTCCTCCACCACAAGGACCGTACCGCCGCCCGCGGGCTCGGCCCGCGGCTCGTCGGCCTCGAGCGAGGGCTGTTCATGGGCGCGCGGGAAATACAGGGTGACCGTCGTTCCTTTCCCGAGCTCGCTCGCGATCGTCACGGTGCCATCAGACTGATGCACAAAGCCGTGCACCTGCGACAGACCGAGACCGGTCCCTTTGTCGACCTGCTTGGTGGTGAAGAACGGATCGAACACCTTGGGCAGCACGTCGGGGGCGATACCGCAGCCGGTATCAACGATGCGCAGCGCGACAAACTCACCTTCCACGCCGGCCAGAGTGTCGTTCCGGGCAAGCGTGCAGTTCTCGGCGGAAATCGTCACGGTGCCGCCGTTCGGCATCGCGTCGCGCGCATTGAGCAGGATGTTGACCAGGGCCAGCTCGAATTCGTTGACGTCGAGCTTCACCGGCCAGACCTCCGGCGCGATGCCGGTGACGAGCGCGATTGCGCCGCCGAGGGAGCTCGCCAGCATGGCCTTGAACGCCTCGACGCGCTCGCCGATGTGGAGAACCGTCGGATTGAACGTCTGCCGCCGCGAGAAGGTCAGCAATTGGCGCGTCAGCGTCTCGCCGCGCCGTGCCGCGATCTCGATCGCCTCGACCGCCCGGGCCGCGCGTGGATCGTCGCCGACCTTCTTCTTCAGCGCGCTGATGTTTCCGGTCACGATCATCAGAAGATTGTTGAAATCGTGTGCGACCCCGCCCGTGAGCTGGCCGAGCGCCTCCATCTTCTGCGCATGGGCGCGCTGGACCTGCGCCTCCTGGAGCGCGAGCTGAGCATTGCGGCGCTCGGTGATGTCGCGGGTGATCTTGGCAAAGCCGACGAGCTCGCCTTGCTCGTCGCGGATGGGGTCGATCACCACGTTGGCCCAGAAGATGGTGCCGTCCTTGCGGACGCGCCAGCCCTCCGACTCGAACCGTCCCTCGGTCATGGCCGTCTGGAGGGCACGGATCGGCAGACCCGCGGCGCGATCGCGCTCAGTGTAGAAGCGGGAGAAGTGGTGACCGATGACTTCCTCGGCCGTATACCCTTTGATGCGCTCGGCCCCGACGTTCCAGCTGGTGATGATCCCGTTCGGATCGAGCATGAACAGGGCGTAGTCGGTGACGCCGGCGATGAGCAGACGGAACTGGCGCTCGCTTTCCCGCAGCGCGTCCTGCGCGGCCCGCCGTTCGGTAATGTCACGGGTGACCTTGGCAAAACCTTCGAGCGTGCCGTTCTTGTTGCGGATCGCATCGACCACCACGAGGGCCCAGAAACGGCTGCCGTCCTTGCGGACGCGCCAGCCTTCGGATTCATAGCGCCCTTCGCGCGCCGCCGCTTCGAGCACGCGCGCCGGCAGTCCGGCGCCACGGTCCTCCTTGGTATAGAACCGCGAGAAATGCTGGCCCACGATCTCGTCGGCGGTGTAGCCCTTGAGCCGCTCGCCGCCAGCGTTCCAGTTGGTCACGATCCCGCTCGGGTCGAGCATGTAGATCGCGTAGTCGACAACGCCCTCCACCAGCATCCGGAAGCGGCGCTCGCTTTCGACCAGCGCGGCTTGGGACGCGACCCATTCCGACATGTCGCGGGTGATCTTGGCGAAGCCAATGGGGGTGCCGTCGGCCTCGTAGACCACGTGCAGAATCGCGTTCGCCCAGAACCGCTCGCCGTTCTTGCGCACACGCCAGCCTTCCGAGTTGTTCCGGCCGAAGGCCCGGGCATGGGCGAGAATACGCTCGGGAAGTCGGTCGCGCTGATCCTCGATGGTGAAGAAGCGGGAGAAGTGCTGCCCGATCGCCTCGCGGGCGGTGTAGCCCTTGATCCGCTCGGCGCCCGTGTTCCAGCTCGTGACGAAGCCGGCTTCGTCGAGCATGAAGATCGCATGGTCGGAGAGCGCATCGATCAGCAGCTCGAGGCGCCGAGCCTCGCTGATCTGCCGCGCGCTGCCGGAAGCAGGTTTCTTCATGGAACTCGCAGGTGTCGCTTTACTCGCCGTCCGGGGCGATGCTAACCAATAGCCAGATCAATGTGATGTTTCAACCGAACCCCTTGATGCGCACGAGCTTTCACCGCCTCCATCATCGACGTTTTGGCAATACTGTGCTGGCCGCCGCGGCCTACCGGTTCTCCGGGGACGACGATGCCGACGGGGGGGCCGGGAGGCTCGAACGCTTCGAGGGCGGGCCGGTCGCGCGTGAAGACCTGCCCTACAAGGTGGAACTCTGGGATTCCGCCAAGGTTGCTGTCGAGCAGGTTCTGGCCGTGACCGCGAACGGCAGCATCGGTTACGCAGCGTTCTTCGCTGCCACCCGGGAGCATCCCGGCCGCTATGTCACATTGCGGCACAGGAACAGCATCCTCAGCCGCTGGAACGGACCCCAGCATTGATCCGGCTGCCGGTCGATGCCGACGCGTGATCTGCATCCCGGGGCCCGACGCTCGCCGGCCGGCACGACGCCGCGAGCCCCGGAGGAACTTCCTTATCTGATCGAGCTCTGGATGGACGGCGATGCCGATGCGGTCGAGCGCGTGCTCGCCCGTGCGGCGACCGCCGAGCTTGCGCGCGCGATCTTCAAGGCCGCCAGGAGCGAGCACCCGCAACGCAGGGTGACGTTGCGCAGAGGCGATCGCATCCTGGCGGATTCGGCGGGCTGAGCCGAGCCTACTTCGGCGAGGTCCGCTGCAGCACCGGCAGCCAGGTCTCCTGCTCCTTGGCGACGAAGGCGAGCACCTGATCGGGGGTCATTGCGCGCGAATAGCTGCCGATCGCGGCGAGCCGCTTCTTGACCTCGGGATCGTTGTCCACCGTGGCGAGGTCCTTGCTCACCTTGGCGATGATCGGCGCAGGCGCGCCCTTCGGCGCGACCAGAACCGTCCATCCGGTGGCCGAGAAGCCCGGGATGGTTTCGGCGACCGTGGGCAGATCGGGAAACTCGGGCAAGCGCTGCGGCGCGGCGGTGGCGATGAGCTTCACCTGGCCGGCTTTGGCGGCGCCGGCGATGCCCGAATAATTCTCGATGATGGTCGAGACGCGGCCCGATCCGACGTCGCTGAGTGCCGCCGAAATTCCGCGCGGGTACGGGATCGAAACCATCCTGACGCCGGCGCGCATTTGCAGAAGCTCGCCGGTGAGATGCGTCAGCCGCCCGACGCCGCTCGAGGCGATCGAGAGCTTGTCGGGCTCCTGCTTCGCCCGCGCGATGAGCTCCGGCAGCGTGTTGATGCCGAGTGCCGGGTCGACCGCGATGAACATCGGCTGCTCGGCGGTGAATCCGATCGGCAGGAAATCGCGTGGCAGCTTGACCGGGAGATTGGGCGCAACCGTCGGCAGCGCCACGAAGGTCGAGAGCGCCGGCGTGTAGAGCGTGTAGCCGTCGTTGGGGGCGTCCGCCGCCGACCGTGCCGCGATGCTGCCATTCGCGCCCGGATGGTTCACCACGATCACCTGTTGCTTCCAGATTCTCCCGAGCCCCTCGGCAAAGAAGCGCACCGCCACATCGGGGGCCGCGCCCGCAGCCGCGTCGGAAATAATGGTGACGGGCTTTGTGGGGTAATTGTCGGCCTGCGCATGCGCGGCCACCGGCACGATCAGCAGAGACAGTGCGGCGAGGCGCGCCAATTGCTGCAGTCTTGTCATGGGATTCTCCGAGAGTGGGTTTTCAGGAGGGGACCTTGGTCCGAGTGGTCAGCCCGCCGGGCCGCAGGAATGCCATTGAGGCGGCGAGCAGAAACACCGCGCCCACCTGATGCACGATCGACAGCAGCGCCGGAACGGCAAGCACGAGCGTCATGATGCCGCTGGCCATCTGCCCGGTGATCAGGAGAAAACGCAGCGCGGCGCGTCCGGTGCCGGAGCGCTCGCGCATGGCGGTGACGAGCTCCCAGGACGCGGCGACCCAGAGTGCCGCGGAGAGCGTGCGGTGGGTGAGCTGGATGGTGAGGGGATTGAAGGTGAAGTTGAGCCACCAGGGCGAATAGGACAGGAGCTGCGCGAGCGGGGGCAGGACATGGCCCTCGTAACCGAGCAGGCTCGGCCAGGAGGCCGCCGCGTCGCGCGCGGCGAACAGCGCGCCGAATCCGATGTCGATCAGGATCGCGGCGATCCAGAGCCATTCGCGCTGCTCGACCCGCCACGATTTGGCGCGCTCCGGGCGCGGTGGCGCGGCCGCCGAAGCCAGGACGGCGGCAAGGGCCGCGCTCGCAAACATGACCGCGACCGCATGGCGATATTGTCCGACGTTGAAGCTCGCGACTGTCCGGCTCGCGTCGACGAGATGCGCGAGCGCCCATCGCGCCGGCCAGAAGGCGAGGGCGAGGACGGCGAGAGCGACCAGGCGTGGGAGCGCAAAGCCGTAGCGTCGGGATGTCGCCGCAGTCGCAAGCCCGAGCAGGGCGACTGCGCCGAGGGCGAGGAGGAAAGTCTGCCGAAGCCACTCCCACCAATAGAGGGTCTTGAACAGCGGGAGGGATTCAGTCCCCCCACACGCGGCAAAGACCGGGTCCTGCTGGTGGATCGCGAATGCCTCGGACCAGGCCCGTGCGGACAGGGGCGGAATCCAGCCGACCTGCGGCGGGATGAGGAACACGCCGTCGGCGGTGAACCGGTTGCCCAAGCCGAGCACGAAGACGGCGAGGCCGAGCAATGCCAGCGTCAGGAAATACGCGCGCGCCAACGCCATTCGCACGGGGACGGCTGTCATGGCGGGGGGCGCCGCGCGGACGGCATCGACCGGCGCAACCAGGCGTTCGGAAACCGCCATCACAAAATCCCGGATCGAAGGGCTCCGCCCCGGATAGTGGAGGCCCGGCCTCATCGATTCAAGCAGGCCGGCGTCCTTTCGCGGCGGTGCGCGCAATCCTATTTCGTCCCTACGAAATCGATCAGCGCCGACATGCCGACGTGGCGGCTGCCCTCCTGCAGCGCACTGTCGTGCTCGTGGATCTCGAGCGAGGCGAAATCCGCGAACTCCGCCTCCAGCAATCCGCGCGTATAGAGCTGCGTGACGTCCTTGGGCCCGCCCGTCGCATAGGCCAGCTGCTCGGGCCGATAGGCCTGCATGAGCAACAGTCCGCCCGGCTTGAGCGCCTGCTTCATGCCGGCGAAGAAGCGCGGCCGCTCTTCTGCCGTCGCGAACTGAACGAAGATCGCGACAGCCACGTCGAACTGTCCCTCCGGCCAGCGCCAGTTGAGGACGTCGGCCTGCTCGTACCTGAGTGTCACGCCGCGCGCCTTTGCGAGCTCGCGCGCTTTCGCAATCGCGACCGGGGAGAAATCGACCGAAAGCACGTCGAGACCCTGTTCAGCGAGGAAGACGCCGTTGCGGCCTTCGCCGTCCGCGATCGCGAGCGCGGTCTGTCCCTTGCGCAACCGATGCGCCTGGCTCTTGAGAAACGCATTCGGCTCGGTGCCGAACACATAGCCGGGCGCGGAAAAGCGTTCGTTCCAATGGGCAAGCTCGGACATGGATCCTCTGATGGGCAGGGAACAACAGCGCCAATCTAGACCAATGGGCCTTCCGCGAAAGGGTGATTTGGTCCGTTTCCGATCGGCGGGGACATGCTAATCTGATCGCACAATCCTGCAGAAAAAGGGCCGTCGATGCATCGTCGGAGCGCTATTCGCTTTGTCTTCGCAAGCGCGGTGTTGTGTGCGGTGGGAGCGCTGCTTGCGCCCGCAGCCGACGCGCAACAAGCATTTCAGCGTTTCCTTCCGTTTCTGATCGATCTCAAGGGCTGGACCGGGGAGAAGCCGGACGGCATGGCCGTGGAGGTGCCTGGGACCAGCATGATCACCGCGACGCGGGAGTACCGGCGCGGAGATGCACAGCTCAGCGCCCAGATCGTCACCGGCCCGGCCGCCCAGGGGGCCACCGCGGCGACCCAGACCAATGTCAATATCGAGACCGGGGACGCACATATGCGCACCGCCACCATCGACGGGCTGCCGGTTGCGAGCTCCTACACCGTCAAGGACAGGTCGGGCATCATCCTGGTCGCGCTGAGTGCCAACGCGATGTTCAGCATGTCCTTCAAAGGCGTCGCCGAGGATGAGGCGCTGTCGATCGCGAAACAGTTCGACTGGAAGGGCATTCAGGCTTCCGTGCCGAAATGAGGTGGGGGGCGAAAGCCCGGCCAATGCCGGATCTCAGGTCATAGCATCATATGGAGAAACGCTGATGGTCCGCCAAGCTCGACAAGGTGCGCTCGTCGCCGCGCTCGCGGCGCTCGCGTTCCTGGCGCAGTTCGCGCCCGCGCAGGTGCGCGCTCAGGATTATGCCGCCATCCTCGCTGCGAGCGACCGCAGCGACGCCGACCGGCAAACCGATCAGCGCCGCAACGCGCTTTCCCTGTTGACCTTCATCGGCCCGAAGACCGGCTGGAAGGTGCTCGACATGGGGGCCGGCGCCGGCTACTCGACCGAGCTGATGGCGCGCTCAGTCGGTCCGGACGGCAAGGTGTGGGGCCAGAACGACAAGCCGAACGAGAAGTTCGAGGCCCGTGTGAAGACACCCGCCATGGGCAATGCGGCGGCGCAGATCCGTCCGTTCGATGCTCCGGCGGCCGGCTTGCCGCCGCTTGATCTGATCACCTTCCTGTTCGCCTATCACGATACGACTTTCATGGAGGTCGATCGCGCCGCCATGGACAAGGCGCTGTTCGGTGCGCTCAAGCCGGGCGGCACGCTCGTCGTAGCCGATCATTCCGCGCGCCCCGAGGACGATGCCAAGGTCGGCAAGCTCTACCACCGCATCGCCGAGGCGAGCGTGCGGTCCGAGCTCGAGGCCGCCGGCTTCAGGTTCGTCGCGTCGGGCGATTTCCTGCGCAACCCGGACGATCCGCGCACCGCGATCGTCTTCCGCTCGCCGATCAAGGTCGACGAGTTCGTGCTCAGGTTCGAGAAGCCGCGGTGAACCGAGTAGCCGCCCCGCGGTGAGATCGCGCTTTCGTGCGAGCGCATCGCGCGATCGTGAGGAGAGCCCGCTACAGGGACATTCCGTCGCTTCTCCGTCACGTGTATCCTTAAACAAGCGGGGTCGAGGGCCTTTCCGCGACCGACCACGCGACGCTCTGCTGCCTGCCCGAAACGCTGCAAAACTCATTTCCAGGGAGGAATACGATGAAGCGACTGCTGATGACGCTCGCGGCCAGCGCCTGCGCTGGCCTGTTCGCCGGCCTCGGCTCGCCTGCGCAAGCCGGTCCTGACATGTCACTGACACGCCTCGACTGCGGCACGCCCCAGCCGCCGATCGCGGTCAATCAGCGCTTCTCCGATATCTTTGCCTACCCGGATCTCAAGCTGCAGTTCGTCTACAGCTGCTACCTGGTCAAGCACGGCGACGATTATCTTTTGTGGGACACCGGGCATGCGATGACGACGCCCAACGTCGCGCCGAAGCTCAGCATCGTCGATCAGCTGGCAAAGCTCGAGCTCAAGCCGGAGCAGATCAAATACGTCGGCATCAGCCATTATCACGCCGATCACACCGG
>Ga0075436_100001152_pt1 | contig 17882 bp, 7 predicted proteins | sample RhiMethybrSRZTD5_FD_75303 | JGI IMG/M metagenome (GOLD analysis project Ga0075436, IMG submission 75303) | Populus rhizosphere microbial communities from Tennessee, USA - Rhizosphere MetaG P. TD hybrid SRZTD5 | ecosystem: Host-associated > Plants > Roots > Rhizosphere > Soil | place: USA...
GGCGATCCCGCCGAGGCCCGCGGCGCGGGCGTCCCGCGCCACCGCCGTGAGGAGCTCCCGGCCGGTGGCGTGGCCGGACGCGCTCTCCAGGTTTCCCAGGGCGAGCCTGGCCTCGAGAGCAAGGGGGCGGAGGCCGATGGTCTCGGCCTCGGCCTGGGCCGCCTGCAGCTCGCGGACGGCGTCCGCCGGGCGCCCCGCGGCGGCGTGTGCACGGGCCGCGACGATCACGGCAACCAGCCGGGCCGTGCGGTTCTTGCAAGTCTCGAGAGCCGCGGCGATCCCCTGCAGCTCGGCCGTGGCGGCGTCGTTGCGGCGCAGCGCCAGGGCGGCGGCTGCGCGCACGGACCGTGCCGCCACTTCGTCGTCCGGGGACGGCTTGTCCCCCAGGCCCGCGAGGGCCTCCCCCGCCAGCTTCTCACCCTCGGCAGGCCGCCCGGCGTCGACGAGGACCTGCGCCAGCTCGATCCGTTGGCGGGCCGCGGCGGGCTTGGCGCCGAGGACGTCGAAGCCGGCGATCGACACCCGCAGCTCCCGTTCCGCGGCGGGAAGGTTGCCACGCAGAGAGAGGACCTTGCCGCGGGCTGCCTCGGCCTCCGCGACTCCCGAGGCGTCTCCGACGGCGCGATGGAGGTCCAGGGCGCGCGAGGCCTGGACCCACGCCGGCTCCACCTCACCCTCTTCGATGAGCAGGTCGGCCAGATTGGCGAGCACTCGCGCCTCGCTGCCGCGGTCTCCGAGCTCGCGGAAGGTGGCCGCCGCCTGGCTGTCCATGGCCCGCGCCTCCGCGCGCTGCCCCAACCGCTGATAGACGCGGGCGAGATTGGCGGAGACCGTGGCCTCGCGCACCTTCGAGCCGGTGCGGCCGAAGATGTCCAGCGCTTCCAGATAGTTCTCACGCGCCCCCTCGAGGTCGCCGCCGCCGGAGAGGGCGCTGCCGAGATTGGTGAGGCCGAGCCCCCGGATCTCCTGGCTGCCGATCTGGAGCCCGATGGCGATGACCTCTTCGTGGATCCGGCGCGCGCTCACCAGATCTCCCTGCTGACTCAAGACGCCCCCGATGGTGCTGAGAGCCTGTGCTGCGGAGGCCTGGTCGCCCGCCTCCCGGAAGAGATCGCTGGCCCGCTGGCTGGCGTCTCGCGCCTCGGCCAACTGGCCGCGCAGGCGCATCCCAATCCCGGTGAAATACAACGCCCGCGCCACGAGGAGCTTCGCCCCCTGCGCTTCGCCCTTGCGCCGCGCCTGCTCCGCGGCGGCCAGCCCGCGGGCGAGCTCGGCGTGACGGAAAGCGGCCTCGGCCTCGGCGAGGTCGATCCGGGGATCCTCGCCGCGCGGCGCGGGCAGGCTGCGCAGGCGCTGCACCGTGAGCAGAGCGGCGGCGGGATCGCCGCTCTGGACCTGCGCCCGCGCCAGGCCCAACCCGTGCTCGAGGTCGTCGGGAAAGCGGCCCCACAGGGCGCGGTAGGTGGCCGCGGCCTTTTCCCACTGCCGCACCGTCTCATAGAAGCGGGCCTCGACGCGCCGCCGGGGCTCGAAGCTCAGCGGCGCCGAGCGGGCCAGGCCCTCACGCGCTTCCTCCTCGGCCCGCGCCTGGTAGCCGAGAGTGTCCCAGGCGCCGGCCAGGTCGGCGCGGATCAGGGCGTTCCCGGGATCCGCATCGCGCGCCGCGGACAGGACCTGGGTCGCCGCGAGGGCTTCGAACCGGGAGAGCTTCTCCAGGCCCTCGGCATACAAGCGGGCGGCCTGCACGCTGGCGGGGCGCGCCGCCTGAACGGCGAGCTGATCGGTCGGCGAGAGCTCGCCGGCCCGCAAGGACGTCCGCAGCCGCACGCCGAGCGCATCGACCAGATTGAGGAACTCCTCCTCGGTGCCCTCCTGCCGGAAGGAGTCGATGGTCTCGCCCGTGCGCACGTCTTGCACGGTGATGTCGCAACGGATACGGACCGCTCCCTCCCGGCGCTCGGTGAAATACGAGCCGAAGACGAGGTAGTCCGCGCTCAGGCGCCCGCGCAAGCGGTCCAGCGTGTCGCGGGCCATGCCGGAGCCGCCGGCCGTGATGCCGAGATCGCGCCGCGCCCGGTCCACCTGCTCGCTGGGCACGAGCCGCAGGTGCTCGCCGGCCGCCAGCTCGCTGGGCAGCATCCGCACCAGAGAGGTCTCGATGTAGGCGAGATCGGGATTGCGCGCCAGGTTCTCGAAGCCGAGCACCGCCACGGCGGGCCGGGTTCCGGCGAGCGCCGGCGACGGCGGCGCCGAAGACCGAGCCAGCCGGCCGCGCGCCAGCCAGCCCCCGACCACCGCGACGAGGAGGACCGCCGCCGCGAGAGCTGCGATCCCGGCTCGGCGTCGCCGGCGGACCGCGCTGCGGAACGTGTACCCAGAGACGCGCCGCGGCTCGCCCAGCGCCTGCGCCGCTGCGATCGGAGTGGCGAAGCGGTCGCCGGGAGCGCTCTCCAGGCAGCGCAGGATGACCTCCTCCCATTGCCGGTCGAGATCCGGAGCATGGACGCGCGGCATGGTCGGCGGCTCGCGCAGCCTCTTGATCGCCGTGCCGAGCGCGGTATCGGCGCTGAACGGCAGACTGGCGGTGACCATCTCGTAGAGGACGATGCCCAAGGCATAGACGTCGGTGGCCGGAGTCACCGGCTCGCCCCTGACCTGTTCCGGGGACATGTAGGCCGGCGATCCGATGAGCGTGCCGGCGCGGGTGACGGAGGCGGCTGCGGAATTGCTCCACGCCAAGCCGAAATCCGTGACCACCGCCCGCGGTCCCTCCGGCGACGTCACCAGCATGACGTTGCCGCTCTTGAAGTCGCGGTGGACCACTCCGGCCTGATGAGCGGCGTGCAGCCCCTCGGCCATCTGGCGCGCCAGCGGGAGCGCTTCGGCGGGCGTCATCCGTCCGGCGCGCATCAGCCGCTCCTCGAGCGTCTCGCCGCGCAGCAGCTCCATAGTCACGAACGCCAGGTCCGCGCCCTTCTCGTCCTGGTGATGAAGAAGCTCGAACGTCCGGCAGACGCTGGGATGGGTGACCTTGCGGGCGAGCTGGATCTCGCGCTTGAAGCGGTGCAGGACCTCGGCGTCGCCGGCGATCTCCGGGCGCAGCACCTTGACCGCGATGTTCTCTTCGAGCTCGAGGTCAGCCGCCTCGTAGACCTCGCCGATGGCACCTTCCCCCAGCCGTGCCACGATCCGAAAGCGGCCAGCGAGGATCTCACCCGCCGCAAGCAGCGGCGCGGCGGAACGGCCGACGGACGGGTGCTGCAGAGACGCCACCTCTCCAGTCGCGTGACGGCCCCGAGGGATCTCGCGGGGACAGGCGAATTATACCACCTGGCGAGCGGCCTCACCCAGCCTTAGCGCCAGGCGGCGGCGTGGGGGCTCTGGCGGTGCTCACGGCCGACTGGGAGTAAGATATCGCCGTGACCCAACCGATGACCCGAGTGCGCGTGTCCCCTGAAGAGTACCTCGAGCTCGAGCGCGCGGCTGAGGAGAGGCACGAGTACCTCGACGGCGAGATCGTCGCCATGTCTGGCGGCACCGTGGAGCACAGCCTCATCGCTCAGAACATCATCGGCGAGCTGCGGAACGCGCTCCGCCCCAAGCCCTGCAAAGTCTTCACGTCCGACATGAAGATCCGGATCGAGTCAGCGAATCGCTATACCTATGCCGATGCGGTGGTCGTCTGTGGCCCTCCTCGCCTTGCGGACGAGGTGCGCGACACGCTTCTCAATCCGACAGCGATCTTCGAGGTTCTGTCCGACTCCACGGAGAGCTATGACCGCGGAGAGAAATTCGCCGGCTATCGCACGCTCCCCTCGGTTCAGGAGTACGTGCTCGCCTCCCAGAAGCAGGAGCAGGTCGAGCACTTCCATCGCCAACCGGATGGAAGCTGGCTCTTGCACGTTTATGGTACCGGCGAGACTGTGAGCCTGCCGTCGCTCGGGTGTGAGCTGAAGGTCGACGAGGTCTACTTTAAGGTCTTCGCCGCACCCGCGTAGCCTCCGCATCGGGCCGGAGTTGGATGAGGGAGATGACTTGGGGTGTACATGATCACTCTGGACATCGAACACCTGCCTGAGGGGTCCATACCTCGGTACGAGCCCGGACCTTCCGCACCGGAGGGAACCATCATGACCACTGCGGGCTCTCCCCTGACGATCACCGAGCACGAGGCGCAGCAGGTCGGACGGGCGAACGCGACGGGGCGGCAACCGGTCGTCTTCGTCCACGGTCTCTGGCTGCTGCCGAGCAGTTGGGACCGCTGGGCGACCGTGTTCGAGGAGGCCGGCTACACCGCGCTGACGCCCGGCTGGCCGGACGACCCCGAGACCGTCGCGGAGGCCAACGCGAACCCCGAGGTCTTCGCGCACAAGACGGTCGGCCAGGTGGCGGACCACTTCGACGAGATCATCCGCGGGCTCACGAAGAAGCCTGCCGTCATCGGCCACTCGTTCGGCGGTCTCCTGGCGCAGATCCTCGCCGGGCGGGGGCTGGCCGCGGTGACGGTCGCCATCGACCCGGCTCCTTTCCGCGGCGTGCTGCCCCTTCCCGTCTCGGCCCTCAAGTCCGCGTGGCCGGTGCTCGGCAATCCGGCCAACCGCAACCGCGCGATCCCGCTCACGTTCGACCAGTTCCGCTTCGGCTTCGCCAATGCGGTCAGCGAGGAGGAAGCCAAGGACCTCTACGCGACCTTCGCCGTGCCGGCGGCGGGTGCGCCGCTCTTCCAGGCCGCGACCGCCAACTTCAACCCGTGGACGGAGGCCAAAGTCGATACCCTGAGCCCGGACCGTGGCCCGCTGCTGATCATCTCCGGCGAGAAGGACAACACGGTCCCATGGGCGATCGCCAACGCGTCCTTCAAGCGTCAGAGGCGCAACCCGGGCATCACCGAGATCGTCGAGATCCCTGGCCGCGGGCACGCGCTCACGATCGACAGCGGCTGGCTAGAGGTCGCCGACACCGCGCTCAAGTTCGTCCGGCGCTTCGTCTAGTCCGGGGCCATCGTTCCCCCTTCCGCTGACGGCGTGGGTCCTGATTGGGGAACCGTTCCCCCATCAGCCGACGGTGTGGGTCCTGGTTGGGGAACTGTTCCCCCTTCAGGACGGGTCGGCCGTGCCGCCGGGGCTACGGTTCCCCCATCAGCCGCCGCCTCTCGGTCTGGTTGGGGGATCGTTCCCCCATTCGCACGAGGAACCGGCGCGGGCTCTGCAGCCATCCGTCCTGGTTGGGGAACGCTTCCCCCGGCAGGACCGATCGACGCCGACACCAACGCGTTCAACGACTACCTAGCCGCGCTGGGGCTGCCCAAGGACACCCCGGAGCAGCTGCTGCAGGACGTGCTGGATGTGCTCGGCCGCCGCTAGACGAAGGAAATTGTACCCGCCTCGTTCCGAAACACGATCCGATCACCGCTGTTGATCCTGGCCTCGAGGTAGTACTCATCGGGGCCCTCCGTCAAGTTCGATTCCGCCCGCTTGATGCGCGCTTGCATCTCCGGATGGTGAAACCAAAGCTGGTCCTTGGGAACCAGCGTCGCCGGGACCAGTTCGTAGGAGATGCCTCCGCCCGGTCCCGGAGCATGGAGGGCGCCGCTGGGGAGAATTCCAGCGTTCACTTGTCGGGTGTTGCTGGAGCCCCAGCTTCGGGCCAACCCCAGGCGTCCCGTCGCAGGACCCTCTCGGGTTGGAGCTTCTCCAACTCGCGATAGTGGTCGAGAAGGGCCTGTGTGTCGTGCCCGAACTCCTCTGAGATCCGGTGGCGCACTGCGCGGACCTCATCGATTGCAGGATCGGCTCTCATGATGGATCTCCTTCCCAATGCAGTAGTTCCACGGGTGTGGTCAGAGCCGGGACGAAGAGTCCCAGTAGGGTATTCACGTGCCGGATGTGCTCGAACTTGTTCGCGTTCGCCAAGTGAGTACAGTTCCAGGTCAGAAGGAAGTGACAATGATGGTAGGAAGCCAGCGCCAGGTGGAGCGCATCCCCACGGGGATCTCGCGGCATAACGTGGTGCTGCACGTAAGCATCCACTATGCCATAAATCTCGCCTTCGACAGGTAGAAGAGGGAGGTCGGCCAGCAGGGCCAGCGCCTGCTGCTTGTGCGGATGGTCCCCTCTCTCAAGCTCCTCAAGAACAGGGAAGCTGGTCACCAGCTCGTAGTGAGGGCGTTGGTCATTCCACCAAGCGACAGTCCAGGCTCGCCGAGCGACCATTTCCGGATCGCTCCGAGTCTCGAAGAAGAAGCTTGGGATGGTCGTCTCGATGTAAACGCGCTGGCGCATCTCGGATCTCTCAAGTACGGGTTGTGTCTCTAAGCAGAGTCGCTGAACCGGAGACCAGCCAGGGCCTTGAGCATGCCTATTCTAGCGCTACCTGCAGGTCATGCAGGCCTCCGCTCACGGCGTGCACTACTTCGGCACGGGCCGGCGCTGAAGCGCTGATGGCATGCAGCGCTCCAGGACCGAACAGCCCGCTGGAGCGCGTCAGCGGGGCTTGAGCACCAGCTTTTCGTCCTCCCCCTTCTCCACCGCGGCGCGGCCCCAGAGCAGCGGGTGGTAGGCGACGCGGCTCCAGAGCAGGATCTGATCTTCACGGTGGCGGTGGAAGAGCTGCGCGGTCTGGCCGGTGCTGTTGACCGCGAGCGAGCGGCTGAGGTCGCCGAGGTCGGCGAGCAGGCGCTGCGATGAGCCGAAGGAGGCGTGGAAGGGATCTTCCAGGCTGGGGATGGCGGCGTCGATGGTGACGGTCTCGCCGGGCACCGGCACGCTCTTGCCGTTGAACAGCTTGATGAGCGGCGCGATGCCGCTGTTGCCGAAGGGCTGGTGGGCGAAGACGACGGTGTGCAGCCGGCCCCATTTCCACTGCGCAGGATCGTTGCCGAGCTGGCCGGCGAGCCAGCGCACGGCTTCCGAGAAGCTGCGCCGCACGATGTCGTCCCGCGTCTCCTTCTGCGGCGTACGCTTGTCGTCGAACCAGGGGCTGGTCCCCTCCTTCATCAGGCGGACGAACATCGGCGCCTGGGCGCTCAGCATCCCTCTCCCGGTCTTCATCCACTTCTCCCCGAGCTCGTCGCCGAGGATGTCGGGGAGCAGGTTGCGGTACCAGGCAAAATAGATGGTGGCGCCGGCGCTGTCGGTGGTGAAGTCGAGGTTCCAGTGCTGGACCTCGGCCAGAGCGCGGGTCTCCAGATCGTTCGCCGGCTTGACGGCGGCGAGGTAAGGAACGAACGCCGCGGCGCCGAGCGAATGGACGTCCGCCTGCACCGTCTCCATCTCTTCCAGCGAGATGTGTGGGGCGGCGCTCAGGCGCTCGGCGATGCGGGCAGCGCGGTAGGGGTCCGCATAGTCGAGGCCGATGAAGTGGGGATAGCTGTCCGCCACCACTTTGTTGTTGGCGGTGACGATGAAGCCCGACGGCGGATCGAACAGGTTGGGCATTTCCTCGAAGGGGATCGTCCCCTGCCACTCGAACTTGCCGCCGGCGCCGTCGACGGGGACCAGGCCGAGATGCCCTGGGACGCGCAGTGGGATCTTCCCGGTCGCCTGGTAGCCGATGTGGCCGTCGACGTCGGCGTAGACGAAGTTGAGAGCCGGAGCGCCCCAGGCCGAGAGCGCCTGGCGGAAGCCTGCCCAGTCGGCGGCGAGGTCCATGTGCAGGATGGCGTCGAGGGTGCGGCTGCCGTCGTAGGCCGTCCAGCGCAGCGCGACCGGCGGCTTGCCCTTCAAGTCCGCGACGTCGTTCAGGATCGGCCCGTGGCGGGTGATCTTGACCTCGACCGGCTCCGTCGTTCCGTCAGGCAGGGGGATCGCCTCCTTGACGATCTCCGGGTCGCGCCACTCCTCCCCCACCTTGTATTGCCCGCGCTCGTTCATGGTCTCGACGTAGAGGTCCTGGACGTCGCCGTTCATGCTGGAGATGCCCCAGGCGATATGGGAGTTGTGGCCGATGATGACGAGCGGCATGCCGGCGAAGGAGAAGCCTGTAGTGTCGAAGCGGCCGCCGTGCAGGCCGTTCTCGTACCAGACCGAGGGCATCTCCAGACCCAGGTGGGTGTCGTTGGCGAGGATCGGCCGGCCGGTGGCGGTGCGGCTGCCGTGGACCACCCAGGCGTTGCTGCCGCGGGCCAGGGGCGGACCGCCGAGCAGCGTGGCGAGCAGCGGACCACCGGGCGGCTGGTAGTGCCCTTCCGCGGGCGAAACGATCAGCGGATCGGTGTCCGGGTAGCCGGGCATGAAGCGGCGCATGCCGTCGTCGCCGAGCAGCGGGACGAGGGAGGCCCGCGTCAGCTCGAGTTGGTGGTTCTGGCCCAGCGAGAACGCCATCATCTCGACCCAGGCCAGCGAATCGACGGGCGACCAGGGGCGGGGATTGACGTGCAGGATGGAGAATTCGAGCGGCAGCCGGCCGCGATGGGTTTCGACGTAGGCATTCACCCCCTCCGCATAGGCGGTGAGGACCGCCTGTGTGCCGGGCTCCAGGAGCTTCCAGTTCCGCTCCGCGTTGCGGTGCATGCCGAGGGTGCGCAGGTAGCGGTCGGCGTCGAGCGTGGCGCGGCCGAAGAGCTGACTCAGGGTGGCGCTGCTGACGTGGCGGTTCATCTCCATCTGCCAGAGGCGGTCCTGGGCGTGGGTGTACCCCTGGGCGAAGAAGAGGTCGTGCTCGTTCTGCGCATAGAGGTTGGGGATGCCCCAGGCGTCGCGGATCACCTCCACGGGCGCGGCGAGACCGGCGACGGCGAGCGTGCCGCTGGTCTGCGGCCACGGGCGGCGCACGAGCCAGACGGCGGCGACGGCAAGCACGACGAGGAGCGCCAGCAGGGTCCAGCCGGCGATCTTCAGAGTCTTCTTGACAATCCTCCCCAAACGGCTGCTCAAGGCTCTCTCCCTCCTCCAAGACAGGCCCGCAGGGTCTCCGCCAGCACGCGGACGTTGGGCTCGGCGAGCATTGTGACATGGTCGCCCGGAACCTCGCGGGACTCGACCGGCAACGGCGTGAACGCGCTCCAGCCGAGGTCGCCGGGAGCGTCGGGGTCGGGCTCCGCGGCGGCATGGAGAACGGTGATGACTCCCGGATACGGGCGGGCGCGGTAGGCACGGTAGGCGCGCACGTTGGCACGGTAGACGCACAGCAGCCGCCGCACCTGCCCGAAGCTGTCCTCGGCGTGCATCACGCCGGCGCGCTGGATGCGCTCCACGAAGAGGCGGATCTGCTCGTCGGCGGCGCGGCCCGCGAGATCGGCGAGACTGAGCCCGAGGTCGACGCCGCGCAGTCCCTTGAGATACTCGGCGGTCACCAGGAGCTGGCGCGACGGGTCCGCCTCGTCGACGAGCGCGGAGTCCATGGGCATGTGCTCGGGGACGCCGGGGCCGGTGTCGATGACCGCCAGGAGGGCCACCGTGTCCCCCTGCGCGCGGAGCTGCTGCGCGATCTCGAACGCGACGAGGCCGCCGAACGACCAGCCGCCGAGGTGGTAGGGACCGGCGGGCTGGACGCGGCGCATCTCGGCGATGTAAGCCGCCGCGATCTCCTCGATGGTGGCCAGGGGATCGCGCGCGTCCTCCAGACCGCGGGCCTGGAACCCATAGAAGGGCTGATCCGCTCCCATCCAGCGCGCCACGGGGAAGAAGCAGAGGACGTCGCCCCCCGCGGGATGGACGCAGAAGAACGGCGGCCGCGAGGAGGGAGCCGCGGGGGTGATCTCCACCAGGCAGGACACGACGGCCGGCGGCGCAGCGGCGGCGGTTGCGGAGGATCGACCGTGCAGGCGTTCCGCGAGGAGCCGCTGCTGCTCGGGAGAGAGCTGGCTCCGCCGCTCCAGGAGGCGGGCGCGGCGGACGGCGCGGTCATCCGGCGCGCTATCCTGCGGCATCGCCCTCTCCGCGCAGGCGGCGTTCGAGGGCCTCGCGTTGTGCGGCCGGCAGATGGGCGAGGCGCGCCGCCAGGCGGGCGCGGCGCGCGGCCACCCCCTCGGTGGCCGGCGCCGCCGCCGGCTCGGCCGATGGAACGGCGCGCTCGATCAGGGGCGGCACGCCGAGGGCCGACAGGCGCAGCGCCGGATCCTGCGTCACCTTCGCCAGCAGATCGAGGTAGTGGCCCAGCAGGCGTTCCATCGTCCCGGCGTCGAACAGGTCGGTGCTGAATTCCAGCTCGGCGGCGAGCCGCTCCGGCCGGTCCTCGATGTAGAGAGTGAGGTCGAACTGCGAGGTGCCGTTCTCGGCGAGATAGGGGGACGCGCTCAAGGCTCCCGGCAGCGGCGCGACGGCCGCCGGCGCCGTATTGAGCGCGAACATGACCTGGAAGAGCGGGCTGCGGCTGCGATCACGCTCCCGCTCCAGGGCCTCGACCAGCTTCTCGAACGGCAGGTCCTGGATCTCGAAGGCGTCGAGAGCGACGTCGCGCGTGCGGCGCAGCAGCTCTTCGTAGCTCGGGTCGCCGGAGAGATCGCCGCGCAGGACCACGGTGTTGACGAAGAACCCGATCAATCCCTCGAGCTCGCTGCGGGTGCGGCCGGCGACCGGCGTTCCCAGCACGATCACCTCCTGGCCGGTGTAGGCGTGCAGGAGCGCCTGGAAGGCGGTGAGCAGGGTCATGAAGGGCGTGGCGCCGTAGCGGGCGCCGAGGGAGCGCAGCGCCGTGGTCAAGCCTGGCGGCAGCGACCGCGCGATGGTGATGCCGTGGAAGCTGGGCGCCGCGGGCCGCGGCCGGTCGGTCGGCAGGCGCAGCACCGGCAGGTCCTCCCCGAATCTGTCGCGCCAGATGCCGAGGAGGTCGGAGAGGGCCTCGCCGTTCAGTCTCCTCTGCTGCCAGGCCGCGAAGTCGGCGTACTGCACCGTCAGCTCGGGCAGCGGCGACGGGCGGCCTTCGGCGACCGCGGCGACCAGGGCGAGCAGCTCGCGCACCAGGATGTCGCCCGACCAGCCGTCGCTGACGATGTGATGCTGGGTGAGGAGCAGGAGGTGCTCCTCGGCTGCGAGGCGGACCAGGGCCGTGCGCAGCAGCGGACCCTGGGCGAGATCGAACGGGAGGCGAGCGTCCTCCGCGGCTCGCCGCGCCGCTTCGGCGCCGCGCAGCGCCGGCGGCAGGCCTGCGAGGTCGATGAGCGGCAACGCCACCGGGCCGGCCGGCCGGATTTCCTGCCAGGGCCGGCCTTCCCGGCTCGGGAAGACCGTGCGCAGCGCCTCGTGGCGGCGCACGACCTCCGTGATGGCCGCCGCGAGGACCGGCGGAGCGAGCGGGCCGGCGAGCCTCTGCGGCATGGGCAGGTTGAGCACGGGCTCGCCCGCCGCCAGCTCGTCGAGGAGCCACAGCCGCTGCTGTCCGAAGGAGAGCGGGAGGCGGCGGCCGCGCGCCACCGGGAGGAGGCGGGGCTCCGCCTGCGCGGAGGCAAGCCCGGAGTGAGTCTCGCCGGCCGCAATGCCGCTTTCGACCCGCAGCGCGAAGTCGGCGAGCGCCGGAGCCTCGAAGAGCGCCTGGGCCGGCAGATCGACGCCCAAGGTGGAGCGGATGCGGGAGAGGACGCGCATCACCAGGAGGGAGTGTCCGCCCAGATCGAAGAAATTGTCGGTCGCGCCGACGCGCTCGGCGCCGAGCATGCTCTGCCAGATCTCGGCGATCGCCTGCTCGAGCGGCGTGCGCGGCGCCACGAAGGCCCGCTCGCCGCCCGCCGCCTGTTGCCGGAAGAGGATGAGCGCCGCGCGGTCGACGTCGCCGGCCTCCGTCCGCGGCAACGCGTCGAGGACGACGAACGCCGTGGGGACGAGCGGCCCCGGCAGCCGCTCCGCCGCGAGCGCGCGCAGCGATTCCTCGTCCGGCGGCGCGCCGGCAGGCACCACGAAGACCTCGACCCGGGCGCTCCCCGGTCCGCTCGCCGGGCGCCAGGAGACGGCGGCGGCCTCCTGTACACCGGGATGAGCCGCGAGGACCGCTTCGATCTCCGCCAGCTCCCGGCGTGACACCCTCCGCCGGCCGGCGGCATCCAGGACTTGCGGCGCCGTGGCCGGTTCGATCTCCGGCAGCTCGGAGAGGCGCCGGGAGGGGGACTCCAGCGCGGCGCCGAGCAGGAGGAGGAAATTGCGGATCAGGCGCTCGATCGTCGCGCGATCGAAAAGATCGCGGTTGTACTCCACCTCTCCGGCCAGCGCCTCCTCGCTCTCGGTGAAGGCGAACGAGAGATCGAACTTGGAGGTCGCGCTCTCCAGCGGGACGACCGCAAGGCGCAACGCCTGCTGCGGCGGCTCCGCCGGGCGGCTGTGCAGCGACAGCATCACCTGGAACAGCGGCGAGCGGGAGAGATCGCGCTCCGGGCGCAGCTCCTCGACCAGCATCTCGAAGGGGAGGTCCTGGTGCGCATAGGCCGCGAGCGCCGCCTCCCGCACCTGGCGCAGGAGCGAGCGGAACGGCGGATCGTCCGCGAGGTCGACGCGCAGCACCAGGGTGTTGACGAAGAAGCCGATCAGCCCTTCGATCTCCGCCCGGTTGCGGTTGGCGATCGGCGTCCCCACCGCGATGTCGTCGTCGCCCGTCACCCGGGAGAGCAGGACGTCCACGGCGGCGAGCAGGAGCATGAACAGCGTCACTCCCTCCCGCCGGCACGCGGCGCGGAGGCGTGCCACGAGCGGTCGCGGCAGGTCGATCGCGCAGCTCGCTCCCCGCGTCGTCTGCACGGGAGGACGCGGCCGGTCGGTGGGCAGCGCGAGAGCCGCCGGGGCTCCCGCCAGCCGCTGGCGCCAGAAGGCGAGCTGGCCGGCGAGCGGCTCCCCGGCCAGGCGGTGGCGCTGCCACCAGGCGAAGTCGGCGTACTGGATGGGCAGCGGCGGCAGCGGTGCGCGGGCATAGAGCGCGAACAGCTCGCGCGTCAACACCTCCATGGACCAGCCGTCCGCGACGATGTGATGGAGGACGAGGAGGAGGACGTGCTGCGGTCCGCCGTCCGCCTCCCCGGCGAGGCGCACGAGCACCGCGCGCAGCAACGGACCGGCGGCGAGGTCGAACGGATGCGCGGCCGCGGCCGCCAGGAGCCGCGTCAGCTCGCTCTCCCGCGCGTCGTCGAAGAGTCCCGGCAGCGCGGCCAGATCCACCAGCGGCAGCGTCCAGGGGGCGGGAGGCGCAATCCACTGGCACGGCTCGCCCTCCTGCTCCCCGAACGTGGTGCGCAGCGCCTCGTGGCGCGCCACGACGCCGGAGAGGGCGGAGGCCAGGGCGCCGGGGTCGAGCGGACCGGCGATGCGCAGCGGCCAGGGGATGGTGTACGCCGCCGAGCCCGGCGTGAGCTGCTCGAGGAACCACAGCCGCCGCTGCGCGAAGGAGACGGTCTGCGGCAGAGCGGGATCCGGTCGCGGAACCGGCCGGATGGGTTCCTTGAGCGCTCGCGGTCCCATCTCGGCGGCCGCCGCCAGCCCGCGGATGACGGCGACCAGCTCGGCCACGGTGGGCGCCGCGAAGAGGCGCCGCACGGGCAGCTCGACGCCGAACGCCTCGCGCACCCGCGAGGTGACCAGCGTCGCCAGGAGGGAGTGCCCGCCGAGCTCGAAGAAGTTGTCGTGCACGCCCACCCGCGGCAGCCGCAGGACCTCGGCCCAGAGACCGGCGAGCATCTCCTCCTCCGGGGTGCGCGGCGCGGTGTAGTCCGTGGCCACGGCGCCCCGCCCGTCGCTCTCCCGCAGAGTCTCGTCGGCCAGCCGGGAGAGCGCGCCGCGGTCGACCTTGCCGGTGACGGTGACGGGCAGGCCCGCCATCATCACGAAGGCCGCGGGGAGCATCGGCTCGGGCAGGCGCTCCTTGAGGAAGGCGCGCAGCTCGGCGGGAGAAGGGGGATTGGAGATCGGAGACGGCTCCCGCGGCACCACGCAGGCCACCAGGCGCCGGTCGCCGCCGCGCCCCAGCACCAGCACCACCGCCTGCGCGACGCCCGGGTGGGCCGCCAGCACCGCCTCGATCTCCGCCGGCTCGATGCGGAAGCCGCGGATCTTGACCTGGTGGTCGCCGCGGCCGAGATATTCGATGCGGCCGTCGGCGAGCCGGCGCGCGAGATCGCCGGTGGCGTACAGCCTGGCGCCCGGCACGCTCCCCAGCGGATCGGGGACGAAGCGGTTGGCGGTGAGGTCCGGCCGCCCGAGGTAGCCGCGGGCGAGGCCGTCGCCGCCCGTGTAGACCTCGCCGGAGACGCCGAGGGGCACCGGCCGCAGGCGGCGGTCGAGCAGATGGATGCGCGTGTCGCCGATCGGCCGTCCCAGGGGCACCGGCAGATCGACCGCGGCGGGATCGGCCAGCCGCAGCGCGGTGATCATCACCGTGCTCTCGGTCGGACCGTAGCAGTTGACCACCGTGCAGCCGGGGGAGGCCGCCAGGACGGCGCGCGCGTGGGGCGCTGCGAGCGCCTCGCCGCCGGTGAAGACCTGGCGGACCGAGCGGAAAGCGTCCGGCTGCAGCTCCGCCATCTGGTGGAAGAGCGCGGTGGTGAGGAAGACGTTCGTGGTGCCGCGCCGCTCCATGGTCGCGCGCAGCTCGTCAGGAGACGGGCGGTCGCCGGGGTAGCAGACCAGGCGCCCGCCGTTGGCGAGAGCGCACCAGATCTCGAACGTCGAGGCGTCGAAGGCGAACGCGCAGACCTGCAGCATCCCGGCGCCCGGCTCGAAGGCCGCGAAGCCGCCGGCGCAGGCCAGCCGGACGACGCCGCGGTGGGTGATGCCCACCGCCTTGGGCCGCCCGGTGCTGCCCGAGGTGAACATCACGTAGGCGAGGCTGTCGGCCGCCGCCGAGGAGGCCGGAGGCAACGGCGGCGCGCCGGCGAGACCCTCCTCCCACCCCGCGTCCAGAAGGACGACCCGGGCGGCATGGGCGGGAAGGCAGTCGAGCAGAGACCGGTGGGCGAGCAGGACCGGAGCGCCGGTCTCGGCGAGGACGAGCCCCAGGCGGTCCCGCGGATGGCCGGGATCGAGCGGCACGTAGGCGCCGCCCGCCCGGAGGACGGCGAGCATCGCGACCACCACCTCCGGCGAGCGCTCGAGCAACAGGGCGACCGGCACGTCCGGCCTGACGCCGAGGGCGCGCAGGCGGCCGGCCAGACGGGAGGCGAGCGCGTCCAGCTCGCGGTAGGTCAGGCGCCGCTCCCCCTGCTCCACCGCCACCGCCTCGGGGGTGCGCGCCGCCCAGCCCGCCACCACCTCGTGCAGCGTCGCGCCGCGCTGGGCCGCGGCAGCCGTGTCGTTGTGCTCGGCGATCAGCGCGTGCCGCTCGGCGGCGCTCAGGAGGGGCAGGGCGAAGACCTCCCGGTCCGGATCGGCGGCGGCGGCGGCGAGGAGCCGCGTCAGGTGCCCCAGCAGGCGGTCGGCGGTCGTGCGGTCGAAGAGGTCCGCGTTGTGCTCCAGCTCCAAGCGCAGGGTGGAGCCGGTGTTGAAGACGGTCAGCGTGAGCTCGAACTTGGCGGTGCCGGCGTCGGCGGCGGGCAGCGGGGTGAACCGCACGCCGGCCGCCCCCGGCCGGCGCGGCGCCGCGCCCTCCACCGCCAACACCGCCTGGACGAGCGGGCCGCGCGACAGGTCGCGGTCCGGGCGCAGCTCCTCGACCAGGGTGTCGAACGGCAGCTCCTGGTGCGCGTAGGCGGCGAGAGCGGTGTCCCGCATGCGCGCGAGGAGACCGCGGAAGGTGGGCTCGCCCGCGAGATCGGCGCGCAGCACCAGCGTATTGACGAAGAAACCGATCAGGGGCTCGAGCTCGGGCCGGTCGCGGCTGGCGGCCGGCGAGCCGACGAGGAGGTCGTCCTGCCCGGTGAGCCGCGCGAGGAGCGCCGTGAAGGCGGCCAGGAGGAGCATGAACAGGGAACCCTCCGCGCGCCGCGCGAGGTCGCCGAGAGCCGCCGCCAGAGCCGGCTCCAGGAGAGCCTCCCGCCGCCGGCCGCGGAACGTCTGCGCCGCCGGCCGCGGCCGGTCGGTGGGCAGCTCGAGACCGGTGGGAGCGCCGGCGAGGCGTTCGCGCCACCAGGCGAGGAGCGCCTCGCGGCGGGCGCCGGCGAGCCAGCGGCGCTGCCAGAGCGCGAAGTCGGCGTACTGCACGGCCAGCTCGGGAAGCGGCGCGGGCCGGCCCGTCGCCGCGGTGCCGTAGAGCGCCACCAGCTCCTGGAGCAGCACGTCCGCCGACCAGCCGTCGGTGACGATGTGGTGCGCGGTGAGGAGGAGAGCGCCGTCGCCGGCCGCGCTGCGCACCAGCGTCGTGCGCAGCAGCGGGCCGGCGGCGAGGTCGAACGGCAGGGCCGCCTCGGCGCCGGCCACCGCGTCCAACGCGGCGCCGCGCAGGCCGGCAGGCAGGCCAGACAGGTCGATCCGGTGCAGGGTGGGCGGGCGCGCGGGAGCGATCACCTGGACCGGCCCTTCCGGGCCGCTCGCGAAGGTGGTGCGCAACGCCTCGTGGCGGCGCACCACGCCGGCCAGGGCGCGCTCCAGCGCGGGCTCGTCGAGCGCGCCCTCCAGGCGCAGCGCAGAGGGCGCGTTGTACACCGCCGAGCCCGGCGTCATCTGGTCGAGGAACCAGAGCCGCTGCTGCGCGAAGGAGAGCGGCGCGGTGTTCGCGGGGTTCGTGGCGGTGGCCGTCCGGGCGACCAGTGACGCCTCGCCGGCGCCTCCCGCCGCGAGCTCCGGCTCGAGGCTCTGCGCCAGGCGCTCGACCGTCGGCGCCTCGAAGAGGCGGCGCAGCGGGATCTCGATCCCCAGCGCGGTGCGCACCCGCGAGGCCACCTGCGCGGCCACCAGGGAGTGCCCGCCCAGGTCGAAGAAGTTGTCGTGGACCCCGACGCGCGGCAGCCCGAAGACGGCGGCCCAGATGGCGGCCACGGCCTCCTCCACCGGTGTCCGCGGGGGAGCGAACGTCTCGTGCGGCCGCTCCTCCCCGATGCCGCCGAGCCGGGCCAGGGTCTTGCGGTCGAGCTTGCCGTTCGGGGTCAGGGGGAGCGCCGGCAGGATGACGAACAGCGACGGCACCATGTAGTGCGGCAGGCGGTCCTGGAGGAACGCGCGCAGAGCGGCCGGCGGCGGCGCGTCCTGCCCGGCCGGGGGCGCCACGAAGCCGACCAGCCGCTTGCCCTCGCCGCCCACGTCCGCGAGCGCGAGCACCGCGGCCTCGGCCACCTCGGGATGGCGGCCGAGCGCGGCCTCGATCTCCCCCGGCTCGATGCGGAAACCGCGCACCTTGACCTGCTGGTCGATGCGGCCGAGGAAGTCCAGCTCGCCGTCCGGGCGGAAGCGCGCCAGGTCGCCGGTCGCGTACAGGCGCTCGCCCGGGCGGAGAGCGAACGGATCGGGGAGGAAGCGCTCCGCCGTGGCCTCCGGGCGGCCGAGATAGCCGCGCGCCAGGCCGTCGCCGGCCAGGTAGAGCGCGCCCGGCACGCCGAGGGGGACCGGTTGCAGCCCCGGAGCGAGGAGGTAGGCGCGGGTGCCGGCGATCGGCCGCCCGATCGTCGGCGGGCGCTCGCCGCCGCGCCGCACCGGCGCGAAGGTCGAGTACGTAGTGTCCTCCGACGGGCCGTAGAGGTCGAAGACCCGCCGCACCGCGGTCCGCTCGTAGATCTCCTGGGCCAGGGCGTTCTTGAGCGGCTCGCCGGCCAGGTTGACCGTGCGCACCGAGGGCGGCACGGCCCCTGCCGCCAGCAGCTCCGCCATGGCCGACGGCACGGTGTTGATCAGCGTCACCTCTCCGGCGGCCGGATGCCGGGCGAGGGCGAGAGCGTTCTCGGCCAGGATCACTCTGCCGCCGCGGCCGAGCGGCGCGAAGAGCTCGAAGACCGAGAGGTCGAAGCAGACCGACGTGGAGGCCAGGACGCCGGCCAGGTCCTCCGCCGGGAAGACGTCCCAGGCCCAGGCGAGGAACGCCGCGGCGTTGCGGTGCGCCAGGGC
>Ga0075436_100001153_pt1 | contig 17873 bp, 14 predicted proteins | sample RhiMethybrSRZTD5_FD_75303 | JGI IMG/M metagenome (GOLD analysis project Ga0075436, IMG submission 75303) | Populus rhizosphere microbial communities from Tennessee, USA - Rhizosphere MetaG P. TD hybrid SRZTD5 | ecosystem: Host-associated > Plants > Roots > Rhizosphere > Soil | place: USA...
GGTTTCTCGCGCCGCGGCATCTCAATATGTATGTGGAGAGATGTCGCTCAAGACGCGGCCACTGCTGCAGGGCACGTTCGGCATGGTCAGCTCGACCCACTGGCTCGCATCGCAATCCGCGATGGCGGTCCTCGAACGCGGCGGTAATGCTTTCGACGCGGCGGTCGCCGCCGGCTTCGTGCTGCAGGTTGTCGAGCCGCATCTGAATGGCCTTGGCGGGGAGGTCCCGATCATCCTGTGGGACTCGGGCGCGAAGAAGCTCGAGGTCGTATGCGGGCAGGGCCCCGCACCGCATGCGGCGACGATCGAACGCGTTCATTCGATGGGCCTCGACGAGATCCCGGGCTCCGGCCCCATCGCCGCGACCGTTCCCGGCGCTTTCGGCGCCTGGTTGACGCTTCTGCGCGAGCACGGCACCTGGCGCCTGCGCGACGTCCTCGCTTTCGCGATCGATTACTCGGGCGCGGGGCATCCGCTGCTCGCGCGCGCCGCGGACATGATCGCGACCGTCGAACCGCTGTTTCGCCGCGACTGGAAAACCTCCGCGGCGGTCTATCTCGCCGATGGCGTACCAACGGGCGGCACCCTCTTCCGGAGCTCCGACCTCGCCGCCACCTACCGGCGCCTGGTCGAGGAGGCCGGCTCCGGGACGCGCGAGCAGGAGATCGACCGCGCGCTGCGCGCGTTCTACTCGGGATTCGTCGCTGACGCGGTCGAACGCCACTGCGAGATCCCCGCCATGGACAGCTCCGGCGACGCGCACCCAGGCCTGCTGAACGCGGCCGACCTCGACGGCTGGTCGGCCCGGCTCGAGGTCCCGGTGACCGTCGACTTCGGTGCCTGGACCGTCGCCAAGTGCGGTCCCTGGAGCCAGGGGCCGGTTTTCCTGCAGCAGCTCCGCCTGCTGGACGGTTTCGAGCTACATGGCTCGGGATTCCTGTCCGCGCTGCACATCCACCTCGTGACGGAGTGCGCGAAGCTCGCCTTCGCAGATCGCGAAGCGTGGTACGGGGATCCGGATTTCACCGATGTGCCCCTCGACGACCTGCTCTCTCCCCCCTACGCGGCAGAAAGACGGACGCTGGTCGGCGATAACGCCTCGATGGAGCTGCGGCCGGGCCGCCCGCGAGACAAACAGCCCCGCCTGCCGCGGCGCGGCCGGCAGGCCTTCAGCGACGAGCACTGGACCGGCGCCGGCCGTCAGGCCGCCGGCGAGCTCGAGCGCGACACGGTGCACGTGAGCGTCGCCGACCGCCGCGGCAACCTCGTCGCCTGCACGCCGAGCGGAGGTTGGCTTCAGAGCTCGCCGGTGATAGATGGACTCGGCTTCTGCCTCGGCACGCGCGCCCAGATGTTCAACCTCGACCCCTCGCACCCGAATCGCGTCGAGCCCGGCAAGCGGCCACGGACGACGCTAAGCCCGTCGCTGGCGATGCGCGACGGCACGCCATGCCTGGCGTTCGGGACGCCGGGCGGCGACCAGCAGGACCAGTGGACGCTCGAGCTCTTCCTTGCCCACGCCGTTTTCGGGCTCGACCTGCAGGAGGCGATGGACGCCCCGATGTTCCATACGACGCATTTCCCGAGCTCCTTCGCGCCGCACGAGGCGAACCCCGGCCGGCTGCACCTCGAGGCGTTCGACGACGGTTCGGTGATCGCCGAGCTCCGCCGCCGCGGCCACGAGGTCGTCGCCGGCGACCGGTGGTCGCTCGGCCGCATGTGCGCGGTTGGCCGCGATCCCGCCACCGGCATCCTGTCCGCCGCCGCCAATCCGCGGGGCGCCCAGGCCTACGCGGCCGGTCGCTGACTGTCGCTCAGTCCAGGGGGAAGTAACAGGCGGCCTGGTGCACGCCGAGGTTCACCGTCTCGAGCGGTGGTTCGGTCTCGGCGCAGCGTGGCCGCGCCTTGAAGCACCTGGTGCGAAAGCGGCAGCCGCTCGGAGGATCGACGGGCGACGCGACGTCGCCGGTCATGATGATCCGCTCGCGCTTTTTCTCGAGCACCGGATCCGGGATCGGGATCGCCGACAGCAGCGATCCGGTGTACGGATGCTTCGGACTCTTATAGAGATCGCGCGCGGGCGACATCTCCACGACCTTGCCGACATACATGACCGCAATGCGGTCCGAGATGTGCTTCACGACTGAAAGGTCGTGCGCGATGAAGAGATAGGTCAGGTGAAACTGCTCCTGCAGCCGCTCGAGCAGGTTGATGATCTGGGCCTGGATCGAAACGTCGAGCGCCGAGATCGGCTCGTCGCAGACGATGAACGACGGGTTGACGGCGAGCGCGCGGGCGATGCCGATGCGCTGACGCTGGCCCCCCGAGAACTCGTGCGGGTAGCGCGCGGTGAAGTTGGGCGAGAGGCCGACCAGGTTGAGCAGCTCCGCGACGCGCTCCTTCTTCGCCTTCGCGGTGGCGGCGAGGTGATGGATCTCGAGCGCCTCGGCGAGAATGGCGCCGACGCTCTGGCGCGGATCCAGCGACGCGAACGGGTCCTGGAAGATGATGGCCATCTCGCGCCGCATGCGACGCATCTGGCCCGGCTTCATGCGCAGAAGCTCCTGGCCCTTGAAGTAGACCTCGCCTGACATCGGCTCGACGAGCCGGAGGATCGACCTTCCGAGCGTCGACTTGCCGCAGCCGGACTCGCCGACGAGCCCAAGCGTCTCGCCCTGGTGGATGGTCAGGTCCACACCGTCGACCGCATGGACGTGACCGACGACGCGGCTGACGACGCCTGACCTCACCGGGAACCACGTCCTGAGGCCACGGACCTCGACGAGCGGCTGAGCCGGAGTCCACTGCGCCGCCGCGGGCCGAGAAGCGGCGACCTCAGCCATGCGCGGCCGCGGAATCGAGCGACGTGCCCTGCTGCGTCACCCAGCACCGCGCGAGCTGCTCGCGGACGGGGCGCAGCTCCGGTTCCTCCTGCGCGCAGCGTGGAATCACGAACGGGCACCGCGGATGAAACTTGCAGCCGGCGGGCAGCTTCGTCATGTTCGGTGGTGAGCCTTCGATGGCGCGCAGTTCTTCGTGTTCTTCGACGTCGAGCCTCGGGATCGAACGGAGCAGCGACCAGGTGTAGGGATGCTCTGGGTGGGCGAAAACGTCCTCGGTCCGACCCTCCTCCACGATGCGGCCCGCGTACATGACGATCACTCGGTCGCACATCCCGGCCACCACCCCGAGGTTGTGTGTGATCAGGATCGTCGCGGTTCCGTGGTCGCGGTTCAGGCCGCGCAGCAGCTCGAGGATCTGGGCCTGGATGGTCACGTCGAGCGCGGTCGTCGGCTCATCCGCGATCAGCAGGCTCGGCCCCGTGCTTAGGCCCATGGCGATCATGGCGCGCTGCCGCATGCCCCCCGAGAACATGTGCGGGAACTGGGCCGCGCGCCGCGCCGCGTCGGGGATTCCGACCTGCGTGAACAGGCTGACGACCGACTGCTCAGCCCTCCGCCGGTCCTCGTGGCGGTGGATGCGCAGCGGCTCGGCGACCTGCCAGCCGGTGCGGAAGACCGGGTTCAGCGAGGTCATCGGGTCCTGGAAGATCATCGCGATCTCCGTACCGCGGATCGCCTCCATCTCGTCCTCGGACAGCTCGGTGAGCTCGCGCCCCTTGAACTTGATGCTTCCCGCCGCGATGGCGCCGGAGCGCGGCAGCAGCCGCATGATCGACAGCGCGGTCATCGACTTGCCCGAGCCGGACTCGCCGACGATGCCAAGGGTCTCTCCTGCGTCGACTGAGAACGACACCCCATCGACGGCGCGGACGGTGCCGTCCTTGACCTTGAGCTGGGTCTCGACGCCGGTCAGCTCCAGGAGGCGTCCATGCGGCATCACGACCGGAGCCTGGGGTCGAGCGCGTCGCGCAGCGAGTCGCCGAGCAGGTTGAAGCTGTAGACCGTGACGGATATCGCTGCGCCGGGCACGATGGCGAGCCACGCGTCGTTGTTGAGGAAGGTCGAGCCGGAGTTGATCATCTGTCCCCAGTCCGGTGTCGGCAGCTGGGCGCCGAGCCCGAGGAACGAAAGCGTCGCCTCGGCCAGAATCGCGAAGCCGGCAGAGAGCGAGACCTGGACGAGGATCGGGTTCATCAGGTTGGGGATGAGGTGGCGCACGATCAGCCGCCACGGCGAGGCCCCCAGCGAACGCGTGGCGGCGATGAACTCCATCTGTTTGAGCTGCAGGACGACCGCACGCACGAGGCGGGCGTACACGGGTACGGCGACGATGCCGATTGCGATCATCGCGTTGCGCAGGCCGGGTCCGAGCGCGGCGACGATGGCGATGGCGAGGATCAGGCCCGGGAAGGCGAGGAGCGCGTCGATGAGCCGCATCAGCAGCAAGTCGACCAGCCCGCCGGCGTATCCGCTCGCGAGCCCGATGATGCCGCCGGCGAACAGTCCGACGCCTACCGCGACAAACGCGACCGGCAGCGAGACGCGCGCACCCCAGAGGACGCGGCTGAAAAGGTCGCGGCCAAGCTCGTCCGTCCCGAGGAGATGGCCCGGGCTGAGGGGCGGCAGGTAGGAGTCGTCCGGGCTGGTCGCGAGCGGATCGTGTGGCGAGATCACGGGTGACAGAAGCGCGATCAGGAAAAGGATCGCCACGAGGCCGACGCCCACCGCGACCCTGCGATTCGTGCGCAGGAGACCGAGCAGCGCAACCGGCGTCCGGCGAACCGGCTCGCCCGCGGCGACGATGGTGCCGGCCTGGCTCACGAGTACGAGATCCTCGGGTCAAGCCACCCGTACACGAGATCGACCAGGAGGTTGGCGACCATGTACGAGAAGGCCGCCAGCAGGACGATTCCCTGTACGACCGTGTAGTCGCGGTTGAAGATCGACTCGACGGCGAGGCGGCCAACTCCAGGCCACGTGAACACGGTCTCGGTGACGACCGCGCCCTCGATGATGCCGCCGATCTGAAGGCCGATGATCGTGACCACGGGGATCAGCGCGTTCTTCAGCGCATGCACGAACACGACCCGCCGCCAGCTCGCGCCCTTGGCTCGCGCTGTGCGTATGTAGTCGTGGTTCAGCACCTCGATCATCGACGAGCGCGTGAACCGCATGTTGATCGCAGTGCCAGCGGTGCCGAGCGCTATCGCCGGCAGCAGGACGTGACGCAGGCTTTCGATGGGATCCTGGGTGAACGGCACGTAGCCGCCAAACGGAAAAAGGCGCAGCGAAACAGAGAGCAGGAAGATCAGGACGATGCCGATGAAGAAGTTGGGAATCGAGACGCCCGCGACCGTGATGCCGGTCGCCACCTGGTCGACAAGCGATCCCCGCCTGACCGCTGCGATGGTGCCCAACGGGATCGCGACGATGAGCGACCAGAGCAGCGACACGATGCCGAGCTCGAGCGTCGCCGGCAGCCGGTCAAAGATCGCGCCCGTGACCTGTTCGTGAGTGGTGATGGACCTGCCAAGGTCGCCCTGCGCAAGGCGCCCAAGCCAGATTCCGTACTGGACGTAGAGCGGCTTGTCGAGGCCGAGCTGCTGGTGGATCTCTGCGATGGCCTGAGGCGTGCGGTCCTCGCCCAGCATGATCAGCGCCGGGTCGCCGGGCGTCAGGTGGATGAGCATGAAGACGCCGATCGTGACCAGGAAGGCGACCGGCACCATGAGCAGCAGGCGGCGAACGACGTACGCCGTCATGCCGGATCAGGCGCCGGCGCTGAACCTGGTCTGAACACGCAGCTCGGTTCTAGCTCTTCCAGACCCCCGCCATCCGAATCATGAGATCGGGGTAGAGGACGAAGCCGTTGATCTTCGTGTTGGAGATCTGGGCGCTGACGCCGAACGTGGTGAACACATACGGCGCGTCCTGGACGATCTGCTTCTGCGCGTTGTCGTAATCCTGCTTGCGCTTGCTCTCATCGGCAGTCGTGCGCGCGTCCTCGAGCCAGCCGTCGACCTGCGGGTTGCTGTACAGGCTGTCGTTGAAGCTGCCGTCGGTGTGCCACCACGCGTAGGTGTTTCCGTCGGGATCGATGCGTCCCGACCAGTTCACGTTGCAGGCCTGGAACTGGTGGTTCGCGCATTCCTGCTCGTAGGTCGCGAACTCCTCTGTCTGGATCTGCATGGTGATGCCGGCCTGGGCCAGCTCGGACTGCAGCAGCTGCGCCTCCTGCTGGTTCACCGGGTCGGACGTGGTCTTGAAGGTGAAGGTGAACCCGGTGGCCATGGACTTCGCCTTCGCCACGTCGGCGTGGTCGTAGATCTTCTCGCTGGAATCGAACGCCCAGCTCGACGGCGGGATCGGCCCGTAGGCGATGACGCCGATGTTGAAGTTGATGTTCTTCAGCACCGCGTAGCGATCGACCGCCTGCGCGACGGCCTGGCGCTTGGCCGGGTCGTTGAACGGCGGCGCGCCGGTGTTGAGCTCGAAGCCGTTGAACCCGATCGCGGGCGTGTCCTTGTAGATGAAGTTCGAGTCGTTCTTGATCGAGGCCACGTCCTTCGGGGCGATCACGCGTGCGATGTCGACGTCACCGGTCTTCAGCGCTGAGAGGATTGCGTTGACGTCCGGGATCGCGCGGTAGGTCAGCCCATCGAGGTAGGGCAGGCCGGAGCGCCAGTAGTTCGGGTTGCGCTTCAGGGTCAGGTGGTCATTGCGCTTCCACTCGACAAACTCGAAGGGACCGGTGCCGGCGCCCATGGGCGCGAGCGAGAAGTTCGCGCCGCCCTTGGTGACTGCGTCCATGGACAGCATCATTCCGGCGCGGTCGACCAGGGTCGCGAGCAGCGTCGCGTCGGGCTTGCTGAGGTGGAATACGACGTGGCTGTCGTCGACGACCTCGACGCTCGCCACGCTCTTGAGGTCCGACTTACGGCGAGAGTTCGCGCCTGTCTGGTAGCGCTCGATGTTGTCCTTGACGGACTTACCGTTGAAGGGCGTGCCGTCCTGGTACTTGACCCCGGTGCGCAAGGTGAACTTGTAGTTCATCGGGTCCGACGTGTCCCAGTCCGTCACAAGGCCCGGCTGGATCTTCAGCGACGGGTCGATGGTGAACAGCGAGTCGTACATGTTGTAGAAGACTTCGCGTTCGACCAGGAGTGACGAGTCGAGGGGATCGAGCGTGTGCAGCTCGCTCTCCAGGGCGATGGTCGCCGTGCCCCCCTTCTTGGGTGTTCCACCCTGCGCCGAACCGCCTGTGCTGCTCCCGCAGGCGGCCACGAATAAAAGGACCACGATCCCAGCGGCGATTCGATTCATTTTTCCGAAATCCCCCAGCAGCCCGGATCCTGCGCGTCCGGCTCATTGCGGTCTTACGGCGCGGTCAGGCTCTCTGTCAACTTACACCTCGCGCGGACCCCGCGTAACCGGGCCCGGACAGCGCGCTGCGCCCTGGCCAACGGTAGATTGAAGCCGTGGCCGAAACTCTCAATCACCTCCTCGAGCACGGCGAGCCGGACGCGGTGGCGATCGCGGTGCCCGACGGGCCCGTGCTGACTTATCGAGGGCTGCGTGAGGAGGTCGAGCGCACCGCTCACGCCCTCACCGAGTTCGGCCTGGGGCGCGGCGACACTATTGGCTTCGTCCTTCCCAACAGCATCGAGACGATCGTCGTCTTCCTCGCCTCGGCGACCGCCGGCACCGCCGCTCCTCTCAACCCCGCCTACAAGGAGGACGAGTTCCGCTTCTATCTCGAGGACACGAACGCGAAGGCCCTGATCCTTCGCCCAGGCGAATCGGAAGCCGCGCGCAGCGCAAGGGGCAAAGACGTGCTCCTCATAGAGGCGTCGACCGACGACCGCGGCCGCGTGACTTTGAGCACGAACGGCACGAAAGCCCGGCCCGGGCGCACCCCCGCAGCCGATCCTCAGCCTGACGACATCGCCCTGCTGCTTCACACGAGCGGCACCACCAGCCGGCCCAAGCAGGTCCCGCTGCGACACCGGAACCTTCATTTCTCGGCGCAGAACATCGCGGGCACGTACGACCTCGGTCCAGAGGATGTCGCGCTGTGCGTGATGCCGCTGTTTCACATCCACGGCCTGATGGCCTCGACCATGGCGACCCTCAGCTCGGGCGGCGCCGTCATCGTCCCGCAGAGGTTCGATCCGATGACCTTCTGGCAGGCGGTCCGGAGTCAGCGCGCGACCTGGTATTCGGCAGTCCCGACCATCCACCAGATGCTCCTGATGCGGTTCCGCGGGGAGCGGCCGGCAGGAGCCGAGGGCCTGCGGTTCATACGCTCGAGCTCGTCGGCCTTGTCGAAGGAGACCATGCAGCAGCTCGAGTCCGCATTCGGCGCGCCCGTCGTGGAGGCCTACGGCATGACCGAGGCCTCCCACCAGATGGCGTCGAACCCGCTGCCGCCGGCGGACCGCAGGGCCGGGACCGTCGGCCGCGCGACTGGCATCGACGTCGGCGTCATGGGCGAGGACGGAGCGCTGCTCGCAGCTGATTCACCAGGCGAGGTCGTCATCAAGGGGCCGAGCGTGATTGACGGCTACGCCAACAACGCCGCCGCGAACTCCGAGGCCTTCGTCGACGGCTGGTTCCGCACCGGCGACCAGGGCCATCTTTCTCGCGACGGCTACCTCTCGCTGATCGGCCGCCTCAAGGAGATGATCAACCGCGGTGGTGAGAAGATCGCGCCGCGCGAGATCGACGACGTCCTCCTCAAGCATCCCGCCGTCGGCGAAGCGGTGGCCTTTGGGACGCCCCATGAGAAGTGGGGCGAAGAGGTGGCCGCGGCCGTCGTGCTGAAGGGCGAGGCGACCGAACGGGAACTGATCGCATTCGCCCGCGAGCGGCTGGCCGACTACAAGGTTCCGCGCCGGCTGTACATCGTCGACCAGATACCGCGCACGGCGACAGGCAAGATCCAGCGCCGCGCTGTCGCCAGCGCCCTCAACGAAGCGTGACCGTCGCGATCGTCGGGGCCGGAGCAATCGGCGGCCTCCTCGGGGCTCACCTGGCCAGGGCGGGCGAAGAGGTGATCGTCATCGCTCGCGGCGCGCACCTCCAGGCGATGCGCGAACGCGGGATCACGGTGCGCAAAGGCGGCGGAGTCTTCACGGCGCGGCCGGCGCTCTGCACTGACGAAATGGCCGCCGTGGGTGACGCCGGCGTGGTCTTCATAACGCTCAAAGCGCACAGCATTCCCGCCTCGGCGCCGGCCATCGGCGCCGCCCTGCGGCCGGAGGCCTCGGTGGTCCCCGCGATGAACGGCGTGCCCTGGTGGTTCTTCCCCGACCGGCATCTCGAGTCGGTCGACCCGGGAGGCGTCATCGCCCACAGCATCCCGCGCGACCGCGTGGTGGGCAGCGTTGTCTACCCGGCCGCGACGATCGTCGAGCCTGGCGTGATCGAACACGAAGAGGGCAACCGCATCTCCCTCGGCGAGCCCGACGGATCGCGGAGCGAACGGGTCGAGGCGATCAGCAGGATGCTCACCGCGGCCGGCTTCAAGGCGCCGGTCCAGACGCGACTCGCTCCAGAGATCTGGCTGAAGCTGGTCGGGAACGCGACCCTCAATCCGGTCAGCGCGATCACCCGGACGACGCTCGGCGCGATGCTCGGCTCGCCGGACGGAAGAAGCCTCATCGAGGCGCTTATGAGAGAGGTCGATGGGGTCGGACGCTCCCTCGGCATCGAGCTGCCGGTCTCGATCGAAAAGCGGATCGACGGCGCGGCCGGCACCGGCGAGCACAGGACTTCGATGCTCCAGGACCTCGAGGCCGGGAAGCCGCTCGAGCTGGACGCACTGCTGGGCGCGGTGATCGAGATCGCGGAGTGGAACGAGGTCGCCGTGCCGGGGCTGCGCGCGCTGTACGGCCTGGCGAGACTGACCGAAGCCTCGGCGAGACCGAGGACCTAGGCGGGTCTGGTCCTGATCGATACCGTCCGGCCCGAGCGCCGCGATCGCTCGGCCGCGAAGACCATCCGGTGGCTCTCGAGTGCCTCCTCGGGATCCGTGATCAGCGAGGGATCCTCACGCACGATCGCCTGCAGGAACGCGTTCACAACCCCTGCATCGCCGCCGCCGTGGCCTTCGGCGGCGGTGTGACCTTCAGCGCCTGACGCGCCGGCGTTCGTATCGATCGTCCGCACCGTCTCGGTGAGGAAATCGAAGACTTCGAGGTATCTGCCGTCACCGGTGATCTCGGCGTTGGTGCAGAAGACGTCGTCCACGCGCCCCCTGGGGCGTGTGAACGCGGTCATCGTGAGGGCGGCGGTCCGGCCTCCCTCGAATTCCATGTTCACAACCTGGTGGTCGACGACATCGTTGTCGCTGCTGAACACGCAGCGGCCATACGGCCCGGTCCGCAGCTCGCGCTGGAGTGACTCGCGGTCGGGGTACGGCGTCAGAACATCGAGCGGCCACCCGGTCTGCCCGGCTTCCAACAGGCCGGTGTAGAACCGAGCCGCCGAATAGGGGCAGCTCTCCTCCACCCCGCATTCAACGCACCGATCGCCCGCGCCCGCGGGTTTGTCCTCGGCTCGGAAGTGGGTCAGCGAGCCAAACGAGGACACGAGCGTGCAGGGTCGGCCCATGATGTGGCGAATCCAGTCGAGGTCATGGCACGACTTGGCCAGGAGCATCGAGGAGCTCTGCGCCTCCCGCCGCCAGTTGCCTCTCACGAATGAGTGCGCCTGGTGCCACCAGCCGACGGGCTCCAGGCGCCTGATGCTCGCGACCTCACCGCACTGGCCCGAGCTCAGAAGCGCCTTCAGCGCGCGCGTGTACGGCGTGTACCTCAAGACATGGCAGACGGCGAGCAGGACGCCGTTGCGCCTGGCCGCCCGCACGATCCGACGACACTCGACCTCTGTGGTCGCCATCGGCTTCTCGAGCAGGATGTGATAGCCGCGCCCCGCAAAGGCGAGCGCAGGCTCCGCGTGCTCGCGGTCGAGCGTGGCGATCACCACAGCGTCGGCCAACCGCGGCATGGAGGCCAGCTCGCGCCAATCGGCGAGCTGACGCGGAGCATCCACGCCGACTTCGCCGCCCAGACGCGCCCGGTATTCAGCCCGTGGCTCGGCGATCGCCACGACGGACGCCCCACCGCCGGTGAGAAGCCGCGCGTACGCGGTGCCGCGGCTGCCGGCTCCGACGACCGCGACGGTGATCGGTCCCGATTTCTCGATCCGCAACGGGCTCATTAATAGACTGAACTCTCGCATGCCACTGAGGCGGGTGATGATCCTGCTGATTCTGTCCGGGGCGGTCGGCCGCTTCGGTTATCAGATGGCGAGGAGCCCGGTTCTGCCCCTGTTCGGTCACAGCCTCGGCGCCTCAGGTGCCTTTCTCGGCCTCATCGTTGCCGCCTCGACGCTCACCGGCGTGCTCCTGAAGCTCCCGGCCGGAGCCCTGTCTGACGTGTGGGGCCGCCGTGTCCTGCTGCGCGTGGGCGCGATCTTCTTTGCCGTCCCGCCGTTTCTCTACGTTTTCGTCCACTCCGCCGATGCCCTGCTGGCCCTGCGCTTTGTGCACGGCATGGCGACCGCCATCTACGGCCCAGTCGCGTCGGCGGTGGTCGCCGGCCTCTCGACAAGGGGCCGCGCCGCCCGCCTCGGGTTTCTGGCCTCGGCGCAGGACATCGGCAGCGCGTCCGGCCCGATCCTCGGCGGCCTCATCCTGGCCTGGACGACGTCCTTTTACGACGTCTACTGGCTGGTCGGACTGGTCGGCGTCGTTGCGATGGTGATGATCTGGACGCTGCCGGTCGAGGCGACTGACGGACAGGATTCGCCGCCGCAGGCCGTCCCAGGCCATCGCTGGGAACAGTTTCGGGACGGGCTCGCGCAGGTCGTCACCTCGCCGCCTGTGCTGCTCACGTCGGCGATGGAAGCGTCGATGTGGCTCGGCTATGGGGCTTACCTGGCGTTCTTCCCGATCTACGGGCGCGCGATCGGCCTTTCCGTCGCGGGCATAACGGTGATCCAGGGGATCCTGCTTTTCACCAGCTTCCTCTGGAAACCGGTCGGAGGCTGGGTGTCGGACCGCATCGGGCGCAAGCCGATGATCAGCCTGGGGCTTGCCCTGGGAGCCATCGCCCTGCCGGCGATCGTGACCGCGCGCAACCCCCTGATCCTCGGCGGGCTGAGCTTCGCTCTGGGCCTTTCAGTCGCCACCGTCACGCCATCGACCAATGCGCTCGTGGCGGACCTGGTGAAGTCGCGCAGCCTCGGTGCCGCAATGGGAGTGTTTGGCACGATCTGGGATTCAGGCGAGGCGCTCGGCCCAATCCTCGCGGGCGCCCTGCTCGGGGCTCTGACCTACAGCTGGTCCTTCGCAATCATCGCCGCGGTCATGATCGCGGCCATGCTGGTGTTCCAGGTCGGCGTGCGCGACCCCACCGTGCCCGCGGCGAACGTACACTCGTGCTAATGTAGCGACTGTTACACCCGCTGGCGCTGCGGCGTGGAGGAAACATGGCCAGGGATACAGCAACGACGCCGACCACCGCCACCTACGACGGCCCTACGAAGATGCTGATCGCGGGTGAGTGGCGTGACGCTGCGGATCACGAACTGATCGCGGTTGAGAATCCCGCGACCCGCGACGTAATCGCCCAGGTCCCGCGGGGCCGCACGGCGGACGTCGACCAGGCGGTCCGCTCGGCCAATGAGGCTTTCCCGGCCTGGCGGGCAACGCCGCCACGGGAACGTGGCCGAATGCTCAGCGCGATCGGCGCCGCCCTGGAGATTGAACGCGAGTCGATCGCTCGCACCATCGCTCAGGAGACTGGAAACGCCATCCGCCCGCAGTCCAGGCCGGAGGCGAACACCGCGGCGGACGTGTTCAAGTATTTCGGCGGCCTGGCGAGCGAGCTGAAGGGCGAGACGATTCCGCTCAACAACCAGCTTCTCAGCTACAACCTCCGCGAGCCGCTGGGCGTCGTCGGCGCGATCATCCCGTGGAACTCACCGGTCTCGCTGGGCGCGATCAAGATCGCGATGGCACTGGCCGCCGGCAACACCCTGGTCCTCAAGGCGGCGGAGGATGCCCCGCTCGCCGTGCTGCGAATGGCGGACGTGTGCGCCAAGCACCTTCCCAAGGGCGTCCTCAATGTCGTGACCGGTTTCGGCGAAGAGGCCGGCCGCGCCCTGACAGGCCACCCCGGCATTCGCAAGCTGTCCTTCACCGGCTCGACTGAGGTCGGCCGCGACGTGATCCGCGCCTCCGCGGACACGATCGTGCCGGTGTCTCTCGAGCTGGGTGGAAAGAGCCCGGTCATCGTCTTCCCCGACGCCACCGACGACGCAGCGATCGACGGAGTGATCAGCGGCATGCGCTTCACGCGACAGGGGCAGTCGTGCACGGCGGGGTCCCGCTTGTTCCTGCACAAATCGATCGTCGACGACTTTCTGGGCCGCCTGGTTGGAAGGCTGGACAAGCTCGTCGTCGGCGATCCGCTCGACGAGCGCACAGACATGGGGTCACTCATCAACCGCAAGCAGTTCGACCGCGTTTGCGGATACATCGAAGACGGCCTGGGGCAGCCGAATGTCCAGGTGGCCATGGGCGGGTTGCCGGACGACCGCGATGGCGCCCATGGATTCTTCGTGCATCCAACGGTGTTCGCCAACGTCAGCAACGACTGGCGCATCGCCCGCGAAGAGATCTTCGGGCCGGTGCTGTGCGTCATCCCGTGGACCGACGTCGAGGACGCGATCCGCATGGCGAACCAGTCGCACTACGGCCTGGCCGCCTTCGTGTGGAGTCACAACATCAGCGCTGCGCTCAACGCCGCGCATGCGATCGAGGCGGGCTGGGTCCAGGTCAACCAGGGGATCGGGCAGATCCTCGGGCAGTCCTACGGCGGCGTAAAGGAGAGCGGGTTCGGGCGCGAGATGTCGCTCGAGGGCATGCTCGAAGGCTTCACGCAGCGACGCAGCGTGACCATCAACCTGGCGTTCTAGCGCATGCGAGTCCTGGAGCTATCATCAACCCGGAAAATGGCCGGCTCGGTCGACAGCTTCACGCTTCTTGTGTATCGCATGCCCGCAAAGCCAACCGCGGCGCGGGTCGCGGTGTGGCGCCAGCTCAAGAAGAGCGGCGCGATCTACCTGCAGCAGTCGGTCTGTGTCTTTCCGGATGGGCGAGCACTGCGCAAGGAGCTCGAGCCGACGCTGCAGCGCATCGCCGCCGGCAAGGGCGAATACCACCTGCTGCCGCTGCGTTCGCTCGACGCGTCGGAAAAGGCGAAGCTGATCCAGCAGTTCCAGGATCAGACCTCCAACCACTACCAGGAGATCATCGAGAACTGTGAGGTCAACTTCACCAAGGAGATCGAGTTCGAGACTTTCCGAAAGAACTTCACGTACGAGGAGGCGGAGGAGATCCGCGCGGAGTTCGAGAAGATCGTGGCCTGGTATGAGCGCGTCCTGCGCCGCGACTGGTTCGGCGCTCCGAATCAGGGCAAGGCCAAGGAATGGATCGACCGCTGTGAGACGCTGCTCGAAGAGTTCGAAGGCAAGGTGTTCGAGCGCCAGGAAAAGGCCGGGCGAGAAGCGTTGCTGTCCGCCGACGGCACCGCCGCCACCGTCAGCACCAGGCGTCGACGCCGGCCGCGCGTGATCACAGGTTCAAAGACCAACGGCCGGTATTCACGCCAGCGCACCGCGGGAGGCGCGTAGGCCGGGTCGTCAGTCGGCGATCGGAGCCCTCGTCTCGTCGGTCACCGCAGGCTCGTGGTTCTGGTGGTCCTCGAGGATCACGTCGACCGCCCCCGCCGCACTTGCCGCCGGGGTGCGCTTCGAGCCCTGGCGAAGGCTGCCGGAAAGGCTGATCGCCATCGCGGCCACGACCCCCAGGACCAGCAGCCAAGCGGCGATGCCCTTGCCGGTCGCCTCGTGGTCGACGAACACCGCGATCGCCAGCAGGGCGGCGACGGCGGCGGTGGCCAGCGCGCCATCATCGATGAACAGTCCCCAGACCTCGTTGGCGGCCGCGCGCACAGCGCGGAGGACCCGGACCTCGACGGTGAACGAGGTCGGGTGCCGCAGGACCCACACCGCAATGAGTGAGAGCAGCCCGTAGGCCGCGATCAGCGGTATCAGGCTGACGTCCTCGTTCCACCACGTGACGCCGAGACCCTCGCCGGCGAAGAACGTGCCGAATGACGTCAGCAGGATGCCCACCACGTACTTCATCGTGTTCTCAGGCACAGCCGTCAGCGGAGCGCGGAAGATGACGCCCGCGGCAACCACCACGATCAGCGATGCCGCCGCGCCGATGGCCGCCGCGGACACGTTCCGCAGACCACCGAGCGCAATCACGATGAACACGACCTCCAGCCCTTCCAGAAAAACACCGCTGAGAGCCGTCGAGACGCCGACACCGTCGAGCGCAGCCGCGCCCCGTCCGCCATTGCTCGATACGAGCATCTCGCGAGTCTCAGCGAATGCTTTCGCCTCGTCGTGGAGCGCCTTGAGGCCGCTCGACCGCAGGATCGCCTTGTGCAGCCACTTCAGGCCGAAGAGCAGCAGAAAGACACCGACCAGGGTGCGCACGATCGCGAGGTCGATGTGTGAGCTGATCGCAAAACCGAAGCCCACCGTGAGGATGGTCAGGGCGACCAGGCCGGCAGCGGTTCCGGCGAACGCGCTGCGCCAGCCCTTGAACATGCCGACAGCGAGAACGATGGTCAGCGCCTCGACCCACTCGACTCCCGCGGCGAGAAAGGTGGCGGCAACGATCAGGGCAACGCTCATCTAGGCCGCAACCCCCACATCCGTATGAATGGGCATTCGAATGGAACACATGATACAACAAACACCCGTTTATCTCGACCGCGGCAGGCCCTCGGACGAGGCGCGAGATGGCCCTCAGTAGATCGTGTAGCCGCCGTCAACGACCATCGAATCGCCGGTGTGAAAACCCTGGTCGGGGTCGGCCAGGAATGCCGCAACGGCCTCGAAATCCTTCGGCGTTCCCCACCTCCGCAAAGGGGTTCGAGCGGTCGTGGCCTGGACGAACTTTTCGGAGCCGGCGTGGTCTCTTGCAAGCATCTCGGTTTCAGTCCATCCCGGCAGCAGCGCATTGCACCGAATGTGATTCCTTGCGAGCTCCACGGCCAGCCCCCGGCAGAGCGCGAGGAGGGCCGCCTTGGATGCCGAATAGGCGAGACGCCCCGGCGTGCCGTGGATCGCGGACGTGGACGAGACCGCCACCAGCGCGCCCGGCCGATCGAGGCTGATCATCTGCCGGGCGGCCTCGCGCATGCACAGCAGCGCGCCCTCGAGGTTGACGCCCATCACGCTTCGCCATTCATCGAGCGTCAGGTCGACGAAGCGGGTCCGTTCGCCGCCCACGCCTGAGTTGGCGATCAGTGCATCTATGGGTCCAAGGTCCTGCATGGTGTTGCGTGCAGCGGCGGCCACGTCGGCCTCTCGTGTGACGTCGCACGAGTAGGCGTGCGCATTGGCCCCGAGGCTCTGCAGCTCGGCAACCGCGGCGGCGCTCTTCTCAACGTCGCGAGCCCAGATCGCAACCGCCGCACCCGCGCGCGCCACTCCACGCGCGAGACCGAGCCCGATTCCACGATTACCGCCGGTAACCACGACGACGCGGCCGGCCAGCATCAGCGAAATGTATAGTATGTGACAGTGCGACGCTTGCTACATTTCACTGTCGGCACGAGCGTCATCTGAGGGGGGAGAACAAAGACATGCCCTTCGTCCACATCATCATGGAACCGCGCGACGGCGAAACCAAGCACCGCATCGGGCGCGAGATCGCCGACGCGATGGCGGAAGGCACGAACAACTCGCTCGACGGCATTCAGATGATCTTTCATGACGTGCCCCGACCCGACTACGTGCGTGGTCTCGTGCACGCCGCCAGGCGACCACGGAGCACGGAGACGCCGAAGCGGGCGGAGCACGTGACGGTCGCCCGCCTGAGAATGGAAGACGAGGCCGCCTACGTCGCGTTCCGCCGCGACCACACCAACCCCGCGCTCGCACGGCAGGCCGGGTTCGTCTCTACGATGCTGCTGCGTCTCGGCGGAGGCGAGTACCTGCTTCTGAACAAGTGGCAGTCCGAAAGCGACGCGCGGGCCTGGTTGGACAGCAGCGAGCACGCCGAGATCGAGAAGCTGGCCAAGCAGGTGAAGGGCTACGAGCGCGTCGAGGCCCAGGGCGCGGCGCTGGTCCACCAGCAGTTCGGGCCCAACGGAGGCAAGGTCCTCGACGGATCTCCGGCCGACGGCCGGCAGGCGCTGGCCGCGGGCAAGGGCTGACGGACGGCCTCATGCAAGCACCCGGGATCCTTCTCTGGTCCGAGCCGTCCTCGCAGGAATTCCTCCGCCTGGCCACGCTGGCGGAAGAGCTGGGCTACTCCGAGCTCTGGTACACGGACATCCGGTTCGAGACCGACGCTTACGTCAACCTCGCTCTCGCGGCCGAGCGCACGAAGCATGTGCTGCTGGGCCCCGGCGTGAGCGACCCCTACACCCGCCATCCCGTGATGCTCGCCGCCGCGATGGCGACGCTCGACCAGGTCAGCGGCGGCCGCGCCGTTGTGGGTCTCGGCACCGGCTCCCAGCTGAACCGGCTCGGCATGGTCCAGGACCGCCCCGTCCGCGCGCTTCGCGAGGCGATCGAGATCCTTCGCTCCCTGTTCGCGGGCGACACCGTGAGCTACGAGGGTGAGATCTTCAAGGCGTCCGGCGGCAAGCTCAACTTCAAGCCAGTGCAGCCGTCCATCCCGATCTTCATCGCGAGTCACAGCACCCAGACCCTGAAGCTGTCCGGCAAGATCGCGGACGGTGTCCTGCTCGCGAACATGGGGCGGCGCGAGGCGATCGAAAGCGCGATCGCGCGGCTGCAGGAGGGTGAGCGGGAGGCCGGCCGCGCAGCCGGCTCGGTCGCGATTCACCTGCGCCTCGAGGCATGCATCTC
>Ga0075436_100001155_pt1 | contig 17871 bp, 12 predicted proteins | sample RhiMethybrSRZTD5_FD_75303 | JGI IMG/M metagenome (GOLD analysis project Ga0075436, IMG submission 75303) | Populus rhizosphere microbial communities from Tennessee, USA - Rhizosphere MetaG P. TD hybrid SRZTD5 | ecosystem: Host-associated > Plants > Roots > Rhizosphere > Soil | place: USA...
TCTCCCGCCATGGCCACGATGCGGCCTTGATCGTGCAGACGTTTGATGAGTTCGGCTTTTTGCTGAGGGCGAATTTCCGCTTCGACCTCTTCGATTCCCAACTGTTCCGCGATCCGGCTCGCTGTGCTCTTCAGGTCGCCTGTGGCCATAACGATGCGCACGCTATCTTTACGAAGCGCCTTCAGCGCATCTAAAGTGGATTCCTTGACGGAGTCGGCGAGCGCGATGACACCAACCACCTGATCGTTCACTGCAACGGCAACAAGGCTAGTCGCGGCGATGCCATCGACGCCATGACCCCCATAGAGAGTTTGCCCGGTTCCCTGTTTTACTCCTTGTTGTTGCAGATAACGCCCACTGCCTACCAAGACGCGGTCTTGAAGCACTCGCCCTTCTGCGCCGCCTCCTGGAGTAGCGCGGAAATCTTTGCTCGGGGCAAGCTCCAGGCCATTCTCGCGTGCAGCCCTGACAATTGCACGGGCAAAGGGATGCTCACTGGCCTGTTCGATGCTCGCAGCGAGTTGCAGAAGCTGTTCGTTAGTGAGACTCCCTCCTTCAAGAGCGCTAACGGAGACGACTCGTGGCGCACCTGCGGTAAGCGTTCCCGTTTTGTCGACGACGAGCGTGTCGACGCGCGCTAGCGTTTCCAGCGCTTCAGCGTTGCGCACAAGGACGCCCGCATGCGCCCCGCGCCCGACCGCGACCATGATGGACATCGGCGTCCCCAGTCCGAGCGCACACGGGCACGCAATGATCAGTACAGAAACCGCCGCGACGAGCGCGTGAGCAAAGCGCGGCTCGGGACCGAAGAACAACCAGCCAAAGAACGCCAGCGCCGCTGCGAGCACCACGGCAGGAACAAAGTACGAGGCGACGCGGTCCGCGAGGCGCTGCATCGGCGCCCGGCTGCGCTGTGCCTCGCTGACCAGCTTCACGATTTGCGCCAGCATGGTTTCGCTGCCCACGCGCTGCGCTTCCATCACGAAGCTGCCGCTGGTGTTCAACGTGCCGCCGGTAACGCTGTCGCCCGCCTTTTTCTCGACCGGCATCGGCTCACCGGTGACCATCGACTCGTCAATCGCGCTCGCGCCCTCGCAAATTACGCCGTCCACGGGAATGCCCTCGCCCGGGCGCACACGCAATCGGTCGCCCCGCTTCACCTGGTCGAGCGCCACATCTCTTTCCCCGCCATCCCCCGCCAGCAAATGTGCTTGTTGCGGAGCCAGATTCAGCAGCGCACGAATCGCGCCGCTCGTCCGCTGCCGGGCACTTAATTCCAGAACTTGCCCGAGCAAGACGAGCGTCGTAATCACCGCCGCCGCTTCGAAATAAACCGGAGCCGCGCCCTCCATTCCGCGGAAGGAGGCTGGAAACGCTCGCGGGAAGAACGTCGCGACGACGCTCTCGACATACGCCGCGCCCGTTCCCAGGCCAATCAGCGTAAACATATTCGGGCTGCGGTTGACGAGCGAAGCCCAGAAGCGCTCGAAAAACGGCCAGCCGCCCCATAGCACCACTGGCGTGGCCAGCACAAATTCGAGCACGTTGCGAACGCTGTGCGACAGCCGCAAACCGAGCGCATCGCCAAACATCGAGAGGACCAGAACGGGCAGCGACAAAGCCGCGCTGACCCAGAAGCGCCGCCGCATCGAGTCATACTCGGGATCGGCCTCCACCTCCGCGAAAACATCCATCGGTTCGAGCGCCATCCCGCACTTCGGGCACGAGCCAGGACCGATCTGCACGACTTCTGGGTGCATCGGGCAGGTGTAGCGCACCCCTTGCGCATTCGTTGGCGGCGCCGAAGCGTGCGCGCTGCCCGGCGCATGCTGCATCTCACTTTGCTTGGTAGTGTGAGCAGGAGCAGCGGTATGGGCGTGTGGGTGCCCCTGTCCGTGCCCATGTTCCATTCCCGCAGTTCCAGGAGCCGCCAGAAACTCCCCAGGATTTTGCGCGAAGCGTTCAGCGCACCGCTTCGAGCAGAAATAATAAGCCTGCCCTTTATGCTCGACTTTGCCTGCGGCCTTCGCAGGATCCACCGTCATTCCGCACACGGGGTCTTTGACCTTCGGCGGGCCTGACAAAATCGGCAGGCTTGCGCCAGCTGGCTTCGGGTTCGTGGGCAGATCGGACATGTCGTTATATTAGATGATTTCGGGTTACATCCGAATTCATCGGAATTCTCAACGCGGCTGGTATACTTCGGGCTGCCGGAGAGCTTCGAGGAGTTACGCCTTGTCTTCCCCAGCGACTTCAACCGCCAATGTATCGTCGCCCTTGCGCGTTGACGCGCTGGTGAAGCGTTTCGGCCCGGTGACTGCGCTCGATGGCGTCACCATCGAACTCCGCAGCGGTGAATGCCTAGGGCTCCTCGGTCCAAACGGAGCCGGCAAGAGCACCTTAATTCGCAGCATTGTGGGCCGCGTCATTCCAGACGCCGGCGCCATCACCATCTTCGGAGCGCCCGCTGACTCCGCTGCGGCGCGCAACTCGCTCGGATGGATCCCGCAGGAACTCGCGCTCTATCCGCGACTCACCTGCAGCGAGAATCTTCAGTCCTTCGGCCGCTATCACGGACTCGGCGGCGCGCCGCTCGAGGAAGCGGTCGCGCGTTGCCTCGGCTGGGCGACGCTCACCGATCGCGCAAGCGAACTCGTCAAAAATCTCTCCGGAGGCATGAAGCGTCGCCTCAACATGGCGGCCGGCCTCATTCACCAGCCGAAGCTTGTGCTCATGGATGAGCCCACCGTGGGCGTCGATCCGCAATCGCGCAATCACATTTTCGAAATGATCGAGAAGCTGCATGCCGATGGCATGTCGCTCATCTACACCACGCACTACATGGAAGAAGCCGAGCGCCTCTGCGACCGCGTCGCCATCATCGATCACGGCAAAATCATCGCGCTGGGCACGCACGCCGACCTGGTTCGCACGGCCTTTGGCTCGCGTAGCCAGGTGCTGGCGCGTTTCGCCGGAGCGGACGAGCGCGTTGCCTCCTGGGTGGCGCAGCGTGGCGGGCACGCCGTGGACGGCGCGGCGCAATTCACCATAGAGCACCCCGCGGAGATTGCCGCTCTTCTCGAAGCTTCGTCGAAAGCCGGACTCGAGCTGATCGACGTTTCCATCCGCAAGCCGAATCTCGAATCGGTTTTCCTGCACTTGACCGGAAGGGAGTTGCGCGATTGATTTCACCCATCGTTCGCACCGCCATCGTTTCCCTGCGCCGCGACCGCGGTGCTCTAGCGCTAAGTTTTCTCCTGCCGGTCGTTTTCTTCAGCATCTTCGCGGTCATCTTTGGCGGACGCCGCAACACCACTCCCAAAGTCAGCGTTCTCGTTGTGGATGAAGACCGCAGCCGCGCCTCCCAACGGCTGGTTCAAGGCTTAAAGGAAGAGGGATCGCTGGTCGCGAAGATCCGGCCCGAGCCGGTTAAAGGAGCTGAACAACCGGAATACACGGCAGCCACGGCGGAGGCCGCGGTCAAAGCGGGAACCGCCTCCGTTGCGATAATCATTCCGCACGGGTTCGGCGAGAACCCCATTGCGTTCGGTCCAGCAGATGCCAATCGCCCAAAGATCCAGTTGCTCGAAGACAGCAGCGACATGGTTGCGCCGCAGGTGGTCGGTGGTTTGCTACAGAAGGTAGCGATGACTTCTCTACCCGACGTCATGGCCGAGCAGGGATCAAAATATATTGACCAATTTGCTGGCGGCCTCACACCCGGGCAGCGTGAGCGGATTGACGAAGGCCTTAGCCGGCTGCGCCAGCAAACCGACAACGGCACCGGTGCGGTCACTTCCGGCTCCAGTAACGGCGGAATCATTGCCGTCACCACGCGTGCCGTCGTCGGGGAAAACAAGAACAATCCCATGGTTTCGTTTTACGCGGCTGCGATCGGGGTGATGTTCTTACTCTTCACCGCCAGCGGCGCGGCCGGGGCACTGCTCGATGAAGCCGAGAGCGGCACGCTCGACCGCGTGCTCAGCTCGCGCGTCACCATGACTTCGCTGATGCTAGGCAAACTCACTTACAACTCGCTGCTGGCTTTCGCGCAACTCCTGTTGATGTTTCTCTGGGGATGGGCCGTGTTCCGGCTCGACTTCTGGTCGCACATTCCCGGGTTCATCGTGATGGGCGTCTGCAGCGCGGTGGCTGTAGCCGCTTTTGGCTTGTTGCTGGCCAGCATTTGCCGCACGCGCGCTCAACTGGGCGCGCTCTCCACGCTCGTCATTCTCGTCATGTCCTCGATTGGTGGCAGCATGTTCCCTCGCTTCCTGATGCCCGAAGGCATGCAAAAAGCGGGTTTGCTGACCATTAACGCGTGGGCGATTGACGGATTCACGAAAGTTTTCTGGCGCGACGAGCCGGTCTCGCACCTCTGGCCTCAGGTTCTCGTTCTCTTGGGCATTGCCGTGGTCTTGTTCGCCATCGCCCGCCGTGTAGCGCGGCGTTGGGAATACGCCTAGGTGCTGGTAAAGCCTTCCCCACGATGTAGGGGCGCGCTTTAGCGCGTCCCTTGCTCTGTCGCTCCTTCAAGCAAAGGACAATGGCAAGCGGGGTGTAACAATCACAGGAGGAACCTTGCTGCCCTTGTTATAATCAGGCCATGACACTCGTCGAAATCACCTACGAATTGCAATCCCCGCTGACCGACGACCAATTGCGCCATCTCGGCGAATTCTCGAACACTTACGGCCTGCGCCGCTTTCGCCTCGACGATTCGAGAAAACAATTGTCCTTCGAATACGACGCTTCGCGCCTCCGCGAAACCCAAGTGGCCCACGCCCTCGGCCAAGCCAAAATCGCCGTCGCCCGCCGCCTAAACTAGAAGAGTGCTGGATTACGTTGTATCCCATTGGCGTCCGAGGGAACGCGGAGCGGAACCGGAGCCCGACGCGAAGCCCGCTGGTTTTTCCGCACCGAGGATGATGGGCGCGAGATGCGTTCTACCAGTCCAGCCCCTTCTTCCTCGCGCATGATCCGCAGATTCCCCATCGGACGCCCATTGGGTCCACGAGCACCCAGCCCGATCCCTCGTCACTTGTTTTGTGGCCTTTTTCTGGGGACGGGAGGATTTCGGGGCCTCTGCATTGCCAGGGCTTGGCTGCTGGTGTCCAGCTGGGGTTTTTCTCGGGCTTAAGCACGTTGCCTCCTTTACTGCAATAGATGTTGGTGGGAGTCCTTTGTATCACGGGGCGCGACGGAGGGAGGGACGGAGTGCAAGGGAGGGCGGCGCGGTTTTGTGTTCGGTCGCGTGCGATCGCAAAGACGGGGCGGGCGAGGAGTTGGGCCGATGAGCCGAGATGGCGTGCGCCGCGCGGCTTTGCGCGAGAACCTAACCGGGAGGAGGCGGAGATTCGTCTTACTTCAAGACTTCGAATGCAGAAGCCGCCGCCCACCCGATGCTGCCGTCAGATTTTTTTACCTTCACGCCGATTGTCCCCTCTTTGAGTAGCGTCACGACTTCTCCCTCTGAGACTTGACCGCATTTCAGTGAACTGAGCTCAGCGGTCGTGAGTTCCCATTCGTATTTGGCGCGGAGGCGTGTGAGCTTGTGAGGCTTTACCGGATCCCATGTGATGATTTGCCCGTTGTCGGTCACAGAGGCGTTGGGGGGCAAGGCGTCCAAGTTCAGCGCGGCAGCGTCGGGATTGCCGGAGCAGATGTTGAAGGCTTCTGTTTGGTCGAGTTTGTTCCACTGCGGGGAGGCCGCCTTCATTCTTCCCTGGCATGCTTCTAGTTTTGCCTGGTTTGCCGCCGCTTCTGCTTGGGCCGCCTCAGCGGCGGCTTTCTGCTGTGCCTCGGCGGTTTTGCGTTCCTTGTAGTCTTCGTACTTCGACCAACTGTATAGGCCGATGAGCCCGAACACACCGAGTGCAGCCATCCAGAGAACGAATTTGAAGGCCTTGCGCCACAGGCCGTGCTTGTCAATCAACCAGAGGAGGAAGATGAGGAGGAGTGTGAGGCTTAGAATCGTGAGACCCTCGTTCATGTTGGGACTCCTAAGAGCAGCGTGTTGCGAGGATACCATTCTGCGGTTTGGTTGGTGTCCACTCGGTGGGCGCGGACGGAGTGGGGCCGAAGCGCAACGGAGGGCGGGCGCGTGGGCCGGTGTTTCCCGATTGTTTGCTTCTGGTTTCGGCCTGTGACCGAAGAGAGGAAGCTGAGAGCATGGACCGCTAACATTTGCTAGAATCTGCGGCCAGCGTGCCTGAGTCCGACCCAAAAAAGAAACGAAACGGCCTTGCTACGGTCTCCCCCGGAGACCGACCTGCTTCGAAGAAAAACTCATCGCCCGAGGGTTGCACGATTGAGATGCTCGATCACAAGCGCTGCGGCCGTCTGATTCATCCCGCTTCGGCGCACGATCCAAAGCCCGTTTGCCTGATGCATTCCCGAGATCCCGAAAAGAGCGACGCGGCATTCCAAGAAGAGTTCGACGCCATCCTTGAAGTTGCAGGAGATGGGGTTGCAGATTTTACTGAGTTTGTTTTTCCTAGCGCGAGCTATCAAAAGCGAGAATTCGCTGCTTCTTGCGTTTTCACCTGGGCCATGTTCATGCGGAAAACCGAGTTCAACAATGCCACGTTCGCGCAGGCCGCTAACTTCAGAGGTGCCGTGTTCACGCAGGACGCTTACTTCAGAAGTGCCACCTTCACCCGGGACGCCAACTTCAGAAGTACCACGTTCACACAGACCGCCAACTTCTACGAAACCAGATTCACACAGAACGCCTACTTCGGTGGGGCCACGTTCACACAGAACGCCTACTTCGGCAGTGCCACGTTCATGCAGGACGCCCACTTCGTCATGGCCACGTTCGCGCGGGACGCCCTCTTCGGCAGTGCCACGTTCACGCAGGACGCCCACTTCGGAAGTGCGACGTTCACGCAGGACGCCCACTTCAATAGTGCCACGTTCACGCAGGACGCCCACTTCGGCGGGGCCACGTTCACGCAGGACGCCCACTTCGGCAGGGCCACGTTCACGCAGGACGCCCACTTCGCCTGGGCTACGTTCACGCAGGACGCCATCTTCGGAAGTGCGACGTTCACGCGGAACGCCTACTTCGGCAGAGCCACGTTCACGCAGGAAGCCATATTTAGGGAGGCGAAGTTCCTCGGGCAGGCGGAGTTCCGTGAAACAAAGTTCCGCGGCCACGATAAAAACAGAAAAGAGATGGCGCGGGAGTTCCTGCCCGGGCCAGTATTCGCTTTGGCGGAGTTTTCGCAGCCGGAAAAGATCATCTTTTATAAGACCTATTTAGGTCAGGCGCTCTTCTATAACTGCGACGTGTCCAAAGTGAACTTTTCGCTAGTCGTGTGGCGCCGACGAAGAGGCAGCGGCAAGTGGAAGGTGTTCGAGGAAGAGGTCGATCTTGAGGCTGCACCCGACCTGAAGCCAGCGGAGGGCAGCGTTGACGAACGCCGCTACTGGCTGGTTGTCGAACTCTACCAGCAACTAAAAAAGAACTACGACGCGCGGCAGGATTATGGGACCGGTGGCGATTTTCATTACGGCGAATTAGAAATGAAGCGGCTGGCCAGTCGTAGAAAAAATAAGATCGTGCGCTGGCTGGTGCAACATTTGCGGCTCGTCGCACTATACAAGTATGCGAGCCAATATGGGGAAAGCTACGTGCGGCCCGGCGTGCTCTTTGTCGCCACCCTTCTTCTTTTCGCGTTGCTGTATCCAGTGGCTGGGTTCTATGACCCTATGAAAGACCGTGCCGTGAAGAGTACTCTTCCACCCACCGTCATCACTTACAAGAGCCTGGTTTCCTCGGGGCAATCCGCGACCGAAATACTAAAAGCAGAATCAGCGCTATTTGGAAATAGCTTCCTGACGTCCGTGGAGATTGCTGCCTTCCAGAAAGAGCCTGCTTACCAGCCAGTCTACCCTTGGGGCCGCTTGCTGACGCTTGTCGAGATGCTTCTGACATCCACGTTGGCCGCACTCTTCTTCCTCGCCGTGCGACGGCAGGTCCGCCGCTAGCGCCGCCCCCCTGCGAGCTCTACCCCTTTGTTTTCTTTCTCTTACGCAAAACCAGTTCGAACGGACGCGTTTTTTTAATAAATACTACAAAAGGACTTGACAGAATATGAAATAGGTGATAGCATGGGTCGTGAATTCTCGACCCCACCCTCGCCGAGCTTCTCTATTTCCTTCCGCCTCGAGCTTTTCTATCCTTTCTGCCTTCTGCTTTCTGCCTTCTGCTTTCTGTTTTGCCCTTTTTGCCCTCTTGTATCTCTTTTGTTTCCAATCAATTCCAAACTGCCCCTCCCGCAACTCCTTTGTTTTGATAACCATGCGAATTGCCGGGGGTGGGGGGTATCCCTGAAAGGCGTTGGAGTGAAAGTATTACTTGAAGTCGCTAAGCCCTTTAGAATACGCACTTACGCAAAGCCGCTCGCTAACCCTTTTAGAATGCGCAGTTACAAAAAAAAGTGGGGGGAGGGGTGCTCGCTCAAGACTTTCTTGAACCGCGCCAGCGGAACTGACATGCGCTTGCCCAATGGCGGGCGTGCAACTACAATGCCCGGGCTCGTACCGCCTCTGCTGCGAGCCGGTCCACTCATTTGTCTTTATTCCAGAGAGGTTCTGATGACAAGAGCCGTTCGCCTTCGCGCGTCCATTCTTTTTGCAGCTATTCTCGCCGCGTTCTTCGTCCCTGCTAGCGCGTCGGCTCAAACTCCTTCTCCTCAGTCCACGCAGGCAACCTTGGCGAATGAAACTCCCGCGCAACTCAAAGTTCCCCAGGACACCTGGAACTACACCCGCCGCGACGTGATGATCCCCATGCGCGACGGCATCAAGCTGCACACCGTCATCCTCGTGCCCAAGGGCGCAAAGAACGCGCCCATTCTGCTCACACGAACGCCTTACAGCGCCACCGAACTCACGTCGCGCGCACAGAGCGCCCATCTCGGCCCCATCCTCTGGGGATACGACAACGCCACCGAGGTCATCGTCGAAGGCGGCTACATCCGCGTGGTGCAGGATGTGCGCGGCAAGTACGACTCCGAAGGCGATTATGTGATGAACCGCCCGCTGCACGGCCCGCTGAATCCCACGCCCGTCGATCATTCCACCGACACCTACGACACGATTGACTGGCTCGTGAAAAATCTTCCAGAAAGCAACGGAAGAGTTGGCATCCTCGGTATCTCCTACGACGGTTTCTTGCCTCTGATGGCGCTGATCAATCCGCATCCCGCGCTGAAAGTTTCCGTTCCCATGAATCCCATGGTGGACGGCTGGATGGGCGACGACTGGTTCCACAACGGCGCCTTCCGCCAGCAGAACATGCCGTACATCTACGAACAGGTAGCCACGCGCGACAACAAAGCCAAATGGTGGGTCAGCCATTTCGACGACTACGATGAATACCTGCACGCAGGTTCCGCCGGCGAACTTGGCCGCGAACATGGCCTCGAACAAGTCGGCTTCTGGCGCAAGATTCTCGAGCATCCCAGCTACGATTCTTGGTGGCAGCAGCAGGCCATGGACAAGATTCTCGCCGCGCAGCCGCTGAAAGTGCCCACGATGCTCGTCCACAGCCTCTGGGATCAAGAAGACATCTACGGCGCCATTGCGGTCTACAGAGCCATCAAGCCCAAAGACACCAACAATGACAATGTATTCCTCGTCATGGGGCCGTGGCATCACGGTCAGGAAATTGAAGACGCCAGCTCGCTCGGCGCGCTGAAATTCTCCAGCGACACGGGCCTGTACTTCCGCAAAGAAATTCTCGCGCCCTTTCTCGCGCAATATTTGAAGGACGGTGCGCCGAAGGCCGATGTCGCCCCGGTGAACGCCTTTGAAACGGGAACCAACACATGGCACCGCCTGCCCGCGTGGCCGGCCTGTGACACGAGCCAATGTATGGTTCACATGCTGCCGCTGTATCTCCTTCCGGGCTTGAAACTGAGCCTTGATGAAGCGCTTGTAAGGGCCGCGACTTCGACGTTTGATGAATATGTCTCTGACCCGGCCAAGCCGGCTCCCTACCGCGCGCGGCCTAGCCAACCCGTGGGCTATAGCGGCCGCTTCACTTGGCCGCAGTGGCTCGTGGACGATCAGCGCGAAGCCTCGGGGCGTCCGGATGTGTTGGTCTTCGTTTCCGACGTGTTAAACAATCCTTTCAAAATCAACGGACAGCCGGTCGCAAACCTGGTTGCTTCCACGAGCGGCACGGATTCCGACTGGGTGGTGAAATTGATTGACGTCTATCCGGACGAAGTGGCCGGACAGGAGGAAATGGGCGGCTACCAACTGATGGTCTCCGCGGACATTTTCCGCGGACGCTACCGCGAAAGCTTGGAAATCCCGCATCCAATTACTCCAGACAAACCTTTGCTGTACCGCTTTGCGCTGCCGACAGCGAATCACATGTTTCTGCCCGGTCACCGCATCATGGTGCAAATTCAATCGAGCTGGTTCCCGCTCTACGACCGCAATCCGCAAACGTTTGTGCCGAATATTTTCTGGGCCAAGCCAAGCGACTATAAGAAAGCCACGCAGAGGATCTACCACACCTCGGGGCAGGAAAGCTTCATCGAATTGCCGGTTTCAGCCATACAAGTTCAGATTGATTGATTCTGGCAGAGGCTCGATAAGGCGAGAAAAAAATGGGGCCCCCACTTGGGATTGGGGGCCCCGTAAGGCGCGTTTCCGTTGCTGGCGTCGTTTTCACACCAGCGCGTGGGGTCATCCATCCTAGCTTCCCTCTCAGAGGCAGGTGGGAACGATCCGCCAAGAACAACAAGCAAGCCCCTTCCCCCTCGCTTTGTCGTTCTCGACAGCTCGTCAGACGAAACGCGCCTACGCATCGCAGTAATGCACGGCCCCCGCCAACTTGGCGCACGCACCAAAAGGCATCTAAGTGTCTTCGTATGTGTCAGTTACCCTTGCGCGACTTTGTCCAGTCGTGCTCCAAAACCGAACAACGATTCAAATCGGAACCCACTTCGGGATTCTAAGATGACTCGCAAAATTCATTGGAGAAACTGACACGAGCACAGATCTCAGTTCCAGAACCCGGGTAACGGAACTCCCAAGCACACCGCGCTATCGGTTTTTCTCAAAGCCCGGCGCAAAATGGCGCATGCGAACTCTTCGCAGTGGAACACTGTTGCAACGCAGGTTTTCGGCACGGCTTCTCGCTTCCGCCGTCTGCTTCTTCGCCTGCACGATTCCGCTTCTTGCCGACACGCCTTCCCTGCTCCGGCCCGCCACCACTGGCGGCTGCTATTGCCACTGCGCGGAATCCAAAGTACGCGGCGGCTGCGTGAAAATGTGCGAGTCGAAGAAATATGCGTACCACTGGTGGGCCACCAGTTGCGCCAAGCCTCATATGAGCACCCCGCGCCGCGACTCTCATGCTGGTCCCCGGTATCCGCATCCTCACCACACCGAACACGCGGAACTTCGCAAGTCCTCTTAGATTTCCTTGCGTCTTGCCTTCCGCCCCTTGAAGTCTGGCAAACTGTTCGCAAATTAATTGGCGACAATCACGGAAGAACCAGAATCGCGAGAACGGGGTGCTGAACCCGCTCCATCAAGAAGCGCTGCCAGAATCCCGGGGATTTCGAAGATGGCGCGATTATTTTGCGCCGTGACATTTTTGCGGAACTCCGCGAGCCTCGCAGGCTCCAGCATTTGTTTCACGCCGCTCACCACGTCCCTAAAACTCTTCAGCACGATGCCGACGTTTTTCTCTTTCACCCACTCCGCGTTGTAGCGCTCCTGCGGCAGCGTCCAGGCATTGCATTCGATCAGCACGGGAAGCCGCCGGATCATGGCTTCCGCGATGCTTCCCGGTCCGGGCTTGCCAATCAGAAAATCAGCCGCGCGCATCAAGCGATGCACTTCTTTCGTAAACCCGACAACGTGTACGGGCATCTTCCATTTGCGCGAGCGCAGTTTTCCCGCGAGCACTTCGTTGCGCCCGCAAATCAAAATCAGTTGCAAAGGCAGCTCTTCCGCATCCAGACGCTTCGTGATGTCCAACATCACTTTCGAGCCGTGCCCTCCGAAGAGCACCATCGCCGTGGTGCGATCCGCTTGTAGTCCCATTTGCTTGCGCAATTCCGCAGGATCAGAATTGTCCACCGCGTAAAAGTCCGGCCGCACAATCATTCCCGACGTCTGAAAGATATGAGCCGAATCATGCCCCATCGCGCGCGCCTGCTCCGCGGCTTTTTCGGTTCCGGCAACCACATACTGTTCTGGGATGGGTTCAATCCAAAAGCGCGGTGGAAAATCCGCCAGGTCCGTAATAATCGTGACGAACGGCCGCCCCGGATTCACGCGCGCCCAGCTCTCGCAAATCTGCCGGTTGAAATGAGGAATCACCGAGACCAGAAGGTCCGCCGGCTTCTCCCGCCAAACCTTTTCCAGCGAATTCACCAGCGGTTTGTGATACAGCCGGATCGTCGTTTGCAGCACGCGCAGAAGATACGTGCTGCCCAAAGTCCAGCCATTTTGCAGAAGAATGTTGTACTGCTGCTGGATCCGAATGCCCGTCAGCTTTCGCAAAACGTCGAGCTGGTCCGCAATGTCCTGGAACTGGACCAGTTCGACCTGCCAATCCCGCGGCTGTTCGGAAATCACCGTCTGCAAAGCGACGGCCGCGTTTCGATGTCCCCCTCCTGCGTCGTGGTAGACGATTAGGATTTTCTTCATTGCGGAGATTGTGCCACAAACAGAAAGCTTCGTGTCAGAGCACCCCACATGCCATGTGGATAAGCTTGTAATCTTTTTGTGCTCAATAAGTTCCGTGAGCACATTCACGCAGATTTTGCCCCTTCTTCATGGGTTGTTCATATTCCAGACCGACAATTGACCCATGCGCTGCGACCTCCATGTGCATTCGAAAGCTTCCGGAATGTTCAACCTAGCCGGGCTCAAGCACTTGTGTCAGGAGTGCTATAGCGAGCCCCTTGAAGTTTACGACCTTCTGAAGCAAAGAGGCATGACGGCTTTCACCCTTACGGACCATGACTCCATTGAGGGTTCGGAAGCCCTGCGCTCCCACCCCGACTTTTTCCTCAGCGAGGAAGTAACAGTACGGATGCCCAGCGGCACCGAAGCGCACTTGGGCGTCTACAACATCACCGAACGTGACCACGTCGAAATTCAGCGCCGCGCCAAAGATTTCGTCTCCCTGCTCATGTACCTAACGGAGCGCAAGCTTTTCTTCGGCGTCAATCATGTCTTCTCCGGACTCACTGGCCGGCGCGAAACTGAAGATTTCGCCTGGTTCGAATCCTATGTTCCCGCTTACGAAGCGCGCAACGGCCAGATGTGGCGCAAGAGCAACGAAAGTGCAGCGCACCTCGCCGCGCGGCTCGGCAAAATTGCCGTTGCGGGCAGCGATGCCCATGCCCTTGCTGGCGTGGGCCTCACTTACACCGAAGTTCCCGGGGCCAGAACCGCGGACGAATTTTTTGCCGGACTGCGCTCCGGCTGGGGCCGCGTGGCCGGCGAGCACGGCACCTACGCCAGGATCACGGAGGACGTTTTCAGCATCATCGGATCGCTCTTTGCAGACAAGCGCTGGACATCCGTCTTTGCTCCCATCGTTCCGCTGGTGCCGGTTTTTTCGGCGGGACATTGGCTGAACGAAATCCGCTTCTGCAGGAAATGGACCGCTGCCATGGGAAATGGCGGAGCGAGAAAACGCAAGCTCTGGGACATCGATCCCAGTTTCGAGGCGAATTGGGCAAGCTGAGCCGGAAAGTTTTGCCTGCTTGTCCGTTCGAATTAAGTAGAGGTAACGAATGGCAGTAGCACGAAGCCTCTGGATGCGCATCGAGCGCCGCGATCATCGGCTGATGCAGCGGATGAACCGGTGGCGCGCGCCGCGCTGGGTTCGCATCTGGACGATTACCGTCACGCGCCTCGGCGACGGCTGGATTTGGTACGCCCTCGGCTTTTTGCTCCTTGGCTTCGGCGGCACGCAGCGATTCGCCGCCGTATGCGCAGCGGGAGCCGCGGCCGTCTTAGGAATTTTCGTGTTCAAGGCGCTGAAACATCTGAGTCAGCGTCCGCGGCCCTGCCAAATCGAGCCGCACTGCTGGTCGAAGGTTCTCCCTCCCGATCAATTTTCGTTTCCTTCGGGCCACACGATGACCGCGTTTTCCATCGCGCTGGTCATCAGCTACTTTTATCCTCCACTCGAAGGCGTGCTCTTGTTCCTAGCGCTGAACATTGCGGTGTCCCGCATCGTTCTGGGGATGCACTTCCTCAGCGACGTTCTCGCAGGAATGGTCCTCGGTGTAGCGTTGGGTGTCGCCTCAATCACCGCTTTCGCGTCGATGGGCCTCGCCTAGCGCCGCTGCGACTCCGAAAACAAATTTCTGCCCTTCTTCATTTAGAACTTATAACTTAGAACTTTCCTCAGATCGGCGGCTTCGAATGACTCGCCATTGCGTCGCGGAACGCCGCGAGATTATTTTTGTCTACAAGCGCCGTCCCCGTATCCACCCAAGCCGGCATAGGAGAGGCCGGTGCCGTTCTCCAATCCTTGAAGTCGTGCACGGCATTGTGATGGAGGTCATCCAAAAATTTCAGGCCATAGTAGGCCATCACATAAGGCTTCTGCACGACCGTCGCGGTAATCGCGCCGCGCTGGATCCAGTCCAGCGTTTCGGGATCCTTGTCAAACGCCACGATGGGAATCTTGCCGTCCAAGTCCACGCGGTGCAGCGCATCCGCCGCCCCTTCGCCTCCCGAGGCCTCGAGCCCAATGATCCCATCGGGCTTATCCTTGCCCTGGAGCAGCGGCGAAATCGCGTCGTAAGCGATGCGGGAATCGCCCTTGTCATCAATGGTCTTCGTGATTTTCACTCCCGGATATTTCTTCAGCGCGTCTTCCACGCCGCGAACTCGTTCGCCGAGATTGTATTGTCCCGGGATGGTAATAATCACCACGTTCCCCTTGCCCTTTAGCAACTCGCCCATGCGCTTTCCGCTTTCCTGCCCGGCGCGGAAATTGTCCGTGCCCACAAACGTAATGCGCTTGGACTCCGGCGAATCCGCGTCCACGCAAATCACCGGAATGCCCTGCTGAATCGCGGAATTGATGCCCTCGCGGAAAGCTTCGGGATTCGACGCCGAAAGCAAAATTCCCGCCGGCTTTTGCCCAACAGCTTGCTGAAACGCGGTCACTTCTTCATTGGTGGAAAAATTTCCCGGTCCTGTAATTTCGGCTTTGACGCCCAATTGCTTGGCCGAGTCTTCCAATCCCGCCGCCGCTTCCTGCCAATACGGCAAGCTGGTGTTGAACGCCACGAAAACATAGCGCTCATCCGGCTGGTGATAGGCCGGCGCGCAAGACACCAGCAATCCAGTCACAAGAATCGCCGGCAACATTTCTCTGAAGCGAATTTTCATGGCGGGCCTCCTTGCAAAAGTTTCTTGGAACGCGGACCAAAATGCGGACTCGAATCCGGGTACAATCCTGGGTTCTTCGGTGCGTAGCCTACCACAGCTTCGCCCCGGAGGCGCATCTTCTCCATTCACGCCGACGAAGGGCCCAGGTCAATGACGGACGCAAGTGCGGCGGTCGAAAGTTTGCCGAAGCAGCGCGGGCTCGCAGCCGGCGCGCGATTTCTAATTCAAGTCTCCCGGCCCGGGCTTTGGAGCACGACTGCGCTGTTCTACCTCTTGCCACTGGGCCGTGCCGATTTTCTTCACTCGGGGCGCCTGTGGCTCGGACTTTTCTTCGTGCTCTTTCCCCTGGGCTTGCTGCTCTACGGCGTAAACGACCTGGCCGACGCCGAAGCCGATCAACTGAATCCGCGAAAAGGGACGTTTATGTTCGGCTCGCGCGGCGCCCGCGAACAGCTTGCCGCCTTGAAATGGCAGATTGCCGCCGCGCAACTTCCCTTCCTCGTGGCCTTCTACTGGCTCGTGGGCCCGCGCATTTTGTGGTGGTATGCGATCTTGCTCCTGGCGGTCGGACTCTACAACGCGCCGCGCTTCGGCTGGAAAGGCCATCCCCCCTTCGATGTCGCCATACAGGCGAGCTACTTGCTCGTGTTTGTTCTCAGCAGTTGGCTGAACCGCGTGCCACAACTTCCCTGGCAAACGTTTCTGTTTGGCGCGCTCTTCGCCATGCATTCGCACGTGTTCGGCGAAGTGATGGACATCGAGCCGGATCGCTTGAGCGGCCGCCAAACCACCGCCACAGTCATCGGAAGAGTGCCTGCGAAATTCCTGATCGCCGCATTTCTTTCCGTCGAGGCCGTGCTCGTGTGGTTTTCTTTTCGCGATTGGGTCGTCACGGGATTCCTCGCGCTAGGCGCCGTCTGGTTTGTTCTGGACGCAACGCTCTTCTGGAAAGATCGCAAGTATCTGCCGCGAGAGATGCGCCTGTTCCTCTGGGGCTGGAACCTCGCCTCCGCCCTCGGCATCCTCTGGAATTGGGCACAAAGTCCTCTCACGCATTTTAATCCTGGGCGCGGCCTCTAAATCATGGCGCGAAAACACCTCCTCGAAATCAGCGTGGACGGCGTCGACAAGGCCGTCGCCGCAGAGCGCGGCGGCGCCGACCGCATCGAACTGTGCGCCGACCTGTCCGTTGGCGGCCTCACGCCGAGCCGCGAGCTGCTGCGCAGCGTCCGCGAAAGAGTCCACATCCCCATCTATTCGATGATCCGGCCGCGCGCGGGAGACTTCGTCTGCTCGGACGCCGAGTTCGCAGAGATGGAGCGCTCGATTGCCATAGCTCGCGAATGCGGCATGGATGGCGTTGTGCTTGGAATCCTTAAAAAGAATCGCCGAATCGACATGGCCCGAACGCGCAGGCTCGTGGACCTGGCGCGGCCCTTGCCGGTAACGTTTCACCGCGCGTTCGACGAAACTCCGGACTCTGCGCGCGCGTTGGAAGAGGTGATCCAAACCGGCGCCGCCAGAATTCTCACTTCGGCAGGCGCAAAAACCGCTCTACAAGGCGCCGCCAAACTCGCCGCACTCGGCGCCGCCGCCCGCGACCGAGTCTCCGGTGTCGCGAATCCGCTGCAACCGGACCGCATCATCTTTATCCCAGGCGCCGGCATCACCCATTCCAACATCGTCGAGGTCGCGCAGAAAACTGGCGCCATCGAATTTCACGCTGGACTCGGCTCCGTTCTCCCTTACTCCTCCCGCGACTTCGCCGCCTTCGAATCAGAAGTCCGCCAACTGAGCGAAAAGCTTCAAGGAATTGGAGGGGGTTAACCGTTGGCGTTCTCTGTTGACCGCACGGCGGGGGATTGAAGTGGCGAGTGGCGAGAGAGACCCTCCGACAGTGCTCAGGGTGAGCCGAATACCAGGTATTTCCCCGATTGACGTCGGTTTTAGGTTTCAGGTATACGTTGGCTCCCCCTCATTAGAGTCTTGGTCGAACAATCCCGCAGCCCGCGCCCGCCTAAGAAAGGAGACAAACGATGCGAACCCTTCTCAAGACATGGCTCATGATGACGATTCTTCTGACTGCGGTGACGGCAGCCTTTGGCCAGGCCGGCTCGTGCAGTAGCATGAGTCTCGGCCCAGGAGCAAATCTCAATGGCTTCGTTCCGTTCCCCGCCTCCAGCCTGTGGAACACTGACATCTCGACGGCTGCCGTCGACCCGAATTCGGCGAACATCATCAACTTCATCGGTTCTACGGTAACCCTCCATCCCGACTTTGGAGCCGGCACGTTCCACAACCAGAGCATCGGTATTCCGTACCAGGTTGAAGCAGGCTCGCAGCCCAAGGTCAACGTTACCCTCGGCACGTTCGCCAGCGAGAGCGACCCAGGGCCGATGCCGATCCCGTCGAACGCTCTCATCGAAGGCTTTCCCAAGCCCGGCAACGGCGACAGACACGTACTAGTGCTTG
>Ga0075436_100001158_pt1 | contig 17854 bp, 9 predicted proteins | sample RhiMethybrSRZTD5_FD_75303 | JGI IMG/M metagenome (GOLD analysis project Ga0075436, IMG submission 75303) | Populus rhizosphere microbial communities from Tennessee, USA - Rhizosphere MetaG P. TD hybrid SRZTD5 | ecosystem: Host-associated > Plants > Roots > Rhizosphere > Soil | place: USA...
TCGAAAATGTGGAAGTTGCCGACCTTCTTGATGCGGCGCACGGCGTTCTTCGCTTCCAAGCGATAAACGGTGGTCTGGATCGTGGTGTAGGCCGGCCTGCGTTTTTCGGGAAAAGTTTCCTGGATTTCGCGGATGGAGGCTCTGCCGTGATTCCACAGCGCCTCCATGATTTGCAGTTCAAGCTTCGATAATTTGGGTTCAGGCATTTTCTCTATCTACTACATGTGTGTGTAATCCTACTACCGTAATAGGCAGTGTCAAGTCTTTTTGGGCAAGCTTTCGTGGGATCCGCAGCGCTAGCCGCACGGAAGGAAGCAGGGCTGAAGCTTGGCTTCTACACGAACAGGGAACCCTTGGATGTGGATGGGGTATTCGATGCGGAGGACGTCAATGGGGAGATGGAAGCGGTGGCAAGCGTGCCAGCACAAGCCGCAATGGGTTAGGCGGTTTGGCGGGTTCTGGTGTAAAACCGTTCGGCGCGAAGAGGGAGTTGAGCAATGTTGAAGAAAATTATTGGAGTTTTGGTGGCGGTGGTTGTGAGTGGCATCGCTTGCTGGGCGCAGGGACCGGCAAGCGCCGCGGACAGGGCGGGGCAAGCGCAGGGGCGGTCGGAGGCAGGCCCGACGCCGACGATTGGGGAGAAGACGGCGGGGATGCAGAAGTGGGCCGGGTACTTCAACCTGTATTGGGATGCGAAGACGGGCAAGCTGTGGCTGGAGATTGACAAGTGGGGGACGGAGTTTTTGTACCAGAGCGGGCTGCCGGCGGGGATTGGATCGAACGACATAGGGTTGGACCGCGGGCAACTGGGGGCGACGCGCATCGTGCGGTTCGACCGCAGCGGGCCGAAGGTGCTGCTGATGCAGGAGAATCTCGAATATCGCGCGGTGAGCAATGATCCGGACGAGCGGCGCGCGGTGCACGATTCGTTTGCGGAATCGGCGTTGTGGGGATTTACCGTGGCGGCGGAAGAAAAGGATCACGCGCTGGTGGATGCGACGGATTTTTTTCTGCGCGATGCGCATCATGTTCCGGAAGCGCTGCAAAGGGCGAAGCAGGGGGCGTTTCACCTGGAGGGAACGCGCTGCGCCATTTACCTGCCGAATACGAAGAATTTTCCGCTGAATACGGAAGTGGAAGCGACGCTCACGTTTGCGGGCACGGAACCGGGGCTGTGGGTGCGGCAGGTGACACCTTCGCCGGAGGCGATTACCGTGCGCGAGCATCACTCGTTCGTGCAACTGCCGCCACCTGGGTACAAGCCGCGCGAGTACGATCCGCGCGCGAGCTTCTTCGGTATTCAGTACATGGATTATGCGACGCCCATCAGCGAGCCGATTGTGAAACGGTTCATGGCGCGGCACCGGCTGGAGAAAAAAGATCCCAAGGCGGCAATGAGCGAGCCAGTCCAGCCTATCACGTACTACCTGGACCGCGGCGCGCCGGAGCCGATTCGCTCGGCGCTGCTGGAAGGGGCGCGCTGGTGGAACCAGGCGTTTGAAGCGGCGGGGTACAAGAATGCGTTTCGGGTGGAGATGCTTCCGGAAGGCGTGGACCTGATGGACTTGCGATACAACGTGATTCAGTGGGTGCACCGCGCGACGCGCGGATGGTCGTATGGTGCGGGAGTGATTGATCCGAGGACGGGGGAAATTATCAAAGGACATGTCACACTGGGCTCGCTACGGGTGCGGCAGGATTATTTGATTGCGGAAGCGCTTCTGGCGCCGTACGAAAAGGGCAAGCCGGTTTCGCCGAAGATGCAGCAGATAGCGCTGGCGCGGCTGCGGCAACTGGCGGCGCACGAAGTGGGGCACACGCTGGGGCTCGAGCACAACTACACGGCGAGCACGGTGAATCGCTCCTCGGTGATGGACTATCCGCCGCCGTATATCAAGTTGGGAACGGATGGCGTGCCGGATTTGTCGGACGCGTATGCCACGGGGATTGGCGAATGGGATAAAGTGTCGATCACGTATGGGTATCAGGATTTTGCGCCGGGAGTGGATGAGCACGCGGCGCTGGACAAGATTTTGCATGATGCGTTCGCGCGCGGGCTGCGGTTCTTGACGGACCAGGATGCGCGGCCGGCGGGGTCTTCGAGCAGCCTGGCGCATTTGTGGGATTCCGGCACGAACGCCGTGGATGAACTGAACCAGCTGATGCAGGTGCGAGCGGCGGCGCTGAAACGGTTTGGCGAGAACAACATCCGCGAAGGCGCGCCGCTGGCTACGTTGGAAGACGTGCTGGTGCCGCTGTACATGCTGCATCGGTATCAAGTGGAAGCGGCGAACAAGTTGGTGGGCGGGATGGATTACACGTTCGCGCTCCGGGGCGATGGGGAGACGCCGACGCAGATTGTTGCGCCTGCCGAACAGCGGCGCGCGCTGGCAGCGGTATTGGCGACGCTGAAGCCGGAAGTTCTGGCTTTGCCGGAATCGCTGCTGAAGATCATTCCGCCGCGTCCGCCGGAATACGAGCGCGGGCGGGAACATTTCAAGATTCGAACTTCGCCGGCATTTGACGCTTTGGCTCCCGCGGAGGCGGCGGCGCAGCACACGCTGCAATTCTTGTTCAATCCGGAGCGCGCGGCGAGATTGGTGGAGTTTCATGCGCGGAATGCAGAAAATCCGGGGCTTGAAGAAGTAATTGATGCGGCCATAGGTGCCACCTGGAAGACATACCACGGCACAGGCTACCGCGAACAAATCGCCAATGCTGTGGATGATATCGTGCTCTATGACCTCATGGCCTTAGCCGCGGATGAGCATGCCCGCAACGAGGTGCGGGCCTTCGCGAGTCTTAAGCTCCATAGCTTGCATGACTCGCTGACCGCCCCTATTGCGGGGAAACCGGCAAGCACGGACGAGGCTCACATTTCATTCGCCGTGCGGCAAATCGAGCAGTTTGAGAAAGATCCGAAGAAGATTGACCTTACCTCGCCCGCGGAGCCGCCGGATGGACCACCGATTGGGACAGATGACGATTGGGATTGGTGGAACTGACTTTTGGTCAATTAAATTATTTGTCCAAAAACTACGTGACAGCGGGCCTGTTCTGTCGTCTATAGCTGCTAGGAGGTCTCCATGCGTTCACGCACGTTTTGCCTGATTTTCGCCTCGGCCACGACGGTGATTGGCCTTTCGGCAGCTCCGGCGGCTCCGAGCCATCATCATTCCGTGAGCATTCACGATGGCCACCGACATCCGATTACCGATTGTTCAGACTTGCACATTGAGTTTGACGACCGCGACGCTGTTGTTCGTTCCGAGGAGCACACCCTGACCAAGGCGCAAGCTCCGGTCTTAAAAGTGCGTCCGCATGCCAACGGCGGCACGCAGGTGGTGGGCTGGGACAATGCGAATTATTCCGTGACGGCTTGCAAAGCGGTGGCGCCGGGAAACGACGCCGAGCGCATGCTCTCGCAAATCACCATGACGATCGAGAACGGTACCGTATCGACGCACGGTCCATCGGGTGAAGAGGATTGGACGGTGTATTTGCTGATTCGCGCGCCGAAAGCGGCGGCGATGGAACTGGAAACGATGAACGGGCCGATTTCCTTGTACGACGTGGACGGGAAACTAATGGCACACGCAAACAATGGCCCGATCAGCTTGCACAATGTTTCCGGAGAAGCGGAGATCACGGCGCAGAACGGCCCGATCAGCATGGAAGGCAGCCGAGGAAACATTCGCATCAAAACACAGAACGGACCGATTTCCGTAAACTTGAGTGAGACAAGCTGGAACGGCCAGGGGCTGACGGCGGACGCGCAAAATGGCCCGGTGACGTTGCACGTGCCGAGCGGATTTCAGTCGAGTTTTGTTGTGGAATCGACCAATCACGCGCCGATGAGCTGTCACGCGAGCATTTGCGGCAGCGCGCGCAAGACCTGGGATGACGAGCACCGCCGAATCGAGTTTGGGTCGTCACCTGCCGTGGTGCATTTGTCCACCGTGAATGGGCCGGTGTCGGTGGAGGATGGGCGAGACTGAGGTGGATTCCGCAGATTGATTGTCGAGCAAGTAGGTAAGGAGCGATTTGTCTGCGTGACGTGGACGCGGTCGAGCGGTTGCGGATAAACTTTGACGCATGCTGCTGGAAGCACGCGTCGCTCACCATGTAACGGAAGCGGAGGCTGCTCGCCTAGCCTTCGAAGTTTACGGGCTGGAAGCCGCGGCGCGGGCGCTTCCGGGCGAATACGACGACAATTTTCATTTAACCGCCGCGGATGGCCGCGGGTTTGTTCTGAAGGTGATGCATCCCGCGCGGGAGCCTTCCTTCCTTGATTTGCAATGCAAGGCGCTGGTGCATTTGGCTGAGCGCGCGCCGCAACTGTCTTTGCCGCGCGTGTTGCCTAACCGCAGCGGCGAACTCCTCTCTGAAATTACTGCCGTGGATGGCTCAAAGCGGTTGGTGTGGCTGCTGGGCTTTTTGAAAGGAACGGTTCTTGCGGAGGTACGTCCGCACGCGCCGGAATTGCTGCGGGATTTGGGGCGGTTTCTGGGCCAAATGGATGCGGCGTTGCACTCGTTCAAACATCCCGCGGCGCATCGAGAATTGAAGTGGGATTCTTCGCGAGCGACCTGGATCAAAGAATACATCGCGGAAATCGAAGGCGCGGAACGGCGCGCGCTGGTGGAAAAGTTTCTTGGGCTTTATGAAGCGGAAGTGGCGCCGCGGCTGCCAAGTTTGCGCCGCAGCGTGATTTACGGCGACGCGAACGACCACAACGTGCTGGTGAGCGATCCTTGGCCGCAGCCGCGCAAAATTGCGGGCGTCATTGATTTTGGCGACATGCATCACGGGCTGACGGTTTCGGAAGCGGCCATTGCCGCGGCTTACGCGATTCTGGGGAAAACGGATCTGTTGAAGGCGGCGGCGGAGGTGGTTGCAGGCTATCACGGCGCGTTTCCCCTTCAGGAGGAAGAAGTTGCCGTAATTTTCGCGTTGATGGCGGCAAGGTTGGCTGTGAGCGTTGCGAATTCTGCTCACCGGAAGAAGATGAAGCCGGACGATGCATACGTGACCGTCAGCGAAGAGCCGGCGTGGAACGCGCTCGAGCGACTCGCGAAAGTTCATCCGCGCTTTGCGCATTATGCATTGCGCGCGGGTTGCGGAATGACGCCGGTGCCCAAAGCTGAAAGGGTCGGCAGCTGGTTGAGGGCGAACGGAAAATCGGCGGCGTCGATGCTGGACGTGGATGTGCGGACGGCGCCAAGTCTTGTTTTTGATCTTGGGGTTGGAAGCTTGCTTCTTGGGGCTAATCCGAGCGCATCGGAAACGCCTGCGCTGACCGAAACCATCTTCGGCAAAATGAAGAAAGCCGGCGTACGGGTGGGAGTTGGGCGCTACAACGAAGCGCGTCTGCTTTACAGTTCGCCGGCATTTGGCAGCGTGGAGAATCCCGTCAGCGAGAGACGGACGATTCATTTAGGCATTGATCTTTTTGTGCAACCTGGTACTGCGTTGCATGCGCCGCTCGACGGAACGGTGCTCCTTCTAGCTAACAATGCGAAGCCGCAGGACTATGGGCCTCTGGTGATTTTGCAGCACGAGACCGGCGAGGGCGAAGAATTCTTCACGCTCTACGGACACTTGACAACGGACACACTCACCGGCCTGAAAGTTGGGCAGAGTGTAGCGCGCGGGCAGGAATTTGCACGCGTGGGAACGTCTGAGGAAAACGGCGGCTGGGCACCGCACGTGCATGTTCAGATCATTCTCGATTTGCTGGAGCTTGGCGCCGATTTTCCAGGCGTGGCCTACGCCTCGCAGCGAGCCGCGTGGACGAGCCTTTCTCCCGATCCAAATCTTTTGCTTGGAATTCCCGCGGACCGCTTCCCTGCGCAAGAGATGGGTTTTCAGGAGACGCTGGAAAAGCGCCGGAAGCTGCTGGGAAAGAACTTGAGTGTCTCCTACGAGCGGCCGCTGAAAGTCGTGCGCGGTTGGATGCAGTATCTCTACGACGATACGGGGCGCGCATGTCTCGATGTGTTCAACAACGTGCCGCTGGTGGGGCACAGCCATCCGCGGGTGGCGCGCGCGGCGCAGGAACAGCTCGCGCTGCTCAACACCAATACGCGCTATTTGCACGACAGCGTAAATCGTTATGCTGAGCGCCTGACACAGAAGCTGCCCGAGCCGCTGCGCGTGTGCTTTTTCGTGAATTCGGGGAGCGAAGCCAACGAACTGGCGATGCGGCTGGCGCGGACGCACACGGGCCGGGAAGACGTAATTGTGTTGGAGCACGCGTATCACGGCCACACGAATACTCTCATCGACATGAGTCCATACAAGTTTAATGGCCCCGGTGGGCGTGGCAAGAAACCGTGGGTGCACGTTGCTCCGCTGGCCGATGATTATCGCGGTTTGTACCGGCGTGAGGACAAAGAGGCGGGCGCGAAATATGCGCGCCACGTCGCGGAGATTTTGCAATGCACCAGAGACGAGGGTCGCGGGGTTGCAGCGTACATCGCGGAGACTTTGCCGAGTGTCGGCGGGCAGATTGTTTTTCCGCGGGGATACCTCAAAGAAGTCTACAAGCACTTGCGCGCGGCGGGCGCCGTATGCATTGCGGACGAAGTGCAGGTGGGCTTCGGACGGCTGGGGACGCATTTCTGGGGCTTCGAAACGCAAGGCGTCGTGCCGGATATTGTGGTGCTGGGGAAACCGATTGGGAACGCGTTTCCGCTTGCGGCGGTCGTCACGACAAAGGAGATTGCCGCCGCCTTCGCGAATGGAATGGAGTTCTTCAGTACCTTTGGAGGTAATCCGGTAGCTTGCGCCGCCGGCCTGGCAGTGTTGGGCGTGCTGGAAGAAGAAAAACTGCAGGAAAACGCACTGCGCGTAGGGACTCACCTCAAGAACAGATTGCAAGAGTTGCAACAGCGCCACGTGGTGATCGGCGATGTGCGCGGATCGGGATTGTTCCTGGGTGTGGACCTGGTGCTCGATCGAAGCATGCGAGAACCGGCGCCGCTGCAAGCGTCTTATGTCGTGAACCGGCTGCGCGAATGCGGGATTCTTACAGGAACGGACGGGCCGCATCACAACGTGATCAAACTGCGGCCGCCGCTGGTTTTCAACGAAAAAGACGCCGACCTCTTCTTTAACACGCTGGATGCGATTCTCCGAGAAGACGCGTCGAAGCCTTAACGCTGAAAACCTCTGGATCTCCTCTCAGTCAGGAACCCCAAACGTAAAAAGCAGATCCCTGCGCCAGAGGCCGCAAGAGACTGCGCCCCCTGGGTCGGGATGACAGTTTTGATGATCGTGGCATCGGAAATCAGGTTCAGGGCTTTAGGAGAAGAAAGGTCACGCCGTAGCCAGGAAGTGTTACTGCCAGTTTGGGAGCCAGCGTAATCGGCGCGGGCTGGGGGCCATTGCTGAGGTCACTGGTTGCTCCGATATTAAGCTGCGATGCGGAAGTGAAGTTTCCGAGCGCAGAAATATCGAGGATCACGGTGCGGGCGTCACCCGTACCGTTATTGTCGGAAGGAGAAAGCACAGCACGATCTGCCACCATGAGAAGCACAGAGGCGTCACTATTCTTGGTCGCCAGGGTTTCGACCGTCTCGGTTTCTGTGACGGTGAGGCTTAAGATGACGGGCGGCGCGGGAGTCTGCGGATACATCTGCGCCAGCCAATAGTCCACCCAGTAGCTCAGGTGTTTGTTGCCGGTTGTGAAGTCAACCTCTCCGAATTGCGCGTCGGCGTCATAGTCCCAGTGATAAAGCGCCTGGCTACCTGCCTTTCCGAGTTGCGAGAAAACGTAAGGGCGCCATGCGGCAAAGAATGCGCTCGTGCCGCGCAAATCGAGCACAAATTTCTGACTGGGATTACAGGTGCTGTTGCCGCTGGAATTCGCAAAATCTGCATTGACGTTGTTTTCTGTCACCCAGACGGGGACGCTGGCCAAATCTGAGCGGAGTTTGAGTTCCTGATAAAAATATTTAACGTCGTTCACAAAGCCCGGAATCGTCGCAAAAACTGTCACGTCCGTGTCTTTTTGATTGCAAGACGAATAGAAGTGCGTCGAAACGATGTCCACTTTGGCTCTGACGCCGCCGGCGTTTGCGGGCTGCACGAAAGTCGGCAAATTGTTGCGCGGATCGCCTTCCTGAAAATCGAAGTCCGACAGCTCGAGCGCGGAGAATTTGATATTGGGATCTGCTGCGAGCATGGCCGGCACAACCGCGTTGTACATCTGAACGTACTGCTCCGGCGTCAAACCATTGATGTTGTATTCGTTGAAGATGCCCCACCAGGTGATTTTGTTGGAGCTTGGTGACTTGAAGACCTGACCGGCCCAGGTGAATCCTCCAGTGTTGTAGTAACGCACCAGGTTCGCGCAGTAGTTTGCGAAATCGGTCAGATGGTTCGCGATGTCGAAGACACCGTTTGCATTCATGAAGGTGGGCGCAACGGCGATTTGGAACTCAGGGCTGTGGTCCGCAGCACTGAGAATCGGCTGAACCACATCATCGAGCATGGTGAAATCCCAGTCGCTCGCTTGCTGCGGACTGGAATTCGCCTTCATGGGGATGGCTTGGGCGAGGCCCTGAATCCGGATGTGCTGCGGACTTAGGGCAGTGAGGGGCGTGACGTCCGGATGGTTGAGGAAATACTGATAGTCCCACTGGGCGGGCTGAAACGACGTCGACATAAATTGCTGGAGCTTGCCGTTGACGCCTTGCGTTTGGTCCACCGTGGCGCCAACCATTCCAGCAATGGCGACGACAAGGGTAAGGTTCTGGCTGGTTGAGGACCCGGAAGTGTCGTTTGCGTTGACTTTGACGGAGTAAGTCCCAGCCGGTGTATTCGCACTGCTCGTCAGCGCAATTGCGCCAGTGGAACCGCCACTCTGTTGCGTGACATTGGAGACCGTGCCCAACGGTAATCCGGCCACGCTAAAAGTCACCGTGCCGGAGTTGCCTCTAGCCATGGCGGTGATTTTGGCGGGCGTTCCGTCCTGTGGCGCGAGCGCCATGGAGGTGGAAAGCGAGAGGCTCAGAGTTCCGGGTCCACCAGAATTGCTCCCGCTACTGCAGCCGGCAATGGCGAACCAAAGGGTCGCCAGCCAAAGGAACGCAAATTGAAAATGAATCTGTTTGGGATGGTTCATTCCACACCCGGAATCCACAAAATGTAGTTTAATCACCGTGAGGCCCTTGGGGAAGGTGTTGCATGCAGTTTGCGAGGCTGCTGGCAGGGATACTGATCTTTCATGGCTTCTTTGCCGCCGGGCAAACGCGCGCGGCAGACTCCGCGGATTGCAGAGGCATCGTTCTGGACGAGAATGGCGTGCCCGTCGTCGCCGCACAGGTCAGCCTTGAAGATTCCGACGGTCATGCCTACCGAACGGAAACCGATCTGGCCGGGCGCTTTGCCATTCACAATTTGTCTTCCGGCGACTATAAGGCGGAAGTTCACAAGAAGGGCTTCTTCGTGCTTTCGGGACAGACCGTCAGCCTGCACGTGGGGACCAACGAAGTCTCGCTGGTCTTGAACCACGAGCAAGAAGTTCGGGAGAAGGTACAGGTCACCGCGCCTTCCAACCAGATTGATACGCAGGACACGACGCAGCGATCGGCGCTCTCCGCGCAGGAAATCCGAGATATTCCCGTGCCCAACAGCCACGTCCTTCAGCAAAGCCTGGTGGCACTGCCGGAGATTGTGCAAGACAACCGGGCTAACCTGCATGTGGCAGGCGCGCGCTCAGGCGAGACGCAATACCTGCTGGACGGATTTGAGATTGGTGACCCGGTGAGCGGGGCGCTGACCTCGAGATTCAATATCGACGCCACGCGGGCCGCGGAAGTCCAGACCGGAAGGATTGATGCATCCAATCCCCACTCTGGCGCAAATATTCTGAGCCTCGTGACTCCGGATGGAGACGACCGCTGGCGCTTCGGGACCACCAATCCGGGCCCCGGCATCAACATGCAGGAAGGCGTGCACCTGGGAGACTGGTATCCGCGATTCACTTTTTCAGGGCCCATTGAGCGCGATCGTTTGTGGTTTTCTGATTCAATCAGCGTGCAACACACGTTTGGGGTTGTGAAGCAGCTTCCTTCGAACTCCAACACATTCGAGGAGTGGGCCGGAGACAATCTCTTGCGGCTGCAATACAACTTCTCGCCAAAACATATCCTGCACGCGAGCTTTCTTTACAACCGCGCGAACGATTCGAATCTTGGGCTCGACGCGCTGGACCCGCAGTCGACCACCGTCACCGCCGACCAGCGACGTGGATTCGTTTCGCTGAAGGATCAGCTGTGGTGGCATGAAACGCTATTGGAATTGGGTGTCGCTGCCGATGACGGTGTGCTCGACTACACGCCACAAGGCCCGTTGCCTTACGACCTGCTGATCAACGGAACGGGCGGCAACTATTTTCAGCACTTGCAGCAGCGCGGCCGCCGGTTGCAGGCGGTAATGAACGTGACGGCAGCTTCGCGGCATTGGCACGGCACGCATCAGCTTTCCGTGGGAGCGAATGCCGTGGGCCTGCTTTTGCATGAGTCCGCGCAGCGAGGTGAAATTGATGTCCTCAACCCGACGTTCACCACCAATGGGACAACTTCAGCTTGCACCGCAGTGGACGTGAAGGTCCAAGGCTGCCTTCGGCGCCGATCCACGTTTACGGGAAGCGCCACACCCCGGCTTTCGAACACGCAGGCTGGAGGATTTGCTCAAGATACATGGTCTATGGGCAGGCATTTTGTTTTTCAAGTGGGATTGCGTGCGGACTGGGATCGGTTTACGCAAAGCGCCATGGCCGAGCCCCGGGTATCGGCTAATGTGCTGCCCTTCGGAGACGATCGCACCAAGTTTTCGATCGGCTGGGGCATTTACAACGCGCCTCTCAACCTCGCACTCATCGGGCAGGTTCTAGACCAGCAACAAGTTGACACTTTCTACGACCCTACTGGCGCCGTGGTTCCTCCCGGTCCCATCCTCAATCAGTTTGTGGTGCCCGCGGGTGGCTTGCAGCAGCCGCGCTTTGCAACCACCAGCGCCGGCTGGCAGGAGAAGTTCGGCCGGAGCACACTGGTCAGCCTGGACCTTCTTGCGCGCAACGGCTCTCACGGTTTTGCTTTTGTGGACCAGCAGCCCTCGCAGCCCGGTGGCATTTTTCTGCTTCAAGATCACCGCCAGGACCGGTATCGTTCGGCCACATTTTCGATACGCCACGTCTTCTCAGAAAACACGGAGATTTATGGCGCGTATACGCGTTCGCGAGCGCATTCGAACGAAGTTCTCAATCCGGCGTTAGGCTCGATATTTTATGCGGCCCAGCAGCCGGGGCCTGTAGCCTGGGACACACCCAACCGCCTGGTACTGTGGGGCTGGGTGCCCACGCACATTTGGAGTACACAATTGAGCGGTTTTTTCGAGTATCGAACTGGGTATCCGTTCAGCGTTGTAAATCTTCAGCAGCAACTGGTCGGTCCGCCCAATTCTTCGCGCTTCCCTGCCTTTGCCAGCTTGAACCTGGGGCTGGAGAGGAAATTCGAATTGCGCGGGTATCTCTGGGCGGTGCGAGTCGAAGGGGTCAATATTCTTGGCCGACAGAATCCTGATTCGGTGGTGAATAATACTGACGCTCCTGCGTGCAACAATGCCGTTCGAACCGGATGCTTCGGCGCTTTTGCGGGCGGACAGGGCCGCGCCACAACATTGCGCGTACGTTTTGTGGGCCGAAAATAGCACTGGTCGACGAGTCAGAATTCCTCTGATTCAAGCCTACGGCGCAAAGGTTTGTACCTGGGGACTTGACAAGTACGTTACGATGCCAATAGGCTTGCGTCCCGATGCAGCTGGACACCTCCCTCTCCTGGCTCGCACTTGGGCTGACTCCCGGTCTGGCTTCACGTCTGTCTGCGCGCGTGTTGCGGCAGTTTGGCTCGCCAGAGGGAGTATTCCGAGCCTCGAAGAGGGACCTGGAAGCCTGCCACCTGCCGTCGGAGGCGGCAGAGGCTGTCCTAAAGAGGAAGGCGTTCCCTCGCGCCGAGAAAGAGCTGGCAGCGTTAGGAAGGATCGACGGCTGCTCGCTGGTGAACTGGACGGAACCTGAGTACCCGCAAACGCTGCTGCAAATCTACGACCCGCCAGTCATGCTGTACGTCCGCGGCGACGCTCAGGTGCTGAACCTGCCCAGTCTAAGCATTGTGGGAACCAGGCGTCCTACGGTTTACGGTACGCAAATGGCGCAGCGGCTGGGGCGAGAACTGGCGGCGCGCGGCTTGGTCATTGTCAGCGGGCTCGCGCGGGGCATTGACGCCATCGGGCACCAAGGAGCGATGGACGCTCATGGGCGAGCCATCGGAGTACTTGGGACTGGCATCGATGTTTGCTACCCCAAAGAAAACAAGAAGTTGTACGAGAAAGTGCTGGAACGCGGGGCGATCATCAGCGAATTCCCGCTGCGAACTCATCCAGCCCCGGAGAACTTCCCTGTGCGCAACCGAATTGTCGCGGGCATGCCTCTGGGCACGGTGGTCGTGGAAGGAGCGCAATATAGCGGGTCGCTGATTACCGCCCGGCTGGCCATGGAATTCGGCCGGGAGGTATTTGGCGTTCCCGGAAACGTAACGCAACCGGTGAGCTTCGCACCTAATCTGTTAATCAAGCAGGGCGCAAAGTTAGTTACTTGCGCGGAAGACGTCATTGAAGAACTGCCTACGCCGGTTCGCGCGGCGCTTGTGCAAGCCGAGAAACCGGAATCCGAGCAACGGAACCTTCTGGCGGCAGACGGACTGAATGGCTCGGAAAAAAAGTTGTACGAGCTTCTCAGCGCAGAAGAGCCAGTTCCTATTGACGAGCTTGTGGAACGGTCCGGCTTGAACTCTTCCGAGGTTCTGGCTACCCTGTTTACGCTCGAGATGAAGGGGATCGTCCGGCAGTTGCCGGGGAAGCAGTTCTGCAAAGTATTGTTATAAAGAGGGATAGCGACCGAGACGTCCTTCAGCGGGCGGAACTTCATCTAAGATAAAGGAACCTGCAGGGCTGACCGATGCATCTCATGATAGGCCGGACCCATCTCAGGGAGATGCACCAAAGGTAGCGAGAAGGACACACGCCCCACGGTCCGTCCTTATCCTAAATACAGACCGGAGTTACAAGAGTTACATGGCTCGTTCGCTTGTCATTGTCGAATCGCCCGCCAAGGCGAAGACGATTAATAAGTATTTGGGACGGAACTATACCGTTAAGGCGTCCATTGGGCACGTGATGGACCTGCCGACGAAGATCATCGGGATTCGTTTGCCTGGCGAGGACCCCTCGGGCAAGAAGAAGTCGAAAAAGAAAAAAGGCCAAAAGAAGAGCGCCAAAGTTGAAGCAAAGACCCCTAAGATCAGCATCAATGACGAAAAGATTTTCGAGCCAACCCTGCAAATCATAAGTGGCAAAGGCAAAGTGATCCATGATCTGAGAAAGGCGGCTCACAACGCGGAAGCAGTCTATCTTGCCCCTGACCCAGACCGCGAAGGCGAGGCCATATCCGCGCACCTGGCGATGGTGCTATCGAAGCCCGGCCGTTTCGTGGAAGCCGAGCCGCCGGGTAAGCAAAACGGCAAGGCTGCCGAAACGAAAGAAGCGGAAGAGGCCAAGGCAGGAAAGAAGAGCAAGAGCAACGGCGACCTGGCGGATGACATCCCTCCGGCGGACCCGAAGAAAATCTTCCGGGTGACCTTTAATGAAATTACGCCCAAGGCGATCCGAGCGGCGTTTGATCACCCCAGGGCGGTAGACACTAATCTTGTCGATGCGCAGCAAGCGCGCCGGGTACTCGACCGTCTGGTGGGTTACAAAATTTCACCGCTCCTGTGGAACAAGGTCCGCCGGGGCCTGTCCGCGGGCCGCGTGCAGACCGTGGCGCTACGGTTGATCGTCGAGCGCGAGGAAGCTATTCGCGCGTTTGTCCCGCAGGAGTATTGGACGATCCACGCGATGCTGGATGCGGGCAAGCCGCCGCAGTTTGAAGCCAGGCTCATCAAGCACCAAGACGCAGACATCGAAGTCAAGAATCAGGAAGCCGCGGACAAGATCGTCGCCTCAGTCAGCAAGGCAAAATGGCAAGTCGCTTCGGTGGCGCAAAAGGAAAAGAAGCGCAACGCGCCGCCGCCCTTCACCACTTCGAAACTACAGCAGGCGGCATATAACCGGATGCGGTTTACCGCAAAGCGCACCATGTCGCTGGCGCAGAAGCTCTATGAGGGCGTGGAGCTTGGTTCGGAAGGCTCGGTGGCGCTGATTACTTACATGCGCACGGACTCGGTGCACGTCTCTAGCGATGCGCTGGCGCAGGTTCGCGAATTCATTCCCGCGAAGTTTGGGCCCAATTATCTTCCCGAGAAGCCGAATTTCTACAAATCGAAGAAGGATGCCCAGGAGGCGCACGAAGCGGTGCGCCCGACCGACGTCTCGCGCACGCCGGAAGACGTGCGGAAATACTTGGACGACGATCTTTTCAAGCTGTACCAGTTGATTTGGCAGAGATTCGTGGCGTCGCAAATGTTGCCTGCGATTTTTGACCAGACGACGATTGACATTCGGGCTAGCGAATACACGTTCCGCGCGAGTGGATCTGTGCAGAAGTTTGACGGTTACCTGCGCGTTTACCAATTGCCGGCGGCTACCGCGGACCGCGAGGACGATGAAAAGGACGACGAAGGCGAGGGCCGAGCCCTGCCAGAGGTATCTGAGGGCCAGTTACTGCGGCTCGATAAGATTCGTCCTGAGCAGCACTTCACCGAGCCGCCGCCGCGGTACAACGATGCGACCTTGGTGAAGGAACTCGAAGAGGACGGAATTGGCCGCCCATCCACTTACGCTGCGATTATCTCGACGCTCGTTGAGAGAGAGTACGTTACTAAGAATCAAGGCCGGTTTTCGCCGACCATGCTTGGCGAGCGCGTGTGCAAGTTGCTGGTAAAAAGCTTCGAGGACATTTTTGACCTCAAGTTCACGGCGCGGATGGAGGATGAGCTCGACGAAATCGAAGAGGGCAAGCTGGCGTGGCGGGAGTCGGTGAAGGAGTTCTGGGAGAAGTTCGTCCTTGACCTCGACAAGGCCGATGAAGAAATGCTCTCGTACAAAGCCGGCATTCCCACGGGGAAAAAGTGCGAGAAGTGCGGCCAGGGAGAATTGCTGGAACGGATCAGCCGCCATGGTTTCTTCCTCGGTTGCTCGCGCTATCCGGATTGCGACTTTATAGAAGATCTTTCGCCAGTAGAGGCGGACGCCGGAGATCCCAACAAGGTTGAGTATTGCGACAATTGCGGTAAGGAGATGGCCATCAAGCGGGGGCGATTCGGCACTTTCCTGGCGTGCACCGGTTACCCGGATTGCAAGACCACGCGGCGACTGGTGCAGGGCACGCGCATCGCGCACCAGCCGGATGAGCCGCTCGATGAAAAGTGCCCGACGTGCGGCAACGGGCTGGTGAAAAAGCACGGACGCTTCGGCGAATTCATCGGTTGCTCTGGCTACCCGAAATGCAAGTACACGCGGCCGATCACAATGGGCATCAAATGCCCGAAGTGCAATGAAGGAGAGTTCGTGCGCCGTGGCAGCGCGGGGAAAGGCGGACGCGGGCGCCCGCGAGTTTTCTACGGCTGCTCGCGCTATCCGGATTGCGATTTCACCACGCCTCACATGCCGATTGCGGAGCCTTGTCCGAAGTGCGGCGCGCCGTTTATTGTCGAGAAGCGGTCTAAAATCGGCACGGTGCACGCCTGCTTGAAGGAGGGCTGCGATTGGGAAAAGCTGGTGGAAACACCGGCGCCGGCCGCGACGGAAGAAGCTCCTGTGCCCGTGGCAGCGAAGTCCTGACCCACCTGCATCTAACGAAACACCGTTTCATTTTCAGTTTCCGTGCTTGAACGGACGCCTATACTGTTTCTGGAGCTCTCGCGTAGTTTGCAAGGTGGGAATGGATCAAGCGATTGCCAAGTACCTCGAATACCTTCGAACGGTCAGGAATTCCTCTCCTCATACAGTTTCCAACTATGGAAAGGACCTTCGTCAATTCCTCGTATTTCTTTCACCGCCGCGTGCTACGCCGCCTGTTCTGCGCGCGGTGAACCACGGCATGATCCGCGAGTTTGTCGCGCACTTGCACGACCACGGGCTTGAGAAGAGCTCCATTGCGCGAAAGCTCGCGGCGTTGCGCTCGTTTTTCAAGTACTGCGTGCGCGAAGGACATTTAAAGGAAAGCCCGGCACGCCTGGTGCCCACGCCAAAACTTCCGAAGCGTATCCCTTCAGTAGTTTCCGCCGAAGAGATGAACGGTTTTCTGAACCATATTGCGGGGATGGTTCAAGGTCCGGTCCATGGCGCCATAGGTTCTAAAAAGCTCATTCCTAAGAGAGAACTGCGGCCAGTAAAAAAATCCGGCGGCCCAGCGCACGCAGAGGAAGGCCTGCTTCTGCGGCGCGACCGCGCTCTGCTCGAACTGCTTTACGCTGCTGGTTTGCGCGTCAGCGAACTTACGGGCCTGAACCTGCTCGACGTCGAGCGAAAAGAGCGCATTCTGCGCGTCCGCGGCAAGGGAAACAAAGAGCGCATCGTTCCATACGGAGCAAAGGCGCAGGAAGCGCTCGAGAAATACTGGCCCGTCCGCGAACAGCTTTTGAAGCAAACCAATGATTCCAGTTACAACGCAGACCTGGACGCCCCGGCCGTTTTTCTCAACTATGCGGGCCGGCGGCTAACGCAGCGCTCCGTAGGCCGCATCGTCAAGAAATACGTCCGCCTGGTCAACGTCAACTGGGACCTGCACCCGCACTCGCTTCGTCACGCTTTTGCCACACATTTGCTCGCCGACGGGGCCGACCTTCGCGCGATTCAAGAACTGCTGGGGCACCAATCGCTCTCCACGACTCAGCGGTATACGCACGCTTCCATTCGCCAATTGATGGAGGTTTACGACAAGGCGCACCCGCACGCCTAATTGGCACATCTCATTTTGTTTGTAAGCCTGACATCTTGGGTTACTCTAGCTAGCTTTGTAACACGGAGCATAAGCTTGCGCGCTGCAATCATTGGTAGTTTCTTCGCTTTGCTGACCGCGACCCTGTCACATACTGCTCAGGCGCAAGATAATTATGAGATTCAAGTTTACGGTTACGAGACCGTGGAACCGCATCACACCATGGTCGAACTACACAGCAATTTCACGTTTCAAGGCTCAAAGACCTTCCAGGATGGCCTGCTTCCTACGAATCACCAGTTGCACGAGACCATCGAAATTACGCATGGCTTCAATGACTGGTTCGAGACCGGCTTTTATATTTTCACTTCCGCGCAAAATGGCCAGGGATGGGACTGGGTTGGCGACCACATCCGTCCGCGCGTTCGCATTCCGAAGAAATGGAATTGGCCCGTTGGACTTAGCCTTTCCAACGAGATTGGCTATCAGCGGCGCAAGTATTCCACCGACACGTGGACCTGGGAGATGCGTCCCATCATCGACAAGCAGTCAGGGCCGTGGTATTGGTCGTTTAATCCGAGCTTTGACAGATCATTTCATGGCGACAGCGTTCACCAGGGCTTCGTTTTTTCGCCGAATCTTAAAGTTAGCTACGACTTCACAAAAAAAATCACCGCCGGGTTCGAATACTATGGCGCGGTCGGTCCCGCCACGGATTTTCTTCCCATCGGACAGCAGCAACAGCAAATCTTTCCTGCCATCGATTTGAACTTCTCTCCGAAATGGGAAGTGAATTTTGGACTGGGCGTTGGCATGACGCATTCCACGGATCATCTGATCGCCAAGATGATTCTGGGCTATCGCTTCAATTTCTAGACCTTCCATCAGACTAAGACTCGCTCCAAGCTG
>Ga0075436_100001162_pt1 | contig 17831 bp, 9 predicted proteins | sample RhiMethybrSRZTD5_FD_75303 | JGI IMG/M metagenome (GOLD analysis project Ga0075436, IMG submission 75303) | Populus rhizosphere microbial communities from Tennessee, USA - Rhizosphere MetaG P. TD hybrid SRZTD5 | ecosystem: Host-associated > Plants > Roots > Rhizosphere > Soil | place: USA...
CCGGCGCGCCGTCCCCTCGAGACCCGCGTCATCAAGGAGTTCCGCGGCGATGGTTATCGCAGGCAGGATCTGGTTTACCAGACGCAGCCCGGATTGTGGGTGACTGCGAATCTCTATCTTCCGAACGAACCGAAACAACGAATGCCCGGAATCGTGATCGCCCACAGCCTGCACGGGCCGAAGACGCAATTTGAATTGCAGGATATGGGCATGCTGTGGGCGCGAGCAGGGTGCGCGGTTCTGGTGATGGATCAAGTCGGATACGGTGAGCGGCTGGAAAGCTATCCATGGGAACGCGAGTTTTACCACTCGCGCTACATCACCGGGATGCAGTTGTACACGGTGGGCGAAAGTCTCATCAAGTGGATGGTTTGGGACATCATGCGCGGAATCGATCTTCTGCTGGAGCGCAAAGACATCGACGACAAACGGATCATCCTGCTTGGCTCTGTAGCGGGTGGCGGGGACCCGGCGGCGGTGACGGCGGCGCTCGATCAACGCGTCTCAGCCGTGGTTCCATTCAACTTTGGAGAATCGACGCCCGAAATCCCGCGCTTCATTCCGGAGAAGAATCAGTGGCCACTCGAACTGGCCGACCCTGGCCTGGGAGATTGGGAGACGCCACGCTGTTTGCGGCGCGGAGTCATCGACCAGTTTCTGCAATGGACGGTCTGCGCCATGGCCGCGCCGCGAAGGTTTGCTTTCTCGTACGAACTGGGCTGGAACGTGGAGGATCTGCCGGCGTGGGCTCGCTACAAGAAAGTGTTCGAGCTGTATCACGCCAGAGAAAACCTGGCTGATGCGCACGGATTCGGTCCTTACCCCGGACCGGGCGAGTGCTGGAACATTGGGCCAGCGCAGCGAAGGTCGCTGTATCCGACTTTGGAGCGCTGGTTCGGAATCCCGATTCCATTCGAAGGAATGAAAACGTCGGTCCGTGCAAACCTGGCCAGGGAGCCGGGAGACCGCCGGCCGGAAGCCGAATTGGCAGTGCTGAATCCTGCGTCCGCGGGCGAATTGCACATGCGCACGGTTCATGGGCTCGCGCGCGATATCGGGCAGGCAAAGATGGAATCGGCCCGGGCGAAACTGGCGGGGATGGATCCGGCAGGCCGGCAGGCGTGGATGCGTGCTGAATTAGCGAAGCGGCTGGGGGATATCGAGCCAAACCGGAATCCGCAGGCCACGGTTCACTGGACGAAGAAGCTGCCGGATGCGACGGTCGAGGGAATTACCATCGCGGTCGAGCCTGACATTACAGTGCCCTTGCTGCTCTTCCGGCCGGTAACCAAAGGCACGCCGCCGGTGGTTACAGGCGTTGCTGAGGGCGGCAAGGAATTGTTCCTGGCGATCCGGAGCCATGAGATCGAAGACTTGTTGAAGCGGGGTATCGCGGTCTGCCTTCCGGATGTACGTGGCACGGGAGAAACTTCGCCGGATGCCCGACGCGATCCGGAGAACGACGAAAATATGCAGGCCGTCAACGAAGAGATGCTCGGCGAGACGCTAGTGGGCCGTCGTCTGAAGGACCTGCGGACGGTGTTGGCGTATCTTGGGCAGCGCCCGGATCTGGATGCGAAGCGACTGGCGTTGTGGGGGGAGTCGCTGATGCCGGTGAATGGCGCGCGACTGGACCTGGATGAAAATTCGTTGTGGCAAGTGGGGCCGCAGATTCAGCAGCAGGGCGAGCCGCTGGGCGGTCTGCTGGCTGTGCTAGGTGCGCTTTACGAACCTAACGTGCGTACAATTGCGGTGCGCAATGGGCTCGCTGGTTACGCGTCGATTCTGGACGGTGCTTTCGTTTATGTTCCGGCCGACATTACCGTGCCCGGTTTTCTGGAAGCAGGAGACCTGGCCGACGTGGAGGCAGCCCTGGCACCGAGGCCGATGCTGCTGGAAAATCTGATCGACGCGAAGGATCGACTGATTTCCGAGCACGATCTCCGCGGCCTGCTCGAGCCGTTATTTCGGGCATATGGCGCCTCGCAGTCGAATTTGTCGGTTCGCAGTGGGCAAGATTCTTCGCAAGTTGCGGCATGGCTGGCGGCGCATCTGTAGCTAGGATTCGTAGACCCAGCGACCGCCGGTCATGGTTCGCTCGATTGGAATATCGATGAGAGACATTGGATCGACACGCATTGGGTCGCGGCCCAGCACGACGAGATCGGACAGTTTCCCGGCCGTGATGCTGCCTTTCTGATGCTCTTCGAAGGAGGCATATGCGCCATTGATGGTGCCCACGCGGATGGCTTCCTCGACGGTCACTCGCTGATTGGGTCCCCAGACGTTGCCGTGGCTGTCGGTGCGAGTGACTTCGGATCGCAGCGCCATCATCGGCTCGAAAGGCCCGGGCGGGTAGTCAGATGCCTGGGTGACACGGATACCCGCATCGAGGAAACTGCGCACTGCGAACATCCAGTTCAGGCGTTCAGGTCCGTACTCGCGCATTTTCTCGCCGTGGTAGTAGACGTAAGTCGAGAACGGCGTGGGAATCGCACCGAGCGCGCGGATCCGCTGAATCAGCGACGGATTTACGACCGTGCAGTGTTCCAGGCGGTACCGGGGATCGCGGCGCGGCATCTCCCGCTGCAGGCGCTCATAGATGCGGAGCATGATGTCGATGGCCGCATCACCGTTGGCGTGCGTGCCGATTTGCCAGCCCGCGGCGTGCGCCTTACGCGCATCTTCGTATAGCTCCTCCTCGCTGTGGACGAGAATACCGTAATCGTTGGGTCTCCCGACGTAGGACTGGGTCAGGCGGGCCGTGCGCTCGGAGATGGATCCATCGCAAACCAGCTTGATGGCGCCGGTCCGGATCCACTCATCGCCCAGGCCGGTGCGGACCCCGGCGGCAGTCATCCGATCAAGAAATTGATACTGCAGGAAGCAATAAACGCGAAACGAAAGCTCGCCTGCCTCGCGCGCGTCCTGATAGGCCAGGAGATCTTCGGGCGCGGCCTCGCAGTCATGCACCGATGTTACGCCGGTGCGCACCATCATCTGCGAGATCAGCTTGACGCCCTGGCGCATCTCGTCGCGCGAAAAGGTGGTAGGGAGCAGCTTGCGGAATGGCTCGGTAGCGTTCTCGCGCAGGCCACCAGTAAGCCGCCCGGTAGACGGATCACGATCGTACTTGCCGCCGGGTGGATCGGAGATGGAATCGGCGATCTCGACCCGCTTCAACGCGAGCGAGTTGACATACGCCGTGTGGCCGCCCCGATGCTCGATGAACACGGGATGCTGCGGAGCCGCCGCATCCAGATCTTCGCGAGTCAGCTTGCGGCCTTCTTTGGTCTTGGTGTCGTCGTACTTGAAGCCGATTATCCAGTCGCCGGGAGGGGTTTTCGCGGCGCGCGCGCGGATAGCATTTTGAATATCGGCGATTGAGCGGAGGTCGCAATCCACCCATCGCAGGTGCCGGATACCGGCATAGGAAGGGTGCGTGTGGGCATCGATGAACCCGGGTACGATGGTCTTGCCGCCAATGTCGAGTTGGCGGACGCCGGGTTTTGACATGCCGCGAATGTCCTCATTTGAACCGACAGCCAGGAAGCGGCCCGCCGCGATAGCCACAGCCTGCGCATTTGGCTGTGCCGGATCGACGGTCAGGATATTGGCGTTGTAGAGAATGAGATCGGGGCCGGTGCGTTCGGTTGCTTGCAGGGCTAGCGCGCTCATGCCAGCTAGAAATCCACGGCGTGACGGATGTTGGAGGCTCATGAAGTGTCTCCGAGTTTATTGTGGCCCTGTCGACCTGGCGAGCCACGCCGGCAGAGCCGGGTCTACGGAAGTCGCGCGGACTACGGAATGCGACGACACTTTCAGCGCAGCCGCGAATTCGGCCTGCAGACGAGTATTGCGGACTACCTTGTTTCGGCCGTCTACGAAGCCCTCCAGCAGGACCGGCCGCGAGCCTTGGGCGCTGACGATGTCGGCGACATCGGCGACATCGAGAATGCCGGGTACGATCACGTCCTGAGGCAGATGACAGAAACGGTCTTCCAGCACCGAGAGGAAGGAAACCAGGCCTCGTCTCGCGGCGATGGCGGCGACGCGGTCTTCGTACAAACCGGTGAGAAGTGCCACGAGCGCACCCATTGGCTCAGCCTGATGTTGCACGAAGGGGCCTGGTTCCTGAATCTCGCTTTGATCGAACACGAAATCATCCGGATTTGTTTCCGCGAACGAATCTCCCCAGAGCGCGATATGGGCAGGGTCAACGTCCGGGCGCGAAGCCAGGTAGTGGAAGACGGTGCGAATGTCTTTCAACCGGGCCCCGAGCATGGTCTCGCCGAGCATGAGCTCGGTTTCCGGTACGCCCATCGCGCTGGGCCCGCGCGATGACGTAGCCGCCACCTCGCCTGTTCCGCGGACATCGGGAAGGCAGATTTCAAAACCGTTGCGAAGGAGGGCATTCACTTCCGCGCTGCGCTCGGCGAGGAAGCGCGCTTTCCCGCCTTCAGCGATGGCGAGGACCACTGGCGCTCTCTTGGCCGCTGTATGGAGCGGCTTCAGCAGAAACACGGGCAGAGTGATTCCGGGAGCCGTTTCGATGGCGAGCGCTTCTACGGTTGCGCCGGCGCCGGGCTTCTCCCAGAGAAGCTGAGCCGAGGGTTTCGCGGACGGCTCGATATCGCCCAGCTTTTCCCGCAGTGCCGCACGCAGACCGCTACGGGACGATTCTTTCGATCGCGCCGTGGCGAGTTGATGGCGGGCCAGTTCAAGCACGATGGCGCTGGCTGGTTGGGGCCGCCTCTCTGCCGCAAGCGCGGGAGTCAGGCACATCAATTCGGAATCCGGTCGCGGGTTGTGGTACTCGGTGGCGGGAGAGGGGACGTTCAGCCAGCGCGCCAGGATCGAGTAAATCCGCCCGCGCAGTAAAGTTCCCACGTTGGTGCACTCACCCGGCCCGGGAAACGGACCGAAGCCGTGCACTGAATCCAGGTGGTTTCGGGCGCCGTAGAACTCGAAGACCTTTTTGTAGCGGGCCCAGATGGGTTCGTGGTCGACATCCACCGGCCAGCCTATTTCGAATGAGAATAAGAATGGCCGTGGCGCGACCGAAGCGCATAACAACCAGGGAAAGAACTGATCGACGGAACTGTGAGGAAGGCATCGCGTGGTTTCCCATTCTCCCCAGCCGGGCCACGCGGTATCGGCTGGGTATCCGCGCGGTCCCTCGGTGTAGTGCTCTTCGGGACCGGCCTCGCCGAAGTTGAACGGGATTACGGCGGCGACGCGCTTGTCGAGCGCGGCGGTAACCGCGGCGGGATCACCACCGCCCGCCACTGCTCCGAGCATGATGATTCGCTGGGGATCGATGTACGGACGCTCGAGTAGAAGATCGATGCTGCGCATGAGGTCCCACACAATCCACTTCATCAGGCTTTCACGCGCAAGCAGAAACTGATTGCCAAGCGCGTAGCGCCCGTTGTAGCTCTCGCGATACCACGGCTGAGATTGCGACCGCTCGCCGGCGCAGAGTTGATCCATAACCAACACGGCGGTTCCCGACCGCGCCCACGTCATTCCGAGATCTTGTAATTCGGACTGCGTCTTCGGCGCGTGATGGCTATGAACGACCACGATCACCGGGATCTTGCCGGATACCTTGTCGGGAAGGTAGAGGTTGGCCGTGACCAGCAGATGCGGGCGGCTTTCAAAGACGATGTTCTCGATTGCGAAGCCATCGCCATAATCGGCGCGGTGCGTAACGACCGGGCGCAGCGGAGTGCGCTCGGGCCACGGCCCCAGCCACCGGCGCAGTGCTCCGAGGCGCTGATCGCGGAACCGTTCCCACGTTTCACGCGAATCGACTTTCTGCCATTCGCGCTTCTCCTGGTCCGCTACCGTTACCATGCGCGCACGCAGTGTGTTTTCGACCATGCGCGAGACCTGGAGCTTATTGCGCTGTTCTTCATTCCACACGTTCTTCGGTATCCAGCTGAGTTCGGTGGCTGATTGCGCCGCCGGAGAGTTGCTGGACTGCCACCCGCCGGGATGAAACTCCGGAGCGGGATCGTGCGTTCGCGCCGCGAATTGAAATGTGGCGCGGTCATTGGCCGCGGGCCAATACCAGCGCAGCTCCGGAGCATCCGGCCTGGGTGCGCGCACACGTTGCACATCGATGAATCCGATCTGGCCGAACCGTTCGAGAGGGATCGCCACTTCGACGGTCCACTCGTTAGTATCCAGATGCGTCGCGACTAACAAACTTTCAGATCCTTCGAGCGAGGGAACTCCGGCGGCGCCTTGCAGGCGATAAGCACCCACCGGATTCACGCTGAGCGAGAGGCTCAGATGCCTTCGGACATCCGTGTCCTGCACGCGAATGTTCCAGGTGATGAGATCTTCGGACCACCAGTTAGGATTGCGGCCTGTTGAGTGCGCCACGACTCGATCCGGCTCCGGAATGCGCGCGCTGAGGCAAAGATATGCGCCGCGGGTGGCGATACGCGTCTCGCCGCCGGCCGGGAAGGGAGACCCGAATTCGGAAGAGGCCAACGGGAGAATATGAGCGGCCTGCCAGACAGGTTCGTCAGGTTTACCGTCAATCCTGAGCGCCCCGGAAACCGCCGGAATCGTAATGGAAGCGGTTTCGGCGGCGAGCGCACTTGCCGCGATCAGCAAGAGAACTCCGAGTAGTTGCGGGCGACTGGATATCATCAGAGCGAATCTATCACGTCGCCACGATGCGATGCACGGCGGATCGCGCAAGGTAAGATGATTTGGTCGAACCGCATTCTATGACCCGCAGGGAATTATTGCTCCTTCCCGGAGCCTGCTCGATGCTCGGCCAGCCGCTGCCCTCGTCTGAGCCACAGAATCTTTCGTTCCCTCTTGAGAGCATTGCGGGATCGGTGACTCCGCCGGACCTGTTCTTCGTTCGCGATCACTTCCGGGAGCCTGATCTATCAGTTTCCGCCTGGCGGCTCAAGATCGAGGGGCGCGTCGCGAAGCCGCTCGAGCTCAAGCTGGCCGACGTTCTGGAATCGCCGACAAAGGAACTAGAGGCCGTGCTCGAGTGCGCCGGCAATCCCACTATCGGTTCCGCGGCGAGTAATGCGATTTGGGAAGGCGTGCCGCTCTCCGCCTTGTTGGACCAGGCAGGGGCCGCACACGATGCGGTCGCCGTGTTGTTCGAGGGCGCGGATTCCGGCCGGCTTCTGGAGGGCTGGCCCGAGCTGGCGTACTGCCAGATCGTGCCCATGGAGAAGTGCGTGCGGCCCGAGAGCCTGTTAGCGTTCAAGATGAACGGCCGCCTTCTGCCGCGTCGAAGCGGCTTCCCAGCGCGTGCGTTGTTCCCCGGCTGGTACGGGATGGACTCGGTGAAATGGCTCCAAAGACTCGTTGTGCTCGGGCCGTCCGACCAGGCGCCGAATTTCCAGTTGAGCGGCATGAACAAGCTTTACAATCGCATGATCAAGGTCCCCGCTAATGATGAGATGAAGATCACGCGCCTCGCGGAAATTCAAGTGAGATCGGCGATTGCCTGGCCGGCGGACAACACCCGGCTACCCGCGGGTCGATTCGAGATTCGCGGCTTCGCCTGGACCGGCACTGGCCTTGTCCGTCGTGTCAGTTTCAGCGCCGATGGAGGCCGCGCGTGGGCGCCCGCACAACTCGAATCGCAGCCGAAGCTATTCACTTGGGTTCGCTGGAAGTACTTGTGGTCCGCTGCGCCGGGCGAGCATGTGCTGATGAGCCGAGCTGTCGACGATGCGGGCCGCGAGCAACCACTGGTGCGCGATCCGTCGCGCAAAGACGGATATGAGCTGAACTTCTGCGCGCCCGTTCGGTGCTCGGTACGATGAAGTCCAATACATCATTCCCAGGAGGTCTTATGTCAAGCCATGTGCAACGCCGTGATTTCTTGAAGCTGGTAAGCGCCGGATTGGCGCAGTCGCTGGCGGGCGCCGGGAAGCCCGTGAAAATCGGTCTCGTCGGGGTAGGGAACCGTGGTACCGGCCTCGTCAAAATTCTGCTTGACGTGCCGGGCGTCGAGATACCGGCAATTTGCGACATCAACGAAGAACACTTACAAAATGCTCAGGCGATCGTCGAGAAGAGGGCCGGCAAGCGGCCGGAAGGATATTCAAGCGGGCCGGAAGACTACCGGCGCCTGGTGGCTCGTGAGGATCTGGACGCTGTGATGACCGCCACCCCTTGGGAGTTGCACACTCCGGTAGCGGTAGCCGCAATGAAAGCGGGCAAGTATGCGGCTACCGAAGTTCCTGCAGCGATCACGGTCGAACAGTGCTGGGAGCTGGTAAATACATCCGAGCAGACCGGCATGCCGTGCATGATGCTCGAGAACGATTGTTTTGGCCGGGGTGCCCTGATGGCTCTCAACCTCGTCGAGCAGGGAGTGCTGGGCGAGGTGATTCACTGCGAAGGCGGCTACGACCACGACATCCGCGCGGGACTCCTGCGAAACGGCGAGCTGTCCTGGCGCGGCATGCACGCACTGCGGAGAAATGCGAACCTGTATCCGACGCACCCGATCGGCCCGATTGCGTGGTGGACGGGTATCAACCGCGGCGATCGATTTACCTATCTGACCTCGATGAGCAGCAAGTCGCGCGGTCTCAGCCATTACGCGGCCAAGCATTTCGGCCCTGACAACATCTACGCCAAGCGCCAGTTCGCCGATGGCGATGTCAACACCAGCCTCATCATGACGGAAAAAGGGGTGACCGTTACTCTTAACCACGATACGCAATTGCCGCGTCCGTATTCAGATTCGGGCGACACGAAAATACCGCTTATGGTGCAGCGCCTGCAGGGCACAGAGGGAATCTTCTTCGGCAGCCTGGAAAAAATTTATATCGACGGCCGCAGCCCGGAGCACAAGTGGGGGGATACTGGCCCGTACTATGAGCAGTACGATCATTTCCTGTGGAAGGCGCTGGGCGAGGCCGCGAGGAGCTCGAGCCATGGCGGCGAGGACTACGTCGAGCTGCACCAGTTTGTGCGGGCCGTCCGCAACAAGATCCAGACACCAGTGGATGTTTATGATGCCGCCACATGGAGCGTGATTGTTCCCTTGAGCGAGCAATCCGTCGCCTCCAAAAGCGCCGCCGTCGATTTCCCGGACTTCACCAGGGGGAAATGGAAAAATCCGCGGCCGCTCAACCTCGGGCTGTGATTCAGTGCTTGACATTCTTTGCGGTTCGCAATAAAGTAGACCGATTTGGGAGTCTTGAAAATAATGCGTCTAAAACTTATTGGTTTAACAGTAGTTTTGTGCCTGTCCCTTCCGGTCTTGGGGCAGAGGAACACCGCGGCGATCTCGGGAACGACGACGGATCCGACGGGTGCCGTGATTCCGGGCACGCAGGTCACGGCAGTCCAGACCTCGACGGGAACCACCAGCCGGACTCAATCCAACGAGAACGGCTTCTATCAACTGCCGAATCTGCCGATAGGCACGTACACGTTGCGGGTCGAACACGTCGGTTTCCAGGCCTACGTTCAGGAAGGAATCGTCCTGCAAGTGGACCAGTCCGCAACGGTGAATGTCAGCTTGAAAGTAGGCAGCCAGGCTGAATCCGTGACGATTACCGGCGAGCCTCCGCTAGTCGACACCCGAACGCAAACACTCACCACCACCATTACACCGGAGATGGCGCGCGAACTGCCCTTGAACGGCCGCAACGTACTCCAGCTTATGGCCCTGGCGCCCGACGTGAGTCCCGGCGGATCGAGATGTTTCGCGCAAGGAGCCTCACGGCCTGAGTCGACTGTGACGTTTGTATCGGCAAGTGGAGCCCGCTCCAACGAGACCGCATTCTACCTGGACGGTGGGATCAATGAGGATCCGTACACGGAGATCGCCAACATTTTCCCCAACCCGGACGCGATTCAAGAGTTCAGCGTGCAAACCAACAGTTACAGCGCCAAGTTCGGGGGACGCGGCGGCGGCGTCGTGAATGCGGCCACGCGCAGCGGGTCCAACGAATTCCATGGTTCGGCCTTCGAATTCCTCAGGAACCACGTGCTGAACGCCCGGAACTTTTTCGCTTCGAGCGATGACGGCCTGAAACGCAATCAGTACGGCTTTAGCTTCGGCGGTCCCGTACAAAAGAACAAGACGTTCTTTTTCGCTTCGTGGCAAGGGACCAAGCTGCGCTCTATTCCGACTCAAAATGAGGCAGTGACGCCAACTGCAGCCCAGCTCAGTGGAGACTTTTCGGCCATCAGTACGCAGCTCGTGGATCCCAACACGAACGTACCGTTTCCCGGAAATCAGGTTCCTACGTCCCGATTCGATCCGATTTCGATGAAAGTGTTGAGCACGGTTCCGGTCGGTGCGCCGGGAACTGGACTGGCATTCTATCCGACTTTCACGCGCACTGACGATAATCAGTGGGTGGGCCGTGTGGACCACAATTTCGGGGAAAAGTTTCGCCTGTTTGCGCGATATCTCTATGACCGGCTCGAGCAGCCCGGGTCACTCATAGGCAATGACATTTTAAGCGCTTCTGACAACATTTACTGGCAAAGCCAGAACATCACGATTGGGGGATCGTATCTGCCCAAGCCCAACCTGGTTGGAGATCTCACTCTTACTTACAACCGAGTGGTCCAGATTTCCCTTGGGCCCACGAAGCTGCCGGGTTGGGTGGACCTGGGCGTCAATGTCGCCAACGAGGCAGCCAGTGCTGGCGCATCCGGGGCAGGTTTCTATCTAAACGTTGGAGGCTACTTCAGCGCTAATTGGGATCCTTTGTATCGGGTTCCGCGAGCTGAATACGACCTCAGCAACAACTGGACCTATATCAGGGGCGCTCATACCATGCAGTTTGGAGGCGAAGTCATCAGGGAGCAGAATATCCTGGCCCAAGTCTTTCTGTCTCAGGGATCCTTCAGTTTCTCGAGCCAGATTTCCGGCGATAATCTGCTCGACTTTATGCTGGGCAAGCCGAGCGACTTCCAGCAGTTCAGCCCCATCTATGAGAGCCTGTACCGCACTCTCCCGGCGCTTTACTTCAACGATTCTTGGAAAGCCACCAGGCGGCTCACCGTAAATCTTGGCGTGCGATGGGAACCCTGGAAAATGTTTACCGAGCAGGCGAACCAGATGTCGATCTTTACGATAGGAGCCGCAGCGCAGGGAATCCGTTCGAAGATTTATCCCAACCTGCCGCCCGGAGAGCTGGTGCCGGGTGATCCGGGGGTGCGGAAGACCGCGGTGCCGTCCTACTATCACATCTTTGATCCGCGGATTGGTGTTGCGTGGGATGTTTTTGGCGACGGAAAAACCAGCATTCGGGCGGGCTTTGGCATCTACCACGACATGATCAATGTGAACTCTAATAACGACACGATCTCGGCGCCGCCATGGGCATTGTCCGTCGATGTGCCGTTTCCAGTGAGCCTGCAGAATCCTTATCAAGGGCATAATGTTCCGTTCCCTGCCTTCCGTCCGTTTGCCTCTAACCAAAACTTTGCGTTCCCGTTCTTCGGCAATGAATTTGATCCCACTATGGCGTATCCAGTTATCGAACAGTGGAACCTTGCCGTTGAGCGCCAGCTACCCAAAGGTTTCATGGTCCGGGCGGCCTATGAGGGCATGCAGAGCTACCACTTGTTCGGCGGAGTGGAACAGAACGCAGCCGTCTACATCCCGGGTCAATCCACTTTTGAAAATGACCAACAGCGTCGACCCATGGGGCAGTACTTTACGAGCAACTCGATCAACACGGCTACGGGAACGGCCAGCTATGATGCTTTGGCGCTCACGGCGGAGAAGCGCGCTACGAAGGGTCTGACCTTCCTCGCGGGTTTTCGTTGGGCAAAGATGCTGGACGAACTTCCCGGTGCGGGCACCAGCCTGGGGCAGGGCGACTACACCACACCCGATCCCAAGTTTGATCATGGTCTATCCAGCGTCGACGTCAACAGGCAGTTGATCGGGTCCTACGTGTGGGAATTGCCTACGGCGAAATCGCTCGGCTTTTTCGGGCGCAATGTAATCGGCGGTTGGCAGTCGAGCGGTGTCTTGACCCTTCGAGCCGGATCTCCATACTCGATCCTGTCGGGCCTCGACTATTCTTACAGCGGCATTGGGATTGACCGGGCCGATCTGGTCGGCAATCCCAATCTGTCCGGCGGTCGTTCGAAGGCAGCGCAGCTGAATGAATGGTTTAACACGGCGGCTTTCGCCTTCAATGCGCCTGGAACATATGGCACGTCGGGGCGCGATATCCTGCGGGGCCCGGGCATTGCAACGTTTGATATGTCCCTCAGTAAATCGTTCCCGCTCAAATTCGGCCATTTCGCGGAGACGCAGCGTATCGACTTCCGAGCGGAGGCTTTCAACTTATTCAACCACGCAAACTTCAGGAATCCGGATGGCACCATAACCGATCCCACGTTCGGCCAGGTTCTCCGAACAGCTAAAGGGTCGGCCGGCGATCCAAGGATTCTGCAGTTTGCGCTGCGGTACTCTTTCTGATCTTGTCCCATCGGATTGGAGAAGGAAGCCGGCGACACAGCATGAAACGGCAGAGCACCCTTATCCTGCTGGCGTTCTGTGCCGCATCTGCCTGGGGCCAAAGCCGGCCGCGGGACATGGCGGCGGTTCTGGAACGGCCGCTCGAGACGCCCGACGTGGTCGCATTTCAGGTGCGGCAATACCTGTTCCAGCGCGCTCCCAAGTTGGCTGCTCCGCGTAGCGCCGCACAATGGACTGCCGAGGCCGAGCGCATCCGCAAACATCTGCTCGACGATGTTGTGTTCCATGGATGGCCCAGGGAATGGGTGGATGCTCCGCCGAAGTTTGAAGATCTGGGGACCGTCGAATCCGGGAAGGGTTACCGGATCCGCAAGCTTCGCTACGAGATCGTGCCGGGCTTCCAATCGACGGCGATTCTTTATGAGCCCGAGAATGTCAGCGGCAAGATCCCGGCCATCCTCAACCCCAACGGGCACGAGTTGGAGCTGGGCAAGGCTGCCGAATACAAGCAAAAACGATGTATCAATTTTGCCAAACGAGGAATCCTTGCCCTGAGCCTGGAGTGGCTATATTGCGGCGAGTTGCACGTTCCCGAAAACAAGCACGAATTCGGCGCGCATCTCGACCTGGTGGGGGCCAACGGAGTGGGCTTGTTCTACCTCGCGATGCGCCGGGGACTCGATTACCTGTACGAGCATCCCAATGTGGACCGCAGCCGCATGGGCGTGACCGGACTTTCCGGCGGCGGCTGGCAGACCATTGTCCTGAGCTCGCTCGATCCGCGCGTCACGGTGTCAGTCCCGGTAGCCGGATATTCCGCGTTCGTATCGAAACTCGAACGTGTCGGCGACTACGGAGATAACGAACAAGTTCCACAGGACTTCCTCGCCGGCCAGGATTATCCGCACCTCACGGCCATGCGAGCGCCACGCCCGACGCTGGTCATCCACAACGCGGAAGACGACTGCTGCTTCCGGGCGCCACTCGTGAAGCCTTATAATTACGATGACGTAGAGCCCTTTTTCCGGTTGTTCGGCAAAGAGGACGCGTTTCAGTGGCACGAAAACACCGACCCCTCCACCCACAACTATCAGCTCGATAATCGATTGCAGGCCTATCGTTTTTTCAGCAAGCATTTCGGCATGCCGGCCGTCGAACAGGAGATCCCGGTTGATGCCGAGGTCAAGAACTATGACGATCTGGTGGTAGGGCTGCCTAAGGATAATTTGACCATTCTCGGGCTGGCCCGAAAGTTGGCCGAGGGGATTACGCGCCCGGCGGTCGCGTCTTCGTCGGGTGCCAGAGCGAAGCTCGAATCGCTGGTTCGCTACAAGCCCGCCACTCTAGAACACGCCTGGGCGCTCACGAATACAAAAAACAAAGGCGTGGAAACCAGGTCTTACCAGTTCCTGTTCGCCAACGGGTTGAGCGCGGCCGGGGTCTGGGCGAACGCCATCGCCAGTTCCGACGAGTCGCCCGCCACGATCGTGCTCAACGACAAGGGCAAGAAAGCAGCGGCGAGCCGCGTTGCAGACCGCCTGAACCGCGGCGAGCAGGTTCTCGCCGTGGATTTGCTGTTCACGGGCGACGCAGCCCCCAAGCAGGCAGAGCTTGAAGAGTTTCCGCTGCTGCTGGCGGCCACGGGCGAGCGGGCGCTGGGCATCGAAGCGGCTCAATTAATCGCTCTGGCACGATGGGCGAAGAGCTTCGGCAGCAGGAAAATTCAGATTGAAAGCACGGGCATCCGGAATCAGGTTGTGGCGCTCATAGCTGCTGACATGGAGCCATCTCTGTTTTCTGAGGTTGCGATTCACGATGGCATGCCCAGCTTGCAGTACCTTCTCGATGCGCCCGTCAAATTCGAATCGGCCCCCGATCTGTTTTGCCTCGATCTTTACAAGGAATTCGACATTGATCGCTTGGCCAAGCTTGCGGAGCCAGCCAAGGTAACTCAGAAGTATCAGTGAGAATCCATGGAGAAGCTCAGCCGCCGGTCTTTGCTGGCCCGGTCGTCCCTGCCGCTGCTGATGGCAGACAGCGCGGACAAAGCGCAGGCGGCCCCACGGAAGTTGAAGGTGGTCGTTGTCGGCGCCCATGTAGATGATCCGCAATCAGGGTGCGGGGGAACAATCGCGCGCTACGCTGATCTCGCGCACGATGTTGTCGCGCTGTCCCTGACGCGTGGAGACTCCGAGAGTATCGCGGCGAGCCTTCACATGCCTCCGCAGGAGCTGGCTGCCAAGCGGTATGCGGACGCCCAACGATCCTGTGACCTTCTCCATTGCCGGTTCGTTGCGCTGCACTATATCAACCGGGGCACCGAAGTGACCATGGCACGCTACAAAGAATTTGGAGAGGCGCTCTTGGATCAGAAGCCTGATATTGTCTTCACGCACTGGCCCATCGATACGCATCCCGATCACCGGGCCGCATCCCTCCTGACTTACGATGCGTGGCTGCGGGGTGGGAAGAAGTTTCCGCTGTATTTCTATGAAGTCGAATTGGGCCAGCAGACGCAAGACTTCTGGCCGACTCACTACGTGGACATCAGCGAAGTGGCCGAGCGCAAAAAATCCGCCGCTTACGCCAACGCACTCACGGTTGAGGGCTGGTGGCCTTTGCACGAACAGATGCAGCGCTCGCGGGGAAACGAGAGAGGGTGCAAGTTCGCGGAGGCATTCAACCGTCATCCGCAAAGTCCTGCCGAGCCGGCTTTGCCTTAAGATCGGGAAAATGAGCCAAAGTCGATCGATGGACCGCCGGACCGCGCTGGGCCTGATGAGTTCTGCGCCGCTTACCGGAATTGTCAGCGGCATCTCGGCCGCTCAACAGATGGGCGCTCCGCCGGATCAGCCGCGTGAACTCATCCCGGACGCCGCCGATATGGGATCGCTGTTTCCGGACATGGAGCGCCTTGTTGGCCGCAACCAATATCCGTACTCGTTCCTGACCAACCGCTTTCGCTCGGCCGAAGAATACAGAAAAGCCGGGCGTGAAGTCGTATTGGACGCGCTGGGGTACCAGCCACCGCGGGTTCCCGCCGCTGCCCAGGTGGTCGACCGGCAGGACTTGGGCGAGTTCATCCGCGAGAAAGTGTTGTTCTCCACCTCAGCGGATTTCCGCGTGCCCGCTTACGTGCATGTTCCGAAAGGCCTCAAAGGCCGCGCGCCCGCCATCGTTGACCTGCACTCGCACGGAGGAATGTTCCTATTCGGCAAAGAAAAAGTAATCGACTTCGGCGGCAACCATCCGGTGATGACCGAGTATCACAAGGTGAATTACGGCGGCAGGCCGACCGCAACGGCTCTCGTTCGGCGCGGGTACGTGGTGATCACGATCGACGCTTTCATGTTCGGCGAGCGGCGTCTAGTCATGGACGCTGACTTGAAGTACGGCTGGGACCGGTCGCATTACTCGGTGGATGACGCGAAGCATCTGAACGAGGTCTGTGCTTCGAAGGAATCCACGCTGGCCCAGTCTCTCATGCTGGCCGGCATGACCTGGGAAGGCATCGTACTGTGGGACGACATGCGAACCGTGGATTACCTGATCAGCCGTCCGGAGGTGGACCCGAACCGCATCGGCTGTGTCGGCATTTCCTTCGGCGGTTACCGTTCGTTCTTCCTGGCAGGCATGGATGACCGCATCTCCGCCGCCTGCGTGGTGGGCTTCATGTCCACCGTCAAGCCCATGGCACGGCGGCATATCGACACGCATTCCTGGGTCCATTTCGTGCCCACGCTGCACCGGTATCTTGATTGGCCCGACATCGTGGCGATGCGCGCGCCGAAGCCGTTGCTGGTTCTGCAATGCCGCCGAGACGGACTATTTCCTCTGCAAGGCATGCAGGAATCGGTCGAGAAGATAGCGGCGATCTATGCCAAGGCAGGCGCGAGCGATCGGTTTATCGGTCGTTTCTACGACGTGCCGCATCAGTTTAACGTCGAAATGCAGGAAGACGCCTTTCGCTGGTTCGACGAGCATTTGAAAGCTTGAGCTCCGGTTGTTTGCCGCAGCCATTTGGGAGAAACTGTCGCCATGCGCTTAACTGTTGGTTTGGCCTTCGTACTTCTGGCCGGCTTCGCTCCGGCCGTGCTCGGACAAGATAAGCCGCGCGCCCGTAACCTGGGCGTCCCGTTCGATGGAACATCAGGAACCTGGAATGCCATCACCGATGTGCAGGGCGTCGAGGTCGGGGAAACCACGCTGATCTCAGGCGACAATGTGCGTACCGGCGTTACGGCCATTCTGCCGCGGGGCAAAAGCAACAACGACGCAGTCTTCGCCGGCTGGTTTTCGCAAAACGGCGACGGCGAGATGACCGGGACCACTTGGGTCGAGGAGTCTGGCTTTCTCGATGGACCGGTCATGATCACCAATACCCACAGCGTCGGCGTGGTTCGCGACGCCGTGATCGCGTGGCAGGTCAAGACCGGACTGAAGCCCGAGACCAACACCTACGGCGCGAGCTTCTTCTCTCTGCCCGTTGTCGCCGAGACATACGATGGCCGGTTGAACGACGTCAACGGATTTCACGTCAAGCCGGAGCACGTCTTCCAGGCGCTGGACGGTGCGCGGTCAGGGCCGGTGGCCGAAGGCAATCATGGCGGCGGCACCGGCATGAGATGCTACGGCTTCAAGGGCGGCACAGGCACCGCATCGCGAAGGCTGGACGCGCGCGCTGGCGGATACACGGTCGGCGCGCTCGTGCAATGCAATTGCGGGACCCGGAGCCAGTTGATGGTCGCGGGCGTTCCCGTGGGCCGCGAAATTCCCGAGACGAACCAGCGCTCGGCCGCCAACACGCCCCGCGAGATCGAAGTCGGTTCCATCATCATCGTCGTGGCCACTGACGCGCCTTTGCTACCGCATCAGCTCAAGCGCCTAACGCGCCGCGCCACCATGGGTCTGGCTCGCACCGGCTCCACTTCGGGAAATAGCTCCGGCGACATCTTCATTGCGTTCTCGACGGCAAACCCCGGCGCTGCCCGGCCTGCCGGCGTCGCCGATTTGAAGATGCTTCCGAACAACGAGATGAACGAACTGTTCACTGCCACCACGGAAGCCACTGAGGAAGCCATCATCAATGCCATGGTTGGCGCCGAAACCATGACCGGAGCGAACCATCAGACGGTGGTCGCTCTCCCGCACGACGGATTGCGTGAGGCGCTTAAGAAGTACAACCGCCTGCAATAGGCGCCGCGCCCGTGGTGGTATTTTAATAACCCTATGAGAAAGAGCATTCTATTGTTCGCCGTACTCACCGGATCTGCGAGCGTAACCTTGGCGGCCGAGCTGCCGGGACGCTACTTCCGGTACATGGAATCGGGGGCGCAGCAGGTGGACGCGCGCCTCACCGCCGAGCCGGACG
>Ga0075436_100001163_pt1 | contig 17804 bp, 16 predicted proteins | sample RhiMethybrSRZTD5_FD_75303 | JGI IMG/M metagenome (GOLD analysis project Ga0075436, IMG submission 75303) | Populus rhizosphere microbial communities from Tennessee, USA - Rhizosphere MetaG P. TD hybrid SRZTD5 | ecosystem: Host-associated > Plants > Roots > Rhizosphere > Soil | place: USA...
CGCGTCCCGGTGATCTCGCCGATGGGCAACCTGCCGGTGATCAAGGACCTGGTCGTCGACATGGAGCCGTTCTGGGACAAGTTCCGCGCGGTGAAGCCGTGGCTCGAGGAGGACGACCACCCGCCGGTCAAGGAGTGGCGGGTGCAGCAGGAGGAGCTCGACCGGATCATGAAGGAGGCGCTCTGCATCCAGTGCGGCTGCTGCGTCTCGGAGTGCAACTCGATGGAGGCCGACCCCGAGTTCCTGGGGCCGGCGGCGCTCGCCAAGGGGGCGAAGTTCGTCGGCGACGTCCGCGACCGCGACCGCAAGGGCCGGCTCGAGCTCTACAACGGCCCGCACGGTGTGTGGGACTGCACCCGGTGCTACTTCTGTAACGAGCGCTGCCCGAAGGGGGTCGACCCGCGCGATGCGATCGCGAAGATCGGGGCCGAGATCTACTCCGAGGGCATGCTCTCGGACAAGGGCGCCCGCCACGCGCAGGTGTTCGACATGTCCACCCGGGCGACCGGCTATCTGCTGGAGACGGCGCTCGTCCCCTACACCGACCCCCTCAAGGCGATGGACGTCAAGTTCGCCATGCAGATGGCGCGCGCCGGCAAGGTGCCGAACCCGCTGAAGCCGCACCGGGCCAAGAAGCTCGACGAGGTGCGCAAGCTGCACAAGGTCCTGAAGACCCAGGAGAAGGACGCGCGCGCCCAGAAGCGGGCCGGGGTCTCCGTCGACCGTGAGGAGGCCGGCTCGTGAAGCAGAGCTACGCGTACTACCCGGGCTGTCTGGCCAGCCTGTCCCAGAAGGAGCTGGACGTCTCGACCCGGGCCATCGCCGACAAGCTCGGTATGGAGCTGGTCGACATCCCCGGCTTCACCTGCTGCGGCGCCGGCGACGTGCACGAGGCCCGCCCGGAGTACTACCTGCACCTGAACGCGCGCATCCTCGGCCAGGCCGAGCAGCTCGAGCAGGACACGCTGCTCACGATCTGCAACGTGTGCACGCTCAATCTGCGCCAGGCCGACATCAAGCTGAAGGCCGACCCGGAGCTGCTCGAGCGCGTGAACGCGAACCTGCGCGACGTCGGCGCGGCTCCGTACGCCGGCGGCGTCGAGGTGCGCCACCTCCTGTGGGAGATCGCCGAGGGCGAGGGCTACGAGAGGCTGAAGCAGATCGCCGAGAAGCCGCTCACGGGCGTGAAGATCGCGCCGTTCTACGGCTGCCAGATCCTGCGGCCGTCGAAGCTGCTCGGGTTCGAGGACCCCGACCGGCCCCAGTCGCTCGAGCGCATCATCGAGGCCTGCGGGGCCGAGGCCGTCGACTACCCGTCGAAGATCAAGTGCTGCGGGTTCCCGATCGTGCTCGCCCGCGAGGAGGTCGCGCTGGGCGAGCTGATCCAGCCGCTGGCGGAGGCGCGCGACGCGGGCGCCGACGCGATGGTGACGCCGTGCCCGCTGTGCCACCTCTCGCTCGACGCGTGGCAGGGCAAGGCGGCCCGCGAGGCCGACATGGACTTCGGCATGCCCATCTTCCACCTCGCGCAGCTGGTCGGCGCGGCCGCCGGGCTCACCTACGACGAGCTGCTGTTCAAGCGGCACGTCACCAAGACCCACCGCGCAACCGACAAGATCTACGCCCAGCAGGGGTAGCGTGACGCCGAGCTACGCGGCGCTCTTCCGCAACCACGGAGCGCTCATGGTTGCGGCCCTCGGTGCGACCTTCCTCGGCTCGCTCGATGCGCTGATGGTGACGACGGCGCTGCCGACGGCGGCGCAGGACATCGGCGGGGTCGGGCTGATCGCCGTCACGGTGGGCGCCTACACGGTCGCCGTGGCGATGACGTTCCCGGTCGCCGGCGCGGTCATCGACCGCGAGGGCGTGGCCTGGAGCTTCGCGCTCGCCTGCTCGCTCTTCGCCGTCGCCAACGTGATCGGCGGCCTGGCGCCGTCGATGCCCGTGGTCGCGCTCTCGCGCCTGATCCTGGGCGCCGGCGCCGGGTTCATGTTCGCCGTGCCGCTTGGCCTCTTCGCCGTCTCGATCCCCGAGGCGCTGCGTCCGCGTGCGTTCGGCATCAACGCGGCGATGTGGGGCGTCTCCGCGCTGGTCGGCCCGCTGCTCGGCGCCGTCCTCACCGCGACGGTCGGCTGGCGCTGGGTCTTCTGGATCAACCTGCCGATGATCGCCACGGTCGCGTGGGCCGGGGCGACGTCGCTGCGGGGCCGCGCCCGGCCCGCGTCCGCCGACGCCGGCCAGCCGCTCAACCTGCTCGGGCCGATCCTGCTCGGCGCCATCGTGGCGGTGCTGCTCGCGGTGACGCGGCACTGGCTGCCGGCGGCGTTCCTCGTGCCGCTCGCGATCGTGCCCGCCGCCCTCTTCGTCTGGTACGAGCGGCGGGCGCCGGCGCCGGTCTTCACCCACACCGCCAACTCGATCGCCGCCAACGTCGCGGCGTTCGGGGCGGGGGTTGCGTTCCTCGGCGCCGAGACGTACCTGCCGCTGCAGCTCCAGGTCGGCTTCACCCACGGCATCGACCTGCCGGGCTACACGCTCTCCGGCGTGCGCCTGGTCGGGATCGCGCTGCTCCTGTGCACGCTCGGCTGGACGGCCGGGTCGATGGGCGCGGCCCGGGTGAACTCGCGCCCGCGCAACCAGATCATGCTCGGCACCGCGCTCACCTTCGCCGCGACCGCGGTGATGGCGATCCCCGCCGGCGGCGCGTCCGTGCCCGTCCTCGCCTACGCGGTCTCGGGTCTCGGGATGGGGATCGCGAGCCCGGCGCTCTTCACGGCCGTCCTGGCCGACGGCGGCGAGGGCCGCGAGGGCCGGGCGACGTCGAGCATCCCGCTCACGCGCCAGGTCGGCTCGGGCACCGGCGCGGCGATCGCCGGCATCGTCTTCGCCGCGACCCTCAGCGCCGCCCAGATCCGGGCGGCCGAGCATGCCGGCGCCCACGTCGCGGCCGTCGTCCATGCCGCGCGCCTGTCCTACGTGGCGGTCACGGCGGTGAGCGCGATCGGGTTCATCGCCTGCTTCTGGCTGCGGCGCGACCTGGAGGCGCCCGGCCGCGCGGAGCGGCCCGTGCCCGAGGTGGCCGAGTTTCCGACCGCCGACGCCGGCTCCGAGCCGGCAGTGCGCGGGACCGGATGAGCCCGGCCGCCCCGGCCGCCGACGCCTCGGCCGGCCTGCAGCGGCTGTTCGGCTACGCCGAGTTCCGTCCCGGGCAGCGCGACGCGGTCGACGCCGTTCTGGCCGGACGCGACGTCCTCGCGGTCATGCCGACGGGCTCCGGCAAGTCGCTCTGCTACCAGCTGCCGGCGCTGATCTCGGACGGCGTGACGCTCGTCGTCTCGCCCCTGATCGCGCTGATGGAGGATCAGTACGCGGCCCTGCGCAACCGCGGCCTCGAGGGCGTCGAGATGCTCTCCTCGAGCATGACCCCCGGCGCGGTCGACGCCGCGCTTCAGCGCATCGGCGACGGCGCGGCCCGGCTCGTCTACGTCGCCCCGGAGCGGTTCTCGAGCCGGCGCTTCCTCGACGCCATCGGTGCGGCCGGCGTCGCCCGGCTGGCCGTAGACGAGGCCCACTGCCTGTCGGAGTGGGGGCACGACTTCCGGCCCGACTACCTGCGCCTGGCCGACGTGCGCGAGCGGCTGGGGTCGCCGCCGACGATCGCGCTCACGGCCACGGCCACGAGCCGCGTCAGCAAGGACATCGTCTCGGCCCTTCGGCTGCGCGACCCGCTGATGCTGCGGACGGGCTTCGACCGCCGCAACCTGGCCTTCGCCGTCGTGCCGGTGGCCGGCGACCACGGCAAGCCGGCGATGCTGATGCGGCTCCTACAGGCGCCCGGCGCGCTCCCCGCCGTCGTCTACTGCGGCCGCCGGCGCACCTGCGAGGAGGTGACCGAGGCGCTGGTCGCGGCCGGGATCCGGGCGGCCGCCTACCACGCCGGCCTGACCGGCGAGCGCCGCTCGGCCACGCTCGACGCATTCCTCTCGGGCGAGCTCGAGGCGGTCGCCGCGACCACCGCATTCGGGATGGGCATCGACAAGCCCGACGTGCGCTCGGTCGTTCACTGGGCGCTGCCGGCCTCGCCGGAGGAGTACTACCAGCAGGCGGGCAGGGCCGGGCGCGACGGCGAACCGGCCCGGTGCACGCTGCTCTACAGCCCGCGCGACAAGGGCCTCATCGTCTTCTTCATCAACCGGGCAAAGCTCGACGCCGGCGATCTGTCCGGGGTGCACCGGCGTCTCGCCGAGCGCGCCGATCCGGGCGGCGTGTTCCGCGTGGCGGAGCGCGACGTGCCGGCCGAGGAGCCGCGCGCCGCGGTGGCGGCGCTCGAGCGGGCCGGGGCGCTCGAGCTCTTCCCCGCGCCGATGGGCACCTTCGCGGGCCGGATCGCCGACCCCAAGCTGTCGCGCGCCCACCTGGCGGCGGCGCTGGTCGCCGGCAAGCGGGTCGAGCGTCAGCGCTGGGACCGCCTGAAGGCGATCGACGGGTACGCGACCTCCGACCGGTGCCGGCGCGAGGCGCTGCTGGGCTACTTCGGCGACCGGCCGGGCCAGCCGTTGCCGGAGCCCTGCTGCGACCACCACGGCTGGACGCCGGTTGCGGGCGGGGACATCTCGCCGGCGGCGCTGCCGATCCCCCGTACCCGGCCACGGGTCGCCGTCGACGTCGACGCCGCCGTCTTCCAGGCCGTCGACGAGACCGCCGGCGCGGTCGGTCGGACGCGGCTCTCCCAGATCCTGCGCGGATCGGCGGGCAAGGCGCTGCGCGCCGCCGGGCACGACGCGCTCGGGTCCTACGGCGCGCTGGCCGGCATGACCGACGCGGACGTGCTCGACCGCATCGACCGCCTGATCGAGGCCGGCACGCTCGAGAAGACCGACGGGTTCTACCCGCTCGTCCGCCGGCCGGCCGCCGGGCCGAGGCGGGCGGCGGCGACCGCCCGCGACGCCGCCCTGCAGGCCCAGATCGCCGATCTGGGGCGCCGCCGCGACCGCGAGGGCGTCCCATTCCTCGTGCGCGTGCTGGCCGCCGCGGAGCGCGACGACCAGCGCCGCCTGGCGGCCGTCGCGCTCGGCCAGATCGGCGACGAGGGCGCCCGTCCGGCCCTCGAATCGGCGCTCGCCGACCCGTCCGACGAGGTGCGCCGCGCCGCCGCGGCGGCCCTCGAGACCCTCGACCCGGCACCGCGGACCTAAAGCTCCTCCAAGCGAGTGCCGGTATGGTGAGGGTGTTGGAGTGGGCACAGAGCAGGCTGCGAGCCGAAGCGCTCATCGCGCTCGGCGCGTTTCTCGTCGGGATTGTCGACATCGTCACGGCCATCCGGCCGACCCTGACCGACCGCTACGACCTGTTCCAGGCGATGCTCCCGACCGGGACGACGACCCTGGCTGGCTCGATCACCTTCGCGGCCGGCGCCGCGCTCCTGCTCCTGGCAGGAGGGCTCGCGCGCCGCAAGCACCGCGCCTGGCTGCTCGCGATCGGCCTCGTCGCGTTCGCGGCGGTCGCCCACCTCGCCCGCGGCTTCGACCTGGAGGAGGCGCTCGGTAGCGCAGCGCTCCTCGGCGCCCTGCTGGCGCTGCGCCGGCGGTTCGACGTGAGCGGCGACCCCACCAGCATCCGCCCCCTCGCGGGCGGCATCGCCGTGACGGCCGCGGCGTGGGGTGTCGTGGCGCTCTACGGCGGCGAGCACGCCAACCGGATCGCGAACGTCGGCCTCGAGCTGCTGCTCGCGGGCGGCGCGTTCTGGGCGCTCCACCACTGGCTGCGCGCGCACCGCGAGCCCGGCCATCCGTCGGACGACGACCGCGCCCGGGCCCACGAGCTGGTCGCCCGCTACGGCCGCGACAGCCTCTCCTTCTTCGCCCTTCGGGCCGACCGCCGCTACACGTTCTCGCGCGCCGGGAACGCCTTCCTTGCCTACCGGGTCGTGGCCGGCTGCGCGCTCGTCGCCGGCGACCCGATCGGGGCCGAGGACGAGATCCCCGCCCTCGTCGAGGACTTCGGCGCGCTCTGCCGCGAGCGCGGCTGGCGGATGGTCGTCCTGCACTCCTCGGCCGAGTGGCTCGACCTCTACCGGCGCCGCGGCATGCGGGCCGTTCCGATCGGCGACGAGGCGATCATCCGCCCGGGCGCCTTCTCGCTCGAGGGCCGGGCCATGCGCAAGGTGCGCCAGTCGGTCACCCGCCTGCGTAAGGCCGGCTACGAGGTGCGCGTGCTGGCGCCGTCGGAGATCCCGGCGGCGCGGCGGGACGCGATCGAGCAGGTCAGCGCCGAGTGGCGCGGCCGTGCCGCCGAGCGCGGCTTCTCGATGGCGATGGACGACCTGTATGCACACGAGGCGGCCCGCTTCGCCGTCGCGTTCGACGGCAAGGGCGGTGTCCGCGGCTTCCTGCACCTCGTGCCGTCGAGCAACGGATACTCGCTCTCGGCCATGCGCCGCGGCGTCGACACGCCGAACGGCCTGATGGAGTTCCTGATCTGCGAGGCCACCGCCTGGGCGCGATCGGACGGCGCCGATGAGCTGTCGCTGAACTTCTCGGTCTTCGCCGACGTCCTGCGGGCCGACGAGGGCTCGCCGGCGCACAAGCGCGCCGCCCGCCAGCTCGTCGTCGGCCTCGACCGCGCGTTCCAGCTCGACCGCCTCTTCAGCTTCAACCGCAAGTTCCACCCCGAGTGGCGGACGCGGTACATCTGCTACGAGCGCACCCGCGACGTCCCCGTCCTGAGCCTGGCGACGCTGCACGTCGAGCGCCTGCTGGCGCCGCCCGCCCTGCGGGCCGGCCGCTAACACACCGGCGAGCGTGCGCTAGAGCCCGAGCCCGATCACGGTCGCGCCGGCGGGGGCCAGCTCGGCGACCCGGCGCTGCGTGGCGAAGAGGATGATCTGGCGCCCGGCCGCCGCCTCGGCCAGCCATTCCAGGGTGCGGGCGAGCCGGTCGGCGTCGAAGTGCGCAAACGGGTCGTCGAGCAGCACCGGCAGCGCCCCGTCGCCCGGGCAGAGCAGGCGGACGAGCTCGAGGCGCTGGACGAGGTAGGCCTGCTTCTGGGTGCCCACCGAGAGCCGGTCGAGGTCGACGACGGCGCCCGTCTCCGGGGCCTCGAGGCGGACGCTCAGATCCTCGTCGACGAACGCGTGTGTGTAGCGGCCGTCGGTGAGGCGCGCCATGCCCGTCTCGAGCGAGGCGTTCAGCTGGGGCGCGAAGTCGCGGTACGTGTCGGCGGCGGCCGCGGCGAGCTCCTCCTCGGCCAGCCGCAGGACGCGGTCGACGTGCCGAAGCCTGGTCACCTGCTCGTCGGCGGCGTCGACCCGCTCGCGCAGCGAGGCGACGTCGGGCAGCATCCGCAGCCGCTCGGCGACGGTCGCGCTCAGCCGCTCGCTCTCGGCGGACGCCCGGGCACCCGCCTCGCGGGCGGCGGCCAGCTCGCGCTCGACCTCATCGAGCTTGCGGCCCGTGGCGAGCGCGGCATGCCCGTTCAGGTTCTCCTCGAGCTGCTCGAGGCGGGCGCGGGCATCGTCCAGTGAGTCCGAGCCGAGCAGCCGGCGCAGCTCCTCGGACGCACGCGTCCGCGTGAGCGTCGCCTCCCTGTGCGCGTGGGCGGCGGCCTCCCGGCCGTCGTAGGCCTTGAGCCCCTCGTCCAGGTCGACCGGGTCGATGCCGCAGCCGCGCAGCGCCGTCGCCACGCGCTCGTGCAGCCCCCGCAGCTCGGTCTCGAGCTGGGCCGTCCCCGCGAGGCGCGTGCGCAGCTCGGCCAGCTCGATCCGCACGTCCCCGAGCTCGCGCTCGGCGACGGCGAGGGCGCGGTCGCGCTCGACGGACGCCCGGAACGCGGCGAGCCGCTCGGCACACGGCCCGCCGCCGGGCAGGAGCCGGTCGAGCTCGCGGACCGCGCCTCCGCGGCGGGCCGCGAGCGCCCATCCGGCTCCGGCGGCGACGACGGCTGCGCCGAAGCCGATGAGGGGCGTCATGCCGGCGACGACGCCGGCCAGGGCGGCCACGATGCCGACGGCGACCGCGGCGACCGCGCCGTGCGGGAGCATCGCCGTGCTCGCGGCGGCGGCAGCGGCCTCGACGGCGGCGGCGCGGTCGGCCGCGCCCCGGTCGGGCTCGAGCGTGACGATCGTCCCCTCGAGCTCGCCGCAGCGGGTCTCCAGCATGGCCGCCTGCTCCGTATCCGCCGCGGCCACGGGCATGCGCTCGCCGAGCTCGGCGGCCAGGTCGTGCATGCGGTCGCGCATCGCCGCCATCTGCTCGACCGGGGCGAACCCTGCCGCGTCCGTCCCGATCTCCAGCCGCTCCGTCGCGACGGCGACGGTCGCCGCCAGGCCCTCGGCGGCGTCGAGGCGCCGGCGCAGCTCCTCGGCCCGGAGGTGGTCGCGGACCGACTCCAGGACGTGCACGCGCTCCTCGGCGGCATCCGCCTCCGCCCGGGCGGCGTCGCGGCCGGCGGCCGCCCGCTCGACCTCGGCCCGTTCGCGGGCGGCGGACTGGAGCTCGCCGCGCAGCGCCTCGGCCTCGGCCTCGGCGGCGGGGAGCGGGTTGGTGCGGGCCCGGTTCATGCCGACCAGGCGCGAACGGTGCGAGCGGAGCGCCGCGACGGCCGTCGCCGCGGGCGCATCGGCCCGGGCCTGCGTGAGCGCCGACTCGACGGCGTGGCGCACCGAGCCGGCCCCGCCGATGCGGTCGAGCTCCGCCTGGTGGACGCAGCCGAGGCGCAGGTAGATGTCGCGGTCGACGCCGTACAGGGTCCGCGCGAGCGTGCGAGGATCGGTGCCGGCGCCGTGGTCGGCGGTCAGATCGGCGCCCGTGGCCGCGTCGCGCAGCGTGTAGCGGGAGCGGTCGAAGTCCCACTCCAGCCGCAGGTGGCGACCGCCGGCGTCGGCCAGCTCGAGCACGGAGCCGTAGCGCGCCTCCAGCCACGGTCGATTGCGCTCGATCGCGGCGGTCTCGTCACGGGTGCGGCGGCCGCCGGCGACGAGGCCGAAGAGGCTCGCCCGCAGCGCGGCGTGGGTCGTGCTCTTGCCCGACTCGTTCGGGCCGTGGACGATGGTCAGGCCCGGGCCGGGCCGCAGGTCGCTCCCGGCCAGCTTCCCGAAGCCGCTGACGGTGAGGCGCTCAACCCGCATGGATCACCTCGGTGCGGCCGTCGAGGGCGCGCAGGCCGGCCAGGATCGCCTCGTGGGCGTCGGGATCGCCGGAGTGCAGGAGCCTGGCCACGAACCTGCCGCGCACGGATCCCTCGCGCGCGAGCGCGTTCAGGTCGTACGCGGGCACCGTGCGGTCGACGACCGCGAGCTCCGTCAGGCCCGCCCCGCAGCGCTCGGAGATGCTGCGCGCGTCGATCTCGCAGCCCGGCTCGATCTCGCCGGTGAGGACGACGCGCAGCGACGCGCCCGGCTCCTCGGCCGCGGCCGTGGCGACGGCCACCTCGACCTGGGCGGAGCCGGAGGCGCCCGCGACCGACACGGTGCGCTCGACGTAGCGGCGCCGCGCGATGGAGACCGGCTCGGCGGTCACCGTGCCGCCGGCGACCGCGACGATCGATGCGCCGTGGGCGCCGCTGCGCTCGCCCCAGTCGAGCGGCTCAGGGCTGCCCGGGTAGCACAGGAAGCCGTCGCCGCGGCCGTCATGGAAGTGGCCGAGCATCGCGTAGGCGACGCCGGTCGCCTGCAGCTGGGCGCGGGTGACGGGCCGGTAGTCGGCCTCCTCGGCCCACTGCTCGCCGGTGAGGGCGGCGTGGACGAGGAGCACGTGCGTGCCGCCGTCGTCCGGCGCCCGGAAGCGGGCGATCGCGGACGCGTCGCAGTTCCGGGCCGTGAACGCTGCGCCCCACACGGTGACGCCGTTGCCCAGCCGGTACGGCTCGAGCTCGTCGCGCGCGAACAGGTGCACGTTGGCCGGCCACTCGGTGCGCTGCCACGCGGAGCCGGGCAGGTACGGGTCGTGGTTCCCCGGCGTGACGAGGACGGGTACGCCCGCTCCCGCGAATGCGTCGCGCAGGAACGAGACCGTGTCCTCGCTGACGTACTCGTGCTCGTAGACGTCGCCGGCGATGCAGACCGCGTCGACCTCGCGCTCCTCGCCGAGCGCGAGCGCGCGGGTGAGCGCGTCGCGCAGCTCGCCGCGGCGGCGGACGGCGGCCGGGCGCGACTCCGCGCGGTGGAAGACGCGGTCGAGATGGATGTCGGCGATGTGCAGGAGCTTCATGGGCGGGCTCTCAAGTGTAGGAACGGGGTCGGCTGGAACCCGGCCCGTCTTACAGATCCGGCACGCACCCGGCACACCTCGTGACTGACACGTGACGGGGACCGGCCCTAGCCTCGTTCCCGTGACCCGACGCGACCTCATCCTGGCCGGCCTCGCCCTCGTCGTCGTGGTGGCCGCGGGCTGGTGGCGGGTAGCCGGTGGCCCGGTGCAGCCGTTCACGCGCGGCACCGTCGTCCGTGCCGTCGACGGCGACACGATCATCGTCGAGGGCGCCGGCGGACGGATCGAGGACGTCCGTCTGCTCGGCATCGACACGCCCGAGACCGTCGACCCGCGCCGGCCGGTCGGGTGCTACGGGCCCGAGGCGTCGGCGTTCACGAAGCACCTCGTCACCGGCCGGAGGGTGACGCTGCGCTACGACCGGGAGCTCCACGACAGGTACGGCCGCTTCCTCGCGTACGTGTGGCTGGCCGGCCCCCGGCCGCTGTTCGTGAACGCCGAGCTCGTGCGGCGCGGATATGCGCGCAGCTACCCGTTTCCGCCCAACACCGCCCATGCGGCGCTGTTCGCGGCGCTGGAGCGATCGGCGGCCGTCGCCGGAAAGGGGCTCTGGCACGCGTGCGAGTAGGCCCCGCAGTACACTGGGCGGCATGCGACGCCTGTTGCTCCTCGCCGCGGTCGCCGCGGTCGCCGGCGGCGTCCGGATGGCGCTCAACCGGGAGCGGCCGGTCGCCGCCTCGGGGAACGGGCACTCCGCGGACGAGGGCCGCCTGTCGGTCCTCCGCGACCGGATCGCCGCCGCCCGCACGCGCATGCAGGGCGACGTGCCCCCCGTGCGTGGCGAGTAACCGCGCCCTCGGGGCGCTCGCGGGGGCCGGCGCTGCCATGGCGGCGTGGGGGCTCTTCGAGGCCCAGTGGGTGCAGGGGCGCGAGGTCGAGATCGGCGTGCCCGCACTGCCGCCGGCGCTCGACGGGCTGTCGGTGCTGCACCTGTCCGACTTCCACGCGGGGACGCCGTCGCTGAACGTGCGGGCGGTGCGGAAGGCGGCCGCGCTCGGCGTCGCCTGGCAGCCGGATCTGGTCGCGCTGACCGGCGACATCCTGAGCCACGGACGCGCCCGCGACGCGGTCGTGAGCGCGATGGAGGAGCTGCGCCCGCCGCTCGGGATCTTCGCCGTCCTCGGGAACCACGACGTGGGCGACACGAACGACCCGTTCTCGCGCGGGATCGTCATCGAGGACTGGGGCTCGGCGCCCGTGACGATGCTGCGGGACGAGGCGGCGGTGGTCGAGTCGGGGGGACACGAGATCGAGATCGCGGGCGTCGACCCGGCGCTCTTCGCCGAGGAGCGCAACCGCCCGCCGGAGCAGCTCTTCTCCCGGCCGGACGCGTTTCGGATCCTGCTCTCGCACTTCCCCGACGTGCCGGCCCAGATGCGGCCCGGGACGTGCTCGCTCGCGCTCTGCGGCCACCTGCACGGCGGCCAGATCTGCCTGCCGACCCCGCGCGGGAAGCTGCGGCTCTCGCACCGCTCCTACCGCTACGACGAGGGCGTGTACGAGGATCCCGGGACGACCGTCGTGGTCTCGCGGGGCCTGGGCACGACGCTCGTCCCGTTCCGGATGATGGCGCGGCCCGAGGTCTGCCTGCTGCGCCTGCGCCCGCGCTGAGCGCTAGAACCGCGCCTTGAGGCCGAGGATGCGGTCGTACGAGGCGGTCAGCCGCGAGCGCGGCAGGGTCCCGGCCCGGGCCGCCGCGAGCAGGCTCGCGTAGACGCCCTTGCTGGTCGCCTGCGAGCCGGTCACGAGCAGCAGGTCGGCGCCCGCCTCGGCGCTCCGCAGCGCCACCACCGGGTCGGTCAGCCCGCGGGCGGCGGCCGCGGCGTCCAGGGAGTCGGTGATCGTGGTGCCCGAGAAGCCGAGCGTCCCCCGCAGCAGAGCGTGGATGATCGGGCGCGACCAGGCGGCGGCGTGGGAGTCGAGGGCGGGGTAGATCGCCGACGAGAGCATCACGACCGGCCGAAGCGTCTGCCGGAACGCCACCTGGTAGGGCAGCAGGGCGCGGATGAGCCTCGACCGCCCCAGGTCGATGCGGACGACGGCCTGGTCGGTCGACACGGTGGCGAGGCCGAGGCCCGGGAAGTGCTTCATGGTCGGCAGCGTCCCGCCCTGCTCGAGCCCCTTCGCGAAGGCGGCCGCGTCCCTCGCGACGGTGAAGCGGCTGGTCGAGAACGCGCGCCGCTGCTGCTCGATGAAGTCGGCCGGGCCGGCGGGGACGTCGGCGACCGGCGCGAGGTCGAGGTTGATCCCGATCGCGTGCAGCGCCGCGCCGGTGTTCGTGCCGGAGGTCTGGGACACCGACGACGGCAGCGTGCCGAGCTCGGCCGCGGAGCGCTTCGGCGGCGCCCACGGGATGCGGCGGACGAGCCCGCCCTCCTGGTCGATGGCGATGATCAGCGGGGGCCGGCCGCCCGCGTGCGCGGCCGCCTGGAGCGCGGCGGTCAGCCGCGCGACCTGCGCCTTCGAGACCACGTTGTTCGAGAACAGGATCACGCCGCCGACCTGGCCTGCCCGGATACGGGCGAGGAGCGGCGCGTTCGCGCGCGTGCCCTTCATGGCCACAACCAGCCGCTGGCCGACGAGCTGCGCGAGCGTCGGCGGGGCCGCCTGGGCGGCCGCCGGGGCGACGCCGAGGCAGACCGCTGCGGCGAGGCCCGCGCCCATCCGGGCGCCCAGCCTGGGCTTCCATCCCATGCCTCCAACGTAGCAGCGGCATCCGTCGGCCCCGCTGCAGTCACGTAACGGTTCCCGTACGGACGGGCGGCCGTATACTCGGTCGATATGACCGACCCGACGGCGGCCGGTGCGGCGGAGTCCGTGCACTCAGCCGGTGTCTCGGCCCACATCTCCCACGCGGTGATCGCGGCATACGCCGCCGCCGCGGCCCGCGAGGTCGCGGGCGTGCACGCGCTCACCGGCGGCTCCCTGGGCCGGCTCGAGCGGCGCGGGGATCCCGACCGCGTGGGCGTCCGGGTGGCCACCGCCGGCGAGGGCGTCGATCTCGAGCTGCATCTCGTCACCGAGTGGGGCGCGTCGATCCCCACCGTTGCCGCGACCGTCGACCGGTCGGTGCGGACGTACCTGGCGTCGATGGTCGACCTCGACGTGGGCACGCTCTCCGTGGTGGTGGACGACGTCGCCGCCCCGGAGCCGGCCGGCCGATGACGTCGGTCGACCACCTCACGGGCGCGACGATCGGCGAGGCGCCGCACCCCTGCCGCGGCTGCATGTGGTGGCAGACCCGCCCGGGCCGGGCTCCCGAGGACCGCCAGGACTGGATCCGCGAGGCCGAGGACGAGTTCGGGCCGTGGGGCAAGGTCTACCGCGACGAGACCGGCGTGATCGGCCTGATCCAGTACGGCCCCGCCCAGGAGTTCCCCCGCGCACAGACCATGCCGGCCGGGCCGCCCAGCCGCGACGCGGTACTCGTCACCTGCGCCTACCTGACCGACGCCCAGAGCCCGTGGGTGTTGCAGAGCCTCTTCCTGGCGGCGATCGGCGAGTGCCGCGACAACGGCAAGCCGGCGCTCGAGGCGTTCGCCTACCGCTACCCGTCGGGCGAGGACTTCGCCACCCGGTTCCTCGGCCACCGCACGATCTTCCCCGCCGACTTCCTGGCCGACTTCGGGTTCCACGGCCGGCGCTCGGCGGGCCGGATCGAGCTCATGCGCCTCGACCTGCGGGCGATCGAGCTCGAGCCGGAACGGATCAGCCTCAGCCGCCTGCGCGACCGCCTGGCGCCGGTGATCAACCCGACGCCCGCCGCGGTACGCTGAACCGCGGGGAGCGCGCACGCGAATGCAGTCCGGCGACACACCACGGGAAGGACGGGTGGAGCACCTGTCGGATCATGGGTTGCTCGCGCTCATCGGGCGCGGCGATCGAGAGGCGTTTGCGCGGCTGTACGACCGGTACGGGGCCGCCGCATACGCGCTCGCCGTCAGGATCGTCCGCGACCGCGAGCTGGCGGCCGACGTCGTCCAGAACGTCTTCCTGGCGGTCTGGACGGGCGCGACCCAGTTCGACCCCGCCCGCGGCCAGCCCTCGACCTGGATCATGACGATGACCCACCACAAGTCCGTCGACATGGTGCGCCGCGAGGAGCGGCGCCGGGCCGAGCCGCTCGACGCCGCCGGAGAGGAGGCCGCCGGCGGGGCGACCGTCGAGGAGCAGGCCTGGCGGGGCGTCGCCCGCGACCACGTCCGCGCCGCCATCGCGCGGCTCCCCGACCCGCACCGCGAGGTCATCGAGCTGGCGTACTTCGCCGGCTACAGCCAGTCCGAGCTCGCCGCCCGGCTGGCGCTTCCCATCGGCACCGTGAAGAGCCGCACCTTCGCAGCCATGCGCGCGCTGAAGGACTCGCTGGCCGCTGCCGGCATGCACCCGGAGGACGAGTGGAACACGTCGACGAGCTGATCGCGGGGCAGGCCCTGTATGCGCTCTCCCCGGAGGACGAGGAGCGCGTCGCGCTGCACGTCGCCGAGTGCGACAGCTGCCGCCGCCAGCTGCGCGAGGCCGAGGCGCTGGCCGCGTCGCTCGCCTACGCCGTGCCCGCCGCCGCCCCGCCGCCCGACCTGCGCGACCGCGTGCTCGCGGCCGTCGAGCCGGTCGTCGAGGCCGCGCCTGCCGCGGTCGCCCCGGCTACCGCCCGTCCGCAGCCGGCCCGGCGGTCGCGGTCGTGGTGGCCGCGGATCTCGGCCGTTGCCGTGCCGGTCCTGGCGGCGGCGGTCGTCGGCCTGGTGATCTGGAACGTGTCGCTGCACAGCGACCTCTCCGGCCTGCACTCGAAGCTCTACCACGGCCAGGCCGGGAACCTGCGCGGCGTCGGCAACGTGATCGTCACGCACAACGGCAATGCCACGCTCTATGCGAGCATCGCGCCCGCGCCGCCCGGGAAGACCTACGAGGCCTGGGTGATCCGGGGCAAGGTCGCGCTGCCGGCCGGCATTTTCCGGGGCGGCGGCACGGTGAACCTGCAGCTGACCCAGAGCGCGCGCCCGGGCGACGTGATCGCGGTGACGGTCGAGCCGGCGGGCGGTACCAAGGCGCCGACCTCGCCGCCCATCGCGGCGCACACCGTCTAGCGGACTAGCGGGACAGGAAGGCGACGGTCGCGGCCAGGACGGTCGCGGCGGCGATCAGCCGCCATAGACGGGCCGGATCGATCGCGGGCAGCGTCGGCAGCTGCGGGCCGGAGCGCTGCCGCACCCGCTCGCGGCGGGCGAAGCGGGCGCGGCAGGCGGCGCCGTCGCGCTGGCCGGCGGCCCCCAGCAGCTCGTCCACCTCGTACGGCCCGTGCGGGTCGCGGCCGTGGGCGCTCTCGACACACTCGTACCCGCGCCTGCCCTCGGCCACCTCGCCGAGGCAGCGCGGACAGGCGTGCAGCAGCGGCTCGAACGGCTGCCAGGCGCTGCGGCTGGCCGCCCGCCGGTCGTCGATCGTGGCCAGCTGATGCGGCTGCCAGGGGCCGTGGTGGACGCAGGCCCCGTCGCGCGCAGGTCGCAGACACACGGGGCACAACCGCCCCCGCCCAGCTACCGCCATCAGGCGGCCGCCCGGTCGGGGACACGGACGAGGCCTCGCCCCACCAGGAGCTCGGCGATCTGGACGCCGTTCGTGGCGGCGCCCTTGCGCAGGTTGTCGGCGACCACGAACAGGCTGAGGCCGTTGCGGCGCGAGGCGTCGTCGCGGATGCGTCCCACGAGGACATCGTCCGTGCCCGCCGCCGCCGACGGCAGGGGGTAGGCGCCCGCGGCGGGATCGTCCACGACCCGCACGCCGGCGGCGTCGCGCAGGAGCGCCCGCGCCCGCTCGGCCCCCAGTGGCTCACGCGTCTCGATCCAGACCGCCTCGGAGTGGCCGCGCCACACCGGCACGCGCACGCAGGTGGAGCTGATGGCGATGCTCGGATCGCCCAGGATCTTGTGGGTCTCGTTCACGAGCTTCGTCTCCTCCGTCGTGCTGTCGCCCTCGAAGGCGTCGCACTGCGGGAGCACGTTGAACGCGATCTGGTGCGGGTAGACGGACGGCTCGGCGGCCTCGCCGGCCAGCAGCGCCCGCGACTGGTCGTGCAGCTCCCGCACGGCCCCCGCGCCCGTCCCCGACACGGCCTGGTAGGTCGCGACGGTGACGTGGGTGAGGCCGGCGGCGTCGTGCAGCGGCTTCAGCGCCGCGACCAGCTGGATCGTCGAGCAGTTCGGGTTGGACACGATCCCGCGGTGGCCGTCGAGCGCATCCGGGTTCACCTCGGGCACGACCAGCGGCACGGACGGATCCATGCGGAAGGCGCTCGACTTGTCGACGACGACGCACCCGCGGGCGACGGCCTCGGGCGCGTACCGCCTGGACGTCGAGCCGCCCGCCGAGAACAGGGCCAGGTCGAAGCCGTCGAACGAGTCCTCGTGAAGCTCGCGCACCTCGAGCTCGCCGCCGGCGAACGGGATCCGCGACCCGGCCGAGCGGGCCGACGCGAAGGCGACAACCTCGGAGGCGGGGAAGCCCCGCTCGGCCAGCACCTCGAGCACCACCGGCCCGACCGCGCCGGTCGCGCCGACGACGGCGACGCGCGGGCTAGACACCGACGGCTCCGTCGGCCGACACCTCGAGCTCGGCCTGGAAGGCGTCGTGCAGGGCGGCGACCGCCTCGGCGACGCGGGTGCGGTCGATCACACAGGAGACCTTGATCGGCGAGGTCGCGATCATGCGCACGTTGATCCCGCGGTCGGCCAGCACCTGGAACATGCGCGCGGCGACGCCCGGGTTCGACTTCATGCCGGCGCCGATCATGCTCACCTTGGCCACGTCGCGGATCACCCGCCAGTGCAGGCCGAGGTCGGTGCACAGGCCCTCGATCGTGTCGGTCATGAGCTCGAGGTCGTCGAGCGGCACCGAGAAGGTGATGTCGGCGTCGCCGTGCGTGACGGCGTTCTGGATGATCGTGTCGACGTTGATGTGCGCGGCGGCCACCGCATTGAAGATGCTGGCCGCCGTGCCCGGCTCGTCCGGGACGTCGGTCAGGGTCACGTACGCCTCGTCGGTCGTGTGCGTGATCCCCGAGATGATCGCGTCTTCCATCCCGGCATCTTCGCGGATCCAGGTCCCATCTGCGTCGGAGAAGGTCGAGCGGACGTGGATCGGGACGGCGTGGTTTCGGCCGAATTCCACGGCCCGGAGCTGCAGCACGCGGGCCCCGGCGCCGGCCATCTCGAGCATCTCCATCGGCGAGACCGACCGCAGCTTGCGCGCGCCCGGGACGATGCGCGGGTCGGCCGTGAACACGCCGTCGACGTCCGTGTAGATCTCGCAGTCGCCGTCGAGCGCCGCCGCCAGCGCGACCGCCGTCGTGTCCGACCCGCCGCGGCCGAGGGTGGTGACGTCGTAGGCCGTCGACACGCCCTGGAAGCCGGCCACGAGCACGATCTCGCCCCGCTCGAGCGCCTCGGAGATGCGCCGCGGCCGGATCTCGACGATCTTCGCCTTGGTGTGCACGGTGTCGGTGACGATCCCGGCCTGCGAGCCGGTCAGCGAGATCGCCTCGTG
>Ga0075436_100001164_pt1 | contig 17802 bp, 16 predicted proteins | sample RhiMethybrSRZTD5_FD_75303 | JGI IMG/M metagenome (GOLD analysis project Ga0075436, IMG submission 75303) | Populus rhizosphere microbial communities from Tennessee, USA - Rhizosphere MetaG P. TD hybrid SRZTD5 | ecosystem: Host-associated > Plants > Roots > Rhizosphere > Soil | place: USA...
AGGGCATCAACTTTCTCGACTCCGCCGACATGTACGGCTGGGGCCACAACGAAGAGCTGCTCGGAAGAGCGTTGCGCGGCCACCGCGAAGGCGTGATCGTGGCGACCAAGTTCGGGCAGGTGAAGACGCCCGAGGGCAAGCAGGATGTCGACGGGCGTCCCGAGTACGTGATGCGCGCCTGCGAGGCGAGCCTCGAGCGCCTGGGCATCGATGTCATCGACCTCTATTACCAGCATCGCGTCGACGCCAAGGTGCCGATCGAGGACACGGTCGGCGCCATGAAGCGGCTCGTCGAGGCGGGCAAGGTGCGCGCGATCGGGCTCTCGGAGGCGCGCCCGGAGACGATCCGCCGCGCGCACAAGATCCATCCGATCACCGCGGTGCAGAACGAATATTCGCTCCTCTACCGCGTGGAAGGCGAGGAGACGCTCGCCGCCACGCGCGAGCTCGGCATCAGCTTCGTGGCGTACGCGCCGCTCGGGCGCAGCATGCTCACCGGCTCGGTGAAGGGCAAGGCCGACCTTCCGGACGGCGACCGCCGCCTCGCGCACCCGCGCTTCCAGGCCGAGAACCTCGATCGCAACGTGAAGATCGTGAAGCGGCTCGAGGAGATCTCGGTGGAGAAGAAGTGCACGCCGGCGCAGCTCGTGCTCGCCTGGCTCCTCGCGCAAGGCAAGGACATCGTGCCGATTCCCGGCACGAAGAGAAAGCAGCGCGTCGACGAGAATCTCGCCGCGCTCGAGGTCAAGCTCACCGCGCAGGATGTGAAGCGCATCTCGGAGATCGCGCCGCCGGGCGCCGGCGCCGGTCCCCGCTATCCGGTCGACGCGCTCAAGCGCGTGTATCTATAAGCGGCCCGCAGCTCGCCAGGTTCCTCGCCCTGGCGGGCATCTGGTCGTTCCAGTACCTCTTCATGCGCGTCGCCGTGCCGGTGTTCGGCACCGGCTTCGTCGCCGAGTCGCGCGCCTTCTTAGGCGCGCTGGTTCTTGTGCCGGCGGCGCTCATTGTCGGCCAGCGCATCGGCGCGCTCGCGCACTGGCGCGACTACCTGTACATCAGCATCGCCAACAACGTCGTTCCCTTCGCCTGCTTCGCGTTCGCGGCGACCGCGCTGCCGGCGAGCTACCTCTCAATCATGAACGGCATCGTCCCGCTATGGACCGCAGTCTTCGCCGCCTGGCTTCTCGGCGAGCGCCTCGGCGCAAGGCGTGCGATCGGCTTTGTGCTCGGCGTAATCGGCGTCGCGCTGCTCGTTAATCTGGGCCCGGTGCCGCTCGACGCGCAGCTCATCATCGCCACGCTCGTTGGCGTGCTGGGCGCCGCCTCTTGGGGCTTCGCGGGCGTCGTCATCAAGCAGCGCACCGGCATCGCGCCGGCGATCGGCCTCGCCGCCGGCACCACCGCCTGGGCGGCGGCACTCATGGCGCCGCTCTGGGCCGCTGCGCCGCCGCCCGATACGTGGACGCTCCCCCCGACGAGTGCGCTCATTGCGCTCGGGGCCGGATGCACAGGCCTCTCCTACTTTTTCTTTTTCGGCCTCGTGCGCGACATCGGCCCCTCGCGCGCCCTGACGACCGGCTTTCTCGTGCCGGCGCTCGGCGTGCTTTGGGGTTGGCTCCTGCTCGGAGAAACGGTGACGCTGCCGATGCTTGCGGGCGCCGGGCTGGTGCTCGCGGCGATGGCGCTCGTGCTGCGGCGCTGAATTCGGTTCTACGGACGGTTGGTCAATTGGCTGAGGGAGCGCTTTTGCGAGTGAGGATCGTTCTTGCGCGGCTCGGCCAGCTTTTTCGCCAACTTCTGCGTGTGTTTCGACATTGAGCGCTCGGTTACCGCGCCTTTTTTCGGAGCTATGGGGCTCTGCTTGCTGGAGTGCGGCTCGGCGGCGATCTGCCCGAGCCCGAGCGCGATACACACCATCCCGGACACGAGGCAAATCAATGCTCCGAAATATCGTGGCACTTGTTCTTCCCAGAAGAGTCGCGTCATTGTCGCTGGTCGGACGCGGGAATTCGCGGCAATGCGCCGCGCTCGCCGGGAAAAGAATGTCAGCGCCGGCCGAGCGCTAGCCGTGAGCGAGGCTCGCCAAGGCCGCGACGGCTGCGGCGATTCCGCCGGACTTGCGGGCGCTGAAAGGCTCGTGCAGAAGGAGGACGCCAAGGAGCGCCGTTACGACAAAGCCCATCTGAGCGATGGGCACCACGATGCTCGCCTGCCCCCGAGCCATAGCTTCGACCAGGCAGACGAACGCGGCGGCGAGCACGAGACCCGCCGCGGGAGCGTGCCGTAGCGCCGTGCCCGAGGGGCGGATGCGGCGATCGACGCGCGCGGCGAACGCCGTGGCAAGAATGCAGACGACCGCTGACTGCGCGACGACGAGTGATCCGGGCGTCGCGCCGCCGCGCAGGCCGAGCGTGTAGATGAAATTGCCGACGCCTACGCATAGCGTGGCGACCAGCACGCGAATGAGTGAGGCACGCGTTTCCATCCGATGCACGCCCGTTTGCGTGCCAAGGAGCAGCCACGCCGCGAGGAGCGCGAGTGCCATGCCCACACACTTGAAGAGCGTGAGCGGCTCACCGAGGAACGCAATGGCGAGCGCGGCGGTCAGCACGAAGCTCAATCGGAAGACGGGCGCGTTGATGCTCACGGCGCCTGACTGAAGGCTGCGCGCAAAGTTATAGAAGCCCACCACCATGAAAAGGCCCGCGGCAGCTCCCCATGCCGAGCCACCGACGAAATGCAGCGTGCCGCTTATCGCGGTATAGAGCGCCACGGCGGGCACGAAGAGCCACGTCTGCACCATCAGGAACTGGTGCGGCGCCGCACCCGCGGAAGCGGCACGCTTGTACACGAGGTCGCCCAGCCCGAAGCCAAGCATTGCGCTCAACGAAAGAGCGAGGCTCGCGCTCAACCCTCTACCGGCAGGACGTCGATGCGGTATTCGTGCGCGAGCTTGCGGCTGCGCACCGGGTCTTCGAGCTCCATGCGGAAGGTTTTGGCGGGACGGATACCGCCTCTGGCGGCGAGCGTGCCGCAGAACATGGCCCAGCCGGGCTTGAGGGGATAGCGCCCGAGCAGGTCCTCGGGCGAGCGCATCGCCGTCACGGCGCCTTCCTGGTAGAGGGCGCCATCGGCCCACGAGCGCAGGATGAGCTTCTCCCAGTGCGGCTTCACTTCGTCGTAGCGCCACGCGTCCTTGCTGATCGGCTTGTGGCATAGCTGCTTGGAGAGGGAGACGCCAATCGTTTCCGCCTTGCGATCGGTGTGGTCCGAGCCGACGGTGACCCAGAGGCCGTCGGGCTTGGCAAGCAGCACGAACTCCACCTCTCCGCTCGTCTCCGCGCCGGAGACCTGGATCGTGCTCGTCGTGGTGAGCAGATCGGCGGCGACGCGGTAGAAGATCGGCGTGCTCCTGGGCGGTCTTACGCCGATCTCCTCGAGCTCCTTTATGTGCTTGCGCAGCGCCGCCTCGTCGCGGCCGGTCCAGCCGGCGATGACGAGCTGGCTGATCGTTACTTCAGCCATTCGGCTTCCCTGATCTCGACTTCCTTGAACGAAGCGCGCATGAAGCGCGCCTTGTCCTCGAACGGCACCGTGGCGTCGATACCAAGCTTAGCGACCACGCCGTTATTGCTGGCGCGGACGTACTCGTGGCCCCGGGCGTCCGGAATGACGAACACGTCGCGCGAAGCCTCCATGCGCGTCGCGAGCGCGTACTCGACGTCCACCGGATCCCGGATGTCGATGTCGTCGTCGACCGCGATGACGAGGTCGAGGTCCTTGAGCGTGGCGAAGGCGGCAAGGATGGCATTGCGCTGCAGGCCTTCCTGCTGCGGGCTCGTCTTCCTCACGCTCAGCACCGCGATGAAGCGGTGCAGTCCGCCGGCGGTCATCTCCGCGTCGTGGATGATGGGCACCGAGGCCTGCAGCGCCTTGAGGAGACTCGCCTCCATCACGTACTTGCGCAGCATGACCGTCTCGCGCCCGTAACCGTTGATGGCGTGGTAGATCGGCTCGTCACGGTGCGTGAGAGCCTCGACCTCGAACACCGGCGCGTCGCCTTCGGGCGAAAGGTAGCCGATGAACTCGGCGAAGGGACCCTCGCGCACCGCGCCCTGCCAGCGCATCTTGCCCTCGAGGACGATCTCCGTGTCAGCCGGCACGTGCAGCTCGTTGGTGATGCACTTGACGACCGGAAGCGGTGAGCCGCGCAGGCCCCCCGCGACCGCGAGCTCGTCGGCGCTTTCCGGCATCTGCGCGCCCATGGTGGCGGCGGTGTAATGCACGGCGAGATCCGTGCCGATGCATACCGCGATCGGCAAGTCCTGCTTCAGCTTCTGCGCGTGCTCGTAGGCGAGACGCAGGTGGCGGCCGAAGTCGAGCTTGATCGCGGTCTGCTTCCGTCCGAGAAGCTGCAGGCGGTGGTAGGAAGCGTTGTAGACGCCCGTCTGCGGATCTCGCACCACGACGATGCCGGCGGTGATGAAGCGGCCGCTGTCGGCCTCGGTGTGCCGCAGCACCGGCAGCAGGCGGCCAATATCGAACTCGCGATGCACGTTTTGCTGGCAAGCAGCCTTGGCGACGTGTTGCGGGGCGACAGGGGACCCGAGCGCTCGCGCGACGAACTTGCGGATCTCGCGATAGTCGACACCGAACGCCGCTTCGCAGTTCGCTTGGCTCGCAAGGAGATTGCCGATCACCGGCAGCGTGTGTCCCTTCACCTTCGGGAAGAGCAGCGCCTCCGTGCCATCGAGGCGCTTCATGAGCGCCGCGATCTCGAGATCGGGATCTGCCTCCCGATTGAGCGTGCGCAGGCGCCCGGCAGCGCGCAGGCGCTCCAGCGCGGCGCGGAAATCGGTGTTGAGCGCGGGCGGGGTCTCCGGCTTCATTGCTCGACCTTGATGCCCGACTGCTTGACGAAGCCGCCCCACTTCGAGAGCTCGGCCTGCAGGAACGCCCGGAACTCGGCAGGCTTGTCGCCGACCGGCTCGGTGCCCATCTCCGCCATGCGCTTATGCGTCGCCGGATCCTTCAAGCCCTGCTGGACCGCCGCCGCCATGCGCTTCACGATCTCCGGCGGTGTCCCGGACGGTGCGAGCAGCCCGTTCCATGAATCGACCTGATAGCCCGGTATAGCGGCCTCCGCTATGGTCGGCACATCGGGCGACTGCGCAAAGCGCCGCGCCGAGGTCATGCCGAGCGGCCGCAGCCGGCCGGACTTCATGTAGGCGAGGGCATCGGAATAGTTGGCGAACGTGACCTGCGCATCGCCGGCGGCCGCGGCGGCCGCGGCCGGCGCGCCGCCCTTGTACGGCACGTAAACCATGTCGATGCCAGCCATGTACTTGAAAATCTCGCCCGCGAACTGCGTCAGCCCGCCCGCGCCGGCGAAGTTGAGCTTCCCCGGCTGCGCCTTGGCAAGGGCGATGAGCTCGCGCACGTCATGCGCCGGCACCGAGGGATGGACCATGAGGACGATGGGAAAAGTGTTCACCAGCGTGATCGGCGCAAAATCGCGCAGTCCGTCGTAGCCCGTCCTCTGCAGGAACTGGGTGAGCGTCTGCGGCGCCGCCGATCCCATGAGAATCGTGTAGCCGTCGGGCGCGGACTTCGCGACGTATTCCGTCGCGATGATGCCACCCGCGCCCGTGCGGTTCTCGACCACTACCGGCTCGCCGAGCGCCTCCTGCATCTTCGCCGCCACGAGGCGTGCCGTCGAATCGGTCACGCCGCCCGGCGCGAATGGCACGACCATGCGCAGCGGTTTTGCCGGCCACGCTTGAGCGAACGGCACGCCGGGAACAAGCGCGAGCAGCAGAAGGGCAATGCGAATCAAGCGACTTTTCTTTCCACGTGTTTTGCCGGGATGTCGTAGCTCGCCATCAGGTCGTCGACCAGGCGGTGGAAGTCCGCCCACGGCGCTTCACGGAAGCTGTGATTGCGCACGATGAAGGAGGCGCCCGCGTAGAACTTCTCGTACTGCAGGTGCCGCCCGGCGAACTCCGAGCCGATGAGATCCCAGACGAGCTTGTAGAGCTTCATGCGCTCGAGCGCGGCGAGCTGCGGCGTCTGCCAGTATTTTTCGAAGAGCTCGCGCAGGTGGCTGTCGTGCATGACCGAGACGTCCGCGGGCATCTGGAAGACGCCCCCGCCGACGAGCTCGCGCAGCGCATCGATGATCGAGGAGTGGCTCTCGGTGCACCAGTTGAGCGCGGCGTACATGTAGCGCCGGTTGAAGGTCTTCCAGCCCTGCTGGTCACCTTCAGGCCAGTCCTCCGCGTCGTGGATCTGGCCGGCGATCATGCCGCCGAGCGCGGCTTCCAGCGCGGCGAAGCGCCCGAGCACCTCGCGCACCGCCGGCACTTCGTTCGCGCCCGAGGCGTGGGCGATCTTGCTTGCGAGCCCGACGATGAGCTTCATCTTCTCGTGAAAGCGCACGTTCGACTGGTGGTTGCCGTAGCAATGGCCCGGCGTCTTGATGTAGATCTCGCGCGCGAGGATGGCGTCCATGTGCACGAAGACGCGCTCCCATGGCACCTTGACCTCCTCGCACATCACCATGGAATCGGTCTCGTCGAAGCGCCAGGTGAGCGGGTTCTCGAACTCGCAGGCAGCGTAGCGCTCGAATGGCTTCCTCGACCAGAGCGTGACGCCGGGCGTGTTGACGGGAATCGCGCAGGTCACCGATTCCGCCAACTGCGTCGGTGCGAGCGGCAGCAGGTTGCCGATCCAGATTTCATTCGCGAACACGGCGCCGGTGGCGAGCATCTTCATGCCGGTGACGACGAGCCCGTCATCGTCCTCACGCACGACCCGCAGCGAGGGAATCGGCAGGTTCTGTTTCTGATAGAACTCGGGATTGCGCGCGGCCTGCGGCGGCAGCACGGCATACACGCCGTAGACGTCTTCCTTCCTCATGTGCTCGTAGTAGCGCGCGAGGTTGTCGGCGTACTTACCGAACACATCCGGGTTCATCGCCATGCCGGTGACGAAGCTCGAGACGTGATCGGGCGAGCGGCCAAGCAGCCCGTGGCTCATCGCCGCGATCGCGCGATGCAGGTTCGTGCGTTGCTGGAGATCCGCCTTGCTCTTTGCGCGCAGGAAATAGGCGCTATAGCGCTCCTTGCCTTCCTTAAAGCTGAAGGCCGGATCGGCGCGCTTCAGATCGTAAATCGCCGCCATGGAGCGCGCGCCGTTGCGGAAGCCCGGATGCGTCGTCACGTCATCGACCCGCTCGGAGCCGATGTAGATGACGCGGCCGTCTCTCAGGGACTCGAGGTGCTCATTTCCGCTTTTCAGCATGGCCCGCGCCCTTTCCCGCATCTCTTCCCGAGGTCTCGTAGTAATGCATCTCGTGCAGGATGCAGCCGCCCTTGGAGGTGAACGGACCGTGCTTCACGCCCGGCGGACGGCAGGCGTAGGTCGGGGCGAAGGACTGCTCGCCGCCGCGGCCCTGCGCGTCGTTGCCGACGATGAGGTCGCCGTGCACGACGTACACCTCCTCCCAGTGGTCGTGCACGAACGGCTCGGTCGAATATGCGCCCGGCTCGATTTTCAAGAGGCGCGTGCGGCTGCCCTTCTTGTGGGTCTCGTCGAGATCCGAGGCGAGGATCTTCTGGTAGAAGCCCGGCGGGTAGCCCGGCGGGCGCTCCCAGCCGGTATTGAGATCGACTTTGACGAACTCGAGATGCTGCTTGGGCTTCATCCGGACCTCCTCCATGCCTCGTGCGTTTCCATTGCCTGGTGCGTCACGCTGCCGCTGAACGCGGGAAAGCGCTTGAAATCCTCGCGCGCCTCGGCGCGCTCGGGCGAGCGGAACGCCGCTTCCATCGCCTCGCGCGACTCGAACTCGAGCTGCGCGAGCAGCACGGCGCGGCCGCGATTCACCGGGAAGGGATCATTCCAGTCGAGCGGCGTATGCAGCATCACGCGCTCGATCCCGGGCCAGCGCGCGAGGATCGGCACGTGGTGCTTGCGGTAATGCGTGACGAACGCCTCGCGATCGGCGAGCTCGATCTCGTAGCGCACGAAATAGGAGACGCTCACGCCGCCCTCGCCTCGTGGAGCATGAAGTCGAGCATCGCCACGGCGCGCTCGCCGGAGGCGAGAAGATCGCGCGCGAGCGCGCGCAGCTGCCGGAAGCGCCGCGCATCGAGACGCTCGAAGAGCACGTCGTTGATGCGGCGCTGATACGGCGCGAGGCGCTCGAGCAGCGCCCGAGCTCTTCCGTTGCCCTTGAGGACGACGCGCCGGCCATCGGCGGGGTCGGATGCCTTCTCGAGGATGCCGCGCGCGACGAGCTTGTTCGCCTCGATGGTGATGAAGGCGCCGGAGCGGTGCAGGCGCGCCGCGACCTCGCCCACGCCGAGCCCGGGCGTGCGCGAGAGGAGCATGAGAATCTCGTACTGCACGCCGGAGATGCCCGCGATGGCGGCGAAGGCGTCGCGGCAGGCGTCAAGGCGATGCCCGTAGGCGATGAGGTCGTGGATCAGGCGCCGGAATTCCGCGTCCGAGCCGTCGACGAGCAGCGCGGGGCGCGAAACCGTCGCGGGTGGAAGCGGCTTGCGTCGCACGCGGGCCATTGACCGGGGCATTGTCCCGCCCGAGAATTACCTTTGTCAATTAGCTTTCCCGTCAAAGCATGCAGGTCCTGATCGCGGGCGCCGGGCCGGTCGGCCTGAGCGCGGCCAACGTGCTCGCCGACGCCGGCATCGCGCTGCTCGTGCTCGAGGCCGAGCCGCGGCTGCCGGAAACCCTGCGCGCCTCGACCTTCCAGCCGCCGACGCTCGATCTCCTCGCGCGCTTCGGCGCGACGGAAAAGCTGATCGCGATGGGCCGCGTCGCGCCCAAGGTGCAATACCGCGACCGCGCGGGCTGGGTGGCGGAGCTCGATTTCGGCGTCCTCAAGGACGACACGCAGCACCCTTACCGGGTGCAATGCGAACAGTACAAGCTGAACCAGGTGCTCGCCGCGCGCCTCGGGCCGGGCCGCCTGCGCTACCGTGCCGAGGTGAGCGCCGTCGAGCAGGACGAGCAGGGCGTCACGGTGACGCTCGACGGCGGCGAAAAGCTGCGGGCGGATTGGCTCATCGGCGCCGACGGCGGCAGAAGTCGCGTGCGCGACGCGCTCGGCATCCGGCTGGAAGGCTTCACCTGGCCCGAGCGGTTTCTGGTGGCGAGCACGCCTTTCGATTTCGCGCAGGTCATCCCAAAGCTCGCGGACGTGAGCTACTTCGCCGATCCGCAAGAGTGGTTCTTTCTTCTGCGGGTGCGCGACGTATGGCGCGCGATGTTTCCGACGCGCGCAGAGGAGAGCGAAGCGGACATCCTTTCCGATGCGTCGATCGAGCGTAGGCTGCAGCGCGTGCATGCCAAGCCCGGGCGCTACGAGGTCACGCATCGCACGCTCTACTCGGTGCACCAGCGGGTGGCCGAAAGCTACGGCCGCGGCCGCGTTTTCCTCGCCGGCGATGCGGCGCACCTCAACAATCCGCTCGGCGGCATGGGCATGAACGGCGGCATCCATGATGCGTTCAATCTGGCCCAGAAGCTGGCCGGCGTGATTCGCGGCGAGAAACCCGCGCAAGAGCTGGAGCGCTATGAGCGGCAGCGCCGGCCGGTCGCGCTCGAATACGTGAACACCATCACCATCGGCAACAAGCGCAATCTCGAGATGCGCGACGCCGCCGAGCAGCAGCGCTGGCGTGCCGAGCTTGCGCGCGCCATGGCGGACCGCGCCGCCGAGCGCGCGCTGATGCTTAAGATTTCGATGATCGCCAGCCTGAGGAAATACGAATGCGCCTAGCTACCGTGCTCATCTGCCTCGCACTGCCGCTCGCGGCGTTGGCCCAGGGCTTTCCGTCACGGCCGATCACGATCGTCGTGCCCTACTCGCCCGGCAGCACCTCCGACCTGCTGCCGCGCGCGATCGCGCCGCATCTGTCGCAATCGCTCGGCGTGCCGGTGCTCGTCGAGAACCGGCCGGGCGCCGGCGGCAACATCGGCGCCGCGCTCGTCGCCAAGGGCGAGGCGAGCGGGCACACCGTGCTCATGGCGCCCTCCGCGATCCTCGCCACGAACCAGTGGCTCTACAAGGACCCCGGGTACGACCCGCATAAGGATCTGACGCCGGTGATCGACGCCGCGACGACGCCGAACCTGTGGGTGGCAAGCCCGAACCTGCCGGTGAAGACGATGGCGGACGTGATCGCGCTCGCCAAGGCGAAACCCGGCGCGCTCAGCTTCGCTTCGGGCGGCGCCGGCACGACGAGCCACCTTTGCGGCGAGCTGCTGAAGAGCACGGCGCACGTCGACCTGCTGCACGTGCCCTACAAGGGCCCGGCGCCGGCGCTGCAGGACGTGCTCGCCGGGCGCGTCCCGCTCATGTGCGACAACTTCTCGAACGTCATCCCGCATGTGCGCAGCGGCCGGCTGCGCGCGATCGCGCTCACCGGCTCGCAGCGCATCGCGCAGGCGCCCGATGTGCCGACCGCCAGTGAATCGGGATTGCCGGGGTTCGAGATCAACGTGTGGTATGGCTTCGCGGTGCCCGCCGCGACGCCGAAGCCCGTGGTGCAGAAGCTCAACGCCGAAATCGCCGCGGCGTTGCACCTGCCGGCGCTCGCCGAGCGGCTACAAAGCCTGGGACTCACGATCGTCGCGGACACGCCGGAGGACTTCGCGCGCTTCGTGGCTGCGGAATCCGAGAAACTGCGGCGCCTGGTGCAGGTGTCGGGCGCAAAGGTGGAGTGACGATGATCAAGCTCTACGCGTGGCATACGCCCAACGGGCGCAAGCTGAGCGTGATGCTCGAGGAATGCGCCCTGCCCTACGAGATCGTCAAGGTGAACCTCGCCAAGCGCGAGCAGTTCACGCCCGAGTTCACGGCGCTCAATCCGAACCAGAAGATTCCGGCCATCATCGATGGCGACGTGCGCCTTGCCGAGTCGGGCGCCATCCTCATCTACCTGGCGGAGAAGGTGGGTCGGTTGCTCACGCCGAGATACGAAACTCTGCAGTGGCTCATGTTCCAGATGGCGCACGTCGGTCCCATGCTCGGCCAGGCGCACCACTTCCGCCTGCAGGCGAAGGAAAAGCTGCCTTATGCCATCGAGCGTTACGAGAAGGAGGCGGCGCGCATCTACGGCGTGCTGGAGGGCGAGGTCGCGAAGCGCGAATATCTCGCCGGCGAGTACTCGATCGCCGATATTGCCACTTACCCGTGGATTCTGCGCCACTTCAATTTCGGCGTGCAGCTCGACGACTATCCGGCGCTCAAGCGCTGGGCCGAAAGGATCGGGGCGCGGCCCGCCGTGCAGCGCGGCATGGAGATTCTCGCGCCACTAAACTGAACACTCAACTGATGAGGAGCACGATGCTGAAGCTCTATGGACAATACCGCTCGCGGGCGTTCCGTGTGGCGTGGCTCTGCAAGGAGTCGAACATTCCGTATGAGCACGTCAACGTCACGACGAACATCGAGGGCGCGACCTGCAAGTCGCCGGAGTACGTGAAGCTCAATCCCAACGCGCGCGTGCCCACGATCGACGACGAGGGCTTCATCCTGTGGGAATCGGCGGCGATCAATCTCTATCTCGCCGAGAAGTACAAGAGCCCGCTTTGGCCAGCCGACATCAAGGGCAAGGGACGCATGCTGCAGTGGGCGTTCTACGTGGCGAACGACGTCGAGCCCAACATGATCACGGTGATGCAGCACCGGGTGATGTTTGCGCCGGAGAAGCGCAACGCCGCGCTCGCCGACGAGGCGGATACCAAGCTGCAGTCCAGGCTCAAGGTGCTCGACGAGCACCTCGCGAAGAACCGCTATTTCGGCGGCGAGCAGTGGACCATGGCGGACTTCATGGTGGCGAGCGTGTGCTATTCGTTCGTCGCGATGAAATACGACCTCGGCAAGTACCCGAGCTTCAACAAGTGGCTGCTCGAGAGCGTGGAGCGGCCGAAGGCGCGCGAGGCGCGCGCGCTGCGCGAGTAATGGGTCTCGGCAAGGCGAAACTACAAAGCGTGCTGGCACACTTGGAGCGTGGCGACTGGCAGGCGGCGCACGACATCGTGCAGAAGGACGAAGACTCGCCGCTCGCCTGCTGGGCGCACGGCATCGTGCACATCATGGAAGGCGATCTGCCGAACGCACGCTACTGGTACGGCCAGGCAAAGCGCACGTTTCCCGCCAAGCCGAGCGCGCCGGCGGAAATCAGCGCGCTCGCTGCCGCGCTCGGCGAGAAATGATCAGGACTTGACGGTCTTGCGCACGCCGCGGCGCCGGCGCACGCCGGCCGTGACGCCCAGGCGACGCACGATGAGCTCGCTGAATTCGCCGGCGGGCATCGGCTTGGCGAAGAGGAAGCCCTGCGCCTGCTCGCAGCCGAGCGCGCGCAGGAAGGCGGCCTGCGAGTCGAGCTCGACGCCCTCGGCGATCACGGTGAAGCCGAGCGTGTGCGCCATGTCGACGATGGTGCGCACGATGGTGGCATCCGCTTCATCGTCCAACACGTCGGCGACGAACGAGCGGTCGATCTTGAGCGAGGCGAGCGGGAAGCGCGTGAGATACGCGAGACTCGAGTAGCCGGTGCCGAAGTCGTCGATGGCGATGCGCACCCCGGCCTTGCCGAGCGCGCGCAGCACGCCGATGGCATGATCCGGATCGTGCATCAGCTGGCTTTCGGTGATCTCGAGCTCGATGAGCGAAGGATCGATGCCCGCCGCGGACACGATCGTGCGGATGCGCTCCTCGAGGTCGTGCTGGCGGAACTGGCGCGCCGATAGGTTCACGGCGACCGGCATCGCCGGCGCGCCCAGGCGCAGCCAGCCCTTGAGGTCCTCGCAGGCGCGCTTCAGCACCCACTCGCCGACCGGCACGATGAGGCCGGTCTCCTCGAGCACGGGGATGAATTCCACGGGCGCGACACGGCCGCGCTCCGGATGCTGCCAGCGCAGCAGCGCCTCGGCGCCGCACGGCTGGCCGCTCATCAGGTCGATCTTCGGCTGGTAGGCGAGCGTGAATTCCTTGCGCTCGAGCGCGCGCCTGAGCTCGAGCCCCATCTGCGCGCGCGCCCGCGTGCGCTGGTTGATATCGGCCGTGAAGAACTGGAAGGCGTTGCGTCCCGACTGCTTGGCGCGGTACATCGCGGCGTCAGCCGCGCCGAGCAGCGCTTCGGCGTTGTCGCCGTCGGCGGGGAAGGTGGCGATGCCGATGCTCGCCGTGACGACCACTTCCTCGCCGCGCACCTCGGCCGGCGCACACAGCCGATCGAGGATTTTCTGCGCGACGAGAGCGGCGTCGTCCGGCCGCGCAAGGTCCGAGAGGATGACGGCGAATTCGTCGCCGCTGATGCGCGCCACGGTGTCGCCATCGCGCAGCGCGGATTGCAGGCGGCTCGCGGTTTCCTTCAACAGCTCGTCGCCCGCGGCGTGCCCCTGCGTATCGTTCACGAGCTTGAAGTCGTCGAGGTCGATGAAGAGCACGCCGAGCGACACGCCGCGGCGGCGTGCCTGCACGATCATGAGCGAGAAGCGGTCGGAGAGGAGCGTGCGGTTCGGGAGCCCGGTCAGCGGGTCGAACTGGGCGAGATACGCGAGCCGCGCCTCGCTGTCGAGGCGATGCAGCGCCGCCGACACCATGCTTGCTGCGGCGGCGAGGAAGCGCGTCTCTTCCGGACCGAAGGCGCCCGCCGCCTCGGCGAGCGCGCAGAGGTATCCGCGCGGCCCGCCGTCCGCCGGCACCGGCACCGCGGCGAGCGCGCCATAGCGCCGCAGCCACTCGAAGTGCAGCGGCAAGTCTTCGCCCCACGGACCGCTCAGGATTACCGGCTCGCCGCGCGAGAAAAGCGGCGCAAGCGGCCCCTGCGGATCGACGCGCGCCAGCGCGGAGTCCTCCGGCGTCGAGGCAAGGCCGGCAACGCGCCGCAAGACGATGTCGTTTTCGCCGCTCGCGCGCTCGAGGTATGCGACCGCGCCGCCCGCGAGCCCCTCGAGGACGCTCTGCACCGCCTTGGCGATGAGCTCGGCCGGATTCCTCTTCGAGAGCGCCGCCTGGCCGAGGCGCGCAATTTTCTTCTGGTAACGCGCTTGCGCCGCGCGGCGCTTCTCCGCGCTCATGCGCTCCGAGAGGTCGCGCGAGTTGACGACCAGCACCCGGCCCTGCGGCGTATCGAGCAGGCTGCGGCGGCTCTCGACCGGGAAGATCGTGCCGTCCTTGCGCCGGTACTCGGTGATGAGCGTGTTCGTGCGCCCGTCGATGGTGAGCAGCTCGTCCATCTCGGCGCGCAGCTTGCCGCTGCGCGCGTCGGTACGGATGTCGCGCGCGCGCAGCCGCAGCAGCTCATCGCGCGAGTAGCCGAGCATCGTACAGGTGGTCTGGTTGAAGTCGAGCAGGCTGCCGCTCGCCACGTCGAAGAGGAACACCATGTCGGCGGAGGAATCGAGCGCGGTGCGAAAGCGCTGCAGCGCACCTTCGCGCTCCTTGCGCTCCGTAATGTCCTCCATCACCGCGATCTCGTGCTGCGGCTCGCCTTGCGCGTTGCGCACCAGGGCGACGGTGAGGTTGACCCAGAGCACCGAGCCGTCCTTGCGCAAATAGCGCTTCTCGAACTGCACGGAGGAAAGCCGGCCTGCGCGCATGAGCGCGCGCTGGCTGTCGGTGGTGTCGCGGTCCTGGGGGTGGGAAATCTCCTTCACGGAGCGGCCGAGGAGCTCGTCCTCGCTATAGCCCAGCATCTCGCAAAGCTTGCGGTTGACGTCGATGAAACGGCCGCGCAGGTCGACCTGCGCGATGCCCGACGCGGCGAGCTCGAACGTCTGCCGGAAGCGCGCCTCGCTCTCGGCGAGCGCTGCTTCCGCCTGCTTGCGGATGAGGAACTGGCCGATCTGCGCGCCGACCACCCGCATGGTGTCGAGCAGCCGCGCGTCCGGGCGCCGCACGCTCGCGCTCGAGATCGAGAGCACGCCGACCACGCGGCTCTCGAAGGTCACGGGGAAGACAAGCGCGCCGTGCACGCCCGCGTCGCGTACACGCGCGACCGGCGCGGTACGAGCGTCCTGCGTCACGTCGGCGGACCAGATCGGCTCGGCCGTTCGCCAGACCTCGCCGACAAGCCCCTGCCCGCGACGAAGCGTGATGCCACGCGAGGCTTCGGCGAAGGGCGCGAGCGGGCCGACGCCCGTGCTCCAGGCTTCCTCGCAGCGCATCGCGTTCGCCGCCTCGTCGAGGCGGAAGTAACGCCCGCAATCCCAGCTTTCCGACTCGCAGATCGCGCGCATCACGGCGCGCAGGGCGGCCGACACCGTTTTCTCCTCGGCGAGATGGCGCACGACCGCGTGCTCCAGCGCGACCAGGCGTTCTTCGCGCCGGCGGTCCGTCACCTCGCGTCCTACGCCGCGGTAACCGAGGAATTCTCCCGCGGCAGAGAACACCGGCGCGCCGCTGATCGAGAGGAAGCGCTGCTCACCGTCCGGGTCGACGCGCCCGATCTCGAAATCGCGAAACGGCAGCCGTGCATCGAGGGTCGCGCGGTGCGCCGCCCAGCCGGCGGCGCCCGGATAGATCCATCCCAGCTCCCAGCGCGTCTTGCCAAGCACCGGCTCGCTTGCGGGCCGGTGCTTCTCCGCGTGCGTCGTGCGGGTGATGCGATGCTCGGTGTCCGTTTCCCAGTAGAAGTCCGACGACAGCTCGATCAGACTGCGAAAGCGCTGCTCGCTCTCGCGCATCACGCCTTCCGCGCGATTGCGCTGCACGAACTGCCCGACTTGGCGGGCGATGACACCCACGGCCTGCATGAGGCGCTCATCGGGCAGGCGCGGACTGCGCGAAGCGAGGGCAAGGATGCCGACAGTGCGGCCCTCGGAATGTACCGGGCAAATGAAGGCCGCCCGCGACCAGCCGCTGGCGGCGAGCCGCGCGCGCGGATCGCTTTGCGCATCAGGCACCCAAAGCGGCTCACCGGACTGCCACGCGGTGCCAACCAGGCCGGCACCGGGCGCAAAGCCGAGCTTGGCGGAATCAGCGATGAAGCGCTCCGCCTCCGGCGTAGCGACGCTCCACGCCTGTTCGAGGCGCATCATGCTGCCGGAGGCGTCGACACTGAAATAGCGGCTGCAGTCCCAGCCTTCGGCTTCGCAGATCGCGCGCAGCACGCCGCTCAGCGCAGCCGGCACGTTTTCCGCCTCGGCGAGCACGCGGTTCACCGCGTGCTCGAGGCGCAGGCGCTGCTCGGCGCCCTTTTGCTCCGTGATGTCGCGTCCAATACCGCGATAGCCCCTGAAGTGGCCAGCGGCGTCGAACACCGGCTCGCCGCTGATCGAAAGCCAGCGCGAGCCGCCGCCGGGCGAAGGACGTTCCATCTGGAAGTCGCGGAACGGCTCATGGCGCTCGAGCGTCGCGCGGTGGCGCGCCCAGTCGGCGTCCGTGAGGTTCAACGCCGGCTGGTCCCAGCGGCGGCGCCCGAGATAGGCGGTAGGCACGAGGCCGGTTTTTTCCTCCAACGGCGTCGACATGAAGGTGAGGCGAAACTCGGCGTCCTGTTCCCAATACCAGTCGGAAGAGAGCGCCGTGAGGCCGCGGAAACGCTCTTCGCTGCGCCGGAGCGATTCGAGCGTGCGTCCCTGCAGCGCGGCAAGCCGCACCGGCCGCTCGAGCGAGCCGTCGGCGAGCTGTCCCTTGAGGAGGTAGTCGTAAGCGCCGGCGGTGACCGCTTGCGCGCGCAGCTCGGGGCTTTCATCGACCGTGAGGGCGATGATCGGATAGGCGCATGCGCGCATGAGCGCGGGCACCGTGTCCTGCGCGAGCGAGTCGGGAAGATGCAGATCCGCGATGACGAGATCGAAGCGGGTACGGCGGAGCTCGGCGACCGCTTCGCGCAGCGTCGTGGCGATGCGCACCTCGCACTGCACGGACGCGATGGCGGCAAGGTGGCCCTCCACCACCATGGCCGATGCGCGATCGTCCTCGACGAGGAGCACGCGCACCGTCCCGAGCTTTTCCCTCTCCCCTCCCATGCCGGGAAGCATACCGCGCTTCAGCGCCCGGCGACCGCGCGCGCGCTCTTGTAAACGCTAGACACGGACTTTCCTCACGCGCGGCGGATTGCTGCCGAGCATTTCCGCCATCGACTCGGCGCTGATCGGCCGGCTGAAGAGAAAGCCTTGCGCCTGCTCGCACCCCAGGCCGCGCAGGAAATGCTTCTGGCCAGCGTTCTCAACGCCTTCGGCGATGACCGCGAAGCCCAAGGTGTGCGCCATCTCGATGATCGTGCGCACGATGGTCGCGTCGCCGGCGTGGTCGAGTACGCCCGCCACGAACGAGCGGTCGATCTTGAGCGCCGAGAGCGGGAAGCGAGTGAGGTAGGCGAGACTCGAATAGCCGGTGCCGAAGTCGTCGATGACGATACGGATGCCGGCCTCCACCAGGGAGCGCATCGCGCGAATGGCGTGGTCGGGATCCTGCATCAACTGGCTCTCGGTGATCTCCAGCTCGATCAGATGCGAGGCGATGCCTGCGGCGCTGACGATCGATCGCATGCGCGCTGCGAGGTCGAGCTGGCGGAACTGGCGCGCCGAGAGGTTGACCGCGACCGGGAACGGCTTCACGCCTTGGCTTTCCCAGGCGCGGATGTCGGTGCAGGCCTGCCGCAGCACCCACTCGCCCACGGGCACGATGAGACCGCTTTCCTCGAGGATCGGAATGAAATCGGCGGGCGATACGACGCCGCGCGTCGGATGCTGCCAGCGAAGCAGCGCCTCGGCGCCGCTCGGACGATCGGTCTTCAGGTCGAACTTGGGCTGGTAGAC